>Ga0315289_10010068_pt1 | contig 13568 bp, 14 predicted proteins | sample YL17G11_40_MG_FD_203452 | JGI IMG/M metagenome (GOLD analysis project Ga0315289, IMG submission 203452) | Sediment microbial communities from Yellowstone Lake, YNP, Wyoming, USA - YL17G11_40 | ecosystem: Environmental > Aquatic > Freshwater > Lake > Sediment | place: USA: Wyoming | collected...
CGGCAGAACCTTGTTTTTCAAATAAGAACCTGCCTTCGGCAGAACCTTGTTTTTCAAATAAGAACCTGCCTTCGGCAGAACCTTGTTTTTCAAATAAGAACCTGCCTTCGGCAGAACCTTGTTTTTCTCCGCCGATTGGCGGATCAAAATGAATGTCTGGGCTTATTCTTTAATAAGTGTTTTAATTATCAGTCTGGTTTCTTTTGTGGGACTTTTCTTTTTAGCCCTCAAAAAAGATGCCCTGCAAAGGATTCTTCTTTTTCTGGTCAGCTTTTCTGCCGGTGGTCTTTTAGGTGGAGCTTTTATTCATCTTTTGCCCGAAGCTGTTAATCTTTTGGGCTTGGGTTTTCGTTTGTCTTTGGCGATTCTGTTTGGGATTTTGGTTTTTTTCATTTTAGAAAAATTTATTTTTTGGCGTCACTGCCATCTCCCAACAGATAAACCACATCCCCAGCCTTTGGCTTTTATGAACTTACTGGGCGATATTTTACATAATTTTATTGACGGAATTGTGGTAACCTCGAGTTTTTTAGTAAGCATCCCCTTAGGTTTAACCACGGCTTTTGCGGTTTTGCTCCATCAAATTCCCAAAGAAATCGGTGATTGCAGCGTTTTGATTTACAGCGGTTTTAGTAAAGTTAAATCGTTGTTTTTAAATTTCGCCTCTGCCTTGTCCGCTCTTGTCGGAGCGCTTTTGATTTTAATCATTGGCACGAAATTTGCCGAATTTAATAAATTAATTATTCCTTTTGCCGTGGGGAGTTTTATTTATGTGGCCGGTTCGGATTTAATTCCGGAACTTCATAAGGAAACCGGCGTCAAAAAATCAGCCCTTCAACTTTTAGGTTTAATTTTAGGTATTGGGGCCATGGCCCTTTTGGCTTTCTTTGAATAAAATGGCCAATAAAAAGAAAGTTTTAATATCGATTTTATCCCTTACAACCATAATACTCATTTTCATTGTGGGAGTATTATTTTTTCGTTCCCATAAAACCAAGAGCCAAAACAGCCAATCTTTGGCAGAAAAAGTAATCCCTACCATTTCAACCTCATTTCTTACTCACTACAGTAATGAAGAGTTTGGTTTTTCTTTAGCTTATCCGGTGGCGTGGAATTTACCTCAAGAAACTAAAATTACCCCACCCCAGCAGCATCTTTATCAGATTGTTCTTAATCCCGGCAGGACGGAGTATTTTGTGGACATTTATCACCAAATGATGCCCTTGCCTCTGGCTAATTTTGTCCGTGACTATTTTCCCGATGTCAGTTGGTCAGGGGAACAAAAAATCAATGGTCAAGATGTGGTGAAATTCTTTTTGCCTCAAACGGGCTTGGAACCAGCCGGCGCCGCTGGCGTGGCTTTTGCCAAAGGTAATGATATTTTGGTCATTTCTACCCCAGTTCTTAAGGGGGAGAAGGAAAAAGTTATCAATGACCCGGTTTTAAAACAAATAGCAGAAAGCTTTGTTTGGCAAAATACCCCATAAGGTTGACTTTTGCCTCTTTTTGGATTATATTCCTTCCTACCTAAGTAAATTCTAGTTTTCTTTCAGCGAAAATTCTAGTGGTTTACTTTTAAGATAAATTTTTCAGTTTTTTGCACCTTTCAATTTAAGGAGTGATAGTTAAGATGAGCAGGTTAATTAAATATGGGAATATTCCTTGTTGGTATGAATTATCTTGGGACAAGAAAACGCCTGGCATTATTTTGCGGATTCATAGGGATTTTATTGAAAACACCGAATTTGATTTTCTAAATTCGTGGCAGGTTAAAGAGCTTATGGAAGATTTTAAATTTTCCGAATTTAAGGCTGATTTTAACCAGGATATTGGTTTTGGTGGAGCTTTTAAGAATCAAGGGAAAAATAAAGATGGATTTTGGAATTTTTTAGTTGAAATTCCTCAAATAAAAACAGCCACTGGCGTTGATTTTAGACAAGCTGATATTATTTCGGGAAGCTTTACCGCCCTTACTAATTTTTTAAGTAGTTTCTGTAAAAAAGAAACCTCGACTCCTTTCTCTCAATTAATAACCTTAAATACCATCACTAAGTCCAATCTTATTCAAAAGGGATATTCACTTTCGGGAGAAATTAGTTTTCTTCTTCGAGGATGGCTTGCTGATGTCAGTGGGCGAGGAGAGATTCCAGAAGTAATCCAAGCGATGAAAGTAGCCTACCAAAAGATGTCGGGCTCTTTTAAATACCATGAAGGGGAATTTAGAATGGATATCTGGGGAAATGGAGGCCTGGTTGTTAGTTGTCCAGGGGATGCTTGTAGCTTTTGCCCCAACCAATCTGATCTCTTCGATAATACAAAGGGCTATAAATTTGGAAGCGACAATGTTGACAATCCGATGCAACAAATAACCCTAGTTGTTGCTTTAGCTGCTCTTCATGATATGGCAAGGAAAGGAATAAAATAATAAGAACTGAAAAGTAAAACCGGCAGGTTTATGAAAATGAACCCCCGGTTTTTTTATGGCTAAAAATCTGCGAAAGATTTGCTCTTGACCCCGTCTAATCTTACCGTTCGCCTTTAGATACTATTCATATAAGCAAAGCTTGTTTTCGTAAGACTCAAATACGGCTCCCCGTAAAAATCCTTCGGATTAATGGGGTAAACACAGTGCGATTTTAACGGGGTCTGCGGAGCAATTTTTCAAGTCAATTGCTCCTTGACAAAAAATTCCCTAGATTCTAAAATAGCAGATGTTGTTGTCGACTGACAATAATTTTTTTATCCCATGCCAAAAATAAAAAACCTTAGTTCTTTGCCTAAATTAAAACCCATGCCGGGTTATGCTTTAATTGAACCGGTGGAACTGGAGAAGAAAACCGCCGCCGGTATTGTTCTGCCTGATATCCATGATGAGAAATCGCAAAAAGGGAAAGTCATTGCCTTAGGTGGACCACAAACCACTGATTCTGGACGAAAAATTACACCCGAATTTAAGATTGGCGAGACTGTTATCTATAAAAAATGGGGTGGGGATGAAGTCAAATTTGGTGTTTCCGGTAAAGAATTTATTTTTGTGAAATTTGAGGACATTTTAGCAATAGTGAAGTAAAAAACAGTGGCAAAACAAATCAAATATTCAGCTGAAGCGAGAGAAAAATTGAAAAAAGGTATTGATGCCGTGGCGAAAGCCGTGGGTACAACCTTGGGTCCGAAAGGCCGCAATGTGGCCCTGGATAAAAAGTGGGGCTCGCCTTCAGTTGTTCACGATGGTGTTTCCGTGGCTAAGGAAATCGAGCTGGAGGACCCCTTTGAAAATATGGGCGCTCAGTTGCTTAAAGAAGCGGCAGATAAGACCAATGATGTGACTGGTGATGGCACAACCACGGCCACGATTTTAGCTCAAGCGATTGTTAATGAAGGGATAAAAAATATTACCGCCGGAGCCAACCCAATGGTTTTGAATAAGGGAATTGAAAAAGCCGCTGACCAAGTTTTGGAATCAATCAAAAAACAAGCCCAACCGGTTAAAGACAATTCGGATAAGATTATTCAAGTGGCCACGATTTCCGCCCAAAACGAAGAAATCGGTAGCAAGATCGCCGAAGCCTTAAAGAAAGTTGGTTCAAATGGGGTGGTGACCGTTGAGGAGGGTAAGGGTTTGGAATTGGTCATTGATTACAAAGAAGGTATGGAATTTGATAAAGGCTATATTTCGCCTTATTTTATTACCAATCCGGACACCATGGAGGCGACAATTGAAGATGCCTATCTTTTATTGACTGATAAGAAAGTTTCTTCGATTCAAGAATTATTGCCTTTCTTAGAAAAATTGGTTAAAGTTTCCAAAAATTTGGTGATTATTGCCGATGAAGTTGACGGTGAGGCTCTAGCGACCATTGTCGTTAACAAACTAAGAGGGACTTTTAATGTTTTGGCGGTTGAGGCCCCCGGGTTTGGCGACCGACGTAAAGAAATGCTTCAAGATATTGCCATTTTAACCGGCGGAACGGTTATCTCTCAAGATATTGGTCGCAAATTGGAGGACGTAACTTTGGAAGACTTGGGCCAAGCTGACAGAGTCACGACTGATAAAGACAATACGGTCATTGTCGGCGGCAAAGGAGAGAAAAAATTAATTGAGGGCCGGATTAAACAAATCAAAACTGAATTAGAACGGACAACTTCTGATTTTGACAAAGAAAAATTGGAGGAAAGATTAGCCAAGCTTTCCGGCGGGGTGGCGGTGATTGAAGTTGGTGCTGCAACGGAAACCGAGATGAAAGAGAAACAGGAAAGAGTTAAGGATGCAGTATCAGCCACCAAAGCAGCCATTGAAGAAGGGATTGTGCCTGGTGGTGGCGTTGTTTTGATTACCGCCTCAAAAGCGGTTGAGTTAAAAGGTTTAGTTGGCGATGAACTGACTGGGGCCAAGATTGTGCAAAAAGCGATGGAATCACCGATGAAACTTTTGGCGGAAAATGCCGGTGAGGATGGGAATGTGGTGGTGGCCAATGTTCGCAAGAACCAGGAGGGTGTGGGCTTTAATGTTTTGACCGGAGAATATGTGGATATGATTAAAGCCGGGATTATTGATCCGGCCAAAGTTACCCGAACCGCTCTTCAAAATGCCGTTTCTGTTGCTACAATGATTCTCACTACTGAATGTTTAATAACAACACTCCCTGAAAAAGAAGAAAAATCTTCAATGCCAGGTGGAATGCCTGAAATGTAAGACTTCAAAATAATACAGGAATCGAAAGATCAATTTTGTGGCAATAAGGCAATTGGTTGCGTAAAATAAGATTATTTTTCGACCTGTCGATCGCTTTTTTCCTTTCACTGTGCCTTGAATATTTTTCCCAAAAATGAATTAGTTTCCATAGAGAATCCTTTTTTGCGATAGTTAAACACCAAGCATCACCATTAGAAAAATATTTTTTATTGGAAGAACAAGGTGTTCCTTTTGGAGCTTTAAGAAATGGAGGCGACGAGAGAATATAAAGCTTTTTAAGATTATTCCAGATTTGGAATAAAATTTGTTTATCATATGAGCTCAAACTGAATACAGTGAATTCAATACCCCTGTTTTTATTTATATTTATATAAAGACATCCTTCTGCATCGGCGTAGCCAGCAAAAAATGCCCAAAAGTATTTATTCCGCCTGAGAATCCAAGGCTCAATACAATCATTCTTTGGCAACAAAAAATTAAAACTTTTATTTAGGAGAACAACAATTTCAAGGGTTCCTCTTTTAGCTTTCCAAACATGGGGTGTAGTATAAGGCGAGAAAAGGTTTTTGATAAGCATTATTTGAGCTCTTTTTGTTGTTGAACAACGAGCTTGAAAAAGATTTTTTGTTGGCTTTATGTTTAAATCTCCGAGACGAAAGCCAATCATGTAGGCTTTTTCCTCTAAAGTTCCATCAAAATCTTTCTTTTTGTATTTACAGGCTCTTTCAGAAATTGGGCGAGTTTTAATGACAAACTTTTTTATTTTTCTTTGTAGACCACCCTCGCTACAATGTAAAATTTTAGCAATTTTATCTAAAGATAATCTTCTTATGTGATATAAATATTCAAATTTTTCTTTTGAGATTCTAATGGGTTTGGTTAAACCTAAATGGCCGCGTGATTTTAAATTGTATTTTCTTATACGATTAACAATGGTTACATGATTACAATCATATTTTTTGGCGATTTCATTCATGGAGAGTTTTTGATGATAATAGAGATTTCTTAATTCTTTTTTAGAAATTTTAAATTTTTCTTTGGCCTCTGAAATGGTGCGAATTTTAAGATGATATTCTCTAAGAAGACGATGAATAGGCTCATTAGAATATCCTAATTTTGAAGCAATTTGAGCAATTGATAAACCTTGGTCTTCATATAAGTATTTAATTTTTTCTTTAGGAATTTTAATTTTATTCCATGGTTTAGGCATTAATTTATTATAACCGAAGAAAACACGAAGCATCAAGTAGGAATCTTTTTAAAAAGAAAATCCGCCAGCTGGCGGACCAATGCCTGGCGGAATGGGAATGTAAATTAGCTGATAGCTGATGGCTAATAGCTTATAGCCAAAACATTGACCTCCGCAAGGAGGTTTTTTAAAACAGGGAAAATTGCTTTATAAATTTTTAATTTGACAAATAAATCTTATTATTGTTTAATATGGGTATCCAAATGACAATTGAAATTGATCGAGGATTTAAGAAATTAGCCGAAGTCGCAAGTCTTGTACAAGGTGATGAAGAAAAAGCCAAGCGTGTTAATGAAAAGCTTGTAGAAGTCAAAGAATTTCTTGGGAAAGAAGGACTTCTAATAGATAATCCTCGTAAACAGATTAAGGAAGCCAGAGATAAAGAAGGGGAAAAGAAATACGAACGATACCAAAATCACCTGGCTGCTGTTGTCCAGGAAGCTTTACAGGTTGAGGGTGATAATTTTAAACATTCAAATATAAGAGACATCGTGCGAGCCTTGAAAGACAAGATAGCTAATGGAAGCGATCCCAGATTGATTTCCACTTATACAGATTCAACTCTCGCTTATCACGTTTGGCACGCTGGGATAAAATTTAGTGACGTCCTTCCTCGTGATCATCGTCCCTATTTAGAAATGCCCCTTACTTCGCTTGTTGCCTTGGAGGACTTTCCTAAAATAGTCCCCTTTGAAGGCTGGCGGCAAACTTTAAAATATGTAAGTCAAGTATTTCCAAAAGATGCCAAAGCTTGGGATGTTGCTTTTATACTTATGGATTTTTCAAGAGATAAAAACAAATCAATTCCTGAAAGAATAAAGGCACTACGATATAAAGGTCGTTAGGGCCAGCCGTAATCTTTACTGCTTTTTAATACTTTTTCTCTCATTGACCTCCGCAAGGAGGTTTTATAAAATGTGTCAAATAAAGGACAGGCTGTGAATAAGGAAAGATTAATTACTAGTTTTTACAAAGAAGTTGTTTTACCCGCGACTCGTCGTCAGTGCGAGCAAACCCACAATTCTGTTTTATGGACTCTGGAAAAATTACAGCAATCAGAATTCATTTTGGATTTTTTAAAGAAAAGATTTAGTTTGGAAGATAACAGATTGGAAGTTGGGTTTTTAGGGATTGAACTTCGCAATCGTTTTCTTTTGGCCGCCGGGATGGATAAAGATGCTCGAGTTTTACCGGCCTTGGCTTGTTTTGGTATGGGTGGTATCGAAGCTGGTTCTTTTACCCTTCAACCTAGAGAGGATAATCCCTTAGTTGGAGAAGAAATTCTGCCGGGCGGACGGGTCATGAAAGTCAAAAGAATGCAACGATTTCCTGATGGCACGGTCATTAATTGGATGGGCTTTCCGGGAGTCGGAACGGCAAAGGCGGTTGAAAATTTAAACAAAAATCGGGAGAAAGTTGGTATTCCGGTGGGCGTCAATCTAGCTGTTTCACCTGGCCTTGTGGAAGATGAAGAAAAAAAGAAAGACTTAAGGCATAGTTTGGAATTGGTTTACCCCGCCAAGCCTGAATGGTTGACCCTTAACGTCAGTTGTCCTAATGTTATGGAAACTGCAAGAAATAAGAAAATGAAAGAAGCCGAAATGTTAATTGCTTTTTTTGCTGAGACTTCCAAGGAGCTAGAGCGTCAATTTGGGTTTCGAATTCCGAGATTGATTAAAATCGGACCAGACATGGAAAGAGAGGAAATCGGGAGAATTGTTGAAACAGCAAAACTATTTAATTGTGATGGTATTGTCGCGACAAATACGACTATTGATAGAACTGGGATAAGAGAAAAATATGCCCATATTCAACAAGGCGGCCTAAGCGGACCAAGGCTTTTTGAAAAATCTTTAAGAACTGTGCATGAGGTTAGTGTATTTAATCATATGTGTGGCAAAAAGTTGGTGATTATAGCCTGTGGAGGAATTGACAATATTGAAAAATGGCGGGAAATGCGGGGATATGGAGCGGACTTGTGCCAAATCCTAACCGGCTTTGTCTTTGGCGGCCCTTACTTCTTTAAAAAAATGTGCCGAGATAACTTGAATCCGTGGTACCGATTTGCTTAATTTTTGAAATATTTTAAGATAAAAATATGGATGAGAAGGCTCACTATATTGTTGTTACGGGGATTGTCATTAAGGATGGCAAATATTTAATTGCCAGAAGAAGTTTAGAAGAAGCGGCTTTTCCAGGGTTGTGGACAGTTCCTGGTGGCAAGTTAAAGAGAAGTGATTATGAAAATTCAGCTAAAGATACTTCAGATCACTGGTATAACGTTTTGGAAAAATTACTTCAAAGAGAAGCTGAGGAAGAAGTTGGTTTAAAAATTAAAAACATTCGTTATCTTTTAAGTTTGGCCTATATTCGTTCCGATAATATGCCGACTTTAATTATCAGTCTTTTTTGTGATTATGCTTCCGGCGAGGTTAAACTTGCCAAAGATTTAATTGAATATGCCTGGGCTAATCTTGAAGACTTGAAGAATTATGAACTGGTGCCTGGCTTAAGAGAAGAGATTGAATTAGTTGATAAAGCCTTGAAAAAAGAAAAGTATCGAGCTTGGTCGGGAAAATATGACGATGCTTCTAAACAAAGCCTGCGCGACGGCCCTAAAAAATCCCAATAAAAAAGCCACCTAACTTAGGTTTGAATCTGTAATTTTTCAATTACAAATTGCCTAAATTAGATGGCTCCATTCAGATTTTACCCTTTTTAGCGAGATATTCCCGACCCCTACCAACTTCAGTGTTGATGGGAACTCCTTGTTTACAAAGTGGACATTCCGCCTCATCCCAAGCATCAAGATTAACATTGACAAGAGAGAAAAGCTTAGGAACATTGCCAATATCCTCTGGCTTTACCCCACCACGATTACAAATGGCTCCAACACCAACAACTTCACCGCCGAGGTTTCTTACTGCTTCGACAACTTTTTTTACCGAACCGCCGGTGAGTACATCTTCTACAACTAAAACCCTTCGGCCCGGAATCAACTTATCATAACCCCGTTTAATGATGAATGTTTCGTTGTCTTCTGATTTTTCAGCATAGACCCCAAGAACACGGAAATTCGTCAATGAATATAAATGTTCGGCGATTCTATTTGAGAGAATTACACCCCCAACCGCTGGAGCTACAACAATTTCAACTTCAACATGGTAACTTGCAAAATATTCCGCAATTAATTCGCAAAGATGTGAAATTATGTGGGGATAAGGATAGACAGCGTCTTTGTTGATATAAGCAGAACCGTGTTTGCCTGAAGTATAGACAATATGGCTGTCGGTAATTACCGCTCCATATCTTTCTAAAGTCGCTAAAACGTTTTTTTGCGTATCCAATTCCTACACCCCCTTTATCTTTTTATATGAGAATCGGTAGTGACTAATTAAATCATTAAGTTTCTTTGTTTCTGCTCTGGCTGTTTCCGCGAAATCAGGACCTTTTGAAGCAAAGATAATTCCTCTTGAAGAGTTTATAATCATCCCTTCCCTGTTGATATCAGCTCCAGCGTTAACAGTTTTTTCAATGTCACCACCCTGTGCCCCAATACCAGGAATGAGAATTGGCATGTCATCCACAATTTTTCTAACCATTTCCAATTCTTCTGGGTAAGTTGCACCAACAACCAAACCACAATTGCCATTTTCATTCCAATTAAGAGTGACAGAAGCGGCTACATAGGCCCAAAGAGGTATTTCATTGCCATCAATTTTGGGTGCCTTATCTACAATTAGATTTAAGACATCATTTTCATACCACCCTGTTGAAAAATCCTGAAATTCTCCGGCGCCAGGGTTAGAAGTGCGACACAGAACAATAATACCCTTATTTTTCTGGTCTAAGAATGGTTGCAGAGCTTCTCTACCAAGATAAGGGTGTACGGTGATAGCGTCTACCCCGTAGGTCTCAAACGCTGCTTGCACATAACCTTTATTGGTATTTCCAATGTCTCCACGTTTGGCATCTAAGATAATTGGAATTTCTGGCGCTGATGTTCTAATATAGTCAGTCGTTTTTATCAGCGCAGAGAGTCCCTCCAAGCCGTTTTGCTCGTAAAAAGCAATATTGGGCTTGTAAGCACAAACAAGATCTTTAGTGGCATCAATAATGGCACAGTTGAAGTAGAATATTGTTTTTTCAACAGATTCTTTTTGCGCAGCTATTGGTATTTGATCACAGTCACTATCCAACCCAACACACACAGAGCGATTTAATCTCCAACACTCTTTCAACATTTCCACAAAATTTCTTTCACTCATCCCTTTTCTCCTTATTTAATTTTTAAGTTGCCTTACCTTTTAAGGTAAAAACTGAATATATGTCAAAGCATTATGTGAGAGTTAAAAAAATTGCGTTTTAACTATCAAACCCTCGCACTTTGCTGAATTGGGTAAATATAACAAAATTAATCTACGAAGTCAATCTTATAGGTTCTTATTTAAGAATTTGAAGTGGGTTGAAGGTTTGGTCGTTGTCGTAAACCTCAAAATGAAGGTGAGTTCCGGTTGACCAACCAGTAGAACCAATTGTACCTAAAACCGTATTTTTATCCACGCTTTGGCCAGGCTGAACAACCACTTTGGCTAAGTGAGCATATAAAGATTTGAAACCAGAACCGTGATTGATAATCACATGGTTGCCGTAAGAGAAACGGCTATAGAAAACAGCCTCCACCGTACCATCCATGATAGGATAGACAGGATCGCCCAAAGCCCCATTTAAATCCACTCCACGGTGAAACCCGGAGTAGCCTTGGGTGACTTCAAAAGAATCAAGAGGAACACGAACAGAACTTTCCGTCGCTAATTGAACTACCTGAGTAGTTAAGGCCACGGTTTCTTGAGCTTGGGTTTGATTAAAAGCGGAAAGAGGAGCGCTGACCACGCCGGTGAATAGGACCACGGCGGCCAGATTGAACCCAAAAATCTTCTTGATTGTCTTTTTCTCAAAAAATTTTCTTAAAGACTTTTTGGCATGTTTGTAAGTCATATTGTGGGTTTAATTAGCCCACAAAAAAATCCTCCTACAATAGGAGGATCTGAAGTATATTACCAAAATTTTCCTCAAAAGTCAAGTTTTTCGGTTTTAGAGGCGCGAGGGGGAATCGCCACAATCATTCGATGTGGCGTCACGTCGTATGACGTGACGAACCCAATTCTCTCAATATTTCTTTAAACTGCTGGTTGAAATATCTTTTACCTTCTGTAGTTTTTAAATATTTTTCTCTTCTTTGAGCGTCTTTTTTATTTAAATAGGCTTCATAACCAATTAAAATATTTGGTTGACCTCTATCAGTTGATTTGACCTTGCCGTATTTATGCTCAGAAATTCTTCTTTTTAAGTTTTCGGTATAGCCCGTATAGATATCACCATTTTTTAGTCGAAGAAAATACACATAAAACATTAGGAGGCCTGGGCGGGATTTGCACCCGCGTTAACTGTTTTGCAGACAGTTCTCTGGGCTACTCGAGTACCAGGCCGTGTGAATTCAATTTTATCATTCCTTACTCTTTTTGACAAATGATGATGGATTATGATATCCTTATTCATCTTATGAAGAAAAAGGGATTGATAATTATTGTTGGGGTTTTGGCCCTAGTTTTGATTGGGGTTATTGTTAAAACAAAATTTTTAGGCCAACAAGGTCCAGGTGCTTTGCAGGTTAATGCTACCCCCCGCGCTACTGTTTTCATCGATGGTACCCAAACCGGGATAACGCCTTTTTTTAATGATAAAGTAAAGGCCGGCGAGCACACCATTAAATTAGTTCCCGAATCAACCACCGACAGTCTTGTCTCTTGGGAGGGGAAAATTAATTTATTGCCGGGGATTATTACCGCCATCAATCGAACATTGGGCTCAAGTGAATCAGCTTCTTCCGGGGAAATTATTAGTTTAGAAAAAATCGGTCGCAAGGATAAATCTTCTTTGGCCGTGGTTTCGATACCCGATCAGGCTGTGGTTAAAGTTAACGGTGAACCAAAAGGTTTTACACCTTTAACGATTGATGATTTAGCCCCAGCTGACTATCAGGTAACGATCAGTAGTTCTGGCTATGAGGAAAGAAGTGTTTCAGCCCACGCTGTAGGCGGCTATAAATTAATTATTAATGTTCAATTGGCTCAAAAAATAGAAGGTATCCAGGAAGCTACCCCGAGTAGTGAGCTTGAAGAAGGAAAAGTGACACCTACGCCCAAAACAACCATTACCCCCACCCCTAAAACAACGCCTAAAGTTGAAGCTACCCCACCAGCCGAACCCTACGTTAAGGTTAAAGAAACACCAACCGGTTTTTTGCGAGTGAGAACCGAACCTTCAACCACCGCGACCGAAGCCGCAAAAATCAATCCCGGCGAAATGTATTCTTACTTAAATGAAGAAAAGAATGGTTGGTTAAAGATTGAATACGAAACCGATAAAGAAGGTTGGGTTTCCGGAGTTTATGTAGATTTGATTAAGTAAAAATTACTAACTTTAGCCCCAATATCGCTTCGGTAATATTTATTTTTAAACCTTATTTTTTTAGCCCCCAGGTAGGCTTTTTTAATGGCTTCTTTTAGGGTTTGCCCCCGGCTTGTTACCCCTAAAACCCGACCTCCATTGGTAAAAATTTTGCCTTTTTCGAATTTTGTTCCCGCCTGGAAAACTTGGAGTCCAGAGGTACCTCTTTTTGGTAGGCCTTTAATTTCAAACCCCTTTTGATACTCACCCGGGTAGCCCCCAGAAGCTAAAACTACGCAAACAGAAAAACCGGGATACCAGCTAATTTTTCTCTCTTTTAATTTACCCTTTATGCAAGCAAGTATTAAATTAACTAAATCAGATTTTAAAAGCATTAGTTGGGGCTGAGTCTCAGGATCGCCAAAACGGCAGTTAAACTCCAACACCCTTGGGCCATCTTTGGTTAACATTAAACCAGCATACAAAACCCCTTTGTAGGGCCGATTGATTTTTTTCATCCCTAAAATAGTTGGCTTTAAAATTTGGTTGATAACTTGAGTTAGGGTTTTCTCATCAACAAAAGGGGTGGGGGCGTAAGCACCCATCCCTCCCGTGTTTGGTCCTTTATCGCCATCAAAAATAGGTTTATGGTCTTGAGCAGCAAGTAAGGGCAAGACTGTTTGGCCATCAGCAAAGCAGATTACTGAGGCTTCTTGACCAAACAAACACTCTTCAATTACCACCCTTTTTCCCGCTGGGCCGAACTTTTTTTCCACCATAATCGTTTTCAAAGTTATAAGGGCTTCCTTTAGATTCCAACAAACAGAAACCCCCTTTCCGCCAGCTAAACCATCGACTTTTAAAACCTTTGGGAATTGACAACTTTTTAAATATTTTTTGGCTTTTTGATAATCAGAAAATATCTTAAATTCTGCGGTGGGGATGTTGAATTTTTTCATAAAACGCTTAGCAAATACCTTTGAGGTTTCAAGTTGAGCCGTTTTTTTTGAGGAACCAAAAATTGGCAGATTGTTTTTCTCAAATAAATCAACAAGGCCTAAGTCTAAGGGTTCCTCGGGTCCGACCACTATTAGGTCAACTTTTTCCTTTAAGCTGAAATGTAAAAGAGAAGACAGATTATTGGCTGCAATATCGATGTTTTTGCCGATTTGAGCT
>Ga0315289_10010071_pt1 | contig 13565 bp, 8 predicted proteins | sample YL17G11_40_MG_FD_203452 | JGI IMG/M metagenome (GOLD analysis project Ga0315289, IMG submission 203452) | Sediment microbial communities from Yellowstone Lake, YNP, Wyoming, USA - YL17G11_40 | ecosystem: Environmental > Aquatic > Freshwater > Lake > Sediment | place: USA: Wyoming | collected...
TAAAGAATTTTTGTTGCATCAGCGGGTCCAGGCCCGCGGTCGGTTCATCCAGGACGATCAGTTTGGGCTGGTGCAAAAGCCCCTGCACGATCCCGACCTTCTTCTTGTTGCCAAAGGAGAGATCGTCGATCCTTCTTTTCAGGTCCAGTTCCATCAGGTCGGCCAGCTCATGCAACCGCTGTGTGCAGTCCTTCCTGTAAAAACTGGCCGAATACTTGAGCAGGTCGAGGACCTTCATTCCTTCGTAATAAAAAACCTCAGAAGGCAAATATCCGATTTCTTGTCTGATTTCAGAACCAAACTTGATGCAATCTTTCCCAAAGATTTTCGCATCCCCTTTGGTCGGATAGATCAAGGAGAGGAATAATCGAATGGTGGTTGATTTTCCAGCCCCATTGGGTCCAATGAAACCAAAGATTTCCCCTTCCTCCACGTTAAAAGAAACATCAACGATCCCCCGGGCTTTTCCATAGTACTTGGTCAGGTGGTTGACTTCAATGATGCTCATAAGGACTCTCCTTGATTGTTATTTGTTGGGGAAAAACAGGCCGCGAGATCGGTATCAGGTCCAATAACCGCCGGGTCTTTGATCGGGTTGCTGAAGGTGAAGGGATTCATGCGCGCGCTCGTACCTGGTCAGGGCAGGGTGGAATTCAAGTCCCAGATTTTGAAATTATCGGAGGCAACAGCCCCATCTCTACCGGTTCCCCAAAATACTTCACCGCTTTGATAACCAGCTGGCAGATTGCCGTATTCAATAGGCCGGTCATTGACATAGAGCGCATACTCTTGTTCTAAGACGATGATGAGCACATGCTTGACGCTCTGTCCAGCATCCATAGCATCCGGAAATCTTTTTTCCAGTTGATCGCTTACATTCACATTCACTTGGCCGTCGTAATCGAAGCTGATATGCCCATCGTACTGCCGGAAGTAAATTTCCCAACTGCTGTTTGGAGTTATAAAGCGGTAGTCCATCTCGATCACAAAATCGGTGTACCACATAGTCCATGAAAAATTGCAGTTTGAAACGGCCATTTCTCCACCGACATATTCGATACTCCCCCCCGGGGAACATTCTGCGTTTACCCATGTATGAAAATACATATACTCATGAAAGCCATCTTCAACGTCGGGTGTACGCCCAGCGATATAGGCCAGAATGGGTTCAGCGAAATCGGTGACCCAGGTGGGCTGGGGTGTTACAGTAATCGTTGATGTGGGTATAAACGTTGAAGTGGGTTCATACGTTGAAGTGGGCGTATATGTTGAAGTGGGTGTATACGTTATCAAAACGGTAGGTGAGATGGTCGCCTTTAGAGCGGTCATGGCAGGTAGACCGTTCTTCCCAGACCAGAATACAGCGCCGCCGATTCCAAGCGCCAGGATGGTCAACAGACCGCCCAACACCCAAATTCTCCGGCCGCTGGTTCTCGACGCTTTATATCCCGAGCGGCGCAGTCGCACCGACTCTGCCAGCAAGTCGGTCGCATCCTTGTAATCGGCATCCTCCACCACGATGCCCTTGAACAGGTCAATGGCTTTCTCGTAATTTTTCTTCGCATACACCCTTGTGGCTTCGGAATAAAGGGATGCCAGGGTTTGCGCCTTCTTGACCGCCTCGATCTGCGCCTGCGCTTTTTCGCGGTCTTCGGGTTCGAGCGCCAAGTATGCGTTCCAAGCCGCCAGCGATTCTTCGAACTTTTCCGCTTGCAGCAGGTTTTGCGCCTGCGTTTGCAGGGCGTTCAACTTGCTCTCGCGTTCCAGCCTCTTGATCTCTGCCAGTTTTTCCTGGAACTCGGCATTGTCTGGCTCGTTGGCAAGCACTTCCTGGAGCGAGGCGGCCGCGGTTTCCCATTTGCCGGCTTGCACGGCTGTATCCGCCAGGCGCAGAGCCGCTTGGAGCCGCTCCTCACGCTTGGCCTTGCGCGCCTCTGCAAGTTTGGCCTTCAGCGTTTCGTTCTCGGGGTCGGAAGCCAGCCCGTCGTTTAGGATGTCGATCGCCTCGTCCCAACGGCCTGCGCCCGCGGCTTGGTTCGCGCACTTGAGCATGGCCTCCAGCTCCGCGATGCGCCGCGCTGCGTGCACCTTGGTCGCTTTGGCTTGCATCTCCGCGTTGTATGGCTCGAGCCGCAGGGCCTCATTCAGGGCGGTCAGCGCTTCATCCCAGTTTTGGGCCGCCGTCGCCTGGTCGACGTGCACAGTAATTGCACCCAGCCAGGCCGCATGTTTGGCCTCCACCAGGTCGGCAATCCGTTTTTGGATGGCCGCCTCATCAGGCTTCAACTGGAGATATTCATTCAACCCGGCGATGGCTACATCCCAGCGCCCCGCCTTCTCGGCCGCCTCGACTTTCGACAGGATGGCCTCGAGCCGCTCGCGAAGTTGTTTCTCTTTGATGTTCCCGATCTGTTTCAGGATGGACTCATCCCCCGGCGCGATCTCCAGGGCTTCGTTCAGCGCGGCGATGGCCTTGTCCCAGTTCCTGGTCGCCGCTTCTTTTTCGGACCTGGCGACCTGCGCGGCCAATACCTTGGTATTTTTCTCCGCCCGCACTTTTTCCACGCGCGCCATCAGGGACGCATCCTCCGGGGTGTATTTCAGCGCTTCGGAAAAAGCGCCCAATGCTTCCTCGTCCCTGCCGCCTGCCAGTGCCTTCTCCGCGCGCTGGCGACTCAGCTCTGCCATGCGCTGACGGGCTTCGAGGTGCTCGGCATTGATCGCCAGCACGCGCTGGTAGGAAAGCGCCGCCTCTTTCGCGCGGCCCCTCTTCATGGCCGCGTCCCCCAGGGCCAGGTGCGCGTCACACAGGCCTGCCCGCGAGGCCACGTCTTCATCGTCAATGGCCAGGGCTTTCTCGAATTCGATGACCGCCTGTCCGAGTTGTCCCTGCGTTGCGTATGCGAGGGCGATGTTGACCTGGGCCTGGAGGTTGTCCGCTGAAATGGACAGGGCCTGGCGGAAATACTCGATGGCTTTCTCATGCTGCCCGCTGGCGCGAAATTCCAGCCCGATCTCGATGAAACGGCTGGCGATGGGATTGGCCTCGGTCAACTCCTCACGGACTTGTTCAATGGGGCGGTTCTTCTGTAACCACAGCCGCAGCAGTTGGATCACGAAGTGGTTCTGCGGGGTGAGCACATCCTTCTCACGCAGGTGGAGCAGGCCCGAGGTCAGGTCGGATTCGCTGAAGCGGACGCTCTGTTTGCGCAGGAAGTCGACCAGAGCGCGGTTGTCCGCCTTGTCCAGGTTCGCCAGCCCCGCCAGGCTCCACTTCTCTATGTTCGAGGCCTCGTCCCAGACGAATTTCAGGTTGACGGTACCGCGTTCGACCACGTCGTCGAGGACGGCTTCCACGTCCGCATTGGCGATTTTGCGCTGTTCGGTACGCTGACAGCGGGCAAAGAGTTCGTGGCAGGTCAGTTGAGTAAAGTAGGGATGCCCTGAGGTGATGTGGTAGATGAGGTCCACTGCGCCGCGTTCGTATTCGAGCACGCCCTCCACAGGCCGCGTGACCAGGCCATGCGTTTGCTCTTCTGACAGGAAGCTGATTTTCTTGTAGAGGGCGGCCTTGAAAAATTCGGTATAGGCCGCCTGCATGTTTTCCAACTTGCGCCCGGAGGAACCGATGCAGAAGATGAAGTTCATCTCCCCGCGGCCCATCAGGCGGCGCAGGTAATCGGTGAGCGGGCGGGCCAGTTCCTCCCTGACATCAATCTCTTCCAGATTATCGAACTCATCGAAGGTGTACAGCAGGCTGGTTTCCCCCAGGGCGGGCCGCAGGCCGGGCAGGAATGTATTTTCGAAGTATTCCGGGTCTTTGGCAAAATCTTCTTGTTCGGGGATGGAGACTTCGATGCCGCGCTCCTGTTTCAGCACGCGCACGGTCTCGCGTGCCAGCCACCACAGGAAGTGGTTGAGCGTGGTGTGGGTGCGGCCTTGTAAATCAAAGAATACCGGGATATATTTTTCGGGCAGGCGGTTGCCCAGTTGCTTGAGCACGGACGTTTTTCCCACCCGCCGCTGGCCATGAACGACCAGGATGTGGTTGGCGTACTGGCCGCTCAGGCTTTTCTCGATCCAGTCGAACACATCCTCGCGGCCGAAGAACATCCTGGCTTCGGTCACCGGAGCGCCTGCGATATAGGGATTCATGATCTCACTCATGCCCGGTCCCTTCTGCAAAGAATTTTGGTATTCTGATAAATATTGTATCTTACTTTTTGCATCTGATATCAGTGGAATATCCACAGAACGTATCCCAGCAAAAGGCGTACAGCCGCAGATCCGGGCGCGGCCGAGCCTGCACGCGTTCCTTCACTTCCATTGGAACTGAATCTGGATAGCAAAAGCCCCGCTCACGCGGAGCGGGGCTTCTTGTAAGCCTTTATCAGTGAAAGGAATACTGTGTCTATTTGGGAAGTGCCCCCAAGCGGACTCGAATGTCATCCCCCTTGGGGACCGCTGTTTGGGCCTTGAGAGGCACCCGTCCTGGGCCACTCGAAGATGGGGGCTTGTGACGCCGCGGGAATCGAGCGGGAGCATACACGGTCCGATGGTGCTGACAGCCACCGCCCGAGCGGTCAATCCCACGAATAATTAGGGAAATCGCAGGTCGCAAATTAGCACATCTGTGCTATAATATACATGCGGCAAGGGACGTTCGTTGGGAATATCATCCCCGCAGGGGATCCTTGGCGCGTTTTCTTTCGAATCTTAACATCTGAAGATTCCGGTGAACGTCGCCCTCCTGCTTCCTTCCGGGGAATGAATGGTTCCTAATTGTTTTGACCAAAGGTTTAACTCCCCCGCAGGCCTGGCTAGGGCGGCTGGTAGGGGCGCAGTGCCTGCACCCGTGCTCAAAAGTCATTCACCCGCTCGCCGTCCTGGTGTTTTTCCGGCCAACGATCCCGGTGTCCATCTGGGAAAAAACGAATTGTTCCTCGTTGTTTTGTCCTCAGGAACAAATATCATCCCCGCCAGGGGACATCGAACCCGAGGGTAGTTCATCCACGTCTTCCGTCCTCCATCTCCTGTCTTCTGCACCGTCCCGGTGTCCTTCCGGGAGGATTTGTTTGATCCTCATAAACAAATACTATCCGAGACAGCCTGCCACCACTGGCCTAGTTGATAATGAAGAGAGCCCCGAAGAGAACGAGGGCGCCGGGAGGATTTGTTTGTTCCTAGTTCCGCGAAACAAACAATACCCCGCCTCCCACCTCCTGCTTTCCGCTCTTTGTTCTTTACCCGTAATTGCTTTTCCTTCGTGTTCCTTCGTGCTTCTTCGTGTTACTTCGTGGTTAATCTCTTTTTCTTTTCATAATCGGAGTAAAATTAATCCAGCCATGCTAATCCACTCCGCCTCCCAACTTCTGACCCTCTCCGGCGGCCCCCAGCGCGGGACCGACCTCGGCCGCCTTGGCATTATCGAAGATGGCGGCGTGCTCGTCCACGAAGATAAGATCCATGCTGTCGGGCTGACCAAGGAACTATTGGCCGCGTTCCTGCACGAACCCCGCCTGGATGCCACCGGCTGTGTGGTCATGCCCGGTTTCGTGGACCCGCACACCCATATCCTCTGGGCCGGGGAGCGGACCGCCGAGTTCGAGATGAAGATGGCCGGAGCCAAGTACCTCGACATCCTGGCGGCGGGTGGCGGGATCCTATCAACGGTCCATAAGACACGCGCAGCCACCATTGAAACCCTCATGGATGAGACCCGTCCGCGGCTCGTCTGTATGTTCGCTCATGGCACCACCACCGCCGAAGCCAAGACCGGCTATGGCCTCAATACCGAATCTGAATTCAAAATGTTGCAGGCCATTCTGGCCCTCGACGCCGCCGGCCCGCTCGAACTGGCTCCGACGTTTCTGGGCGCGCACGCCATCCCTCCCGAATATAAAGACAACCCGCAAGCCTATACTGACCTGCTGTGCACAGAGATGCTGCCGTTCATTCACCAGTGGTGGAGCAGCCAGCCATCAACGGCCAACCGCCCGCTGCCCTTCGTGGATGTCTTCTGCGAAACCGGCGCCTTCGACCTGGCCCAGTCCCGCCAGATATTGACCAAAGCCAAAGAGCTGGGTTTCCCGCTCAAACTCCATGCCGACGAGTTCGACAACCTGGGCGGTGCTTCGCTGGGCGTCGAACTGGAGGCTGTATCTGCAGACCATTTGGTGAAGACATCTGATGGCGACATTCAGAAACTGGCTTCGAGCGATACCGTGGCTGTCTCGCTGCCCTGTACGCCCTTTGGCTTGGCCGAGAGCGAATACACCCCGGCGCAAAAAATCATCGCGACTGGCGGCCTCCTGGCACTGGCCAGCGACTGTAATCCCGGTACAGCATGGTGCGAGTCCATGCAGTTCGTCATTGCGCTGGCATGCCGGTCCCTGAAACTGACGCCTGCCCAGGCCATCGCTGCCGCCACCATCAACGCCGCCCATGCCATCCGCCGCGCCGACCGGATCGGCTCCATCGAACCCGGCAAGCAGGCTGACCTGCTGATCCTATCGGTACCGGATTACCGGCATCTTGGCTATCGCTTCGGAACAAACCTCGTTAAACAGGTCATCAAGCGGGGTCGGGTTTACACGGTGGAGACCGGTACTCACCCTGCAGAACGTCTCGCAGAGGCAGAGGATGTTTCCTTTTAGGAGGTTGGCATGAATATTGATTTTTCCTCGATTCCATACAATCAAATTGTCTGGTGGGTGCTGGCCATCGTTGGTGTGGTGGTGGTGTTTGTGGTCGTCCGCTTTTTTTGGAAGCATATCCTGAAATATCTCTTTCATGGCTGCCTGGTCATCCTGGCGGTCATTGCGCTGCTGGCAGTGCTCCGTTACTTCAAGGTTTTCTAAACCGCCTGGAACTATGAACCCCCCCGATCCTGGACGAATTCAAACACCGCTAACCATGAAACCTGCGCTTTCGGACCTCGAACGGCTGGCCCGCCAGGCCGGTGAAATTCTACGCCTCGGATATGAGCACGAACACCAGGTGGACTATAAGGAAGTTATTGACCTTGTCACCGAAGTGGACCGCCAGTCTGAGGCATTTATACTCGGCGAGATCCAGCGTCTCTTCCCCGGACACCAGATTGTCTCCGAGGAAATCGGCCTGGTGCCCGGCCGCGAGGGTGACCAGTGGTATGTGGACCCGCTGGATGGGACGGTAAACTATGCCCATGGCATTCCCATTTTTTCGGTATCCATCGCGTATGCCCGGAACGGGGTCGTGACCCTGGGCGTGGTCTACGACCCGATGCGGGATGAAATCTTCGCTGCCGAACGCGGGCGGGGGGCCTGGTGTAACGGACGCAGGCTCCAGGTTTCACAAGTGACGGAATTCCAGCGCAGCCTGTTGGTAACCGGTTTCCCATACGATGCCTGGTCCACGCCGCAAAACAATCTCGAATACTTTGGGCGTTTTTCCAGAATGACCCAGGGTGTGCGCCGCCTCGGCTCAGCTGCCCTGGATCTGTGCTATGTGGCTGCTGGTCGTTTCGATGGATATTGGGAATTGTCTCTCAACCCTTGGGATGTGGCTGCCGGAGGCCTGATCGCCACCGAAGCCGGTGCAATTGTCACCAACTTGGACGGGCAAAGCGATTATCTTACGCCGCCCTGTTCTTTACTGGCAGCCCCGCCCCTCCTGCACGAAAAAATGCTTGTAATCTTGAGCGGAAAAGCGTGATATTCGCCTGCCATTTCGTGCCAGACATGCATTTGGCCTGGTAGCTGAAAATGATATAATTTGTGGAATGATTGTTACAAGAGGAGTTTCTTTTGGCTGATCCTCGTGTTGAACGACTTGCGAATATTTTGGTGGACCACTCGGCGCAGATCAAACCCGGCGACCGGGTTGCCATCGAGGCGACTACCGCCGCCGAACCGCTGGTGCGCGCCCTCTATGCTGCCATCCTGGAACGCGGCGGGCTTCCATACCCTCTCCTCGACCTGACCGATCAGGATGAGATCCTGTTCACGGTTGCAAAAGACGAACAACTGGATGCCACTCCGCCCTTCCGTAAGCTGGCCTATGACCAGTTTGAGAGCCGCATCCGCATCCACTCGGCCACCAACCCGCGTGCTCTCTCGGGTGTGGATCCAGCCAGGCAGCGGCGGAGGCAGAAGTCTCTGGCTCCCATTATGGAGGCTCAAATGCGCCGCGGCGCTGACCGCTCCTTCAAATGGGTCACCACCCTGTTCCCCACCGAGGGTTTCGCTGCGGAAGCCGGGATGAGTATCCGGAACTTTGAGAATTTCGTCTACCGTGCCTGCCATGCTGACGAAGCGGACCCGATCGCTTTCTGGAAGAAGGTGGAGACCAATCAGCGCGTGATCATTGACCGTATCGAAGGCCATGACCAGGTAATCTTGCGCGGCCCAAACGTGGACCTGACCCTGTCCATCAAGGGACGCAAGTTCCTCAACGGTGCGGGAGTCAACAATATGCCAGACGGTGAAATCTATACCGGCCCGGTCGAAGACTCAGTCAATGGCTGGGTGCGCTTCTCCTATCCTGCCATCTATAACAGTGTCATGGTCGAAGGTGTGGAATTGACCTTCACCAATGGCAGGGTCGCAAAAGCCAAAGCTGACAAGAATCAGCTCTTCCTGCTGGAAATGTGCGAGTCGGACCCCGGGGCGCGGTACCTGGGCGAATTCGCCATCGGCACGAACTACGAAATTGACCACTTCTCACGCAACATCCTGTTCGACGAGAAACTTGGCGGCACCTTCCACATGGCGCTCGGGTCAGGCTATCCGGAAACAGGCAGCAAGAATAAGAGCATGATCCACTGGGATATGATCTGCGGCATGAAAGAAGACTCCGAGATTGTTGTGGATGGAGAGGTCATCTACAAGAATGGAAAGTTCACCTATTAAATAGACCGGGAGGGGATAAATCCTGCCGCTGTAAAATCCCCCGTCGGGGTGACCATGCAGGCGGCCCCGAATTTTATGCCCGCCAGAACCCTCGCCGCAGCGGGCGCACATCTTCCGAGATGACAAAGGCTTCCGCGTCGGTCGCATGGACGATATCTTCGACTTTTGATACATCCTTGCGCATTACGCTGACACTCAGCATACTGACCATGCCGTCCCGGCCGCGGGCCGGGATCTCGGTCACACCAAACCCGGAATCTCGCAAAACCTGTGACAGTGCTGTTCCCAACCGCTGGGTGACAATGCTGATCTTGACGTGCCCGATGGCAAGCCGTCCCTCGATCAACATCCCGACCACGTTGCCCGTGGCAAACCCGGCAGCGTAGCCGATGATGTTCAACGGATTATCCAGGTGCTTCAGCACCGAGGTGATGGCGACTACGAAGATGGCTGACTGGACAAAACCAAGCACCCAGGCAATCCCCTTGCGCCCGCGCACCACGAACAACATCCGCAGGGTGTCGCAGGTCATGTCACTGACGCGCAGGGCGAAGATGCCAAGGGCGCCCAGCCATGCAACGGGGGAGAGGAAAATTTCGAACATGGGCCACCATCCTTCCAAAAAAAAGGGCGACCGGTTTGGTCGCCCTCCCAGTTTATTTTATCGCCGGTATATACAACCGGTCTACGTATTCTTTGAGCATCCGCCGGGTGCTGAACTGCGGCGTGACCGTCCGCAGGGAATCTTTGATCATCGCCACCCACTTGTGCGGGATGTCTTCACTGCCGCGTTCGGTGTAGTACAACGGGATAATCTTGTTTTCCAGCGTATCGTACAGGCTCTCAGCGTCTGTCTCATCCTGGACTTCGGAATCAAGATCAGCATCCTCGCCAATGGCCCAACCGTTTGTCCCGTTATAGGCCTCACGCCACCAGCCGTCGAGCACCGAGAAGTTGATCGCGCCATTCAAGGCGGCTTTCATGCCTGAGGTTCCGGAAGCTTCGTTGGGACGGCGTGGGGTGTTCATCCACACATCCACACCCTGGACCAGGTAACGGGCCAGGTTCATATCATAATCCTCAAGAAAGACGAGGCGTCCGCCGTTCTCGGCCTTTTTGACAACGCGGTAGACCTCCTGGATGAGCATCTTGCCGGGTTCATCAGCGGGATGAGCCTTTCCGGCAAAGATAATTTGTAGCGGGCGGTTGGGTCGGTTAACGAGTTCGAGCAGGCGTTTCAGATCACGAAAAACCAGGTTGGCGCGCTTGTAAGTGGCAAAGCGGCGGGCGAAGCCGATGGTCAACACATGGGGATCGAGCAGGGCCCCGGAGGCGATGGTTTGCACAGGCTGAAAGCCACCATTCATCCAGCGCGTGCGCGCACGGTTGAGGACATAGAAAACCAGCTTGCGTTTGAGGTGCATGCGGACGGCCCACAGCTCGTTATCGGGAATGCTGTCTACTTTGACCCAGGTCTCCGGGTCATCGAGCCGCTCGAGCCAGCCTTCACCCAGGTATTTATCGAACAGGACCCGCAGGCGGCGGGCCATCCATGTGGGGGTGTGAACTCCGTTCGTTATATAGGTGATGGGTACATCATCATCGTCTTCGATCTCAGGCCAGAGGAAGTGCCATATTCTGCGTGAGACGCGTCCATGCAGTTCTGAAACGGCGTTGTGACCATCCGAGAGACGCAGAGCCAGGATCGCCATGCTGAAGGTTTCACCCCAGGGCTCCGAGTGACGGGCCAGGTCCACAAACTGGTCACGCTTCAAACCAAGTTCAGACCAGAAGTTGGAGAGGTTCTTGTCAATCAGCCAGAGCGGAAATTCATCATTCCCGGCCGGGACCGGTGTGTGCGTGGTGAAAACATTGCCTTTGCGTGTTTTGGCGATGGCCTTGTCAAAGCTCATCCCCGTGATGATGAGTTCGCGCGCCCTCTCCAGAGTCAGAAAGGCGGCGTGAGGCTCGTTCATATGCCAGACACCCGGCTCGAAGCCCATGGTCCGCAGGGCACGTACACCACCGATACCCAACAATACTTCCTGGGCCACCCGCAGGTCAATGTCACTCCAATACAGGCGGGTGGTCAACTTGCGGTCGTTGGGGGTGTTCTCGTCCAGGTCGCTATCCAGCAGGTAGAGCGGGACGCGTCCGACACGCAGTTCCCAGATGCAGGCATTGACTGCCCGGTCGGGGAAGTTGACAGTGATCTTCAGCAGTTTCCCGTCTTTATCCAGCACCGGCAGGACTGGGAGCTCATCAAAATTGAGCGGGTAGTTGATCGAATCCTGCCAGCCGTCTTCGGAGATGCGCTGGGTGAAGTAGCCTTCCGCGTACATCAGGCCCACACCGACCAATGGCAGACCAAGGTCAGAGGCCTGCTTCAAATGGTCGCCGGCCAGCACTCCCAGACCGCCGGAGTAAATCGGCAGAATCTCGTGCAGGCCAAACTCCATCGAGAAGTAGGCAATGGTCTGCTTGCCGCGGATTTTGTAGGTCCGGGCGGCCCAAGTATCGGTGGTTTTCAGGTACTCATCAAAACTGGTGAAGACACGATCATACAATTCCAGATAGACAGGGTCCTGTGCAGCTGCATTAATCTCGAACCGCCCGGCAGAGGTCAGGAAGCGCAGCGGGTTATGGTTGAGGCGCTCCCAAAGGGCATTATCCACGCGGTTGAAAAGTCGTTGGGCATGAGGGTTCCACGTCCACCACAAGTTGTAAGCCAGTTCGCCCAGCTGACTGATGCGGCGCGGCAGATCGAAATGATTGGGGATTTTTGTGAGAAAAGCAGGCATCGTTTAATCCTTCCAAGCGGCTACTGCTTCATGCATAAATACGTGGACTTTGAACAATCAAATTACAGAGATTTACATCAATTTGGGTTCAAATATTTACGCAGTACCCTGTAATCATACCAAATTCTTGATAAATATACGACCTTAAAAGCAATTGTGAAGTACAATTTTCCCGGAGATATTATGGCCGAAACCGTCCAACTTTTCGTCACCTGCCTGATCGACTCCTTCTTCCCACAGATTGGCGATGCAATGGTCAACGTGTTGAACCGGGCCGGGGTGCGGGTGGAGTTCCCGTCCGCGCAGACCTGCTGCGGGCAGCCCGCCTTCAACGCCGGTCTCCGCTCGGAGGCACGCCCCCTGGTCAGACACACCATACTGGTCTTTGAAAAAACCACTGGCGTTATCATCATCCCGTCCGGTTCGTGCGCGGCGATGGTGCGGCACGGCTATCTTGAACTCTTCAAGGATGACCCGGCCTGGCTGAGGCGTGCCGAGGCGCTGGCGAAACGCGTCTACGAATTTACCGAGTACCTGGTGGACGTGCGCGGCGTTACTGAATTGTCAGCCTGCTGGCCGGGAAAAATAACCTATCACCCATCCTGCCATCTCCTGCGCGGCCTGGGCGTGGACCATCAGCCGCGCGCGCTTTTGGCCGCGGTCAAGGACGCCGAAATCGTCGAACTCCCCGAACGCGAGGATTGCTGCGGCTTTGGCGGTGTCTTCTCGGTGGAGCATCCCGAACTCTCGGCGGAATTCCTGAAACGCAAGATCTCCAATTTCGAAAAGACCAGATCTCCCACTCTGGTGGTCGCTGATACCGGTTGTCTCATGCACATCCAAGGCGGGCTGAGGAGGCAGGGGAAGAACCAGAGAGTTGTTCATATCGCGGAGGTATTGAACAGTCTATGAGCCTCAGCACCTTCCGCACCCGCATCCGCCAAGCCATCGCCGACCAGAACCTGCAACTTGCCCTGGATAACAATGCCCAGCGTCGCAAGGACGGGCGGCTAGAGGCTTATGCCTCGCTTCCCGACTACCCGGAACGCCGTCTCCGCGCCCATTCCATCAAAGCGGACGTGGTCGCGCATTTGGACGAATATCTCAGCCAGTTCATCACCTGGGTGACTGCGAACGGCATCCAGGTTCATCGCGCCGCGAATGCCAGCGAAGCCATCCGTATCTTTCTGGGAATTGCTCGTTCTGTAAGGGCGAAGCATGCTTCGCCCCTACTCGTCGCCAAATCCAAATCAATGGTATCTGAGGAGATTAATTTCAACCATGCCCTCGAAGCGGCCGGCATCCGCGTCGTCGAGACCGACCTTGGCGAGTACATCGTCCAACTGCGCGGCGAACGTCCCAGCCACATCATCACGCCAGCCGTCCACCTCCGCCGCAGCGACGTGGGTAAGCTCTTCGAGGAAAAGCTCGGCATTCCTTACACTGAGCACATTCCAACCCTCACCAACACCGCCCGTAAAGTTTTACGCGAAGTCTTCCTCACCGCAGACATCGGCGTCTCAGGAGTCAATTTCGGTGTGGTCGAGACGGGGACATTGTGCATCGTCACCAACGAGGGCAATGGGCGCATGTGCACCACTATCCCGCCGGTCCACGTGGCGCTGATGGGCATCGAGCGCCTGATCCCCACATTCGACGACCTGGCGCTGTTCCTGTCGCTCCTGCCGCGCTCGGCTACCGGACAGAAACTGAGCGTCTACACCAGCCTGATCAACGCCCCGCTCTCATCAGCAGAGCCTGGAGCAGGCCTCACCCAGGAGCGACACCTGATCCTGCTCGACAACGGCCGCTCTGCGCTCCGCAACTCGCCCCTCGCCGAATCCCTCTACTGCATCCGCTGCGGGGCCTGCCT
>Ga0315289_10010072_pt1 | contig 13565 bp, 22 predicted proteins | sample YL17G11_40_MG_FD_203452 | JGI IMG/M metagenome (GOLD analysis project Ga0315289, IMG submission 203452) | Sediment microbial communities from Yellowstone Lake, YNP, Wyoming, USA - YL17G11_40 | ecosystem: Environmental > Aquatic > Freshwater > Lake > Sediment | place: USA: Wyoming | collected...
GAACGTCCGTGATGCCGCATTGGTGATACCGGCGAAGAAGTCGGTGATGACCTTGGGCCAGGTGCCCATCATCCGGTAGAAGTACCGCTCCAGGTCGGTCTCCTCGAAGGGGATACGGTCCAGGGTCCCCTCATCCATCCTGATTGACTGGACGCAATAATACGGCTCGTGGCCGTCCTGGTGTGCCCGGACCAGTATCTGCCGGATGGGACGGTCCGCAGGCAACTCGAATTGCTCGTAACTGTTGACCGCGCCAGCGGTGTACGCATAGTGCTCGACCGGCATCAGGAACCCGATCGGGCTGACCGGCTTCTCGTCGAAGATCTCGGCGGACACCCCGAGCAAGTTCTCGGTAGCGCCGGTATCGCACACGTCCTCGTCGTAGCTGATCTTGAGCTGGGGATTGGAGAAGCGCTTGGCGTCGAAGGCCAGCAACTCGTCCCACAGGAAGCGCCCGAAGTCCAGCGTGAAGAAGTTGATCATGTGCAGGGTGACGACATGGAGTCCGATGTCCATCACGCAGCCGGGCGGGCGGGAGTAGTAGGCCAGCGCCTGATTCTCGAAGCCGGTCAGGGAGTGCAGGACCGTGGAGCCGTCGACCAGCTCGATTTTCGGAATGTTAGCCGGGAACCCGATCGCTTCGCTCTCATTGGCCCGGTGCGTCTCGAAGCGGATATTGATGCGGCTGATCGGCTTGTCGATGTCGATGTTGATGACGTGGGTGCCGGAGCCGTTAGTCATGTCCTGGTCGGACATGATCTCGGCATGTCTGTATTTTGCCATGTTTCACCTCGTAAGGTATTCGTTCGGGCTGAAGTCGGTTATCCGCCTCCGCCCAGCATCGCCATTCTCTTGGCGTTCAGCGCCTTGCCGACCTCCTCAACGCGCTTGTAGTTGGCCGGGTCTCCCTTCGGTTTGCGGGAGCTCAGACTGAGACCGGCCAGGGTGGAGAAAAAGGGCTCCGCGCCCGTCTTGTAGTCGTCCTTGGCTGCGGCGACTCCAGGGCCGAAGCGGTCCTTGCCGACGTCGTTTATCTTCCGGGCGAACTTGGCCGCGCCCGCCTTCACGACGCCACTGCGGAACCTGTTCTTGATACCGGGGGCTGAGATTGCCTGGCCGAAGGTATCGGTAGCGCCGGCGGTGTTACGCGCCCACGCTTCCGCTGCGGCTGCGGCATTGGTGGCGAACTCACCGGCTGCCCGGCCGGCGTTATCGCCCCACTTGGTGGCAGATGCCTCGATTGGTTTTACTGAGAGTGCCATGTAAATCCTCCGTTTTCGTTACTTTTTCATCATTACCTTACGGGAATTGATAGCCTATTCATTGACAAGTCTGTACCCTTCGAGCTATTATGTCAATGGGGCAACATGTTGCGCTACGACGGAGGTTAGATGCCGAGACAGGAACGCGAGCGCCGCTACATCTCAGAGTACATGATGACCACCTGGCCCGCGGGCGGCTGGCAGCTCAACGTGGAGCTGGGACCTATCCCCCAGGAGTACGTCGACCGCATGGGGTTGGGGAGAGCGGCCGCGATGTTCCGCCCGACGCGCCCCAGGGTGGATGCCATCAAGTGGGACAAGGACCATTACTACCTCATCGAGGCCAAGGTTGTGGCGCTCCGCGAGGGTATCGGCTCTCTAACCTACTACCGCGGCCAGGCAAAACACACCCCTGATTTACCCTTCTACGATGGCCAGCCTATTTGCTGCCGCCTCGTGGTGCCATGGATGCTGGAGTGGATTAAGGGTGCCGCCGATGAGGAGCATATTGAAATCGTGGTATTCATGGCCGACTGGATTGCCGCCTACGTCGAGGAGCGCAAACATTACTTCACCGCGGAGTACCGTGCGGCACGCGCTGAGAAAATGAAGCTCCGCGAGATACTGGATGTGGACTGATGCCATGTAGCATTTTCGCACAGAGGTACTCACTTCAGGCGGTCAACCGTTCCCTCAAGGCCTTGGTCGAGGCTGGCTTCGGACCTTTGACTGAGCCGTACAAGCTGATACAAGAGGTGCAGACCAAACTAAGGGCAAGCCTGGGGGTCAAAGGACCCAAAATAATGGGCTACGCGAAGATATTGCCGGGGCTGTCCCCGGGCTCGGTTAAGCTCTGGCATGACTCCGACTCAGGATGGTTTACTGAGGCCAGGGCCAAGGACGGCGCCCCTCCGGTGTATCACCATGTCACCGACGCGGTAGCCGTGACTATCCTTAAGGGCGAGCTCACCCATGAGCTGGAGGCTGAGCTGATGAAACCTGACGACTATCAGGGGGAGTGAAGTAATGTACAGTAATGTACAGTATAGTAAAGTATTGCACAGTATAGAAACGACCAGCGTGTGGGTTCGAACCCACGCTGTCAATCTCCTCATGAATTACGTCGCCCTGGCGCCCGGAGTGCCGACCCGGCTCCACTTTACCGATGACTACGAGGTGGAGCGAGAGATTGCCGACCGGGAGACGGATAAGCCCAAGCGTATCAAGTCCCTGGTGTTCTGGGTAGACGAACTCAACGGCGAACCGTGCGCCCGTACCTTCTCGATACTGTCACAGAAGCTGCAGGCCCCACTGGAGCCCTTCCGTAAGAACAAAGAGTACCTGAAGTATGACTTTATCATCACCCAAATGGGCGACGGCTTCCTCAAAGACTGGAACGTCCAGACTATCCGCCGCCCAGAATGAGACACCCTACCCCACTTTGTGGGGGAAAATCAAGCCTCTTTTGGTACTGAATCGATACGAATTTGGTACTGAATCGATACGAAAACGTGACGGGTCCGGACAGATTCCGCGATATAATTAAGACCAGGCAAGGCGCCGGTAGAAAAATCCGCCGGCGCCTTTTCTATTGTCAGCCGCGCTGAAAACTTTTTTGAGTATCGCAGGAACCCGGGGGCTGGAGGCGGTGGAGACTAAACACTTATGAGTCTCAAGTGTTTAGGCTCCCCCCCCCTTGTTCTCGACTTTCGCTTCCGGAGCGGGACGGGACTTTGCCAGCCTCCAGATCTCTCCAAAGCAGTTGGGGCACACCATCACCGGCCTCAGGTAGCGCGGCTCGACTTCGTCCTTGCACCCCTCGCAGTGATACACCGGTGCCGGCCGAGGAGCGTCAGCAGATGCTGACGGTGGCGCCGTCTTAATTATGTTCATCTCCTTGAGCACGTTGTCGACGAACTCCTTCAGGTCGGCAACCTTAAAGCGATAGATCTGGTGCTTTGCTATCAGCTCCTCCTGTTGAATGGCGAACGGCAGCCGGCTCAATTCAAACGCATGGCCGATGCCGATGGTGCCCTGGTCAAGCGCTTCCTGGACCACCGGGCTGGCCGTGGAGATCTTGATCAGCTTCTCGATATAGTCCCGGGTCAAGCCGGTCTCTTTTTTTATCTGGTCCGGGTCCATGTTGTGGACCAGGTAGAGCTCCTTGAGCAACTTCACCATCTCGGAGACCGGGGTCTTCCCCCGAGCGTGGTCGAGGAACAGGTTTCGACAGAGCAGCTGGCGCATGTCCCCGTCCAGCACCGCCACGTCAATCGGATAGTCCCCCGCGGCGATCGAGTCCTCGATTCGGTGGAGGCCGTCCACCAGTACCAGGTCAGGCCCGATCTCCTGCACCAGGACCGGCGAGATTATCCCCACTTCCTTTATCGAGTCCCTCAGCAGCTGGCGCGTCTCCTCGTCGAACTTTGCCGTGACTCTTACCGGCGGGATCTTGATCAGGCTTGGCTTTACTTTCCGTAGTTTCAACTGGCACCTCCTTCACTTTGATACTCAGCTCGTAGGGCATCTCGACGGTCAGCACCGGATGGCCGCCGGCGCGGACGCCTTTGTCGACTTCCGTCAGCGCTGACTCTATGCCGTCACAGTCGACTTTTTTCCACAGCTCCCCGTACTCCTCCTTGGTCCAGACTTGGTACTTCATGCCTTTCCTCCTTTCATTCGCTTCGCTCGTAATTCCAGCTTTATTCGCCGGGAGTATGCTGCGCACTCCCGCCAGGCGAGCTCCTGGTCGTAGAGCCGGCGGGCTTGGATCTCCCAAAAGAGCCTTGAGTCGCGCAACGCCGTAGAAAGACTCATGTTAGCACGTCCGTTCTATTGACACCCCTCAAAAAAAGAAGTACGATAATCACTGGCGCTGGCTAAAGTACCGGCGACTATCGCACTTCTCAGGAGGTGAACGGTGCAAACTCGCTCACTTACCCCTACATTAGCACGTCCGTTCTCTGTTGTCAACACCCAGCTCCCCCTTCTACCAGGCACACCCGCAAAGCTCATGATACACCATAGTAACCCCTTCCCTCGGGTGATAAGAGGTAACAGAAAGGAGGTATGGGAGGAGACACGTTACTATGGTGTATCATCATCCTACCGATTCCTCCCCAAGGAGCTCTTCTTTAAGCGCTATGACCGTATTCGCGAGTTCCTGAAGGGAGTCCTCGGCTTGTCGACGGCTGAGCGGGAGTTCATCCTTAGGGGGATGCGCTTTGGGTCCTACTATGGGCAGTGTTACGCGAAGATATCCACCCTGTGTCAGGAACCAGGGTGTTCCAAGGCGACGGCGTTCCGCGTCCTTCGAAAACTGGAGGACCAGGGCTTGGTGACTCGCATCCGCCGGTATCTCCAACCTAACCGGCGGCAGATTTCCAGCCTCATTCTTTTCCATAAACTACTCCTCCTGATTGCGAAGTACCTCGCCGAGCACGGCCAGCGGTTCGTCGAGGAGTGGCTCCTACCTATCCTGCGCCTGCCCTGGGCGGCCTTTTGGGAAATCTCCGTCCGCTGGGACTGTAACTCGCCTCCCGCGTTGACGGGTTTGCCTTTGTGCCGTCAGGTTCAAAGACCGTAATACAAAGGGCGGAAGTTTCAATGAATGGGGTTGCGGTGGCGCCGCAGTCCTCGCAGCGGGCGTAATCCCCCTGGTCGATCATGTGCCGGCTGCCGCAGTTCCAGCACTTCTCATTCCACTTTGCCTTAGTCATGGTGTACCTCCTCCACCTTGATATCAATGTTGTTCTCGTCTTTCGTCCCCACCGGGAACCCCCGCCTCATCGCCTGCCACTCGGCGCGCTTCTGAGCCAGCTGCCAGGGGTGCTTGGCGACCACCGGCGACCGCAGGCTGTCGGGGTGCTTCTTGCTCTTCTCGGTCATTTCGGCCTGGGTGACGATGCCCATGCCGGTGAATGAGGTGTCTGATATCTTCTTGATAACCTCGGCGGTCCAGGCATGCGCGCCCTCGGGCACCTGGTACGTCAGGCGCTCGTCCATGGTCAGCGGCCGGCTCTTGAGGCTGTAGGGGACGCCGGTCTGGTCCGCGTGGTAAATATACCCGTCCAGGCCGATGTAGGGCTTACCATGCATGATAACCACATGGCCGCGGTACGGGTCCAACTCGTAGCGGTGGGCGTAGTCGATGAGCGCCCGGATGATGCCCGGGTCCAGCAGCTCCCCGGTCTCCAGGTCGGCAACCGGCAGGAAGCCGAGGGACTGTCCCGATGGTATCGGGGCGCCTGGCGCCGGCAGCTTCTTGGCGAAGTCCTTAGCCCGCCGGGTGGCGACGTCCTGGCCGACCTTGCCCTGCTTGAACTCCTCGGTGATGCTGGGGTTGCGGACCAGGTTGTCGGGGAAGTGCCCCTTGTAGCACTGGAGCGTCTCACAGTTCCCCGCGGCGTTCCAGACCACGTTCAGCGGCTCTTTGCAGATGCCGCAGAGCTGGGTCCGCTCCATGTCCTTCAGCTGGTCAGATGGTAGCTTAATCATGTTCCACCTCCTTCTTTTCTGGCAATGCCTCTAAGTCCAAGATGCACTCGTTAATACTGCCGACTAGGGCGTTATTGTATTCGCTCCTGCTGTGGTTAATGTTGATGATGCACTCGCGCAGCAGGTTTAATGCCTTGATGATTAGCTCGCGCTCACTCATTGTCCACCTCCTTTCCTATTTCTCGGTCTCTCCTGGCATGGTGAGTCCAGGACAAAACATGTGACTAGCACGGCACTGTTTAACCGCTTTCAGGGCTTCAATGCCTAGCTTGAGGGCACTATCTCGGCTATTCGAGGCACCGTATTGCCATTTTCCGACCACCTTGGTAAGTTCTGTAATGGCTTCGTCTATGGTCATGGTTCACCTCCTTTCTCAATAATTCTCGGCTGCCGCCTGGTCTTCTTGACCAGGTATTTGCACGTCCGGAGCTGGCAGACGAACACCCCGGCCATGAACTTAGAGCGCCGGCAGGTCGGGCAGCGCTTTGCTATCTCGCTGTCCGACAGCGGCCGCCTGCTTTTCGAGCTGTTTCCGCTTGAACTCGGCATACTCAATCTGTCCCTCCAGGACGGACCGCAGCTCCCCCACGCGGTCCAGCAGGGTCAGGAGCCTCTCCACCGCCTGGGAGAAGGTCTCCCGCTTGCCCCGGAACTGGTCGAGCCGGTTGTAGACCGGCTCCTCGAGCTTGATGGTCTTAGCTGGCATTGTTACCTCCTTGTCAACTTCTTTGGTGGAGCTGGGCATATATTATGTTTTTTCGACCTGGCATTCCCGATGAGAGTCTATGTCACCCTTCAGCACCGTAATGCTCTTTTCCCATCTACCCCCCTTCGTTTGATAAACCTGTACCACGTCTCGCGCGAGAATCAAGTTACACCGGTGACAGTAGACAACCACATCTAGGTCGCAAGGGCCTGGAACGATTTTAACCATTCTCCACCTCCTTAGCCCGTAGTGTACCACGTCCACCGCCATTTGTCAATAGGGTACTGGGTGACAGATACGAGTTCGGCCGCACTATAATCGTTATGGTAAAGCGAAAACACCTCTCCCGCGGTGGGAGAGGGACGGCGGTCAGGGGAATACTTCGCTCTGCTCAGAATGACAGGGCTTAGGGATGAGCGCGGTTACAAGGTGGTATCCTATTCACCTCCGACCGCGATGCCCTAGTTTTCGATTGTAGAGGCTCGTTGTATCTGGCGGGTGCCCGGTTAATTCACTGATGGGCGTGGAGGCTTGGGCGGTGGTCCGGTAACCGCCGGCGGCGCCGCCATAGGGACGAGCAAGAGGAGAAACAGGCAGTTCTCGGCCGTTATCTTGTCCATGGTCCCGAAGATTCGTCCCGGACGTACCAGGGATAACCTGGTCCACAGGTGACACCTTCCGGCGATGCACTCCTGCTTTAGAAATGGACACTGACCGAGCTGATTTCCCATGTCTCCTCCCCGTTGAGTAAGTTTACTTACCACCATGGCGCCACTCCGCGACCTTCCCGTTGTAGTCAGCCTTCACCCGGGCCGACTCCACCAGCGCCCGGTACAGCGTTGCCTCGAGCTCCTTCAGCCTGGCGGTGGCGGCCTGGGGAAGTGCCTCCCCAGCGACCAGCTTGCCCCGCTCCTCCTTGATGCTGCGCTGGAGCGCCTCGATGTCAGCTGCGAGCCGGATAATCTCCGCCCCGAGCTTCTTAATTTCCTCAGTCATAGGCTTACCCTCCATGCCGGCCGCCAGGCGCCACTTCTGGGTCCGGTCCTTAAACTCGTCGAAGGTCACCGGTGAGAAGGGCGATTCCTCGGCGGCTACCGACAGGATGAAGATAGCGGCATCGCCAGCGAAGCCGATGTCCAGCAGCATCAGGTACCCGGCCTCCTGGGTGATGAGTCCCTTCTTAACGGCGGTCACAATGTCGGCCTTGGAGGCTTCCTTGAGCTTCGCCTCCTCCGGGGGCTTCACCGCCGCCCGGTATATCTTCAACAGGAAGTCGGCATCGGCGGCGGTGTAGCGCAGTTCGAGCAGCTTATTCCGGGCATCCTGCTCGGTGATAACGCCGGCCTTCAACCCGGCGAGGATATCCGACTTGGTCAGCTCGCGCGCAGTCTTAACGCTGGTCTCGTCGTCCGCGGGGATATTGACGTCCAGCAGGTAGACAGCCTCATCGTTGCTGTACCCGATATCGGTCAGGAGCTCGGCGGCCTGTACCCGGGTGATGACACCCTTCTTAACGCCGTTGATGATATCCGACTTGGTCAGGTCCTTTTCCGCTGCGACCCGCTCGGGCGCCGCCTTCTTAATCTTCTCCTCAATCATGGTATCGGCCCGCTCGGGCTTCATGCCCATGGCGACGAGCTCACTCTTGACCTGCTCGAGAGTTATCCAGCCGTTTTTGTATCTGGCCAGCAGGTCGGGGAAGTCAACGAATATCTTCGTCCACAAAACATAGTCCTCCAGGTCCTGGCCGTGATACCCCAGCCCGGTGTAGATCTCCCGGAGCCTGGCCTCGTCAATAGTCCGCATGTCCCAGAAGCGCCGAACGTCGACGCGGGTCGGGATATTCCAGGAGAGCTTGATGAGCTGGTCGCGCCAGTACGGCATGATATCGTTAGCCTTGAGCAAGTCCTTGAGCTGCTTCTCGTCCAGGATGTCGCGGTGCAGCATCTCGAATCCATCGGACGCGCTGGGGAGATTCCAGTGGGCAAACCAATACTTCTGAAACATATCCCAGGTCAAGCCTGCTCTCTCAGCATCAAGCTTTGCGCCGTCTGGAATATCCAGTTTCTGACCGTAGGGGTCTGTATCCCAGAAGGTGTACACCTCCCTGAGGGCGAAGCGGACGATATCGGCGGCCTGGGGAATGACCTGGGTGATAGCCTTCAGCGTCTCGATTCTATCGGGACTCCAGCCCTGGTCGGCCAGGTCAGCGAAGTACTTGCTATATGCCCCCGGGTCCCGGCGCCAGGCGGTGAGTACCATCTGCGGGTCGAGGCGGGCGGTCTTGAGCTCCACGTCCTGAATGTAGCTGAGGAGGTTGCCCAGGGGACGGGACCCGCCCAGGAGAGCCCCCAGGGCCTGGAGCGGCATGGTCAGCCCGGCGAGTAAGGAGATTAACCAGTTGCCCGGGGTGAGCGCTTTGTTATAGAACGCCTTCAGCTCGGGGGGAGTCAGCGGATTGTCGCGCAGCTTGGTGATACCATCCTTATAGCCGGCTATGGCACCGGGCTCCACGTCCTCGAGCGCCTTGGTCAGCCCGGAGGCTGCCCACGATATCATCCATCCGCTGAGGCGGTCCTTCCAGGATGATGAGAGTCCCTCAATCCATGACTTAAATCTATCACCGGCTGTCATGCTGCCCCCTATATGCTAACTTCTGCCATAAGTCCAAATTGCTCAGGCTCAAAAACTCCGGATATCGGCCCCTCGAGGAGCTCCGCCGGCAGCCGTTTTTATGCTGCATTGTCATACCTCTGGCCCCAGGAACCACTCAGTAAACCGTCCCCAGATATATTCTACCGGGTCGGAGACGAAGGTGGCCACCTCGTTCCGTAAGTCCTGCCAGCCCGCCCACAGACCGTCCCGGGCGGTGAAGGCGCTGCTGACCAGCTCCTGGACGTCATGGAGCCGGCTATCCCACCAGGTCCCCAGCCCGCTGAAGTTGACCAGGCTGGGGAGGGTATAGCTCCAGAAGTTACCCCAGGCCGACTTCAGTCCGCCCAGGTCGGCGACGAGCTGCGGCCACAGGTTATTCCAGAAGTTGGTCCAGGCGGTGGCGACGGTCCCCAGCCCCTGAACGGCGGCATCGATCCAGCCCCGGACCGTCCACTGCATTGAGGACCACCAGCTTGTCACCACGGAGCTGACGTTATTCCACCAGCTATAGAACCAGTCCCGGATAGACACCAGGTTGGGGACATAGCTCAGAATGTAGCTCCAGATGGTGCTCCAGCTGAGATAGTTGCCGATCTTGCCGGCGACATCGCTTACCCAGCTCGAGAAATCATAGAAGGCCCAGGCCAGGGAGGAGAAAACACTCGAAAGCTGGTAAAACAGGCTGGCCGCCAGCCAGAAGGGGTAGACCCAGCCGTAGACTTCCAGGTAAATCTGGTAGAACCAGCTGCTGGCGCTGTTGAGGGCGCTGATAATCGAGCTCATGAAGCCCATGATAGCCTCACAGCGCGAGTATCTTATCGGCCTCGGTCGCGCGCTTCTCCAGGAGCGGGGCCGCCTTCTCCGCGGTGAAGTCCTTCTCGCCGATGTCGACGGTCAGGACCACGCCGCCCTTGGTCTTGAGCTGGTGGCGGTAGAACTTCTCCACGCCCCCGGTCTCAGACAGCCGGGTCATCTCGTCAATCTTGAGGACCTTGTACGGAGCTGCTGTCATTTATCCTCCTCCTTCGCCTTTCTAATCCGATATTGCGAGCCGAAGCACCAGCCGGCGGCCACGGCGAGGATGCCTTTGACCTCGCCATCGATGCCGAGCCCGAGCAGCAGGAAACAGCCCACAACCATCACCAGGGCGATTATTAGGTCCGGTGTCCATTTCATGATACTACCCTCCAAACTATTATAGCACCAGTGGCGACAAAGAACCCTCTCATCGCCTCCAGAATGTCGCGGTAAGCCTGGTCGTGAATGATTTTGTCCTCATCGAACTCGTAGACCAGGAAAAAGGCGGCGCCCACCAGCGGCAGTACCCAGTTGACCAGGGAGCTGACGGCGATGATGATGCCAGCGAGGTAGTGGGCAGCGTTGCGATACTTCACGTCTCATACCTCCGACAGGTCCTGCAAGTTGTAGAGGTCCATGTACCAGCCGGAATTTGGGAAAATACCAGCCCAAACATAGGTGGTATCATCGTCTGAGGGGTCCTCATCCACGTTTTTCCAGTGGTTCGGACAGGCGTCGCCCACCTGTCCGTTAATGAGGCACTTATCGCCGGCGGCGTTGGGGCGGAGAACCTTGGCCACGCCGCCGATACTCACCTCAACGTAGAGCTGGGTGCAGTAGCTAAACTTGCGAAAGCCGCCCCGCCAGTCCCCCGCTAGGTCGACTCCGGCTTGAAGGGCGGCGACCTCCGCCTCAGTCCAAGGCTCAGCGGTAATCGGATTCAGCGCCCACTCGTTAGAGTAGGTGGTCCACACCATCAACCGGCCCAGGTTGATTAGGGCGGTTTCATCCTCGACGCCGTTCGTCTTGATGACCAGCTTAGCCTGTCCCTGGAACGGAAAATCCCCGAAGCCCTTCATGACGGCCCAGACCTTTATGCCGTCAATCTTCAGCGGGGCCGCGAGCACCGTCTGGTAGAGAGTCGGCCACATCTTGATGCCCACGTTAGCCGATCTCCTTGCCGGTGATGGCGCAGTCGACGACGATGGCGGCGCCGGTGGTGGACAGCACCTCCACCAGGACCACCGCGCCAGAGTCCAGCTTAAGGTCCTCGAAGATGAGCGGCATAGCGGCCAGCATAATCCAGGCCGTCTTATAAACGGTGCCGTCGATGGTGATTTGGATCTCGGTGATGGCGTAGGTATCGGAGAGGATGAGGATTTCCTTCAGCTCCCCGGTCTTACCGGCAGCCACCGTCCAGGACGCCAGGGTCTGGTAAACCACGTCGGTCCCGGAGTACCGGCCTATGGCGCCGGCCGCCACCTCAGTCCCCACCTCGGCCACCACCGGCACGTTATTGACGGTGACGGCGACCTGGGTCATGGTGATATAGTCGGGAGTCCCTCGCGCCAAGTTACTCCTCCCTGCTCCCCCCGGTGAATATCCGCTTGGGCGAGAAGATGTTCAGAATGTTACTGATAGCGTCAGACACCGCGGTCGCGATGATACCCTTCCTGGGGAGAACGGCCACGAAGATGTCGAAGGTGTGCTCGTAGGTATCGTCCTCGTTCCAGCCCTTAATCTTCAGCTCATACGGGGGCTGGTAGCTCTCATAGTACTCCTCCCAGTCGATGGGGAAGGTATCGCCGGCGAAGTCCATGTTCTCGGTCGACGGCGCTATCTGGTGCTCATGGTGCAGGATGATGCAGTGAGCTAACGCGTGATGCCCGGGCCTGGGGCGGACCATGATTTTGGTGATGATGCCGTGCGCAATCTTCAGTATCACTACTTCAGGGTTAGCCTTGGTAGCGGTGATAGGGATGGTGATTGAGGTCTCGAATAACATCGCTTACCCCACTCTACGTCTCACAATGAGACCTGGTAGATGTACTTGTTGGCGTAATCACCTGCCCACAGCGCCCGCCCATCGAAAGCCACGTCACGAGGTGAAAAGGCGTAGGCTCCCAGGCGCTGGATTAGCGTGCCGCTCACGGGGTCAACCTGGTAGATGTACTTGTTGTCATAATTGACTACCCACAGCGCCCGCTCGTCAAAGGCTAAGCCATATGGAGCAGGGTCGAGGGCTCCCAGGCGCCGGATTAGCGTGCCGCTCACGGGGTCAACCTGGTAGATGTACTTGTTGGTGTAATCGCTTACCCACAGCGCCCGCCCATCGAAGGCGACACCGTAAGTATCAAAGGCGTAGGCTCCCAGGCGCCGGATTAGCGCTCCGCTCACGGGGTCAACCTGGTATAGGTACTTGTTGACGAGATCGGTTACCCACAGCGCCCGCCCATCGAAGGCTAAGCCACGAACTGCAAAGGCGTAGGCTCCCAGGCGCCGGATTAGCGCTCCGCTCACGGGGTCAACCTGGTATAGGTACTTGTTGACGTTATCGCCTACCCACAGCGCCCGCCCATCGAAGGTTAAGCCAATTGAACCGAACGCTAGTGGCCCCAGTCTCCGAATGAGCGCTCCCGCCATAAGTCACCCCCTTAGTTCCAGAAGTCGACGCCGATGGAGACGGTGTAGTACACCGTAGGGCCGATGGTATTCCCTGAGTTAGCGACATTGACGCCGGTGAGCTTCACCCGGAAGGCTCTCCCCAGCACGTTGCCGACAAAGCACTCATAAATCCCGGAAGCGGTATCGGTGTCCTCCCAGAATAGCGCGGCAAACGGGAACTGCTTATGCGTGTACCACTGGCCCGTCCACCGGTCGAGGAACTCCACCTCGACGTGGAGATTGTCGGGAGCGCCGGTCGAGTCGATGTAGACGTAGAGGCCGAACTTGCGGAAGGGAGCGCACTCGATACCATCGGATATCCGGGGGGTGGTATTGTTGACGACCTCATTCTGGAATAGCTGGAGTGTCTCTTTCGGGCGGTAGATTACTTTCTCTTGGAGAACGGGAACCTGGGCACCTTTGATTACTGGCATATTCCCCCCTTACCAAAGAGAGGCGGCGGGTTAGGCCGCCTCTCTCGGCTCTGTAGTCTGTTTCGGGACAGGGTTAGTACCGGTAGAGCTCCTCGAGCACACACTGGACGGTCGGATTCGTGGCCGCACCGCCGCAGCGGATTCGCAGTCGGGGCTTCTTTCCCGTGGGGTCGTACCAGTCGTCGATGTCTTGCAGTTTGCCCATCGGGAACTGGAAGGTATGCCAGGGGAGATACCCGGCGGCCACACCAGCGAATTGTCTGTCGGCGGAGCCGGTAACTGCCAGCTTGCCACCGGCCGGGTTACCCGCGGCGGTATGATACGGAGCGTTAGCGCCCGCGATCGGGATGCCGGCGATGGTGGCCTGGTAGTTCGTCTGCGGAATGTAGAACGTCCGTGATGCCGCATTGGTGATACCGGCGAAGAAGTCGGTGATGACCTTGGGCCAGGTGCCCATCATCCGGTAGAAGTACCGCTCCAGGTCGGTCTCCTCGAAGGGGATACGGTCCAGGGTGCCCTCGTCCATCCTCACCGCCTGGATGCAATGGT
>Ga0315289_10010073_pt1 | contig 13564 bp, 12 predicted proteins | sample YL17G11_40_MG_FD_203452 | JGI IMG/M metagenome (GOLD analysis project Ga0315289, IMG submission 203452) | Sediment microbial communities from Yellowstone Lake, YNP, Wyoming, USA - YL17G11_40 | ecosystem: Environmental > Aquatic > Freshwater > Lake > Sediment | place: USA: Wyoming | collected...
CAGAGCGCTGCGGCTCAGGGGCTGGACGGTGACGGTGGAGAAGCGGATAGGAGCCGGGAAGACGGTGGACGTCGAGGCGAGGAAGGACGGCAGGCGCATCGCGGTGGAGGTGGAAACGGGGAAGTCCGACGCTGTCGCGAACATACTCAAGGACCTGGAGCAGGGGTACGACGCCGTACTTTCGGTCGCATTGGACAGGAGGACGGCAGAGAAGATACGGGGCCAGATGGCCGTGCCAGGCGGGGCAACCGATGCAATGGTCGTGGTCACCGACATAGCCCGGCTCGAGCAGGAACTGGCCGATCTGGACCACATGGGCACGGCCGGCACGGCGCGGGCGATAAGCCAATAAAGCTTTCGCTACTACTAAGTAGCATATGCTTCAGAACTCAGGTGTGTCGGTCGTCAGGGACGAGTCGCCGCTTACGCCTGAGTATCTGCCCGATAAGCTGCTCGGCCGGGAGGAGGCCGTAACCGAGATCTCTTCCTGCCTCGCGCCGGCGCTTTCGCGTCGGAAACCGATCCACGTCTGGATCCACGGGCCTTCCGGGTCAGGAAAGACGGCCGCCGCCCGCCTGGCAACCAGGCGGCTGGGAAAAGCCTCATCCGCCACAACGGCCTACGCGAGTTGCTGGCGCTATCGCTCCTTCTACTCGGTCCTCGACGCCCTCACTACGGACCTACACGTCCTCCGCGCAGAGGAGCAGCGCACGGCCGCGCGACTGCGGAGGCTGGAGAGACACCTGGGCGCCGACCCATGCATCATCGTTCTTGACGACTTGGACATCCCCGCCGTCGGTGAGAGGGAGGACATGCTCTACTCTCTTGCCGGCATCGGCAAGGTCGGTCTCATATGCATATCGGCATCCGAGAAGGCGCTGCTTGAACTCTCGCAGCGCGTACGCGCCAGGCTCAACCCGCGCGTGATCGTCCTGAAGCCTTACAGCTCCGGTGAGATATCCGCGATCCTCATGGAACGGGCGCAGCTCGCACTTACGCCGGGAAGCTGGACTAAGAATGCTCTTGCCCGCATAGCAGAGCTCTCGTCGGGAAGCGCAACCCTTGCCATCGAGATCCTCAGGGCAGCGGCCTATGCCGCCGAGGTTGAGCACGAGCGGACGATCCGGCCTTCCCACATCCGGGAGGGACGGAGCAGGTGCCTGGCGGCCTGCGAAAGGAGCCTGACCGCCGGCCTCACGCCCCATCACGTCCTGCTATGGAAACTGGTCCGAAAGGAAGGCAGGATCCCGTCCGGGAAGCTGAGGAGGACGTATGTCGCCCTCTGCCGGGCGCAGATGGTCGCTCCGATCGCTCCCAGGACTTATTCAAAGTACATATCGCATCTCACCCGCATAGGCATCGTACAGCCTGTCGCCCGGGAGGGCGGCTCACGCATCTTCGAGGCCGGCACGGCAATGCCCACGCAATGCCCGTGACGACCCCGCAGCCCGCACGGCGCGCCAGCGTACCCGACGGCCGCTGCGTCACATGCGGCCAGAGGAATGATTAAGGAGGAACAACATGAAGAAAACCAAGCCCCCCGAACGAGGCACAAATGAACGCACCGGAGTGATGTTTGTCTGTCCGAGCTGTCTTGCTCGGTACCACTATGACGAGGCGGAACTGACCGGCAAAACAAAGCTCTGCCACTACTGCCGCGTTCCACTTGTGCAGGAAGGCCCGGGCCGGAACAGGTTCCGCTGCCTCCGGTGCACCAGGCGCATCATCACGCCCGAAGGGGTATGGTGCACGCACTTTAAGCGCGCGCCGACGCCTGAAGAAAGCTCGGGGTGCAGCAGATTCGAAGCCCGCGCGAGGCCGCGCAGGGCAAGGAGGTCCACATGAAAGGAAGGATTGAAGGCATCGAGGAGAAGCAAGCCAAGAACGGCAGGACGTACCTGCTCCTCTCCATTGGCGGCCAGAACTACAGCCTCTGGGACGGCAAGCTGTTCGACAATGTGAAGGAAGGCGACGTGGTCGATTACAAGTGGAAGCAGTCCGGCGAATACCGGAACATCACGGAGATCGCTCCGGCCGACGAACCGTCCGGCAACGGCCAGCCCGTCCGCGAGGTGCAGATCCTCAAGATGAGCTGCCTCAAGTCGGCCAGCGCTATCCTGGCGAACCTCGGCTGCGAACCCGACGAGCGCGTCGCGGTCACCATCGAGGCGGCGAGGAAGTTCGAGAAGTACGTCACCGGCGACGATAACGAGGAGTAGGCGGCCCCCCGCCCGTCACATCGTCCGCCCGGTTCTCATAGTCCTGCGAGGACACCGGCGCCGCGGCGCAGCTTAGCACAGCAGCCCGCGGCGCCATCATGTTCATCTACACCAACTCCATTGTGCGTCATGACCTGCATGCCCGAGCATCCAGGTCGGCCATCTGGCCAACGCGAAAGAGAACTCTCAAGGCCGAATCCGCCGACGCGGCAACGCAAGACCGATATCCTGCGGCCTGTCGCAGGCTCGCAAGTCGCGCCGGCAGGCGGATTCTCTCAGCCCTGGTGCTCTTGAACCCATGCTGCGCCAGCCAGCTGAAGGCCGAGGCCGGATGGACGAGTGGCCCAGGCCGCCCCTCGGAGTTTATCCCCCCTCTGCGCACTCGCGCTCCTCGTTTCTTCTTCCTCCCACCAAAGAGCATTGCACTCAACGGGAATAGGAAAGAGCTTACCGGCAGGAGGTCTATGGAGGCGCCGGGCTGAGGCAGGGGGAAGGCTTATATACCCGCGCCGACAATTATCAAGCATCCGAGGAGACGCCGGGCGGAAAGGACCCAAGGGCCGCAGTGCCCGGTTACCCCCGCACACTGGTGTTACCTGACGCCCCCCTGCCGGTTGATGCCTTCGCTCTGCTGCGCACGCGTCTGCTTCTGTCTCGACGACTCGCACACCCGCGCATGGGCAATGCAAGCTGGTGAGGAGGTTTATGATCCCTGCCGCCGGCTCATTCGGCCCCGAGCTTCCTCTTCGCACCCCGCATCGTGAGAGGGCCTCCATTCTTGCCGCGCACGTAGAGCTGCTCGGCCAGGTCTTCAGCCATCAGAAGCGGACGGTTCGCAGCCAAGGCCAGGGACACGGCGTCCAGTCCATTCAAAAGCGCGCAAGCGCGCCGCCCGTCCAGAGAGCCGACCACGGCGGCCACCAGGTTCGCGCCTTCCTGCCTCAGCAAGACAGCGGCCTCCATAGCAACCCCGACTCCGTTGAGCAGGTCCAGCGTCGCCTGAGCACACGTGCGCCAGGGCGTGGGCTGTCCCTCCACGGCAGAACCCAGGGTCAATAGTCGGCGGTCGGGCCACCTAGGCAGCGGTCCAACTGCTGAACAGCCTTCCGCGGCTTCAAGCAGGAGGTACTCCATGCCCCCTCGCCCTCGGAATAGATAGAGAAGGCGAACAACCACCAGCGTGTCCTCATCCAGCAAGCGACCAAGGCTTCGGGCCCGGGACTGGCTGATCCGGGCAGTTGTTCGCGCCTGCCCGACGCCGCCCTTGCTTACAGGCTGCACGCCAGGCCGGTTGGCCCCGACGATGATCTGGTCGAGCTGCCGGATGCGAAAGCAGTCCTTGTGCAACGCGTCGGGCTCCCCGAAGAGCTCGCGGAACCTGGGTTCCTGCCACACGTTGGCGAAGTTGCAGCACGCTGCCGCGCCGTTGAAGCGGAACTCCTCGAGAAGCGCAAGTTCCTGGTCCTTCTGCCCCGTGAGATCGTAGGCCGTGGCAAGGTCAAAGGCGATGTCCCGATCGCCCGGGCGCAGAAGATGGGCCCTCTCAAGATAGGGAACCCCCTTTGCCGGCTCTCGGATAGGATGGAGGTGAAGGGCCCCAATTATCCCCGCGGCGAGCCATTCCATCTCCTTGCCTTGCTGCCGCTGGAGCCAGTCCATCACCGCCTCCATGCCTCCGGTCGTGTCGCGGACCAGCGGTGCGTCCGTCTTGTACGTGCCGGTGCCCTCGATCATCGCCCGCCGGGCAAGGCGGGACTTCGGCCGGCGTTCCAGTTCCGCAATGACGGCCGCGGTGTCGCTGAACCGGCGAGCCATGCGGCGCTTCAGGCTCTGCAGGGCCCCCCGAAGCGTCATCGGCTTGCCGTCCCGTCGGCGCATCAGGTGGCCGTCCGCCACGTCCTTGTCGATGAACAGGTCGGCGCCCGACTGCACAGCGAACTGCCAGGCGTCGCGCCCACTATAGTCCACCTCGACGGTCTCGACTTCGCCGGGCTGCACCTGAACGTCGGCCCGCACGGTAAGGTTGGGAACAGAGGACTCCGAGAGCGAGAGCGAGAGCCGAAGCACCTGGCGGTTGAAGCAGCGCAGCAGTTCGGCGGCCGCCGTGTGGATGTCCGCTGCCTCGGGCCTGTCGGAGCCCGAGACGCAGCCCTCTGCTGCGTCGGCTTCATACTCGCCCATGAACGTCACGTAGCACCGCCCCTCAGAGTCCGTCAGTAGCAGGTTGTTCTGATCGCGTTCGTCGCTGAACCACACTCGCACGTGGCTGATCTTCCGCAGGACGCGGTCGGTGAACTCGCGTGTCGGCCGAGACTTCTTCAGTTCATCCTCTACCATACCGATAAGCTCCTTTCTTAGTTGCCTGCGAGCGTCGTGCAGGCGGCGTTTGATAGTACCCAGAGGGTGGTTTGTGAACCGACTGATGTCTGCTGTGGAATAGCCGTTGATGTAGTAGAGTGTTGCCGTTTCCCGCCCCGCATCTGGCAGACGCTCCAACGCAGCTATCACCTCAGCACGTGTTTCGTTGCGTGTCGCCAGTTCGTCCGGCGCGCTCGACTCATGGACCGGGGGGCACAGTGACCCGTGACGCTTCCGGCGCCGTTGGTCCTGCCGGAGCTGCATCTTGACTCTGTTCAGGGCGATGCCGTAAAGCCAAGCCCCGAACCGCTCAGGGTCGTGCAGTCCCTGAAGTGACTCGAAGGCTGCCAGGAACGTGTCCTGGGCGATGTCTTCAGCGTCCGAGAAGCTGCCTGTCTTGCTGAGTGCCGCGCCATAAACAGCGTCCTGGTACCGCTGGACTAGCGGACGGAAGCAGTCCGTCTCGCCAGCCAGCACACGTTCTATCAATGCGCTGTCCGAATGCGTCATCGCTGCCCTACCTGCTATGGAGTCGTCACAGGGATAGTTGCCACGGCCCGGCAAAAGGTTCGCTCTTATCCTGCACCTTCTCCGTCGCACGATCCTCTGCCACCGTCCGGTTGCCAGGCAGCCCGCAGTATATCGACCGTTTGACTGGGGGCAGGTAAGATCGCCGCGCGAATTGCTAAAGACCTGTTTATGGCCCCTCCGCGAAAACCCTATTTGCTTTCGGGTCCAGATCGAAGCGGGATGCCGGCGCTGCCCGTTCTGCATGCTTCGGTCTCCCGACAGACGGCCTCCAGCTCCTCAACGAGCTGTTCGTCTGTCAAGTCCACCACAGCGTAAGATCGGTACGGCGTGCTTACACAGCCGGTCAGCAGAGCCATCAAGAGGATCAACCCGGCAAGCCCATACCTGAGCATGATACGTTTCCTCTCATCTGGCGCCTCCCTCGCCGGCAGCCCGAGTACAGTTTGCGGACCCTCCAGTGGTTCCCCGCTCGCCCGCTGCTACCCTGCCCGTACGGTACCGCAGTAGGCGTACCGCGCCGTGTCCCGCTGGTAGTCATGCAAGCATCATAGTCTCGATTGTCCGGTCTTCAACTGCTTTAACCCAAGCACACGAATGAGGTGATACAGCCATGAGCTGAGAAGAACGGCTAATCATCGGATGTGATTCAATTACTCGCCCTGGCCCCGAGTCGGGGCTTTTCTTTTCTACGGAGGTAAAAGCAATGGCCTGGAGACCATACGACAACCTGACTGAAGGCGAGCTGGACAACACCGTGCCAGGAAAAGTGACCGGCTGGATAAGGTTCCTTGGCATGGACGAGCCTGTCCGGCTCGACCTGGACGGTGACTTCCACCGGGACATCCGGGGGGCGAAGATCCGTTTCCACAATTCCCACGCGTCAGACCGGAACCAGAACGGCGTCCTCGGAGAGGTCAGGCCTGAATCCTACATGAAGGGATTTTCACCTCTTCAGGCAGGACAGGCTGGCGATATCACCGCCGGCCTTCCGCCCTATGACTACGGCGCCGGGCAAGTCTACATCGAGTGGTATTCCGAGGAGAACGGCCGCGTCGTTCTGGAGCTTGAGCCAGAACAGGTAGAGGTTATCGGCAAGCCGATTCCCTGGCAGGAGACTGAACCTGTCTCTCGAAAGCAGCAGCATGAGAACATGGCTCGGTTCCTGGCTGGCTTGTGCGCGGACCTCGCCCGCACGCAGGCCAAGAGCAAGAGCCCTGCGTAAAGGGCTGAGAACCCATCAGAAGTGAAGGGAGATACGCAGATGAGCACATCCCACAAGTTCACGGCCACCTTCGAATACGAGAAGGCCACGAAGAACACGTTCAAGTACTCAGAGAAGCCCGAGCCCGGGCAACCACCCCGCATCGGGAGCCTCTATATCCAGAAATGGGCTTTCGGGACCGAGAGCCCGCCCACAAGGCTTCGGATGACAGTTGAAGAAGCCTCTGACACTGAGAAGCAGGGAAAGGAGCAGCCCCGATGACTGAAGACTCAGAAGCAAAGTGCCCGTGCTGCAAGGGGAAGACCGAGTATTTCCCAGGTCAGGACGGCTCCTGCGACTACCAGTGCACCCAATGTAGCTGGCACCAGCACGTTCCAGGAAGCGATGAGATCGCCGCGGTCCTTACCCTCCACAAAGAGGTGAACAGTGGCGCTCGTCCCACCGTGGTCGTGTGGGTAGAGGGAGGCCTTGTGCAGGGTGTGGAAGCAGACGCCCCCGCCCGCGTCCTTGTCTGTGACTTCGACTGTCAAGACGAGGATGCCCAAAGGATAGATGGCAGGGCGTGCGCCGTATCCGAGTGGGATCCTCCTGAGGAGCCGAGCGAGGAGTTCGGCAAGATCCTGGAGGTTGCTCCCAGCAGGGACCAGGATGTTCCCACAGAGGGATAAGCAGACTGGACAGTCTTTCGGGCATAGGAAGGAGGTGATGCACATGCTTGCGTAAAGCCGGAAACAGCACGTCTAGAGAATGTTTCCCTGTCGCCCCGTCATGTGTTCGCGCTGGGTTTTTTGTTTTCACTGGAGGATAGAAGTATGGGAATTACCGTCGCGGAGAAGAATCACTGGAAGGAAAGGATTGCTCATCGGATCGAGCAGCGCATCGAGACCCTCGTTGCCAAGCAAGATCCGACCCTGCTTCAGCGCGTAAGCGAGGAAGCACGGAAGAAGGCCTACGAGAGCCTGGGCATTCACGCTCAGCAGAACGAGCTTGAGGCCATCCAGAAAGAGAAGGAGAAGTTCGAGAGGCGCGAGAGGCGCCTGCTGGCTGAGCAAAGGGCCGTGCTCAACGGCACTACGGTTGAACAGGAGCTTGAGCGCGGCGGCTATTACCGCTACGACAGCGATGTCGAGAATGCGGTGAAGGCCCGATCCAGGGCTCTTGAGGCTGAGATACTCTCTCAGTCAGAGCTCGGCAGCCAGGTGCTTGCCCTCAGGCGGGAGGAGGATACCCTCCTCGACACCGTCTGGCTGGCTACGTCCAGCATCCAGATCAAGGAACTCTGGGAGGCCGTCAACTCGCTCCTCGAGGCTGCTCCCACAGCTCTGGAGGACAAGGCCCTGAAGATCCCTCCCATGGAGGAGAGGGAGTAGCCTTCGACATCCAAAACGCCTGAGCAAGGCAGGTTCTTTCCAAGGGGCTCGGGAATGCCGGGCCCCTTTCTTCCACCGGAGGGCGGAGCAATGACGGACTATGAGAAGGTGTACGCAGAGGGAGACGTTCTCATCGGCTCCGCAAATCCTGCGGGAGGAAGCTCGCAGTGAAAAATGATAATCCTCAGGGAAGCAGTATGACACCGAATACCACTAGGTTCCGCGAATGGGGGCTTCTACTCAACCCCGGGCAGCTTCTCCGCTCACCTATCCTTCCCGATATCTCAACGCGCCACACCACATACCATCAGACCACGGTCACTCACACACCTTGACGGGGACCGAGACTGGAATAGAGGCTTTGTCCGTAGCAATGGCAATTTTAATCTCGTCTTCGACGACACCTGCGGGCACTCGTGCGCTTACCCGCCCAGACACAAGTACGTGATCTGGAGCCAGAGTCGCCTGCACTTCCAAGTACTGCGGGCACCGGACGATATGAACGCCAGTGAATGGTTCACTCCTCAGCGCCTGGATCCACACAGTATTATTGCCACAGGCACGCGGAAGAAGCATATACTCAGGGATTAGCCGAACGTCCCCCCAGTTGGCAAAGTAGATTGGTATTTTCGCCTCTTCGCATTTCGGAACGTTCGTCTGTAGCGTGATCTCGCTCCGGCTCGCGGTGGGGGGACCTATGAGTTCCAGCATGACGTCAGACACTGAGCGTGTCCTCCTCACGACTTGCCACGAAACGTTTGCTGGGGCTGACACAACACGCACAGTCTCCAGTGAGGCATTATCCAATCGACAGACGCTCACCGTCTTTGTCTGTCGGATGTATTGGTTACTGCAATCCCAGAAAAGCCGATCGGGGCTGAGCGCCAATGTGGGAGCAAGTTCTGCCGTAAGTCGCAGCACTAGAAGCGCTTGCTTGGGATGATCCGTCATAAGCATGACGGCTGTTCCTGCCCTGCTTCCACGCGTCGGTGCTACCAGCGTGCACCGGAGCACGACGGCCGAGCGAGCAGGTATCGGATTGGCGCTTAATTCTGCCTTGGCGCAATCGCAGGTCCTCCGAATTGAGGTAACCCGAACAGGCACTCGGGCCGAGTTCGCAATGACAAAATTATGGGACACTGCCGAATTGGGGGCCACATCATGCTCCACCCAGAACGGAGTGTCTACAGTCAAAGGTTGCCTTTGCCCCCTGACGTTGCGACCCACGATGATCCCGCTAACGAGGCCACCGACAACCACCCCTGCAATGCCCAGCCACATCCACCTCACGGGTAGTGTCATCCTCCAGGCCTGGAAGCCTGGCACAGAACAACCTGATGAGCTCCCACACCAGTGGCACCGCCTACGTGCTCATTAATCTGCTCCATCAGACGCCTATAAGCGACTGTGCCTATACTCTCTTAGCTAAGCAACGACAGATGGCCGCATACCCGACGGTTAATTTGGCCTACCTGCGCGAGTACGAACTTTCTTCCACACTAGTATAAATCCGGCTACGACGAAGCCACCGACCGCGAGCAGGCCCACGACAACCATGTCGTCTGTGCCCACCGACTTAGTCCCTCCCCTTGCTTCCTCGGGAAAGGACTGAGGCGGTGTCTTCGAATCGATAGGCTTTGCAGCGTGCGGCTCCTCAATTGCCTGTGCCAACTCATCTGCCTTGAGATTGGAAGCCTGTTCCCCTCCCGTCAAAAGGCCACCTACTCGATAGCCCGTGTTCAAGATGTGGTCGGCGACCGACGTCCCAGGCGGGAACTCGAGTTCGAACGTAGACGGGGCTATGCCTTCGTTCACTTGCACGGATTCGCATTGCATCTGCACGATTTGCTCCACCTCCGGGCCACCGTCCCCCGACAGATTGAACATCTCCCACGTCCCTGAATCGCATATCCATAGCCCATTGTGTTCCGTCAGCTCACAGGAGAATCGCATTACCAGATCGTTGGCAAGCGTATATTTCTCTAGTCTCACAAAGCGGTACCCACGGGTAGGGGCAATCCACACCCGGTAGTACTTGTTAGGGTAACTCACATGGAGGGCAATGGTATCCGTTCCCGAAAGAATCTCCTCGCCTTCAATTGCCAGTTGTCCCTGTCTCAGAAACTCCCCCAACGGTTGCGCACCATAGCTCCATCCCCAGTGAAGCGGGTTCAATTCCTGTAACACCATGGGGCGATGATCTTCGGCCGGCTGAATAGCGCCGCTCTTGTGGAGTGAGTCCAATGAGCGAACGACTTCTCCTGTGTAGACGGTGGTGATATCCTCAAATTCATCGGCTCTTGACCGCCCCGGCTCCCACTTACTGGCCTCTCGGCGCAACCGCATGCCATCTTTCACGAAACGTCCGTGCATATCGTAATCTTTTGGCACCCAATCGCCCAGTTTTTCCACTTGGATGCCCTGCGACTTCCACGCACGCAATCGTGCTTCCCGGTCAATCTGGAAACGGTGTCTCAAGGAGTAGGTGGCGTCGACTGTGTTGAGCAAGCCATCGTGGAGTTCAATGCTCCTCAGAATGTCTTGGCATGAGACATCTCCTGCCGCTCTAGCGACTGACCACGAACACAGTAGAAAGCAAGTGATCACCGCAAATGCTAGCGGGACCCCAACCGCACTGATACCGTTTCCTAAGTGCCGCAAGAACTTGAGAAGCCAATACCCGTGAACAGAAGAGGATGTCCCTCTCCGCAAAGGCACTTGGCAATCGCTGGTCAAATTCACTCTGCCTTGCCTCCTGTTGTGAGGTCAGTATTGCCTCTACGTGTCGGCTGCGGCAAGGTGCCCGCCCCGACTGATACTGGCCGAATCACTTGCAGGTCCAGCAGACTGTGCTGTAGGGGACGTTGTCGCCGCCGGAAGCTCATTCGTCTCGAGAACCGCCGTCGACCTCTCCCGAGTCATAACTCATCCCTGACTCTGCCAGTTCTCCTGCAGCACCGTCTGTGCGATGCTTCTCTTCAGGCGTTGAAAGCGCTTCACGCCCACAAGCCACAGGCATCAACTACCACGCACCACACCGGGCATGGCAGTATCCGGATGCCCGTACAGTACTCGTCGGAGAAGCAACGCGGGTCCTGGCAGTTACTGCCGTTCGGCCAACCAGGGCAACCGCCTGAGACGCCTTCACACTGGCTTATCAGACCAATCCCCTGGCAATAGGCCGACTCGGCGCCAGGCCCCGGCAGGTCCACACATGCTGAGGTTGGGCAGCTCACAGGGCCAGTACACGGCCCAACGGGCCCACAAGCTATTGCCGCACCAGCGGCAAAACATACAGCAAAAACCAGAGATAGAACAGCTGTCTTACGCGTCAACATCCCCTATCCTCCTACAATACTGACACTTTCGGAGAAATCCACCTGACCCCTTTACGAGTCTCTTCCTCAATAAGTAGTGTACCCCCCCCGCCCCGTTTTGTCAACCCCAATTCGCCCCAAGAATCAAGCCCGACTTTCTGCCGCGCTGGCGACCCTTTGAGCTGGTTTCCGAGGCGGTACAGGTTCCCCCGGAACGCTTGCGGCTACAACCTGCCACCTTGGCCGCCTTCGCCCTGGGAAGGTTACGCACAAGAACAAGTTCGACGGGCAGCCACGGAAGTAGGCGATGGGCGCATGAGCTGAGCAGACTTGGTAAGGAATAAGCGTGTCTCAATCAGTTGCCCTGACCTGTGCCAGGGAGCATTTCTTTTGTACGGAAAGGACAAAACCATGGAAATCTACTGTGGACTTTGCGGGCTGAAAGCCCATCAGCTCTTCTCTCACCTGAGAGAGGTGCACGAGATGAGCCCTGAAAGGTACGGGGAGCGTTGTTCCGGCGCCCCACTCATCAGCGATGAGCTTGCTCGGTACATTCGTGAGAACCGTGTCGTGTCCACCCCAGAGGGTGTCAGGAAACACGCCGGACTCTTTGGCGTTGAGTTCCTTGTTGACCTACTTCCGGGCGAGCATGTTCCGAAGGTAGACGGGGATTACGTCTTCCAGGAGGAACTCTCGCGACAGATCCTCGTTTCGCTCAAGGATGGAGAGAAGATCCTGCTTGTCGGGCCCACTGGCTGTGGCAAGTCCACTCTCGTAGAACAGCTTGCCGCAAGACTCAACTGGCCAGTCGTGAGGGTCGCTGCTTCTGGCGGGATTACTGAGAGCGACCTTCTGGGAGAGTGGACCGTGCGGGACGGCGAGACCGTCTTCAATTACGGATTCCTGCCCAGGGCCATGAAACTTGGGGCTATATGCCTGATTGATGAGATAGACGGCATCGAGCCTTCTGTGGCATTTGCCATTCACCAGCTCATGGAGGACCAGGGGAAGCTCGTCTTGCTCCAGAACGGCGGCGAGATCATCGAGCCGCACGAGAGCTTCCGCCTTGTCACAACTGCCAACACCCTTGGCAACGGAGACGATTCAGGCCTCTACACCGGCACGAGGGTGCTGAACGCAGCCTTCCTTGACAGGTTTGCGGCTGTCTTCAGGATGAGCTACATGCCTCCAGAGCTTGAGGCAGAAGTCATCCGAGCAAGGGTGCCTGACTGCACGAAGAGCCTGGCGAAGAAGCTCGTGAAGGTCGCCTCAGACGTAAGAGAAGCGAGGCAGAACGACCAGCTGTACTGCACCTTCTCGACGCGACGCCTCATTGAGGTGGCGAGGAAGCACTCACAGCTCGGTAGCCTGCAGGCTGCCCTGGAGGTGGCGGCCCTGAGCCGGCTGCAGGATGAAGACCGTCGAGTGGTCTTCGAGATTTGTCAGAGACACCTTGGCCAGGAGGTCGAGAGTAATGAAAGCAAAGAGTCTTGAGACAGCTTTGGAGAAGGTCAGCCGCGTCATCACAGACAGATACGGTCTCAGGCTGGTCTGTGAAGGTAACTCCTGCAAGACCGACGGCAGGATCATCTACCTGCCTTCCCTCCCCGAAGACGTGCCCGAGGAGCTTCTCGGAGCTGTCAGGGGCTGTGCGGACCACGAGTGCGCCCATGCAATCTACACGCAGACCAGGCTGGGTCCGGGATTCCAGAAGAAGCACGGTCCCCACGCCTTTGCGATCCTGAATGCCCTGGAGGATGCGCGAGTGGAAAGGCTCATGTCACGCAAGTTTCCCGGAGCAAAGCTCAACATCGAGGATGCTTTCCGGTTTCTCTCCGAGATGCGTCACAGAGAACCGACTACCGATACTTTCCGCTCATTCGTCTCGGCCCTCTACACGAGAGCATCGGGCAGGCCCGATCAGCCTTGGATATCCGCGGTCGGGTATGAGCTTGCACAGGAGTGTCGCCCAGAACTCTCTGAGCTGCCATCATGCCGGAACACCAAACAAGCAGCGGATCTGGCGGTGAGAATCTGGGGGAAGATGCGAGAACTGTTCGAGGCAGAAGGGAAGGAAACTGAAAGCCCGGATGCTTCCGGTGCTGCCGGACAGGGAACGCACGGCCAGGCCGGCCAGGGGGGCTCTGCTGCTGGGCAGTCACAAGAGCCTGAAGGTCCTCCACAGGAAGGGGCGAACGACAGCATGCCACCTGCAGATGCAGATCCAGGGGAGTCCGCCCCGATGGACCAGCTCAAGTCGCTGATCGAGAATCAGGTGAGGGCTCTGTGTCCCCCTGAGGCTGGCAGCTACCGCGTCTACACGACCCGATATGACGTGGTTGAGGTGCCCGAGCCCGACAGGAACTTCGACTACCGTCGCGAAATGGAGGCACTGCGTCCCTACGTGTCGGGCCTTTGCCGGAGGCTTTTTCAGACCCTCGCGGGCCGGCATGAGACCCGATGGCTCGGAGACAAATCGAAGGGACGGCTTGATCCCCGTGCCTTGCACCGACTTGCTGCTGGCCACTCCGTCAAGGTCTTCCGGCA
>Ga0315289_10010075_pt1 | contig 13563 bp, 22 predicted proteins | sample YL17G11_40_MG_FD_203452 | JGI IMG/M metagenome (GOLD analysis project Ga0315289, IMG submission 203452) | Sediment microbial communities from Yellowstone Lake, YNP, Wyoming, USA - YL17G11_40 | ecosystem: Environmental > Aquatic > Freshwater > Lake > Sediment | place: USA: Wyoming | collected...
TTTTTGTCTGGAATGGGGATGGAGATTTCTCTATCAAAACGGCCTGGTCTCCTTAAGGCTGGGTCTATTATATTGGGCACATTAGTTGCTGCCATAACAATAACCTGGCCTCTGGACTCCAATCCATCCATTAGGCTTAAGAGTTGAGAAACTACCCGTCTTTCAACCTGTTTTTCACTCCCCATCTCCTCCCTTTTAGGGGCGATAGCATCTATTTCATCAATAAAGATTATGCCTGGAGCGTGATTCTGCGCATCCTCAAAAACACTCCGAAGGCGTGCCTCACTTTCACCATAAAATTTGCCCATTATCTCAGGACCTGATATGTGGGTAAAATAGGCATCGGTTTCATTGGCCACTGCTCGGGCAATAAGGGTTTTACCTGTGCCCGGCGATCCATATAAAAGAACGCCTTTGGGAGGATCAATGCCTAATCTTTCAAATACCTGCGGATATCTCAGAGGCAGCTCTATCATTTCTCTAATCCTCTGAATTTGCGGACTGAGGCCACCAATATCTTCATAGGAAATCTTGGCTAAACCACTTTTCTCTTGGCCCTTTGTCTCTATCCTGATGAGAGTCGTGGGATTTATTAAAACGATCCCTCCTGGGATAGTATCCATTACCTTAAAATCACAGAATCTCGACCCAACGAAAGTAGCCCTAATTCTATCGCCAGAAATTATCGGGAGCCCTGAAATAAGTGACCCGATATACTGAGTATCTTTATCTCTTTTCAGCAAGCTCGAAACGGTCAGGGGTGAGAGTGTGATCTTACTCGCTGGCTTATAGTCAACCTTACGAATCTTTACCTTTTCATCTAACCCAATCTGCGCATTTTCGCGAGATATTCCATCTATCTGTATTATGCCTTTCCCTCTATCTTCAGCATAACAGGGCATTACTTTCGCAGGTGTTTTTCTTTTACCTTCAATTTCTATAATCTCACCCACTTCTAATTTCAGGATCTTGAGATCTTCAGGGTCAATTCGGGCAATTGCCCTCCCCACATCCTTTGACAGGGCCTCCCTTACCTTCAGCGTGAGGGTGGTGGCATCCTTTTCTGTCATGACTGGAACAACAACTCCGTAAAGTTATGTAAGGCATCAATCCCTTTTACTTCTCGAGCTTGTAAAGATACGAGTGCTATATTTAAGTCAGTAAATATTTTCCTTATATAGCTAATATATTTTTCCTGCTCTTTTCTTCTTTCTCTGCAAAACTCGCAATCCCTCGAGAGAAAAACATTATTTACTACCAATTGCCTAACTTTGATCCCGTACTTACTTAGGTTATCTACTAATCTTTCCGTCTCTAAAATCGCCATATCTTCGGGGATGGTAATTGCTATAAATTCGCACCTGTTTGAATCACGCAGCAAAGCCTCTATCCTTTTTACCGTCTTTTTCATCGTCAGGAGGAAATCATCAGCGCTGTCAGGCTTATATTTCCCAGCAAAGCTCGTAACCATATATCTGTATTTCCATCTCATTTTTGCCAATACCTTAATCCAGTCATCCAGAAGCTGTGGCAAAGTCAAGAGTCGAAGCGCATGACCGGTAGGTGCAGTATCTACAATGTATTTATCAAACTTTGCCTCTTCAATAAGATCAACTATGGTCTTAAAACCCATAACCTCATCTATACCGGGAATGGGTAAGGCAAAAATAGAGTCAATATCTTCTTGGTCCAAATAGGTAGAAGTATCCAAGATTTTCTTTATCTGGTCTTCATATTCAATCTTAAATTTAGAAAGAGCCTTTTCCGCGCTTATTTCTAAAGCACTGAGATTCTTTTTTCCCTTTATCTCTTTTATCTGACTTCCGATTTCTTGGCCTAAACTATCCGAGAGCGAATGCGCAGGGTCTGTAGAAATAAGTAGTGTCTTAAAATCCTTAGCTAAATAAAGACCTGTGCTTGAGGCACAGGTCGTCTTTCCTACACCACCTTTTCCGCCAAAAAGAATTAACTTTAACCCATCTTTCTCTAAGCCTGTTAATGCCATTTACCATTTCTTTATTTTAACTTCCAGAATGCCGTTTTTATAGTTTGAAACAAGGGTTTCAGGTTTAACTTTTGCAGGCAGTAAAACCTCTTTTCGATATTTTCTCTCCCGGCTCACCGCTTTTATCTCTAATATATCTCCTTTTAGGTCTAGCGATATAGCTTCTTCGTCAATCCCTGGCATCTCTGCCATAATTACAAATTCCTCTTTCTCATCAAAGACATCTGTAATGGGTTCTCTCTCCTCTTCAACAGTAGGGCCTTTAGGTGTCTTCTTTATATTGCCGAAAGGCTCAACTGTTGTCTTTCCTCCAGCCATCGTTTTTATAGAGAATCCAAATACGCCTTTCATTCCTTCTTTAAGATGGCTTAGATCTATCTCGCCTTCTTTTTTGATTTCGCCACCTGATTCTTTCAATTCGCTAGCTAAGTCGATTAATTTCTCAATACCTTTAAATAAGCCGCCTAAACTCAATTTACCTATCCCAAAATCAATGTCTAAATCCTCGTCTTCTTTCTTCTTCTTTTCTTCTGCCATAGCTAATCCCCTTTTTTACCTTACCATATTCTTCCCTTTAACCGTTATTCGACAAGATGAGCGCGTAAAAAACCCAATGCAATCTTGCTTTTCCAAGGACCTACATAGCAGGTAAGTATAACCTATCTCAAACCCTGCCTTACAACTGAGTTCCTTCATCGTTATCAAATCATTCTTTTCTTTTATAATCTTTAATACTTCTAATTCCGTAGCAGCTATGCCCACATTTCACTTAATAACTTAATAATTTATAGTTTCAATGTTCTGGGAAATCCTTCTTTTATTCTCTATAATCTTTTCTTGGATCCTTTCTCTTTTTCTCTTAAGTTTAAAAAGCCAATTCTTTTCCACTGCAACTTTGCCTTCTTCTGTCAGGCTGCATATTCCTCTAAAAGCATCAAAACCAACATAACCACTTCTTTCCAAGCCTTTACAAATCACATAGGCATAATGAGCGCTTATCCTTAATCTTTCAGCGATTAAATAATAATGAAGCCTCCCTCCATTTTCAGAAATAACATCCAGGGTTTCCTGCTCCATGCTGGTCATTCTTTACCCCAGGATTATCTTTAGAAAGAAAGTCTTCCACTTGGCACAACCTTCTGAATATCTTTGCAATCCGTCTGGCCGCCCCGGTGGTTTAGTCTCTACTCAAACTGCTCTTTTCTCCGAAGGGCGTTGTCCAGCCTTGGCAACACTGGCCGACTTAAGTTTGCCCTCCTCGATCTTGAGATTAAGAACTGCACCACAAATAACACATTTGAACTGACCGTCATAGTCCCAATAAGCATTGTCCAAATCAACCGTATAACCACATGATAAACAATTAAGTCTCATCGTTTGTCCTCCTTTCCGATTCTAATGTTATCTTTAAAAAGTCTTCCATTTAGCGCGGTCTTTTAAATATCTTTTTAAACCATCTGAGCCCCTTTGAGGTTTCTTCCCCAATGCCATCCAACCGTTGCTGGCAATCCTGACTTTACCAGTTCTAAAAACATCTATAATATCATTCTCGCCCATAGAGCGAAGAATTATTCTAACATAGTTCGGATCAAGACGCATCTTGATAGCGATTCTTCCTACACTGCATTCGCCACCTTCGGCCTCAATTATCTTAAGGATTTTGCTTTCATCTGGTGTGGGCATTTTTTATTTTATCTTTGCTTCTAACCGCTCTAATCTCTTCTTCAGTGCAGAGTTCTCTTTTTCTATCTCAGTCTCTCTTGCCTTGGTAGATAAATAAGAATCCTGCTGCCACCAGTTTATACCCATCTCCATTGCCTTATCTACAGAGGCAATTAAGAGCCTTATCTTAATATTGAGAAGGTCTACATCAGCAATTTGAATTTTTATATCTCCGGCAATTACTATGCCTTTATCTAAGACCCTCTCGAGGATATCTGCAAGGTTTGTTGCTTGAATCGCATGCGTTATTTGATCAGGCATTTAACACCTCTTATTTTTACCCCACACACCAATTGGGGTAATAACCAGTATGTCTTGCAATTGGTGTGTGGGTTTATTCCTCTTTCGTAGTTTCTTCTTTCCGTGCATAAGAAATGACTTCCAATGCATCGGTTAATTTAATCTCATAAATATTTCTGTCCTGGACCCTGGTAGGTAGACCCAAAGACTTAATAAATGCACTCTCTTCAAAAACCTCAGCTTCACCTATCCAGCCATCTTGTGACTTTGCTACTTTTATTACTTTAGAATCTTTATCAAGGGTCCCCTTAAAAAAATCCTTGATTGCTTTACCTACCACTTCTATTTTCATATTCTCTCCTGATTTTTATTTTGTAACTACGCCTTTACCCCTACATTTTAAACAAGGCAGCTTATTCCCTGGCTCTGCGCCAGTTCCCCGGCAATGACTGCATATCTCAACAGGCTTTGTAACACTAACCAAGCCCTTTCCACCACAAACTGTGCAGGTAAGATTTGTCCTCGGTGGATAATCGCCTCTGCCTCTACAATAAGCGCATACTATAACCGGACCAGTTAGAGAAACTGTGCCTGAACCCTTACATACCGGACACTTTATGCCTTTGGTTCTGGGTAATATCCCTGTGCCACTACAAAGTGAACAGCTAAACCTGTCTCCTTCTAAGATCTCACCAATCTTTCGGCCTAATCTTGTCCTCCCAGCTTTATAATCGAATGTCTTCCATCCCATTATAAAAATCTCCTTTTGCCTAATAATTTAAGGTCATCTTTTTCCACTCTTTTTTGACACCGTCTTTTTGGGTGAAATTGCTCCCTAAAGAACTTGGATTTACTCTATTTACTCTAGATCCAACTGCAACCTCAGCTTTCTGTAGTTCATTCGTCTCCGCGTCTATTGCTTCCAGGCGTTTTTTAACGACCGTGTCTCTTAGGCCTAATCTCTCTCTTTCTTTTAGAAGCCTTTCTTTTTCCTTACTGAGCATATACAAATCTAAATAAGCTGAATTGTGAATCCTGGGTATAGAACGTTTTTTTGTACTATTCATAGTCCTTAAAACGTGGAGTCCTTTTAGACCATTCACATCTCTCATTGTTATCCTCTCTTGCAACCACGGAGGGCACGGAGATTATTCTTCCGTGTTTCCGTGAATTCCGTATTTCCGGGGTTTTTATCTTGCACTTTCTCTGGCAGAGACTAAAATATTCTTCTTTCTGCTTGCTCCCACAACTTTTAGCTCAACCAATTGGCCTTCTTTTAAATCTGCTGCTCGTTGAATATTGCCAGGAATCTTAATCTTTCCTTCTTTATCCACCTTAGAAAATGCCCGCATCAGTGTCATTACCCACCTCCAATTTTATTTTGTTATTCCTCAATGTCTAAACCACAGCGGTTTTTTTCTCGGATTTCTTCCCTGCCTGTGCCGTGTTCGGCACGGCAGACAGGTCAATCTTCTCTACCCTCTTGGTCTTGCCAAGTTCTTTCTCGACAAGGTCTCTGACTACTTCTTTTACCCTGGCCTGATTTGTCTTTGAACCGACCCTGCTTGTCTCGGATGCTAAGATATCCTGACACATCTGTGTAAAAATTCCATTAGCCTTAGAAGGAGTAATATTTTGAATCTTAAGGGTCTTGGCAATCATAATACATCCACGAACAGTCGGTGCAAACTCGCACTTTCCCGATTCTCTTAAACCCCTTACGATATTAACGATTATCTCTGCATGTTGTTTTGAAAGCTTAGACTTTGCCTGGGTGATAGCAAGTTCTGTATCATAGTCAAAATGGTCCAAATCCATGGTAATCATCCTGTCCCTTAATGCATCCTGGCTCCTGTGGACCCCGGCATATTCCTCAGGGTTGCTCGTGAAAATAGCTGTAAAATCCGGATCAACCTTTAAATATGGTTCTTCACCACCTCTTCCCACAGGTAGGTCCATCATCTTCTCTTGCAAAATAGAAAGAAGGATGTTATTTGCCTCAGGCCGGGAGCGGGTAAATTCATCATAGATTAAGGTAAAGCCGTACTTGCAAGCCACTGTCAAGCGATTGTCAACCCACCTCTTTACCATATCTTCTTCCACCTTCAAAACCCTGGATACAAAGCGGTCAACAATCTTCCTAAACCTGTAGCCATGTTCACCGCCGACCAAATCAGAGGTTGTAAATTCCTCATCTCCATGAATCATCACTACCGGCCTGCCAATCTTACTTGCTATATGCATAGCAAGGGTGGTCTTGCCAGTTCCAGAAACCCCCCTAAAGTGAACCGGAAAACCGGCCTTAATATAGGTGAGGGTCCTATTGGTAATATCCTTAATATACTTTGTTTCCACAAAGTCTGGCAAAGGACTTGGTTCTAATACTGTGGTCATCTCATCAATCATTTTCAATCACCTCCATTAGGTAAATGTGTGTATGAGTTAATGTGTTAATGAGTAATTTCTCCCCTCATTCACTCATCCACGCATCATCTCATTATCTCTCATGTTATGGCAATCCGCCTTAGGCGGACCACCACTTAAATCTTTCGCCTAATTCTTTCCAGATTCTTCCTGCTACTTCTAAATCTGCTTTTATCTTTAATTCTTTCTTCCTAAAATTCTCTTGAAAAGAATTAATCTTGGCCAAAGCCTCTTTCTTTTTCTTAAGAAAGATTTTTCTTGAAAAATTTAATTCGGTCATTTCTTTGAAATAACCCCTTTACCTCCACATTTAATGCAGGGAAGACCACTCTCTATTGCTGTACCTGTACCCTTACATTTAAAACACTCTTCTGTTGCACCTTTCACTGTCACCATACCTTTGCCATTGCAAACTGTACAGGTAACCCGGGCATTACGAGGATAGACACCGGTTGCTTTGCAAAAAGCGCATTTAATTGCCGGTTCTGCAACCTCAACCTTACCTCTGCCTCCGCAGACCTGACAGGTAGCCAGTTCCGATAACAGATCAAAGGGGTCTTTACCTGTGCCTTTGCAGAAGGCACATTTTGTCTCAATTTTGCTCATACTCTCACCCCTCTTTTCCCGCAGTAGCGGGATCCCGAAGTGACTCTAAATAACTTTTTACATTCGGGACAATTTACCTACACCCCCTTAACTCTAACTCTTCTACCTCTCACTAATAGTTTTAACGCTCGCTTATATATTTTTTCTTCCTCTTTTCTTGCCTTTCTTTTTTTGCTTTTTAACTGCCTCTTCGACTGTTTCTATTTCTTCACCAGCTTCTACCTCAACCGGCTCAGATCCTCTTCTTTCGGCCATTGTAGCAGTTAGAGCTTGCCAGTTAGCAGCCATCTCTTCTCTTTCAGTATTATAGGCCTCTAATAAGTCAGCTACCTGGGCGTTTCTTTCTTTCTGTCGTGCTTGAATCTCACTCATTAACTTCTTGGTTGTCTTAACCATATCATCTACATATTTAGCCAAATCTTTCTTTAGCTCTTCACTCATATTAGCGTGGGCATCAGAAAATTCCTTTAGCTTGTTTTTAACATAAGTCTCGATGTCCTTAATACCTTTATTGATATCTCTCATCATGTCCTTGTGGGCTTTGAGCCTATCTGTTTCGCCTTTTGCCAGGTCTGCGCTAAGCTTCTCAGACATCTCCTTATGCTCTGCGTCAAATCCTTTGAGCATTTGGTGAGTATCCTTTACTAATGTTCCTATTGCCTTTACCCGGCCATCATAAGAGGCGACAATGTCCTCACCGAGTTTTTCGATATCCTCAGCTATTCCCATTTTTATTTCCTCCTTTTCAACCTTTAACTAACGCACCAAGAAAAAATTCCTTCTTCTACTTAAACCCAGGCCTTAAATCAAACCTTAGCAACTTCTTCTTTCTCTTTGAATTCACCCCCTTTCTGATTTTCCACTCTTTTTTCAGCCATAACAGCTGTCAATCTATTCCACTGAGAAGCCATATCCTGGCGTTCTTTCCCGAATTCATCCAGCTTCGCCCTAATCTCATTTACTCGCTCAATCTGTCTTGCGCGAATATTTTTTACCATCTCTTTAAAGTCCTTAATCCGTATGTCTTCTCCTTTATCTAAAAGGCTCCGCAGCGACTCAGCCATCTCTTTATATTCATTCTGAAATTCCTTTAGCATCACACTTACTTCATGCTCTCTGGTCTTCTGCCTCGTCTGAATATCCTGAAGCATTTTTTTAAAATCATTTATCCTTACCTTTTGACCTTCTGATAAATTCCTCTTAATGATTTCAGCTATCTCTTTCTGTTCTTCAAAAAAAGTCTTTAATAAATCCCTTACCTGTTTTTCTCTTTCATCCTGTCGGTAAAGGATATCTTCCATCATATTATCAAAATCTTTTTTTCTTAAAGATTCTTCTTTGGCGAGGGTTTCTTTGAGCTGATTACTCATTTCATTTCTTTTGTTTTTAAAATCCTCGAGGAGGTGGTGGGTATTATCTATGATCGTGGCCACTGTAGAGATTCTTGATTGATAAGAAGAGACTATTTCCTCAGCAACTCTTTTCATGTCTTCGACAATTCCCATAATTGTTACTCTCTATAACCTTTCAATTTTTCTAAAGTAAGGAAGGAACCTCTTGGCGAACCATGCTTTTTGCTCCTATAAGAAGGGGAGTTATTATTTAAAAGCGCAAGGATAATTCGGCAAGAATCCCTTTTCGTCACTGACCGTCCTTAGGCTGCTGTTGCGGTCAAACCTATCGCTTCGGCATACTTCAGGTAGGTCTCGACTGATGCCACTACTATTCTGGCTTCAATCGCGAGTAGTTCAATACCCACTAAAGAGACTCTTACCCAAGCATCGATCACAACGCCCTTGTCCAGGATTCGGTCAATAACTTCGACCAAACTGCTGGAACCGATCGCTTTTTCAACTGCCATCTTCTCCACCCCCTTTCATCTATTAGATTCCGCTTAAAGAGTGTGGACAGTCCCCGACCCGCTTCAGCGGGTACCCCGACGGCTTCGCTACACTCCGTCCGTAAATCTGGGACAGTCGCATTTGAGGAGCGGTCAACCTCAAAAAATCTATTCCCTTTTTAAGGCCTTCTTTACGACCTCAGCTAACCTATTTATATAAAAGGGCTTATCAAGAAAATCATAAGCCCCCAATTACTTTTGCACGTGCCTTAGTAGAAGAATCGCCAAAAGCAGATATCATTATTACCTGAGTTTGGGGACTTATTTGCTGTACCTTTTCAAGAACCGTAAGCCCGGATATTCCTGAGAGTTTATAATCCAAAACCATTACATCATAGGGCTGATGTTTAAGCTTTTCCAAGGCATCTTCACCCTTGTGCGTAATATTTACCTCAAGACCTTCTTCTTTAAGGACATCTGATATCAACTGGCAGATATCCCTATCATCATCAACAATTAACATTTTAACCATCCTCTTCTCTTTGACCTTTTTACCCCGCACCTTACTTAGTGAGTGCTGCTTCGACCGCGGACATTACGGGGGGAGTGCTGCTTCGACCGCGGACATTACGGTTATGCTCCTTCTACAACCACAGTGGGTACCGAGCAGTGAATCACTGTGACTTTTTTATTCATCCTGCGCTTAAAAGGTGCGGGGTTCATCAATTTCTTGGATAATGACTCAAAAATGGTTTGCATTAGTTTTTATCTCTACTTACATAACAGCAACAATTGTGCCAAACCCCATCAACGTTAAAAATAAATTCACAACTTAGGGAAGGCGTTTAAATTTAATGAGATACGAAGCGATAAATAGAAAAAATTTCGGGGGAGATTCTAAAAACAAAGAACTAACTTAAAGAAATGGGGCATATTTGGGATTAGGTAGGACAAAATTGTCACAAGTTTAAACTCTTCATCTTGCGATAAAGGGTTTTTCTATCTATCTTGAGGGTTTTTGCTGCCTTTAGCTTATTACCACCTACTTCCTCTAAGGCCTTTTTAATTAAATCTTTTTCAAATTCCTGGGTTATCTCCTCAAAAGAAACCCCTTTATCCAGAGGTTTCATCGGATTAATTGCCTCAGAAGTCGGCATAGTCTGGTTAAGAGACAAATTACCGAATTCAATAGTATCTGACTCTGCTAACAATACTGCTCTTCTGGTTACATTTTTTAACTCCCTGACATTGCCTGGCCAAGCATAATTAAGGAAAAATTTCATTGCCTCTGGCGAGAAACCTCTTGCTTCCTTATTGAACTCGCTATTTGCCTCTTCTAAAAAATATTTCGCTAAAATAGGGATATCTTCTTTTCTTTCGCAAAGTTTAGGAAGCTCAATAAGAAACTCATTTAATCTATGAAAGAGGTCATCTCTAAACCTTCCCTTTCTGACCTGCTCTGATAGATTAGCATTTGAAGCCACAATTATACGCACATCTATACTTATATCTTTCTTACCGCCCAGGTGCTGAAGCCTTCTTTCTTGAATTACCCTTAAAAGCTTCATCTGGACCGCATCTGAAAGATTAGTAATTTCATCTAAAAGTAAACTCCCGCCATTGGCCTGCTCAAACTTACCTTCTTTTCTATCTTCAGCTCCAGTAAAAGCACCTTTTTCATAACCAAAGAGTTCACTCTCTACCAAGGTCTCTGGAATTGTGCCGCAATCTATGGCTACAAAAGGCTTATCTTTGCGTAGACTCTTTTGATGAATTAACTGGGCTACTAATTCTTTACCGGTTCCGCTTGCACCCTGAATTACTACGGTCATATTTGTCGGAGCAATAATCTCAACCTGTTTTAGAACCTGTTTTATCTGGGGGCTTTCTCCCATTACCTCTTCAATTGCTGACCTCTCGCCCAATCTTCTTCTTAAGATATTCACTTCCCGGCTTAAATACTGGGTCTGAAGAGCTTTTTTAATGATAAGAATCAATTCTTCATTATCAAATGGCTTGGTAACATAGTCAAATGCGCCTAGTTTCATGGCTTTTACTGCGTCTTTAACCTCGACGTAGGCGGTAAGCATAATAATAATCAAGTCTTTATCAATCCTTTTTAGCTTCTCCAAAATCTCCATCCCATTCATACTGGGGAGCCGAATGTCTAATAAGACTAAATTAGGTGAATTATTTTGCACTGCCTTAAGCGCTTCCCTTCCATCCTCTACAGCAAGGATATCATAGCCTTCATCCTTTAAGATACTTGAAAGGTTAAAGCGTATGTCCTTATCATCATCTATAACCAGAATTCTTTCCACCCTAACTTACTCCCACCTTACGAAGTTCTCTTATACTTCTTAATATATCCTCTTCACTAAAGGGTTTGTCTATAAAACCATAAACCCCCAATTTCCTTGCCTCATCTCTAACTTCTTCAGTACCATAGGCAGAGATTATGTCTACTGTTGTGCTGGGATTTATCTTTTTGATAGAAGATAAAAGCTTTAATCCATCACCATCAGGTAATTTTAAATCTAAAAATACCAGATCAGGTGACCGATTTTTTAAACTACTAATTGCCTCCCTCTTGGTATTGGCAAACTCAACATTATAGCCACGAGAGCTTAAGGTATCACCTAAAAGCTGGCACAAATCCTTTTCATCGTCTATGATTAAAATATTCTTTATCTGGATCTGGGTTTTTTCAGGTAAGGCCTTCGTTATCAGTTTCCTTCTTTTTATCTTTCTTAATTGGCCTTTCTCATAGCGCCGAAAATATGGTATAAGCTCCTCAAGTTCTTCAGGTCTGCGCCAACCCGAAAAGCCACCGCGCCAGACAACTACCTCACCAAGTTTTATCTTACCAGTAGAAATCCAGGACTTTAAGCGGTTGTCTAACACTTGCCGATAAATATCTGCGCCTCTTTTAATATCCCATTTTATTTCTGTCATAAATTTATTCCCGCGTTCTTACTCTCTCTGTCGGCTTGTGTTCAATGGGCAAAGAAACAGTAAAGGTAGAGCCTTTTTTTGACTTACTTTCAACCTCTATAGTCCCACCGTGGCTGACAATAATTCCATAGCATATGGTCAATCCCAAACCCACACCACCAGACTTGGTGCTAAAAAAGGGATCAAATATCTTGATAATATCTTTTTCAAGGATGCATCTGCCTGTATCATGGATCTTTACGAGAAGAAAATTTCCATTTAGTTCGGTAATAATAGTTAAGTTACCGCCACGGGGCATAGCATCAATAGCATTGATGATTAAATTCAAGAAGGCCCGTTCTATCTGTTCTTTATCAATTTTTAATATAGAGGCTTTAGAGGTAAAGTCTTTAGTTACTTTTATCCTCTGCAAGTTAATCTTGGCTTTATTGGACTCCAAGACCTCCTTAATGACCTTATGTATATCATGAGGCTGAAGATTAAGTTTTGTTGGGCGGGCGCAGTTTAATAGTTCAGTAATTAAATAGTTAATCCTTTCTATATTTCTCTCAACGATCTCGGTATGTTTAAAACCCTCTTGCGTTATCTTGTTACCTTTTTTGAGTTGTTGGACTGACATAAAAACATTGGTCAGGGGATTTCTTATCTCATGGGCAATACTGGCAGCAATCCGGCCAGTAAAGGCAAGTTTCTCAGAGCGGACTAACTCATCTTTACTCACTTTTAGTTCTGTATAAGAAGTTCTGAGTTCTTCCCGGGATTGAGTTAGCTCAGTTATCAGCTCTTTAATCTTACTAATATCCCTAGCCATAAAAATAATATCATCCGGATATGAGACTCTACTCGAAATATTTACACTTACCGGAATTTCTTTACCATCTTTGTTTAAATACATAAGCTCCTGCTCTGTTAAAGGAATTTTATCTTTCAAACTAGCCACAGAGAAGTTCTGGCAAATTTTTTCAAAAGGTAACGTGATTATTTCTTCTCTTCTTTTATAGCCTAAAAGTTTAAGAGTTGCCTGATTTACCTCTCCTATCTTCCCCTCTTTATCTACAGCAATTACACTATCTACTATATTATCAAGAAAATCTTTTTCATGGTCAGTGCCCATATTGCTTTACCCCCCCCAGAAAATAAAAAACCCAGATATCTTAATTGATACCTGGGCTAAAATTACATAGAATTTACCCAAACAATCTTTAAATCTTCATCAATAACACTTATCCCTTCGCCAATCCCATCAAGAACGGCTTTTAATTCTTGGCTTGATTGATCTATTGCCTTGGTATCCTCCATCAATATTATCTCATCTCCTCATCTTCCAGTTCCCTCATCGCCCCTTCAAGGGTATATTTCCCCGTGTCTACTAATGTCTTAACCAGAATAGCTCTATGAATATCTTTCTCGCAGTATCTTCTAAATTTTCTTGTACCACATTGGATATACTTTGGTTTGACAACCCCCCGTCTTTCCCAATATCGCAGTCTCTCAGAAGATATGCCAATCTTTTGCGTTATTTCTACTGTTCCAAATCTCTCGTTGTTAGTCTTCACAATCTACTTTTTTATCTTTAAGATTTTTTTATACCAACTCATGAATTACCAAAGATAAGAAAACTGTTTGTTGTTTTCTTTATTCTTACATCAAAACTATGACTGTTATCCATTGAATTGGTCAATAGGGTATAAATGGGTAAATAATGGGTAGATTATATACCCACTTAAAATGGGGGGGGGGGGGGGGGTTTTATTTAAAACCACTTAAAATT
>Ga0315289_10010076_pt1 | contig 13562 bp, 12 predicted proteins | sample YL17G11_40_MG_FD_203452 | JGI IMG/M metagenome (GOLD analysis project Ga0315289, IMG submission 203452) | Sediment microbial communities from Yellowstone Lake, YNP, Wyoming, USA - YL17G11_40 | ecosystem: Environmental > Aquatic > Freshwater > Lake > Sediment | place: USA: Wyoming | collected...
GCATTGCAACCAAGTTGCAATGCGGGTATGCAACGGGGTGGCAGCACTTACCCGCTTTCAGCTACGCCTACGCGTTGAGGCTGGGCCAGAGGGAGCGTAAGCAGATATTCTTTGACCGGGCGGGCCTGGGGGCTGTCTAAGCCCGGGTCTAAAGCGATCAATTTTTGGGACGCTACTTGCGCCCGCTCCAGGACCTGGATGTCACGCAAAGGGTTGGCTATTTTTAATGCCGGCAGACCATGCTGAAGGCCGCCGAAAAAATCTCCCGGGCCACGCAGCAATAAGTCTTGCTCGGCTATTTTAAAACCGTCATTGGATGAGGCGATGGCATCAATACGTTTTTTAGCCTCCTCGCTTGCCTGGTCGGCGGTCAGCATGATGAAATATGACTGATATGACGCCCGCTGGATCCGGCCGCGCAATTGGTGTAACTGGGCCAGGCCAAACTGCTCGGGGTTTTCCACCAGCATGACCGTGGCGTTCTCTACGCTTACGCCCACCTCTACCACGGTAGTGCAGACCAGGATATCGATCTTCTTCTCCTGAAACCCCTTGATCGCTTCAAGTTTATCTTTAGCTTTCAAAGCCCCGTGAAATTTGGCGGTCTTGTATCCTTTGAACGCTCTGGCGATCTTTTTATGCATCTCTTCCACTGACTTTAATCCCTCTTCCTCGGACTCCTCGATCAAGGAATAGACCACATAGGCCTGGCGGCCCTGGACCAACTGCGCGCGGATAAGCTCATAGGCATTTTTGCGCTTGGCCTGGGGGACCACCACAGTCTCGGCCAGGACCCTGGTCTTGGGCATCTCATTGATCAGGCTCAGGTCCAGGTCGCCGTAAATCGATAAAGCCAGGCTGCGCGGTATTGGCGTCGCGCTCATCACCAGATAATGCGGACTAACCTTTCCTTTAGCGGTAAGCATGGCCCGCTGGGCCACGCCGAACTTGTGCTGTTCGTCGATCACGCACAATCCCAGGTCTTTAAACTCTACGTCTTCCTGGATCAAAGCATGAGTGCCCACCACCACGTCGAGGCGGCCGGTTTTAAGGTCTTGCTTCAGCGCGGCGGCATCCCTGGGATCAAGTGACGCGACTAAAAGACCGGCCTTAAATCCCAGGCAGGAAAACATACCGGCCAAGGTCTGATAATGCTGGTAAGCCAGCACTTCCGTGGGCACTAAAAAAGCGCTCTGCAGATGATTAGCCGCGCAGATCGCCGCGGCATGCGCCGCGACCACGGTCTTACCACAGCCCACGTCGCCCTGAAGCAGGCGGCGCATGGGAAAAGGCCGGCCCATGTCCGCGCTGATACTTTGCACAGCCTGGGCTTGCCCGGCGGTCAACTCGAAACACAGGCTCTGGGTAAACTTTCGCAAGATCTCCGGGAACGCCTGGCAGCGCGGGCCGGCCTGGCGGGTATGCCGGGCTTTGCGCAAATGGACCATCACCTGGGAAAAAAACAATTCCTCAAAAATAAAACGTTCCCGGGCTGCCTGGGCCGCGTCCCAGGACGAGGGAAAATGTACTTCCTGTAAGGCTAAAGCTATGTTGGGCAAGTTTTGCGCCTGCCTGATATTGTAAGGCAAAGGGTCGTTTAATTCTTTGCGGCATTGCGCCAGACTATCGAAAATAGCCCGGCGCCAGAACTTTTGGACAAATAGCGGGGTAGAAGAATACACGCCGACTATGCGGCCGACACTGGCAGTCGCATCCGTTCCCTCGACCGGCTCCCATTGCGGACAGACCATCTGCAAATGCCTGCCAACACGGCCGACTTTGCCGTAAACTAAAATCTTGTCGTTTACCTTTATCTTATCAGCCAGCCAGCCCTGGTTGAACCAAACGCAATCCATGCGGCCGGAGCCGTCGTCGATGACCGCGGTAAAGATGTCCCGCACTTTACTGCCGCGACTGCGCAGGAAATAAGGCATTTTTTTGAGGCGGCGGGCCGCGACAATACCCGAAACAAGCGCCGTATCTTTTTCCTCGAGCTGGCTTATTTTTTTAAGGCTGGTCCGGTCTTCATAGCGGAAAGGGAAATAATAAAGCAGGTCACGCAGGTTACGTAGACCTAAGCCGGCCAAGACCTGTTCTTTCTTGGGCCCCACGCCTTTGATATAACGAACGGAGGAATCCAACATTATGGCCGATTGAAGTATTCTTCAATGATCTGCCGGTGGTCAAAAGCCAGGTCGAGAGGAAGGTTTTTGAGATCGAACACCACGGCCTCGCTGGCATCGGAAGCCGCCTTAAGCTCGCCGGCAGCGTGCCCGTAAAACACCACGGATATGGTATGGAACCGGGGATCGCGGCCGGGAGCCGAATAGGTCCGGAATTGGCGGCTGTTAATAAACGCGAGGCCGGTCTCCTCTTTTATTTCCCTGACCACGGCGTCTTCAGCGCTTTCGTTAGGATCGATGAAACCGCCGGGTAAAGCCCAGCCAAAAGGCGGGTTGGTCCGTTTCACCAGCACTATGCCGTTGTTATATTCTAATATGGCGTCCACCGTGGCAAAAGGACCGACCAGCCCCTTTAACATGATATGGGCCAGATAATCGCAGACGTTCTTTTTAAACGCCTCCACCACTTCCTCCGAATATACTACAAAATCGATGCGTTTGAGCGTGGGTTTAGCGGTAAGTGCCAAATATTTAAGAGCTTCCTGGGCCATTATCTTAGAAGATGCCTCATAAGAAAAGTCGCCGCTTTCACAGCCCACCGCCGGCAAAGATAAAGCGGTGATGGCGTTTTTTTGAGCGATGATAAAAGCGTTGGCCACGGATTTACGCACCAGTCCCTCGGTGGTACCGGAATCTATCTTCAGGGCCGCGGCGTGCAGGATATATTTGAAAGGCAACAAGCCTGCGCCGGTCAGGTAGACCTCGCCGGGCCGGCCGCCGGGTATCTTAGCCAGTTCCTGTTCGATGAGCTTACCGGCCTTCTGGCGCACATTGGCCGCCAGACCCTCGCGCATATGAAAATGCGTATTGATCACGTTGACCATGGCTTCAGAGGGATGTTCCGTGATATCCGCCTGCACCACCGATATAAGGCAATCCCGCACTTTTATGGCCGGTGCTTCCTTGGCCGGCTTTTTGCTGTTATTTTCCTTAAGCCGATTCCCAAAAAACATATTTATCCTTCTTGTGAAAGCGTCTTGGCCACACGGAAATACCGCACGGTCTTATAAGTTAAAAAGGCGATCAGCAGCCAGATCAATATCTTGGTGACAAACATCCCCGTAGATTTATCATGCCGGGATTGGATGTAAATAGCCATCTGCTTGACCGCCACGAGGAAAAGTACGGCCGCCATGTAAAAAGCCCTGGCGGTTTCTTTACGTTTGTTCATGACCCCTCCTGTCCATTATTTTTTTAGCCAGACACAACGCCTGCGGCAAAGTACGCACGCGGCCCAATGCCTGCTCTTCCCGCACCTTCCTTAAAATTTTACCTACCAGAGGTGACGGCGTCAAATTAAACTTTTCCATCACCACATAGCCGTTTAAAAGCGCGGGCAGGACTTTGCGTTTTTGCGCGGCAAAATATTCTTTGATCAGGCCGAGCATCACCCGCTCATGGATCGAGCGTTTTTTAAAATCCGTGAGCGGCCCGCGGGTAGCCCGCCAATCGGAAAGCGAAAGCATGATCACTGCTACGCCGTCGCTGCCTGTGTCGCGGAAAAACCGGTAAACCGCCCGCCGCGTAGGTTTTTTCTGGTCGGCCAGGTAGCCCGGACGCAGATGCCAGAAGATCAGCCGGCCGAGCATGTTCTTTTCCGCCAGAGAAAGCTTCAGGCGGCGGGATATCTGGGCGGCCATAGCGGCGCCGATCTTTTCATGCATATGGAAGATGGTCTTTTTACCTTTGCGTTTTTTAGCCGCGGGTTTACCGATGTCGTGCATTAGGCAGGCTAATTTTATCAGCTGGGCTATGGTTCGGGAACCGGCCAACCTTCCCGCCAGATACTGCCGGCAAGCCTGCCCCTTGAACTCACGCGCAATCAGCCGTTCGAACATACGCAAGGCCTCCAGGGAATGGTCAAAAACATCCAGGTGATGATATGCCCCCTGACCGACTTTTTTAGTGCGAGATAATTCCGGCAATAGCTCTTCCAGCACGCCCGAGTCAGCCGCGAGCTTAACGGCTTTGTAGGAATCTTGGCAGGCAAATATCTTATATAACTCCTCGCTGATCCTTTCTTTGGACACCCGGGACAAAAGTCTTTTATGAGCGGCCATCTGTTCCAGAACTGCCCGAGGCAAAGAAAAACCGTAAGCGGTGAAAAAATAAAAACCCCGCAATATCCTTAACGGATCGTCACGAAGGACGTGTTTACCCATCAGGCGCAAGACGCCACGCTGGATATCCTTGAGAGCGCCGCAATAATCGTAAACCGCCGGCCGCGGTTCAAAAAGCGGCGATACCAAGGTGTTGATGGAAAAATCTCTTGACCCGAGGTCCGAGACCAGGTCCGGGGCACGCAGGCGGCTGAAATCAAAGCTGATATTGCGGCCGGCCCACAAGACCACTACCCGGAAACTCCCCGCGCCGTCGTCAAGGGTTATCACTTTAGCACCGACCGCGGCGGCGAAACTTTGGGCAAACTTTTCGGCGTCGGCGTCCAAACAAAAATCAAAATCTGTAAAGTCTTTACTTTTTTTCAGGACCGCGTCGCGCAAAAACCCGCCCACCAGCCAGACTTTTATCTTGTGTTTGCGGCATAACCGCCGCAAAAGCGAAAAATGGGGTATACGTTTAAAATAGGAATCGGGAATCTTGACTATTTGAGGATACTTGGCCGGACTTTTCATCAGGGGATTATACCATTTTACCCCTGGCGCTCCAACCGCTTTATCTTGCCGCTGGCGGTTTTGGCGATTGTCCGGACGATCAGGAAATCTTTGGGAACCTTGTAAGAAGACAGGCGCTGGTAGCAGTGTTTACGCAAATCGGTGGTCGCAACGTCCTGGGCTACGCCCTCTTTGAGCACTACTTCGGCGATGGGGAGCTCGCCGTACTGCAAGTGGGCTTGGGCCCGGACCCTTGACTCGGCCACCGCCGGGTGGCAATTGATGACCTCCTCCACTTCCTGGGGAAATATTTTCATGCCGCAAAAGTTTATCATTTCTTTGGCCCGGCCGCGGATAAACAAATAACCGTCACTATCGATAAAACCCAGGTCGCCGGTATCAAACCAGCCGCGCACGCACACTTTTTCCCGAACCTGCCAGGGCGAAAAATAAGCGTCAAACATCCCCTTGCCTTTAATCAACACGCGCCCCACCCCGGAATCATCCGGCTGGTCGATCTTCAGTTGATAATCCGGCAGGAGTTTGCCGACGGACATGCGTTTATCCGGTAAGCCTGCGGCATTGACAAACGGCAATCCCGCCTCGATTATGCCGTAGGCTTGAGTCAGTTCAAAACCAAACTTTTGCTTAAAAATTCCAGCGGTTTCCCCAGGTAAACGCATCGCCGTGGACACAGCCATGCGCACGCTTTTCAAGGCATCCGCGGCAAAGGCCGGGAAATTAGCCATGAGATAATAATGAAACGGTGAACCGTAGATAAACGTAGGGCTTACGGTTTTAAGGGCGTTGATCAGGCTGTTGGGAAAATCATCAGCGCACAAACCGATACAGGCGCCGCGGCGCAAAAACAAAAGTATAGTCACCACAAAATGGAAGCTCATCGCCAATACCCAGATGATCTTGTCCTGCGGGGTTATCTTCAAAGCCTGGTCAGCGGCATCAGTGCGCTCGATGATCGCCTGATGCGATAGCAGCACGCCCTTGCTTTTACCGGTAGTGCCGGAAGAAAAGCGTATAAACGCGGGGTCGATTTTTTCATATTCGTCCGGCAACATATCTTTGGCGGATCTACGCACACAAAAAAAACGACCGATCTGTAGGGGCGGACGGCCGTCCGCCCCTACCCGTGCTTTTTCAGAAATTACCCAATTAACATCCAAATCATCTAAAATATACTCGGTCTCCTGTTCCGACAACACCAGCGAAAGCGGCACGATCACCCCGCCGGCCGCAAGCGCAGCCAGGCTGAAAACGATATAGTCCGCGCTGTCCTGGGCGAGTAATGCCACCCGCTGGCAGGGTTTTAACCCGTTGCGGACAAGTCCTTCCGCAACCCGGTCGACTTCGGCCAGCAGTTCGGCGTAAGTCAACCGGCGTCCTCCGTCGATGACGGCGATGTTTTCGCAGTAAGGTGCGGTCTCTTTTTTAATGACTTCAACTATGTTCACTGGAGCCCCATTTGCCCCCGTGGGGCGACGTCCCATTGCGCCTCATCGCAATGGGATAATCCTTATAGATTCCATACAACGAAAAGACATATTTAGTGCCGCCGACAATGGCCCGGAAAAAATCGCTGGCCGGGACTTTTATCTTTTGTATCCGTAAAGGATTGGCTCGCAGGGCCAGCGCGGTGAGCCGGCCGAAATGCTGGTAAAACCGCTTAAGCGGCAATCGCGTGGGCAGGACCGAATGCATACAATCGTAATATTTATAAGGGTCGCAGATAAAACTGTGTTTATGCTTATGCCAGAACTGAGTACCCGGGGAGGGCGAAAGCACGGTGAAAGTTATCTCCGCCGGCGAAAGATTCATCACTTCTTTCTCCAGCCTTTTGAAATCCTGGGCGGCAAAATCCGGATGCACGATGAACCCCGCGTGAAGCATTATGCCCATCTCTTTAAGCAGTGCTACTGCCTTACGATTAGTCTGGACACCGATATGCTTGTCGTATTCCAACAACCGCGACTCATCCATGGACTCAAGCCCTACATAGACCGTGTCCAGGCCGGCTTTTTTCCAAAGCTTAAACACTTCGGGATGTTTAACGATCGTGTCGGCCCTGGCCCAGCTGATATATTTTTTTCTTACGCCGCTGGCTAAAAGAAGCTCGGCTATTTTTACTGCCCGCTCGGCGTTTAAAAACATCTCGTCATCGACAAAATAAATATGCTCCTCTTTAAGGGCGGCTATCTCCTCCACCACGTCTTCGGGGGTGCGTTGCAGATATTTGCCGTGCATCAGATGATGGATCACGCAAAAAGAGCAACGGAAAGCGCAGCCTAAAGACGTGCGTAACGACGCCACCTGGGGGAACATCGTATCCAGCCTGCCGGTATCGCTGGATGTCCAAACGCAAAAATATTTGGCCCGGTCCACCAGGTCGCGGCGCGGCCTGGGGATGTCTTTGACGTCAGGATAAACCGGCGGCGCAGCCGCGGCTTTCGCGCTAAAATCAGGATCAGCCGGTGAAAGTATCTTGTCGTCGAAATATAACGGCCGGCCCGCCTTAAACCTGCGGGCTAACTCCGGCATCAGCGTGCCGCCCTCTCCGCGGACTACCAGATCGATACCGCCGGAAACGTAATCAGCCGGCAGTAAGGTAGCGTGCACTCCGCCGACCATAGTCACAATACCCGGCCTTATTTTTTTAGCCAAAAGGCTAAGCTTTTTCACTACAGCCACATTGGTAGAGTAACAATTAAAACCGACAATATCAGGCTCAAACTCTTTTATTTTAGCGGCAAACAAACTGTCCGGGTCTTTACGCTCAAGGCCCAAGTCGCAAATAGCCGCGTCGTTTCCCGCCGGCACGCCGCCGGCCACGATCTCCAGCTCCAAAGGCTCTAGATGCAAAAACCCTTCCTGCAGGCGTTTAGCCACCAGCAGTTCCGGATATGGTTTTATTAATAAAATTTTCATCGGTATTGCGCGGCGTATCCCGCCGCCATTTTCCCTGCCGCTTCTCCCGTAGCCATAGCTATGCCCAATACCCTGGCTGAAGCCAAAGCTATCGGGTCGGCGCTGATACAGCGGCCGGCGCAAAAAACATTGTCGAAACTTTTTGCGCGCAGACAACCGGCCGGGATATCATAATGGCCGCCGGCTGCGTATTTATAAATCGGACCGTCTTTTGGGCTCCAAAACTCGATTGGCCAGGAACCCCTAGCTGCGACATCGCCAAACTTGCGTCCAGCGACAACGTCTCTGGCGGTCAAAATGTATTGTCCCAAGACTCGCGCGCTCTCGCGCGGCACAACCCGGTAATCATCATCGATAATAACTGAATTCCTAAATTCCGACAAGCGTTTTGCCAGATAACCATGAAGCCGGCGCGTATAGCGCGCGGCCGCTTTGCCACTGACCGAATCCGGCAGATTGATCCTTAAATAAGCGCGCCCAGCTCTATTGCCGGGGATAAATCCCGCCAAGCGCAGCCAACCCGGCAAGTTTTTTTCTTTGACCAGGCAGGCGGCGTAATACGGGACCCTGATCTTGACCGTTTCGTCAAACGCGAGCAATCCCTTCAACTCAACGGTATACCCGGCCAGCTGACGTTTCCCGGCAGGACTTTCCATAAACGCGCCGCCCGCTGACCTTACCAGGCCAGCGTCGCCGCTGGCGTCGATCACGGCTCGCGGCTTGACCAGGATTTTTTTGTTCCCCTTGCAACAGGCCACCAAAACTACTTTGCTGTTATTGGCATGAGCCGCGATGACTTTGGTTTTAAGCGCCAGCAAGACCTGCGGCGTGTCTTTGATCAGCCGCGCTAAAGCCCGGGGGAACTCGCCGCTCGCGACAGGTAAAACCTGGACTTTACCCATCACGACCCGCTTACGCTTTAAACCGCGGCAAAGCCGGCGCGCTATGCCGGCCGTTGAATCGTCACCGCAAATGGTCTTAAGGCCGGCCTTGACCGCTGTGCCGCCGATAAAAGACGCTTGCTCTACCAGGATGACTTTTGCCCCGGCTTGCCCCGCGCTGACCGCCGCCATTACACCAGCCGCCCCCGCCCCCACCACCAGCACATCACAATTAAAAACACGATCGTTCTTCATGATTGTCTGTAAGGGCGGACCGGTGTGTCCGCCCGTTATGTATCGGGTCGACACATCGGTCGACCCCTACCCCTGTAATAATTCTTTTTTTATATCCTCGGCCAAAACCGCGACATCCGCATCATCGACCAGACCGTCTAAATACGACACCACCAGGTTCAACCGGCCACCAAAACGGGTAAAAAATATGCCCAGCCCCGGCGGTACCGGCACCCGCGGCAAATGCATTAGATTTAGGACCTTATGGCCGAAAAATTCTTTCTCAGCATAAACGCCATCACCATTATACGAAAAAGCCAATGAAGCGGTCTGTTCATTAAGCGACAGTTTTAAAAACCGCGCCAAAAATCGTAACGGCGCAATGCGCATCAGCATCGCCGCGTCTTTAATATCCCGCGACAAACCTGATTGGACCATATCGTAAAACTGACGGCTGGCCTTGGCGATCAACCCTGAAAAATCCTTAATATCACCGGCCTCAAAGCCAAAAAACATAAAAGAAGCGTGATTGAAAAACATCTCCTTTCCCACTTTGGCGCGCGACCGCGTGTCGATCGTCACTGGCACAAGACAATGCGTTCGGCTGATACCCTGTTTGGCAAATAAACGCGCCGTCGAGCGGATCGACGCGGCTAAGGCAAACGGCATCAATAAAAGGTATCCGGCTCGCGCGTCGGCATTTTTAATCACGCGGTCAGTCTCCTCCAGGCTAAGGGAGAGGACTTTGAACCTGCTGCGCCTGGCTCCGACAAGTCGGGGCAGATCGAAGCCGGAAGCGCGGCCTTTTTGGCGAAACTTGATAAAAAAACGGTTGACCCGCTGACCGGCTAAAAACTTATCCGCCCAACGATCCAAATGCGCCGGCTCGCGAGGTTGGGCCGCGGTAACGGGCTTTCCTTCAAAATGGGCCTGCAATCCGGCGATAAACATCTCCGCCCCGCGGGCATCGAACAAACGATGATCGAAAACAAAGACCAGATAACTTTTTTGCCTCAAAGTAAATAAACTTACCCTGACATGTTCATCATCACGACTAAAAGCTGTATTTACGCCAAGGCTCAAGGCCTCTAATGTCCGATCGAAACTTAAACCTTCATCGAGCTGATGTTGCTTAAATCCCCAGCTGATACACGGATTTTTCGGGATCTTCCAGTAAGGCGCCAGATTCCAGCAGCGGGAAGGCTTGCCGACCAGCAACGGATAACCGGCAAAATATTTTTCCAGGTTTTCTTTTAACGGCCCGGCATCGCAGAACCCTTCCAGCTCCAGGGCCACGCTAAAAAGATTACCCGAACCGGTCAGCGCTTTTAAGGAATGATCCAATCCGCATAAAAACCAGTCTATCCCGGAAAGATAACGTTTATTTTTTGAATAAGGCAGGCTGATCATTTTAGCCCGGCGACTATGCGGTTGGCCAAGGAACGCAGGGTACGGAAATCCTCTTTGGTCAGGCCTGACTCCATAAGTTTAAGGCCGAAATTTTTTTCGATGGCCACCAGAAGTTCCACGAAACTCAAAGAATCTATGCCCAGCTCGGCCAACGGACGGTCCGCGGCGATGGCGGCCGGCTCCTCGCCCAGGATGACCGCCACTTCCTTTACCAAAACAGTCTCGATCTCTTTATTGGTCTTCGGCATTTAACGAACTATGCTTGCAACCCTATCACCGGAAAAAGTAACTACTATTTTTCTGAAACGGTTCTCCCAATAAGTCCACATATTGGCCTCTAAAGACGGGGTCATATGGCTGGGCGGATAACCATAAGCCGCCAGCACCGCGTTTTTACGCATGCCTTCGCTGACCGTACCGCTTTTTATATTTTCCTTCTCCTTACCGTCAAACCGGCCGAATTCCCCGCCAAAAGCCATGGGGTCATTGGCTGAAAAATAAAGCTTAAAAAGTTCCGGCGCGCTCTCACGGGTATGTTTGGCCACGATCTCGATGTAAAAATCAAGCTTCATCTTTTCATCGGTGAAATATATGCCGCGACTATCATACCGGGTTATCTTGACCTTAGACCCCCTGGGAATCATCGTGCCTTTGTGATAATTAGTGCTGTATATGACTACCGGCAGGCTCCCGGTTTTTATCTCATACCAGATATTGGCCCGCGTGTAAACCGTCTTGCCCACGGCCTCCGACAATTGCATGTCCGCGGCAAAAACGCAAATATTCCAGCCTAAAACAATGGCTGCCGTTAAAAGCATCTTCCTTGAAAAATCCATAACAACCCTCCTTATCTTAGGCCTCTAAATATTACAGCTTTGCAATTCTACCACAGCCGGCGAGCCTGGGCAATCATAACGCAGGCAGGCCAATTGTTTAAGCTGGGCCGGGCCGGACTTGACGTCGGCGAAAGGCACCGGATAAATAGTCTGGTTTTTAAGCGTCAGCGCCGCGACCGCGCAGTTAAAAGCCGAACCGCCGGCAAAGGAACCGGCCAGGGCCGAATAACCCGCCAGGGATCGGCCGGCTTTTAAGTCTTGCCGGTAACCGGACTCATCTTTAGTCGAGCCGTCGGCGGCAACGATCAAAAGATCGACGGCGGCTTGGCCAGGGGGCGAAAAATCTACTTTTTCTATTTTACCGTAACTTTTTTTGGCCGGCCGATCGGACAGTAAAAAAAATATCGCGGTTTCTCCCGGCACGGCAACGGGGCCGGCCGAAAAATCCAGAGACTTTATCTTGCCGTCAACGGCCAGGTTTAATTTCTGCGAACAGGCATACTCCATGACCTTGCCGCATTCCTCCACATAACCGGCCAATACATGATCACAACGCTCTTGCGACAACCACATTTTAGCCGTAAGCAAAGCCGATTGAAAAGGAAAAGAAAAATCGGTAAGGGTCAGAGTGGGCCCGCGGCATTCCAGGCTCAAAGCGACATAAGAAACCGCGCTGTTATGCACCGAATGGGAAAAAGCTATGGCGGAAACACCTTTATGCCCGTAATCCAGTATTTCATCAAGAAAATGAAAGGTGGTAACGTGCGGGCCAAAATAAGTCGAACCGATTATGCCAAGGTCCGCTTTATCGATACTTTGGTCCAGGCCGCTGTCGGTCATGGCGTCATGCGCGGCCAGCACGGCCATCTTAGTAAACCGGTCGGCTCGGCGTAAAGCCCCGGAAGTTATTTTATCTTTAAGCGTTTCAGCAGCCACCCGATAAACCGGCCGGCCTTCTTCCAAGGCCGGCGGTTGCCAGCCATCCTCAAGAGCGTTCTCCAAAGCCGCTACCCCCCTGCCCCGGTTAAAGACGATGCCGATACCGTTGATATACATTTAATCAATCCCTAACACTAGCGCTGAATTGTTGCCGCCAAAGGCCAACGACGTAGACATGGCATATTTGGCGCTGATGTCAGTTACTGCAGTCAAGGGTGAAACGCCGATATCCGGGTCCTGATTGACAAACCCCGGGCTGGCCGGCAACCAACCTTCTTTTAAAGCCAGCGCGCTAAATCCTGCCTCCAGCCCCCCCGCCGCGCCTAAAGTGTGCCCGGTAAACCCTTTGGTGGAAAGAAACTTGACTTGGGGGCCAAACACCCTGGCTAAGACCGCGCCTTCAGTTTTATCGTTATCGCGGGTAGCTGTGCCGTGGGCGTTGATGAAACCAATGTCGGCGGCTTTTAAACCGGCCTGTTGCAAGGCCATGTTGATGGCTGTCGCAAGGCCTGTACCATCAGGCCGAGGAGCGGTCAAATGATAGGCATCGGTAGCGATGCCGTATCCGGCCACATACAACCGGCTTTTATTGCCGCGTTTAGCGCTAACCTCCTGGTTTTCCAGGACTAATACGCCCGCGCCTTCGCCCAGGTTCAAACCTTTACGGTCACGGTCAAAAGGAGCGCAAGGAACGTTGCTGACCACGCCCAGAGAATTAAAACCGCAAAGCGGCACCAGGTTTAATTCGTCGGCTCCGCCGCAGATCGCTATGTCGCATATCCCGGCCTCCAGCCAGGACAAAGCTATTCCCACGGCGTCGGTGCCTGACGAGCAGGCATTGACCGAAACGGCGCATGGACCGCTAACACCCAGATACCCAGCCAGAGCGCGTGCCAGATTTCCGTTAAGAAACCTATCGATCGCTTCCATGGGCACCTGACCCTGCGATCGAAAAGTCTTGTAAAATTCCAGGTCGTTTATCTGACTGGCTATGGTCGTGCCCAGGCAGACCCCGACTTTAAACTTTGCGATATCCTGTGTGAGGCCGCAGCTCTGGAGGGCCTCGGTAACCGCGTGAAAAGTCAGTTCTAAGGTACGGGAAAATCGCCGCGGGTCGCGGGGCTTAAAACCTTTGGCTTCAAATACCGGGCAGGTCAATGCGGTATCAAATATCGAGACCGGCCCGACAGAGCGGCGGCCGGTCTTAAAAGAATCCAAGGTCTCCTGCGTATTGGCGCCGGCGGCACTTACCATGCCGATACCGGTGATTACTGCTTTAAAACTCATAAAAATAAAATCCGAAATCCGAATATCGAAACCTGCCTGCCGGCAGGCAGGTCCTAAACAAACGGAGAAAATCCGAAATGTTCAAACGAAATCGATGTTTTCCCCGTTTCGAGATTCGGATTTGTTTCGGATTTCGTGCTTCGAATTTCGTGCTTTATCCGCTATTTCTTTCTATTTTCGCAAATATATCTGGCGAGGGTGTCGATCGACTGGAAAATCTTGCGGCTCTGCTCCATGTCT
>Ga0315289_10010077_pt1 | contig 13561 bp, 15 predicted proteins | sample YL17G11_40_MG_FD_203452 | JGI IMG/M metagenome (GOLD analysis project Ga0315289, IMG submission 203452) | Sediment microbial communities from Yellowstone Lake, YNP, Wyoming, USA - YL17G11_40 | ecosystem: Environmental > Aquatic > Freshwater > Lake > Sediment | place: USA: Wyoming | collected...
ATAAAAACGCCGCGGCTATTCGGTTATCGAGGTGATGGATATGACGGTGACACTGGACACGATTTATCAGGAGATACAGGAGGTCAAGAGCGAACTGCACAGGGTCCGCAATATGTTGGAGGATGAAGGGGAGCTTACTGACGAAGCTTGTCGAGACCTTGCGAACGCCAGAGACCAGATGGCTCGCGGTGAATACGCGACGCACGAAGAAGTCATGGCGAAGTATGGCTGATTATGATGACCTTTACCGTTCGCTGGAGCAGACAAGCAGAGAGATTTCTGGGCAAGCTTCCACAACAGATAGCTCATAGGATTGTCGGCAAGGTCAACTCCATAACAGAGCATCCTTTCCATTTCCTTGAACACCATCAGGGTTCTGCCTTCTTCAAACTGCGCGTCGGCAGCCATCGTCTCTTGGTGGATGTGGACCTGAAGACAAGTACCATATCGGTGCAGGTTCTTGGCCATAGGAGGAATGTCTACAAGGGTACTTTGTGAGGTCGCTACCGGTCCGTTCTCACCCAGCCGAGGTGTACCTGAAGGGCGGTTCGCCTTTTTTCCGGGCGAACCGCCGTCAGAGTGGTTCGCCTGGAGTTGATGGAAATGAGCAAAACACAATGTGGTCCTGGCCGTATCCGAGACCAGGAGACAGCGGAGGCGAACACTTCCGGTGAGGTGCGCGGCAATTTCCTGCTGGGCGACGTTTTCGGTGTTGTGAGATGCCGGTATGGCCATGAGATACGGGTCTTCAACATTGGCCGGGCCCACTTCGCCGCCTGTGACCGCTGCCGCACCTACATATGGCTTGGCGCCAACATGATGAGTTGCTGGCGAGAGGAAAGCGAGGACATCTGGCAAAGAAACAGCGACAGTGTGGAGGGCTATGAATTCATCAAGTGAGACGGCCTTGACGGGGGACGCTGGGGTGGTTCACTCGTCGGCACACCGTGTGAGCGTCTGACCATGCCATCGGCCTTTCTCGAAGGCGCATTCTAGCGGATTCCCGCCACCCAATAACACCGCTCTCAAAGCGGCTCTCGGGTTAGAGCCGCTTTCGGCTCGGAGGTGTTGCATATGGATACAGGTCGAGATGCTCAGCTTGCCTTGCTCGTGGCTGAACAGTGGCGGGATGAAATCGAGCAGGCCATCAATCGCGTTAAGAAATCGGTGAATCGAGGAGAGCTTGGCCGCTGGTTTCGCAGGCAATGGTACATGACAGAAGCAAGATATAGAAAGCAGCATTCATCGAGCAAACCGACGCGGTTGCCATGGAGGTGATGAAAATGTGCTGGACACCTGACTTCGGGGCAGAGGAGAGAGAACTCAATGCGAGACTTCTCGACCTGTTCAATGAGTGGAAATCGTGTTACGGACAGTTCGTGGACGAGGAAGACATCAACTGGGTCCAGGAGTTTTGCTCGTGGGTGCGGGACCAGATGGAGGCACTGCACCGCGATGGGCGTCCACGCGAGCCGTGACACTTTTCCGCCGAGGCGTTCCGACCGGGCGACACAGGCGTATTCTGCGGCGGTTTGCTTTCTTGTAGGCAAACCGCCGAAGCGGTGCCGCCGAAGGTGATGAAAATGGAATCAGAACAGAATGTCTTTGGAGGCCCGTGGGCCTTGCCCATCGTTCAGGTGGGGCCGACGCAGTACTTCGCGGATTTGCGGCTGCGGCAGTTTCGGGATGTGGAGAGTCCGCACGACTACGTTGACTTTGACAGCGAGCAAGGCCAGCAGATGTGCGAGCAGACCGGGGTTGTTGTTTGTCGGGAGTGCAGGATGACTGCCATTGTCTCGACGGCATTGAAGCGGGATGAGCTTCGGTGCATGAATTGTCTTGCGTTGATTGTGCCGAGGGTGAGGCTGTGAAGAACGCTCGAAGACCCGCTTGCGTGGCGGTTGAACCCCTTTGGTTCAAAGCTCCTGCCAATAGTTGATTTTTCCGCATTTCCGGGGAGCGTGACGCTGATTTACTCCCTAATTATGCTTTGCGATTCTGAACAAAGGGATGGAATCGCAAATCATTTACGGGATTAAATCGCTGCCCCGCTCCAGCCAGGAAACTTGAAAAATCAAAGCCGTGCTTCCACCTTCTCATCTAATAGGGAGAGTCGGCGTACAAAAGAAAGGACCACGCCGACTGCTTGCTATTAGGTTCGAAGGCGGACTCCACGGCTCGCTCTAATCCCACTCCGCCTTTGCGACAACGCTGTCGAAAGACGGAAGGTGGTCAACATGGACCAAGATTTGATTGTGGAGGGCATCGTCGTGCCTGCTATGGCACTGCGAAAGGAGCAACGCCGGACCCGGTACGGAACGCTTGCGGACCTGCCGGACGAGGAGCTCGCAGACCCCGATGAGCTGGAGCGGGTCGTGTACAAGGAGATGTGGTGGCCCATCTTGCGATTGCCGCAGCAGCGGTGGGAGCCTGCGATTCGACCCAACATCGGTGAGGATGGCAGGGTGGACTGGGGTGCATTTGGCACCGTGGACTTCGATAGCTACAGGCCGCAGTCGAGCAAGCTTCGATACAAGGCCGAGCAGATGAAGGAGCAGCTCAAGGACCGCGTGAATCTGCTTCGTGTGCTCTCTGACAGGATTCCCGGCACAGCCAAGTACAAGATTCTGGGGCTTGTCAGGAAGGGTGTTCTCGACCCGGATGACATCCAGGACTGGGACATGTGGCAGCTTGCAGTGGGCTACCGTAGGGCGTGGCGGCTTCGAGAGCAGATTGAGCAGTTGCTTGCGAAGAGCAGAAAGCAGCGAGAGCAGCGGCTAAAGGCGTGGCTGGAAAGCTGAGGCGGCGGCCCGCTTCGGCTTGGGGCCAGTGCCCCATTTCCGTCGCGGCGACGGTGCGGATTTTGCATCGGCTTCGGGTAGAGTCGCGGCTCACCAATGCGTTTGGCGGCGGTGCAATTTCGCGTCGGCATCGGGTACGGTTCGCGTTCGCAATCGTGACTGGTCGGCGTACGATTTTGATTCGCGATAGTGCATGGCAGAGGTGCAGGTTCGACCAGGGAGCGGTACAGTTTCGCGGTCGAATGCGGCAGAGTCATGGTACGTTTTCATCACAGGTTCGGTACGGGTAGCGGTGCAACTCGCGGTGGTGATGCGGTATGTAGGCAGGACTTTTGAAAGGGCGGGGAAAGTCTGTGGAAAGGGTTACAGCAGGGCACAATGAAACGAAGTGGTGAAGTGCCTTCGGCACTATGGCGACCTTCGCTGGCGCTCCGGTCACCGCCCGGGTCCGCTTCGCGTCCCCGGGGACGAGCGAGACATACAGGCAGCGTGCGGGAGCCGATGGCAAGGATGGATAGCAGAGAAGCACGGTCAGAGGGGCTTGAAAATGCCGGTTTTGAGGTTTTTGAGACTCACAGGGGTAGTGAAACTCAGAAGTGTCGGTGTTACAGAGACTTAGGGTGTTGATAACGGTTGAGAATCACTCATATAGGCATAGTAAATGCCCGTGAAAGTGAAGCTCACAAATTGCCTGGATTAACGGCGGGATGGGCGTGGGCAGTTGAATGCTGGCAGGTGTCAGGGCTGCTCAGAGGGTTGGTTTTGAGCTTTGTGGGAATCTATGGAGTTGAGAGTCTCAGAAGTACTGGTTCTACAGGGGTTTAGTCTTCGGAAATGACTTGGGAATCTGTAGATAAATGGGTGTAAAAGCCCGAGAGTCAGAGGCTCACAGAATGCCCATATTAACAGGAAGGCGGGATGTCGCGCCCTGGCAGAACGGGTGGATTGGGCACGGTAAGGGACAATATGGAACCCAGAACAGATCCGTGAGACTATTGGGAGAGTGTAGTCTGAAAAGGCATTGAAAACAGAGGACTCAGGGATAGGAGAAAGCGTGAGATACCTGAGATATGTGTATGTATCCGACCCTATATCCGAGGCTCAAGGACTTCCCAGATTGACAGTGTCGCGGCGGCGGGAGAATTCGATTGGGTGACGTCGCGCCATGGCAGAAGAGGCAGAAGGGGCACCGTGACGGGTGGGTGACGGCGATTGTGGATAAACCCAGCCCGTGGCTCTCACGGGATGGCAGCAAGAGGGTGATAGAGACAAGAGCGAGATACTTAGGGGCAGCCTGGATCGGCGGCAGGAAGAGGCCAAATGGAGCGAAGAGAGCGTAAATAGGAGTCGTTCAGAGTTACGGGGTTTGGAAAGGTGAAAGATTGAGGATTGACAAGGACTTAGGAGCGGAAAAGGTGTTCACAGTTTCAGGTTTCCAGGAGAAATCCGAACGGAAAGGTGACTGTGAATCACATCCCAGATTAACAGGTTTAGTCCTTCTCCAGGCAAAAGGCGCAGGTATCGGCCAGCCATCGCTCGAACTCGATCCCGGCCATGATCTCCTCTCGCTCCTCGGGCCGGGCGTGTGGATAACTGTTTGCCAGCGCCGCGACCCTGGCCCTGGCATCCAGCTCGATGAGTCGGACAATGCGGTCTTTCAGTTGGCTCATAGGTGATCACCTCCGGTGCTGGGGAATACGGGTGGGTTCTTAAAGGTTGCGCTGCTTGGAGCCCATTCGTTGTCACCGTCGGGTGGCTTTCGAAACCGAAACCTTTATTAAGGAGCGCATCTTACTACCCCTCAGGAGTGATTTTGAGGTGGCAAAATGTACCCGAACATGATCATTGGCAGGCCGCATTTCGGCCCTGGATATGTACCGTACTTCTACGCAGCAGGCCGCTTCATATCGTACGATCTGCCCCGGCTGCATGCGCCTTTGGAGGTTCGTTTTGTACCGGCGGCCTCGTATAATTTCACCTCGGACCTGGTGAAAACGCGCAGCTATCCTGCGCCGCAGACAGTGGAGGATGTGATCCAAAGGGGCTACCTTGCGATCCCCGAATCCGAGCCAGAGACAGCCCTGATCTCCGACAAGAAGCACACCGCCCGGCTCGGGCTCGATGACGTCATCGGGCAGATTCGCAAGCGCTATGAGGTCTATGACAAGAACATGTACGAACTCGAATGGTCCAAGTGTGAGGCCATCAGCTGTCTCTATCGGCATGAAGGTGCGCACGGTCCGACCGACGGCAAGGTCGAGTATTCCGTGAGCAAGAGGATGAACGAGCTGTACATGGAGCAGCGGGCCGAACGCGTCAATCTCTGGCGGGATGTGTCGAGAATCAGACTGGAATTGCCTGAGAACGCCCAGCAGTATCTGTCTGCCTACCGCAAGGTCTCGATCCTCGAAGACGACAAGGGTGATGCCAGTTGATCACGAGGGCGCAGGAGCTGTGCCGGCAACTGAAACCGGTCCTGGGTACGAAGATCGACCGGCTGTGGTCCGCGTACTTGGCGGAATCGGATCGCGACGGCAAGGCGGACATCGAGCAAACGCTGGAGCTTTTGGCCGCCAAGCATCTCGGCAAAAGCTATGAACCGGACCGGTCACCGTTCCCACCGCCGTCGAAGAAATTCGCCAGAAGCGGCGACATCGAGGTCGGCATTGTGTCCTATGGCGGCCACGATCTGTACCCATTCTATTTGCAGAGCGACCGCCTGAAGGAACATATCCTGGTCGCCGGCAGGAGCGGCTCGGGCAAGACGAATCTCACGTTCGTGCTCATGGAGGGCATCATGGCTTCCCGGATCAAGGTCCTGGCCTTGGACTGGAAGCGCGGCTACCGGGACCTCGTGAGTCGGCACAGGAGCCTGCTGGTCTACACGATTGGCCGGGATGTCTCGCCCTTTCGGTTCAATCCTCTGATCCCGCCGTCAGGCTGTGAATCGCACCTTTGGATCAAGCTGATCGTCGATGTCATTGCCTCGGCGTACCTCGGGGGAGAGGGTGTCATCAGCCTATTGGTCGCAGGACTTGACCATCTGTACTCACAATTCGGAGTCTTCGATGAGACGCAAAGAGGCTGGCCCACGATCCAGGATCTGCTTGCATGGCTGCGCACCGCGAAGCTCAAAGGCCGAGCCGCGATGTGGCAGGCCTCGGCAGAGAGAATCCTCCTGGGCATGACCTACGGCGAGTTCGGCGCTGTCCTGAACACTCAGGATAACAGCCATGTCGCCGAGCTTTTGGACCACAATGTCGTCCTGGAGATGGACGGTCTGTCGAGTGCTTCGGATAAGGTGATGTTCTCCGAGGCGCTGACTTTGTACCTGTACCGCTGCCGGCTCGCGCAAGGACCGCAGAAGAAATTGACCAATGTGATTGTCCTGGAGGAAGCGCATAACCTGCTCCTGAAGAAGTCCACGGAGTCCAAAGAATCGGTCCTCGAAACGTCGATTCGAATGGTCAGACAGTACGGACTCGGCTATGTCTTCGTGGACCAGTCGGCGTCGCTTCTGAGCAAAGTGGCGTTTGCGAATTCATACGCGACGCTCGCCTTGAGCCAGAAGCTGCGCTCCGATGTGCAGGCGATTGCCGGGGCCATGAACCTCTCCGATGAGCAGCAGGAGGCGCTCAACACGCTGGCCATCGGTACGGCGGTCGTTCGGCTGGCCGATGAGCATCCGGAGCCATTCCTCGTCAAAATCCCTCTTTGCCCCGTTCGGGAGGGCAGCGTGTCGGATTCGGCGATTCGGGCCCGGGCACACGGTTGTTACAGCGATACCAGGCCAAATAGAGTCTCACAACCCCAACCAGAAGGGATTTCACCGATTCCAGTCCCGGATAAGAATAGTGAAACCAATCGGAATAACCAACCGAAGAACAAAGAGGACACCCACCCACCATCCCCCAAGGAATCAGCAAGAACAGAACCACTTCCTGATTCCAAACCTGAACCACCCAGGGATGTATCTCCAGAGGAGAAACGATTCCTGATCGATATCATCACCCGACCGCTCTCGACGACGGTCTCACGGTATCATCGGCTCAACCTCTCCCGCCGGCGCGGCAATGCTGTACGGGAATCGCTCGCCTCTACCGGCATCATCGAGCGCATCACCATCGCCACCCGCTGCGGCCAGATCGTGTTGTTTCAGCTGACGGATCGAGGCAGGGACGTGTGTTCTTCGCTCGGGATTGACCCCGGCCCCAAGCCGCGTGAGAGCCTCGAGCACATGTTCTGGGTGGACCGAACGGCGAAGCACTTGGAGAACGAAGGATACGAGGTCAAGCGTGAGCACCCCATCAAGGGTAACGGCGCCGTCGATATCCTGGCCACGCGGCCGGGCGAAACGGTCGCCGTCGAGATCGAGACAGGCAAGTCTGACACGAACGAGAATCTGACCAAGATTGCCCACGCCGATTTCGATAGGATCGTGTTGGTTGCCACGTCGCCGGCGGGGAGTGCGGCGTGTCAGAAGGCTATGGCGGATGTTACCCAGGGACCTCCGGTGCAGTTGCTGACGTGGCTGGACATCTCATAGTGCTGCGCAGGGGGAATAGTACAACCAGTACGATACCCCAGTTTGTAAGTACTTGTCATTGAACGACTAATGGTTGTCATTACAGGACTTATGATGCAGGCCGAAGCGGAGCCGAAGCCGCGCCGAAGGCGAGACGAATCCCCTCGTGGCGCGCCTGTTGCGCGCTCCGCGGCTTGGGTTGGTCCCCATTACGCGGGATTGATGCTGCCATCTCCTCAAAGGTTCCTAACGCCGAATTTGGCGATGCAAGGCGGTCCAACGGCCGCCTGACAGGTACATCTCTGGCTTCATTGCGGATTGACGTTCGGAACCCGGGACTTCGCCCGCTTCTTTTTGGCCCCAGGCTGGGCGGCAGGCGCTGTCTTACTCGGCCGATCCGCTTGTAGGACTTGCCTCCAACCATTAGGCATTTCGTTCGACTGCACGGTCCCGGGCGTGCTGCGGCCCCGGTACAAGTAGTCCTGCATCAGCTTGGTCAATCGGGTGACGATCTCCGGATTCTCCGCGGTGACATCCTTCGTCTCGCTCAGGTCAGATGGCAAATGGTAGAGTTCGCGCCGACCGTTCTTGAAGAAGATCAGCTTCCAGCCGCCCTGACGAATGGCAAAGTCACCCGCCATGGATTGGTGCACCGTGGCCTCCCGCACCGGGCCCTTTGCCGTGCCCAGAAACTCGGAAACGAGGCTAACGCTGTCCTCTCCGGCGTCGTCCGGCAGCTTGACGCCAACGATCTCGGCGGCAGTGGCCATCAGGTCGTTGAGACAGATCGTGTGATCGTTCACCGCGCCGGGCTTCACCTGGCCGGGCCAACACACCACAAAGGGCACCCGATGACCTCCCTCATAGATGCTGCGCTTCGACTCGCGCAGCGGGGTGTAGGGGCGGTGCTCCGCGCCATTGTCGCTGGTGGCGATGACCAGCGTGTTGTTGGCGAGACGGTTCGGCTCCAGGGCCGTGAGGATCTGGCCGAGCATCGCGTCGCCCTGGTAGAGCCAATCGCCATATCTCGGGTCGTTCAGGACAAGGTCCTTGGCATCGCTCTTGCCGACGAACTCCGCGGCCGGCACGACCGGCGTGTGCGGCGGGCACATGGCGAAGTAGAGGAAGAAGGGAACGCCCTTTTTCGCGCAACCGTCAATCCATTCGACGGCCTTCTTGATGAGCAGCGGCTGGCTCTCCCTGGGCTGAATCTGGGCGATGCACCGGTCCTGTTCGATCACGGACTGGATGTTGGCCGCGTGCGTGTAGCCGCAAAAGTAGTCGAAACCCAAGGCGTTGGGGCCATCCGTCATGCGGTCGCCGACTTCCATTTGCTTCCTGGCCGCATCACGGTTCCCCCAGTTCATGCCCAGATGCCATTTGCCAAAACATGCGGTGGCGTAGCCGTGTTGCTTCAGTAGTGACGCGACGGTCATACGGCTCGGGGGAATGAGCGGCGGCGACCACGTTGCGAGCACGCCGAACTGCCCGATCCGCCCGGGGTAACGCCCGGTAAGCACCCCGTAGCGCGTAGGGGTACAGACCGCCGAGGCGGAATGAGCGTCCGTGAAGCGCATGCCCTGCGTGGCAAGCTTGTCCAGATTCGGCGTGCGTAACGCCGACTGGGAATTGTAGCTCTGCGGCTGCCCCCAGCCCATATCGTCGAAGAGCACAAAGACAATGTTCGGTGGGGTCGCCGGCAAACCGGCGGCCAGGGCGAGTACGATGGGAAATATTCGCATCATGTTGACGGTCCCGATTCGATGGTTTTGTGTGACCTCGGAAGACTACGACGACTTTTTCTTGTTCTTCTTCGCCTTGGAGGCGTTGTTTTGGGCCTGGTTGCCGGCGTCGGTGGGATCCATCTGCTTCCGGAGTTGCTCGTCCGGGCCGCCGCCAAATTGCTTCCAGTACAGCTCCTTGAACGGATTGATCTTGGGGCCAACGACATTCTCGTTCACCAGCAGGGGCTGCACCTCGCTCCACCACTGCTCGTAGGCAGCCCGCAATTTCGCGACGACGTCGGGGTGGTCCGCGATCACGTTCTTCGTCTCGCCGGGGTCGGTCTTGAGGTCGTAAAGCTCCTGGTTGTTCACCAGCGTGAAGCGCGAGTCCTGGATCGCGCAGCCCACGTATTTCGACTCGGTTGCCTTGCCCTTGGCCCAGCGGCCGACGTGCGTGACGAGCGTCCGATCGGCCCATTCGGCCTTGGGGTTCTTGAGCAGCGGCACCAGACTCCGGCCTTCCACTTGCCTCTTCACTTCGTCGGACAATGTCGCCCCGGCGATCTCGGCGAGACTGGGGAAGAGGTCGATGTGTGCGGTGAGTGCGTCACATTCCGCTCCCCCCTGGATCTTGCCGGGCCAGCGGATGAACCAGGCCGCGCGCGTGCCTCCCTGGTACGGCGTCCCTTTTCCGCTGTGCAGACCGGCGTTGAAGACCCGGACTCCCGCCGTGCCACCGTTGTCGCCGCCGAGGTAAATGACCAGCGTGTTGTCCTCGATGCCCCATTCCTTGAGCTTGCCCAGCAGCGTGCCGAAGTTCGTGTCGATGTTCTCGATCATGCCGAAGAACTTCGCCGCCTGCTCGTTCACCCCGGGCTTGCCGAGATACTGGCGATAGTATTCCTCCGGCACCACGAGAGGGGCGTGTGCGGCGTTGGGCGTAATGTAGGCGAAGAACGGCCGCTTAGCGGCACGCTGGGCGTCCATCCACCGGAGCCCCTGGGCGAAGAACAGGTCCGTGCAGTAGCCCTTGGTCTTCTCGAACTTGCCGTTGTGCCACAGAGCAGGGTCGATGTTGGTGTTGCCCGGCGCATCGCCGCAGGAGCCGCGATAGGTCTGCCCGATGCCGCCCCCGCCGTGGATGTACACCTCATCGAAGCCGCGGTTTTCCGGCCGGTAGGCCTCCTCGTCACCCAGATGCCATTTCCCGAAGACACCCGTCGTATAGCCGGCGGATTTGAGCACTTGCGCGAGCGTGACTGTTCGCAAGCTCAGACGCTCCCGCTCCAGGATCGTGTGCGTGACACCGTTCTTGAACTCGTGCCGACCGCTCATCAGCGACGCCCGGCACGGAGAGCACGTGGGACTGACGTGGAAGCAGGTGAAGAGTAGGCCCTCCTTCTTGAACGCATCCACCGTGGGCGTGCGGATGACGGGATTGCCCAGGCAGGCATAATCGCCGTAGCCGACGTCGTCCGGCATCACCAGGATGATGTTAGGCTGGGTGGCCGGCTGTCCCGGGGCACCGTTGCAGAAAATGGCGGCGATTACGACGACGAGAACGACTCGCCCTGCCGTAATGAAGCTACTACTCATTGTGTCTCCTTTCCTCGCTATCATTTGCACCAACCTACAGAGACAGATGCCAACTGATTTATGGATCACGCGGCGGCGTATGACGTTCCTCCGTTGCGATCTTGAAGACCCAGGCGTGCGCACCGGGGATGTTGGCCGGCGGTCCCACCCGGAGCCCCGCCTCCGTCCTCGTCCAAGTCAACTCGTCGGCGCGGCCCAGGAGCGTGATCTTGTCCACGCGCAGGCCCTGGACCGTCGTCAGGACCAGCGGTTCGGTGGGCCTGTGCAGAGAAATCGCGTAGTTTAACAGAAGATTGCCGTTCTTGCTGACTTCCGGCCAATTGAGATGCCGGCCCTTGTTGTTGAAGTACACCTCCTTGCCCCAATTCAGATAGTCGCAAATCAGGCGCAGGCAGGCTTCCTGGTACTTGGCGACCTGCGGGCTCTTCGGGTCGGCGTAGAAGAAAGGAATGTCGTCGAACCATCGGGGCACGGGACATGTCTTCAGCGATTCCCAAGTAGTCTCATAAGGACATCGGGCCGCGCTCTGGGCGACTGGCAGGATCAAAGCCGGTGCCAAGGCCAGGAGAACCGCGGCAACGAGCGATCGCCGCCCTCTGGTATTAGGTATCGCTGCGTTCATAGGCTCTTTCGCCTTCCCTCGCAGAACAGCCCCTTTTCCCTGAAGTGGGCCCAGGATTGCCCTGGGGCCCCAAACGCGATCTGTCGCGTTTGGAATCCCTTGCCGTCATTGTACCATCCCTGGCCCCGATCTGAGAGTCCGGAAAGGGCAGCATTTGTCATGATCCCGCCCGGCGGGAAATCGAAACAGCGAGACGTAAAATCGAATAGGATACGCACTTAACGCCAAAGAGATCAGAACCCTCTACGAATCCTCCAACAAACCTGGGGAAACAGCCAAGCAGCAAACGAAGCGCCCAGGACACAGGTCCTGCCGGAGAGCCGTAGGTCGCCCCTCACCTCACGTCTTGGAAGCATGATATGAGAATCACAGCCAGTCCGCTGCCGGCAACAGGCTAGCCGCCTGGCGCAAGACCGGATCCACATTCGTGTAAACGTCATTCGTAAGCTGCAGGCTGGAGTGCTCCAGCAACCGCTGAGTCACCGCCGTGGACACATCCCTCTGGGCCAGAAGCGAAGCAAATGTCTTTCGCAGGACCTGAAATGTCAGGCATCCGGGAGTCTATTGTAGTGCAAGGAACGCCTCCACCTCTCGCTCGTCCCGGCCAGCCCGCACTCCATCGCCAATCCGCCCCTCCGGGCTCATGCCCGGCCAATCCACGTAGATCGTTCCGAGTCGATCACTTCGGAGGGACCGTGGGGCCGCGGCGGCATATGTTTCACGCTTGACTCACCCGTAAAGGCTGTGTATCCTGGTGCTCAACTTGTGAAGGAGTGCTCCGATGCGGTATCCACACGGACCTGCAGTCCAATTCTTCAGGCTTGTCGTGGCAAGCGTTGTTGTGATGTTCGCGGCCCGGGATGGCCTCGGGCAGGCACGCGGGGCAGGCAATGGGTTGGTCAAAGTGGGCGAATACGCGCCGGACTTCAACCTCCCCCGGCTAGCGATCACAAGCGATCCGAACGGCAAGCCGATCGGCGTCGTCCGCCCGGCGGACACCTTCCGCTTGTCGTCCTTCCGTGGCAAGCGGCCCGTCTCCCTGATCATGTCGAGCTATACCTGACCGCCTTTTACGTCCCGTGCGGCGGACCTCGAAAGACTGTACGCGTCGTACAGAGCCCACATCGAATTCGTGATCGTTTACGTCCGCGAGGCTCACCCGGAGTTGCTGAAGGACGGTAACCGGACGGGCATCGTGGGCAACCCCAAAGATCTCAAGGAGCGCATCATTCTGGCGACCGAGTGCGTCAGCCAGTACAAGTTCACCATTCCCATGGTCCTCGACGGCATGGACGGCAAGGTCAACCGCGACTACGATGCCGCCCCTGTCCGTGTGACCGTTGTGGACGTCGACGGCAAAGTCGTATTCTACGCCGGTCGGGGACCGGCAGATTTCCGAATCCTGCCGGTGGAGAACATTCTCAGGAAACTGGTGGCCCATCAGGGACATGTGCCCCCGGCGCCCGTGCCGCAATGGGGAGAGCCGGTCAGCGGTCTGCGTTGTGGACTCAGTATCGCTCCGCAGAATTTGAGCATCGGAGAAAAGGTCACTATCGTCCTGAAATTCCAAAACGTCTCCGACAGGGGCATGGCGCTGCCGTACGATCCAGTTGAGACTTTGAATCGCATCACCTTCAGAAACAATGATGGGCTAACCTTGAAGGCCGTGGCATCTGATGCGGAGCGCGACCCACCTCGTCGCGGTCGTCGTGTTCCTCTCCAGCGTATGCGGCCCGGCCTGGACTTCGAGACCGAGGTTGAGGCAAAGATCGTTTCGGCTTCCGGCGTGGACGCCACCGTGGCCGGCACGTTTCAAGCCGTCTACAGTCTGGACGTGAGTAAGGAGATACTCACAGAGCTCGAATCCGCATCCCAACAGCCGCTGTGGAGCGGCAAGATCATGTCCGGTGTCTGTGTTCTCCACGTGTCTTCTCCCCAGCCGCCCGACCCCAAGAAGTAGGGTTCTTCACGCCATACCGGGGAAGGCAGCGCGGATCTTGAGCAAGAAGTTGTCGTCGCGATCCATGTGGATCGCGGGCAAGATTCGCCTGAGGGCCGAGGATGGGCGGCTCGGGGGTACGGAAGCCGCACAGATCGGATACAAAGGTCCCCTGCCTCCAGACGTATAGGTTAGCCCCCTGTGACTAATTTACGGTCCTTGCGGCAATAGCAGCCGCGCCCTCTGCGTCCTACTATGGTCCAGAACCGATCGACCCCGCAGGAAAGGATGACTCGTGAGGCCAGAACCTACACTGAAGTTGTTGATGCTCGCAATCGCAGTGTTCTGCGGGAT
>Ga0315289_10010079_pt1 | contig 13561 bp, 9 predicted proteins | sample YL17G11_40_MG_FD_203452 | JGI IMG/M metagenome (GOLD analysis project Ga0315289, IMG submission 203452) | Sediment microbial communities from Yellowstone Lake, YNP, Wyoming, USA - YL17G11_40 | ecosystem: Environmental > Aquatic > Freshwater > Lake > Sediment | place: USA: Wyoming | collected...
ATACTTCTTGTTCATGCTGGTCTGCTCCATATTCCTGGTCGTCGCAAACCCCATCATCAATGGATCATACCAGCAAAAATAGCCAAGCGTCAAGAGCAATTGTGAGGGAGCACTAGTCGCCGGCAAGCTGCGTCCAGCCCTGGTGCTTCGCCGGGCCCCGGGACCGCACGGCGACTGGCTGGTTTGCATGATTTCGTCCCAGCTCTCTCAGTCCCTGTCTGAATTTGACGAGCTCTTGAACCCCAGGGACTTTGATTTCGGCGCGTCGGGGCTGAAGACCGCGAGTGTGATCCGGATTAGCCGAATCGCTGTCGTTGACCAAGGCGTTCTTCTTGGCACCATCGGTGAGATCTCGGCTGAACGACTATCCCGAATCAGGACCAGGATTGCCCACTGGATAACGCACGGACACCCGCCGCGCCCGGCGGTGCAATGAAGCGCCCTTCGGCAGGAGGCCGGGACGGTCCCATCAGTTTCAGTTTCGTTTTGGGTTCTCGTTTTAGCGGGACATAGCCCTCGCCTCAAGGCTTTCAGGAAAGGATTTGCAATGCGGATTCAAAAAGTGCTTGTCGCCGTAGCATTCGTGATGTCCGGCGTGACGTTTGGGGCGGAGGAGAAAAAGCTGATTGAGTTTGGCTGGGATGAGCCGGGGACGGCGTTCATAAGAGAGCATGTTGACGAGATGGAGATGACGCCGTTCGACGGCTGCGTTTTTCATGTGGACTATAAAAAGCCCGATGGCGCCGTCGGGAGCTTCACGTGGGAGTGCTGGGGAAACAAAGCTTTCACGTATGACGAGCTGAAGCCCGCAGTCGAGGATTTGAAGGCGACGCGGTTTCGGAGGCTCACGGATAATTTCCTGCGGTTCAATACGACGCCGGCGGATAGGGACTGGTTCGCCGATTTCTCCGCCATTGTCAATAACGCAAGGCTCGCCGCTCGGGCGGTGAAGGAAGGCGGAGTCAAAGGAATCCTTTTCGACATCGAGCAATACAATTCGCCCCTGTGGCAATTCTCCTGGTGCGAAAAGAAAGCTGGGAGGACATTGACGTGGGAAGAGCTCGCTTCGCGCGTTAAGGAATGCGGCAAAGCGTTTGTCGAGGCGCTGCAACAGGAGTATCCGGATATAGTGGTCTTCCTGACGTTCGGCTATTCGCTCCCCTGGGCGGAGAGCAATGGAGGCAAGCGACCCCTCAAGGATTGTCCGTACGGTCTTCTGGCGCCGTTTCTCGACGGCATGATTGCAGGAGCTAAGCCCGGAATCACCTTCGTGGACGGCTATGAGCTTTCGTACACTTACACCGACCCGCAGCGTTTCCAGAAGGCCCGCGAGACGATGGAGAAAGGCGTTTTGCCAATCGTCGCGCATCCTGAGGCTTATGGGAAGATGTTTCGGTTCGCGTTCGGCATCTGGATAGATGCGGACTGGCGAGGTCGCGGCTGGAACACGGACGACTTCTCGAAGAACGTCTGGAAGCCGGAAAGCCTTGAGTCCTGCCTCGCGGAGGCCTTGAAGCAGTCCGACGGATATGTCTGGATTTACAGCGAAACCCCGCGATGGTGGACGCCCGAAGGCGGGAGCGCGAAAGTCCCGGAGGCTTATCGCAACGCCCTCATCCGGGCGAAGCGCGCCGGAAACGCACCGTCCGGCGAGCGACGCTGACATTCGGTTCGTCCGGCGGCAGAGGCAGCGTAATCCGGCGACAAATGACGAGCGAAGGACACGAAAGAGTGGAACTCGGAATCAGTGGCAGATTTACAGCCTCGACCCGTACCGTCACGAGGACGCGACCTCTTGTGGCACGGGCGTCTCGCCCGTGAGCAGCGCCGTGATGGACCGACATGGGCAAGATGCCCATGCCACCAGGATACAGCCACACCCACACGAAAGGAGTGATAGAGATGTTGGGCAGAAAGAACATGACTCGCAGAACTTTTGTCGGGAGTGCGGGTGGCATGCTGATCGGCGCAAGCCTCTTGCGGCGAGCAAGCGCGGCAGGTCAAGCGGACCGACCGAGACGACTGTTGCTCGCGGTGAGGGACGGCCATCTGAGCGTAACAGGCGAACCGGACTCATGGGCGGCAATGAAAAAACTCGGCGTTCAGGCAGCGGAAGTCCTCGTCGGGCGAGATTTCTCCTGTCCGAATCTTTCCGCCGAGGGAAAGAAGTACTCACTCAGTTCGGACGATGCGGTTGCTCACCTGGCAAAAGACCTGAAATCCTACGACCTGAGAATCTCCGCGTTCTGCCTTGAGAACCGGTTCGACGAGAAGCCCGACGAGGAAGTCTCGTGGACCGTCGCCGTGGCTCAGGCGGCCGCAAAGCTCGGCGTCAAGGCCATCCGGATTGACGTCGTCCCGCGTCGCCTTCAAGGGGATGAGTTTCTTCGGTTCTCCATCGAAACGTGCAAGCGCATCGTTGAGGACAGCGAGAAGACGGGCGTCAAGTTCGGCATCGAAAATCATGGAGGCACTACTAATCGCGTCGAGTTCCTCGAGAAGCTCTTCGAGGGGGTCGGCTCGGAAAGGCTCGGCTTGACCCTCGACGTGGCGAATTTCTACTGGTTCGGGTACCCGCTCAAGGAACTGTACGGAATATACAGGAAGTTCGCGAGTCGAGCCTTCCACACCCACTGCAAGAGCATCCGCTATCCTGAGGACATGCGCGATAAGCAAAGAAATATCGGCTGGGAGTACGGTAAATACAACTGCCCAATCTACGAAGGCGACATTGATTTCCGGGTTGTGCTGAATATACTGCGCGAGGCGGGCTACGACAACGACCTCTGCGTCGAGAACGAGTCCCTCGGAAAATTCCCCGAAGACAAACGCGCGGAGGTTTTGAAGAACGAAGTGGTCTTTCTCAGGGGCCTGCTTCGGTGAGCTCCCGGTCAAAACAACAACCCGGTTCCAGCCCCGGGCGCTGTCCCATGAGCACGCGCCAGGTTGGTTCCCTGGTGCCTTAGTGTCTTGGTGGTTGGGAGGCGCTGTGCGAGGAGAATCTAACCACCAAGACACAAAGACACAAGGGCGCCCCTCGACACCGTCCGGGCTGACATGAGCGGACAGAGATATGACCGCCACACGGGCAAGGTCCCGATGCCACCACAAAACTTACCGTCGTGTTCCCTCCGCAGGAGTCCGAACCGCCTCCCGGTACTGACCGGATGCTGTTGATCCGGTTTTTTGATTGTTCACCCCTCACGAGACTGTTATCCTTGCGTTCCTTGCCTCGTCCCGAATCAGGTAAGACGACACAAAGTCCGACGACGCAGGAAGGCCCAAGGGATGAATCGGTCCGTTGGCATGACAGCCCTCTCTCTTCTGTGTCTGGCGGCGAGCCGTCCCGCCAGCGGAATGTCTCCCAGGGTGGTCGAAGCCGTTAGGACCGATAGTCCCCCCGAAATTGACGGCAAGCTCGAGGACCTTGTATGGCAAAAAGCGCAGCCCACTTCCGAATTCATCGAGGTTGACCCCGTCGAGGATGCCCCGGCCGTCGGGGAGAGCATCGTCCGCGTTCTGTACGACGCTAACAATCTTTACCTCGGCCTGCGATGTCTCGAGCCCGAGCCGAATAAGATTCGCGCGCTTCAAACTGAAAGGGATTCGTTCCTCTGGGACGACGACAGCATAGAGGTCTTCATTGACACCTACCTCGACCGCCGAAGCGCCTTCTGCTTCGTGACCAACCCCCTCGGCACGCAGATGGACCAGAAAATATCACGGGAAGGCGAGGTCATTGACAGGCAATGGGACTGCGAGTGGGAGGTCGAGGTGTCGCGCGACGAAGGGGGCTGGGCCGCCGAGATGGTCATCCCCTTTCCGGAGCTTAGCTTCGACCCGAAACGCGGAAACGTCTGGGGGATAAACTTCTGGCGAAACGCCCCCGGTCGCCACGAGACCACGACGTGGGCCGACGTGAGCGAGAACATATTTCGCGTGTCGCGATATGGCGAGCTCAGAGGGCTTGACTTATCGAAAGTGCAGAAACCCCGGAGAATCGAGCTTATCCCGTACGTGACCTCGGCGGTGGATTTCAACGATAACGTGGAAGCCGATGTGGAGACCGGTCTCGACATATCCTACCGCCCGACGCGGAGCATCTTTGTGGACGCGACCGTGAACCCTGACATATCTCAAATCGAAGCCGACCCGACTATCATAGCCCTCGCTCGAGTTGAGCCTCGCATGCCCGAAAAGCGCCCGTTCTTCGAGCAGGGAGTGGACCTTCTCCGGACTCCCCTATCCCTGTTCTATTCCCGACGCATCGGGTACAGGCGGACCGAAGACGACCGTTTCATCTACGAGGGAATGGACTACGGACTGAAGGTCTCAGGAAGGTCGGATAGATACCACTTCCTCGGTCTGACCGCCCGCACAAAGGAAAGCGAGGAGGACTACTACGTCGCCGCCTACCAGCAGAATATCAGCCAGAGGTCTTCGGTTTCTTTCCTCGCGATTGACAAGGAGGAGCAGGACGACGCCAACCGAGCCTTCAGCCTCCTGGGGTACTTCCCACTTCCGAAGGAGTACGAGATTACAGCCCAGTACGCCCGCGTCGAGGGCGAAAACATTGACGGCGACGATGGAATCTTCCTCGGACTCGAGCGGACGAAAGACCCTTTCACAGTCTTTGCGAATTACTCGCAGATTGGCCCGGAATTCTCCACCGTTCACCGCGAATTCGGATTTCTGCCTGAGACGGAAGAGGAGAAGTTCGATGGATGGCGCGGGTTCATGGGAAGAGCCAGCTACAAGTTCGAGTTAGGCGACCGCTTTATCCGCAACACGGGGATTGGCACGCACGACAGCATCTACTGGAACTACAACGACGAGAAAGTCCGCCAGAACAACCAACTGTTTTCATGGGTTAGCATGGGAGATTCTCATTTCAACGTGTTCGGCGGCAGGCAGACGAATCTTGAGGAATCGGGCACAACCGAAAGCAATTATTTCGGCTTCGAGGCGGATTACAACCCGAAGTGGGGCGGATTGGGCCTGTTCACCTACCCATTCGGGACGCCAAGAGAGCCGGACGCGAGGTACGTCTCGGTCCATGCCGGTTGGAAGCCAACCCGCCGCCTCTACGTATCCCTGCATCACAATAGAAGGTGGTACGAGAACGACAAGGAGGAAGAGGTGGAGCAGGACGAGAACGAAGACGAATGGAATTCCCGTTTTCGCGTCACCTATAGCTTTTCCCGAGACATTTCCTTCCGAACGGAGGTGGAACTGAACAGCGCAGAAGCCGGGTTCGCGAACTTTCTCTTCCGATGGAAGTACCGCCGGAACAGCTTCCTGTACCTCGGCCTCAACCTCCTCGAAGACGAGGAAGAGGAGAACGCACGGATGCTTTTCGTCAAAGCAACGTTTTGTTTCTGAGTAACCCCTCACTGATACGGGGAGCTCACCGCAGAGGACGCAGAGAGTGGGGAGCACTACACATTCCTACCCGCGCGCTCTCGGCGGACCCTGCGGTTCCCTGTTTGCGTCGAGACCCTGTGGGTGCGACGTTGCGCAGGACCTGGCCTGCCCATAATTGAGGCGTTGCGCTTCCGACGGGCCGCGGAGCGGCCCCACATGATTCAGGCTGGCGATGAGCAGTCCCTCAATCACTTCGCAAGCCCCAGCTTCGCAGCTTTCAGAGCCTTCCCCCACGTCGGAAAGGCTTCGCGGAAGAAACGGAGCTCATACTTGCTCATCTCCGCGACGTCTTCCTCCGTCGGGAGCCTCCCCAATTTCCGGGCAAGCTCCCGAAGCTCGAGCTGTAGCTCTTTCTTTGTGACCCCTCCAAGCCTCTTTTCCTTCGGTTCTCGGCGAACAAATCCCCACGTCCGCAGCTCCTCTATTTTTCTGCGCGTTATATCAACATAGCGCCTGTCTATATCAATCGCTATGAATCGGCGACCGAGCCTGGAAGCGGCTACTGCGGTCGTCCCCGCTCCGCAAAGCGCGTCGAGCACAACGTCCCCCTTGTTCGACGACAACCTGATAATTCGCTCCATCAATTTCTCCGGCAACTGGCACGGGTGCGCGTCCCTGTCCCTCTTATGCTTGATCCTGTGAATGTCCCACCAGATGTCCGTGAGGGGCACCTTCGGATCAACGCCTTGCTCTTTCCGGTTTCGGATGCACGACGCCCTGAGGCAAAATGACGGAGCACCTATCGGGCTGACATCGTCGTAATTGAACGTGAAATCCGTCGGCTGCTTTGTGTAGAAAAGCAGTGCGTAGTGGGCGGGCATTATTTTCCCCCTCGGCTCCGAGATGGCGTCCCAGGCAAGCCAGTTTTGGAAATGGAGATGCTTGTTCAGAAAAGCGGCGTGGTGAATAGCCCACTTCGGAAGGTTGACGATGTACAACGAACCAGTTGGCTTAAGAACACGGATGTACTCCCTGAGCCATGAGTTGCACCAGGCGATGTACCTCTCCTCGTCCTGCTCGTCTTCGTATGAGTTGTAGGCTTTTTCCAGGTTGTACGGCGGGTCGGCGAACGCGAGGTCAACGGAGTTGTCCTGATATTTCCGTAGAATCTCGACGGCATCCCCGCAATGAACGACGTTCAGAAGCTCGTCGGCAATCTTGTTGACTTTCTGTGACGCGCGGCCCGTCGAGCACAGAGAAGACGGCTGAAAAGTCGGGCTGAGTTTTGCGGGCGCATCTCTCCCGTCGAAATCTATCCCCTCGAGCGGGACGACCACGCACCTGGCGCCCTCGCCGTCCACAAGCTGGAGCAAAACCTCCAGAACCGGCAGAGAAAGCCTCGAGTAATTGTCTCCCCTCGGCAAATCCCTCCACACGTCCGAGAGGGCATATCCCGCCGGATTCATCAAATGCGACTTCCCGCCCCAGTCCTTCACCGTCCTGTTGCAGAAAGTGCAATATCTGTGCGGGAGGCGAACCTTGTTTATCCGGAATGAGCTTTTCGACCTGGAAAACATCACCACAGCCGCATGCGCTGTCAGTAGCCCGGGCTGGTTCCTTGCAATGCTCGACTCGACTACTATCCAGTACTTGAAATGGAGACGCCCCATGAGCCGCTCGATTCTGCCCGGCAAGTTTTCCGGTGTCCCCTGTATGAATAGAACCCCTGTATCCCTGAGGACCCTCACGCATTCGTCGAGCGTTTCCTTGAGTGCGTCATCGCCGCTGGTTCTCAAGATGTGCGACCCGACGACGATGATTGAGTCAACCGACCGGTCCCTCAGAGACCTCAGCGCCCGAAGATATGTCGAACTTTTGAGATACCGAACATCCATTTTCAGTCGCCTGCGGCCTCTTGAGGCAGTGAGGCGAACTCATGTGGTTCGCCGCCGTGGACTCTCTTTCAGCAACGGTCCTCCGTTTGCGCACGGCGCCACCGCCGGATGCCGCGGCAAATGGGCGCTGTGAGCTTCGGGACTCGTGCATTATGCTTCCGGTTGTTTTGGAACCCGGCCACGACTTTCCCCTGGACTTGCCTGCCGGGCTTCAGCCGGCGCCCTGTTAGACACGGGCTTTAGTCCGTGTCGGCGGTTGCCCAGGACGCTTTCCTCCGCAGCAGGCTTCAGCCTGGCTTCCCAATCACGGGGTTCACCCATACCGGCCACGTTCGTAACCGGATGCTGAACAGCCCTGATCCGCAGTTTGTCACTTCTCCTGGGCCGCGATTTCTTTCACGAACAAATCCTTCCAGCGCACCTTCGCGCCGCCCCCGCTGTGGAGTTGAAGGGCGATGACTCCCTGCCGGAGAGGCGGTTTGAGCGTACCGCCGCGCACAGCGTCGCTCATGGGTTGTGCGTCAATCATCTCCGCGGCTTTCAGTCCATTCAAATAGGTCACATAGCGATTTCCCCTTGCCAGTACCACCATCTCGTTCCAATCGTTGAACCGATAGAGCTTCCTGGCGTCCTCGCTTGGCTTTGCAATCCATCCGCGGCCGCCGCTCTCGTAAAGCCCGGCGTTCAGGTTTGTCGTCGTCGGGTCAATCTCTGCCTGAATCCCGACGATGTCCGTATCCTTGAGGACTGAGCGAAAGAAAAGGCCGCTGTTTCCTTCTGCGTCGCACTTGAAGGCGATTCGCACCACGAAATCTGTGTACGGGCTGACCGTCGCCATGTACCCGTATCCGCCAGCGTCGCTCGTCCCGACGATCGCCCCCTCCTCAACGCTCCACTTCTCCTTCCCGTGCTCCTTCCAGCCGGTGAAATCCTTCCCGTTGAAAAGCGCCGTCCAGCCGGGGCCGTACCCCATGTCAGTGATTTGAATATCTTTCCATTGAACCCTGACCGGCGTTTGCCCGCTGTGGACCTGAAGCGCGATGATTCCCTTGACATCCATGTCGTCGCGAAAATCCACCGTCTTGACACCGTTGAGATGGACGATGACTCGGTCCCCTATGGCGTGAATCTTGTACTCGTTCCATTCGCCCGGCTTGTAAGCCTTCTTGCCTTCCTCTAAGCAAACCGCCATCCGCTTGTTCCGCCGATGCTCGTCCCAGACCGACCCGGTGTTGCCGCTCGGGTCTGGGTCAACGTCCGCCTGCAAACCCTGCATCTCCCCGTCAATCACGTGCGACCGCAACTGCACGCCCGCGTTCCCCGGCCCTTCCGCCTTGAACTTCAGCGACAGAACAAAATCCGCAAATTCCTTCTCCGTGACGAGCCACCCGTACCGCCCATCTCCGGTTTCTCCGACGATGGCGCCGTCCTGAATCGTCCATTTCCCCCCGCCGACTTCTTTCCATCCCGAGAGGTCCTTACCGTTGAAGATGGGCGTCGGGGCGGGGTGCTCTCCCTGTGCGGAAGAGCCCAGCGCGAAAACGGTAATCCCGACGAGAAGAAGCATCTGTTTCATGGCCGTTCCTTTCCCTGGATGCAGGAGTTCTATGGTCTTTTCTATCTGCCGGTTTCGCTCGGTCATTTCGGCATCTCACCTAACCCGACTCCGTGATTATAAGTCCCCCTCCGCCAAAAAGCCACTCGCCGTCCCAACAACCTACAATTGCTACAGGCTCGGGCATGGTGTAGGATTCCTATCGGCTGATGGCCTGTCTCGGAACAACACAGGAGGTGTGAATGAAGCGCGCGTTGATAACCGGAGTCACCGGCCAGGACCGGAGTTACCTTTCCGAGTTTCTTCTCGAGAAGGGTTACGAAGTGCACGACATCGTGCGCCGTGTTGCCCTGGAGGACCCGCAGCATCGCCTTCGCCGCATCCTCGACATCAAGGACTCCCTCCACCTCCACCGTGCCTCCCTGGAGAGCTACCCGAGCCTCCACCACGCCGTAGGCGTGGTTGCCGAAGTCCAGCCCGACGACTGCTACCACGTGGCCGCACAGAGCGCAGAGGGGCCGCCCCACAATGCTCTGCACCCTCTGCGTTCTCTGTGGTCAGTCCGCTTCGCAGAAACTGAGAGGCGACGCCGCGACATGGAGTTTTTTCGATGGGAGAACGCTCAATGCGACGCATATTCGTTCTCGCAATGACTTCATCTCTAACCTTTGTCCTCTTCGGCTGCGTCTGCCGAGAATTGCCGAAGGATAGGGTTGAGCCACAGCCCGTTCCTCACCCAGGAGAAGCAGAAACCGAGGCGCGCGCCGCGCCCCGAATTGACGACGCCCCACTTCCCGACGGATTCCTTCCCGGATGGAGTGCCACCCCCGGCAGTTACATCTACTCAGCTTCCGAAGACGAGCTCTGGAAAATCTACGATGGCTCCGCCCCCGGCATAATCGCTCAGGGCGGCCGCGAGGCCGTGACCCAGGCCTACGAGAATCGAGAAGGCGGCGCTGACAAGTCCTTCCGGGTCTTCATTCTCCGCTTCGCCGACCAACCTCGCGCCCTTGCATTCCTCAAGAAAGAACTCGAAGGCGCAGCCGGCGGAGAAGATTTGACCGGCTCCCTCTCGACGGAAACCACGACTGCGGTGTCTCCGGCTGCGGGAGCTTCTGCGGCGCCACCGGGCACCGGCAGACTCGCCCCTGCGACCGTTGATGCAGGTCAAATCTTCGACAAGGGCAAAGCCCCCTGGGCACGCTTCGTCGTCGGCCCATTCCTCGTCTCCATCAACTGGGAAGGCTCCTCCGACGACTCCGACAACTCCACCCTCTCCGCCGTCAGCGCCATTGCTTCGAAGCTCGCCGCCAGCTGAGTCAGCCGCGCCATAAACAGACGGGCCGCGTGTGGCTGCACTCGGCCGACGGGCCCGGCGTGGGACACCCCTTGATGGCGGTTCCCCGAGCGGGGTTGGGCCCTTTGGGGTGCGGCAGCGCTGCTGCCCCTTTACAAGGCTGAAGCAAGGCTTCAGCACTCCAAAAAGTCAGTGCCGAATTGTGCAGTAGCCTTGGTCAGGGTTGTCCGGCAACCGCCCGGCCCGGGTGGGAAGCCCCCTCTCAAGTACAGCCATGCCTCGCGAGCTTTTCGCGGTTGACATTTGACCCGAACTTGTTTACTCTTCCTACAGTGAATGAGAGATGCCCCGTGAGTCTCGCTCGCACCGTAAGTCCCGATCATACAGGCGAGCGACAAGGACTCCTGATCCAAGGGTAAAGCGATGGCCAAGCGTCAAGCAATCCCCGATCCGTTGCGAAGCAAGCTCCTTGTGGACGCGATGCACCGGTGCTGCCTCTGCCCCGAGCACCACGACATTACGCACGTTCATCATGTCGTTCCCATCAACGAGGGCGGGCCTGACACCGAAGAGAACCTGATGGTTGTGTGCCCGACCTGCCACGATAAGATTCATCGCATCCGCGGCCGGTATACAACAGAGCAGCTTCGGATGTACAAGGAACGCTGGGTGCAGCTTTGCGCTCTTGGGCTGCCGCTGGATGTTCGCCTTGCACAGGCCTTCGACCACACTGAGCCGCCAAAGCCGGCCCTCATCCCGGCGGGTATCCCGTTGCAGCCCCAGCCTTACTTCGCTCATCCGTATCCGATGCAGGAGAATTTCACTGGGCGGGTGAGGGAGCGGAGGATGCTGACGGAGTGGCTGACAAAGGATGACAGGCCGGTCATGGCGATGGTCGCCATCGGAGGAATGGGGAAATCGGCTTTGACGTGGGCGTGGGTTCAGAGGGACGTATTAGGCTTGCCGTTGCCGGGGCACCCGGACGACAAGTGCGAGACAAAGGAGGCATGCCGCGTGCCAGAGGCGAATCGTCCTGAGGGTGTCCTCTGGTGGTCGTTCTACGAGCGGGAGGCTCGCTTCGCAAAATTCGTGGATGAGGCTCTCATCTACGCAAGCGCCGGGCAACTCGACCCGGCAAAAATTCCGTCCAGCCATGACAGAGTGAAGGCTCTCGTGAGCCTCCTCCAGCAGAGGCGCTTCCTCGTAGTCCTCGACGGGTTTGAACGCGAGCTTCGCGCCTACGCGGGCCTCAATGCTGCATACCAGGGTGATGCGGTTGCCGAAGATGAGCGGGGTGATTTCCGTTCCTGCACCGACCCGCACGCCGCGGATTTCCTCCAGTGGATTGCCTCCGGCCCCCTCAAGAGCCGCGTTCTCATCACCAGCCGCCTCTTTCCCCGCGAGCTGGAAGACCTCGCCGGGTGCAGGGACGAAGAACTGACAGCTTTCGATCCTGACGATGCCGTCATTTTCCTCCATGCTCAGGGCGTCGAAGGAACCCGAGCCGAGATTCAGGATGCCTGTGCCCCTTACGGCTATCTTCCTCTGGCGCTCCGCCTCCTCTCCGGCCTGATCGTCCGGGACAAGCGAATGCCCGGCGACATCGCCGTTGCCGGCCGCTATCCCGTCCTGCCCGACCTGAAGGGGAAGGAGCGCCATCATATCTTGCAGGTGGCCTATGAGGCTCTTGACGAAGCGAACCGCGAACTACTCAGCCGCATCTCCGCCTTTCGCAGCCCGATGAGTTACGAGGCTGTCTCCATCTTCAACCCGTACAAGAGCGAAAAAGAGTTTGACGAAGCACTCGACGAGCTTATTGACCGCGGCTTGCTCCTCTTCGATAAAGAAAGAAACCTCTACGACATGCACCCCATCGTCCGCCAATACTCCTATGACCGCTTAGCCGACAAGGAAGGCGTCCATTCACGCCTCCGCGATTACTTCTCTGCCGTCCCGGCGCCGGAAAAGGACAAGGTGCAGAGCATCGAGGACCTCGCCCCGGTCATCGAGCTTTATCACCACACCGTCCTCGCCGGGCTGTACGACGACGGGTGTGATCTGTTCCGCGACCGCCTCCAGCTCGCGCTCTACCACTGTTTTGGCGCCTACCGGACCTGCATCGAGCTCCTCCGCGCCCTTTTCCCCGACGGGGAAGACAAGCGGCCCCGGCTGAAGGACGAAAGCGCGCAGGCCTGGGTCATCAACGAACTGGCGAATTCGTACAGCCTATGCGGCCAGCCGCGCCGGGCCGTAGCCCTTTTCGAGGCCGACATCGGAATCTTGCAGCGATTAGCGTTGAAGCCCACCTTGCCGGTCCCTCTGGGAAACCTCGCCGAAGCCCAGCTCGAACTGGGCGAGCTAACCGAAGCGGAGAGGAATCTGCGGCGGAGGATCCAAGTCTCCCGCAAGATCGATCGTGAGTTCGACGAGGCCGTCGGCCGCGCCGAACTCGGCTGGTTGCTGTGCTACGCGGGCCGTTTTGACGAGTGCGCGAGAGAACTCGAAGCCTCGGCGAGTTACTGGCGACGCACCGGCTCCAGGCAGGGTCTTTGCCTGCACGAAGCGTACCGGGCCCTCCGTGCTCTGTTCATGGGGGATCCCCGAGGGGCTCTGGAGGCCGCGAGCAAGGCGCGTAACCTGGCGGATGTGTTGCATGCGCCCTACGGGGGGATCCAGCGTGAGATCATTCGCGCGGGGTGGCTGATTGGCTGGGCGAAGGTAGCCCTGGCTTCGCAGGCGAAGCGAGGCGACGACAAGCTGCTGACAGAAGCTGAATCGCACCTGACGGAGGCGCTGGCGCGATGTCGCCGGATCAATCTGGTCGAATTCGAGCCGGATATTCTGTTAGCCTGGGCGCGGTGGCACCGGGCGAAAGGGAACACTGAGCAGGCGAGGAGGGATGCGGAGGGGGCAGCTACCATTGCGGACCGGTGCGAGTACAGGCTGAAGCAGGCGGACATTCACAATTTCATGGCGCTGTTGGCGCTCGACCAAGGGAACAAGGAGGAGGCGAGGAAGGAAGCTGGAATCGCCTATGAGCGGGCGTGGTGTGACGGCCCGCCCCATTGCTACAAGCCCGCTCTCGACGAGGCAGAGAGAATGCTCCGCCAACTCGGCGCCGAGCCGCCGAAGATGAAATGATACTATCGCGTCGGCGAGCGGGACATAGGGCTGCGGCAATGCCTCAGTGGCAGGTGCGGGTCCCGGCCCCGGCGAATGTCCGCGGGCAGCGAGGCGACGGAAAGGGCTAACCGCAGAGAACGCCGAGCACGCAGAGGCGGCTTGTTCACAGCGCCGGGGCTCCGAGACCTCCGCGCGGCATCGGTACTGTTCGCCCGACAGAGTGCAGGATTGTTTCATGTGCAACGAAGCGTGCATTGGTTTTACAGAGAGGGTTCTGAAGGAAGATGAGGTGTCCGGAAAGGACGTCCTTGAGCTTGGGTCGCTGAG
>Ga0315289_10010082_pt1 | contig 13558 bp, 11 predicted proteins | sample YL17G11_40_MG_FD_203452 | JGI IMG/M metagenome (GOLD analysis project Ga0315289, IMG submission 203452) | Sediment microbial communities from Yellowstone Lake, YNP, Wyoming, USA - YL17G11_40 | ecosystem: Environmental > Aquatic > Freshwater > Lake > Sediment | place: USA: Wyoming | collected...
GCCTGGTGGGCGTCTACTCGCTGCTGGATGTTCTGTTCAGCATGAATCCGTACGAGGCGTGGTCCTGCAAGGGTTACCAGCCGGCCGACGCCCAGGCCGTCGCCACCAACATCGCGCTGTACGCGACTTGACGCTAACACGACAGCGCCTCTTTTCGCGGCGGGTCTCCTGGGCCACCGCGTAAAGGGCCGCGTGGCGATGTAGGACGAATGACAAATCACGAAATTCGAATGACGAATCAATCCCGAATGACGAAATCTGAAAGGCGCGTGTCCCCGCCTCGTTGGCGGCCAGGCCGTCGCGCCTCCGTTTCGTCATTCGGTCTTCGTCATTCGGATTTTCGTTCCGCGAGGGTCACGGGGCGCTGTGGCTCTACGAGGCCCGCGTCCGGCGGTGGAACTCCTCGGCCAGACGCTTCGTGATGGGGCCCGGATGCCCATCGCCGATCGTGCGCTTGTCGATCCGCACGACGGGGACAACCTCGGCGGCGGTGCCCGTCAGGAAACACTCGTCGGCGACATACAGGTCGTGGCGTGTCAGGTTCTCCTCGCGGACCTTGATGCCGAAGTCCTCGGCGATGGCGATGATCTCGTCGCGCGTGATGCCCTCGAGAATCCCGGCCGCGATCGGCGGCGTGAAAAGCACGCCGTCGCGCACGATGAACAGGTTGTCCCCCGTGCACTCCGCCACGAAGCCCTGGTGGTTGAGCATGACGGCCTCGAGCGTGCCGGCGTCGATCGCCTCGATCTTCGCCAGGATGTTGTTCAGGTAGTTGAGGCTCTTCAGTCGCGGGTTGACGGCGTTCGGATGGTTGCGCATCGTCGCCGCCGTGATGATCTCCAGGCCGTTCTCGTACAGTTCCGGCGGATAGAGTTCGATCCTGTCGGTGATGATGAAGACGGCCGGCGACTGGCACCGGTTGGGGTCCAGCCCGAGCGTCCCCACGCCGCGCGTCACCACGACGCGGATGTAGGCGTCCTTCAGGCCGTTGGCCTGGAGGGTGTCGGCGACGGCCTTGGCCAGTTCGTCCGCCGCCAGGGGGATCCCCAGGCGGATGCCGTTCGCCGAGTCGAACAGGCGCCGGATATGCTCCTTCAGGCGAAAGACGCGGCCGCTATAGGACCGGATGCCCTCGAACACGCCGTCGCCGTACAGCAGGCCGTGGTCGAAGACCGAAATCTTCGCGTCCTCGCGCTCCACCAGGTTGCCGTTCAGCCAGACTTTCTGACCCATGATGTCCTCGCAAGAATGACTGAGTAACTAAGTGACTGAGTAACTGAGGCGGGAGAGACGGTCTGGTCGGCTCTTCGCTGTTTACTCCGTCACTCAGTTACTCTGTTACTCAGTCACTTCCGTTCTGTCAAGAGTTTCCCGTCCGCCAGATGCAGGACGCGGTCGGCCCGCTCGGCGATCGAGGCGTCGTGAGTCACCATGACGACGGTCAGGCCTTCCTTGCGGTTCAGTCGCTCCAGCACCCGCATGATTTCCGCGCCCGTGGCGGAGTCGAGGTTGCCGGTCGGCTCGTCGGCGAAGAGGACGCGCGGCCGATGGACCAGCGCCCGCGCGATGGCCGCTCGCTGCCGCTCGCCCCCCGAGAGTTCCCTCGGCAGATGTTGCACCCGCTCCCCCAGCCCCACGTCCTTGAGCACCTCCATCGCCCTGGCCCGTTCGCCCCACCGGGCGAAAGGCCAGACGGCCAGCGGTGTCCGGATCATCGCCGGCAGCAGCGTGTTCTCCAGGACCGACAGGTCCGGCATCAGGTAATAGAACTGGAAGACGAAGCCGATGGCCTCGTTCCGCATCCGGTCGCGCCATCGCTTGGCACGCGAGAAGGCGTCCTCGCCTTCGAAGATCACCCGTCCCTCGGTCGGCCGGTCCAGCAGGCCCAAAAGGTGCAGCAGCGTGCTCTTGCCGCTGCCGGAGGGGCCGAGGATACACAGGAACTCGCCGCGGGCTACCGACAGACTAACGTCGTGCAGCACCCGCAGGCGCGCGGCGCCCATCCAGTAATCCTTCGCCAGACCCCGGGCCTGGAGGATGGGCTCACTCATAGCGCAGCGTCTCCACGGGCTGCCGGATGGCCGCCAGCAGGCCGCCCACCATGCTCGCCAGCGTCGCCAGCCCCAGCACCGCCCCGCTCACGCCGACGCACCACCACGGCGACAGGTGGCGCGGAATGCGGTCGAAGTAGTACATCTCCCGCGGGAAAATGTCCACGTTCAGCGTCTGGTTCACCCAGATCTCGATCGGGTCGAGGTAGTGGAGCATCAGAAGCGCCCCGATCATCCCGATCGCCGTGCCCAAGAGGCCGATGATGAAGCCGTAGCCCAGGAAGAGGCTCCCCACGCCCGCGTCACTCGCGCCGACGGCCTTCAGGATGCCGACGTCGCGGCTCTTGATGTACGCCATGACGTAGGAAATCAGTGCGATCAGCACCGCGAAGCCGACGAACATCAGCCCCAGCATCAGCGTCGTAATGTTCCGCTCGACCTCGACGACCGTCAGGATCATCCGCTGCTGGGTTTCCCAGGTGTTGACGGTCACCTGGGGGAGGTCCTCGTCCGGGCGCTCGGCCTGAAACGCCTCCCAGGCCTTCTGGATGCGGTCCACGGCCGTTCCGGCCGCGGCGGGGTCGCTGATCTTGACCTGGATCTGGCTCGCGCGCGCCGGGACGCCTTGCGCCGGGTCGCCCTCCATGCCGGCCATCTGCTGGGCCACCGCCAGGTCGACGTACAGGTGCGACGAATCGGCCTCCCAGTACTTGCTCCGGAACACATCGACGAGGGCGAAGACTCGGCTCGAGACCTTCGGAATGCCGCCCGGCTCCGTATCGATCGCGCCGGACGGGCGGACCGGAATCGTCGAGACCACCAGGTCGTCGCCGCGCCCGAGCAGCGGGTAGTCCACGACCTCCGGCCGGATCACCTGGCCCGGATGGACGGGCGCCGCGAGGGCGGCGACATAAAAGCCGACGGCCGAGAGACCCGCCAGGCCCATCGCCACGCGCCAGCCGACGCGGCCCGGCCGATGGACCGCCGCTCGCCAGATAAAGAGAAACACCACGGTCGCCACCGCCGCCAGGAACCACGCCAGCACGCGCCGGCCCGCCCCGATGGTCACGTCCTCCGAGACGTAGTCGGTGACCGGGACGCCGATGACCGCCGTCCCCGCGATGACGCCGGGGCGCGGCGGCTGGCCCGCCTTCCGGTACTCCGGCGGAACGTCCAGCAGACGCTCCAGCGCCTCGGGAGTTGCAGCGACGGCGTACAGGCGACGGAGGTGTTCCAGGAACCGTTCCATCTTTGCGTCTTCTTCTTTCACGCCACCCGTGACCGTGCGCCAGGACTCCAGGTAATTCAGGAACCGCCCCATTTTCGCCTTCTCCGCCGGACGGATGCCCAACAGCAGGCACGGGCGAACGATCGGCTTGACGTAGCGGTATTCGCCCGAAGGCTTCACGCGCACGACGACGTACGACTGAATGACGGGCGTCGCGGCCTCGACCCCCTCGATCCGCTCGATGCGGTCCGCGAACTCGTCGTAATACGGCATGCCGCCCAGGTGGGCGTCCACGATGATGTCCGCGAGTGTCCCGCGCGTCATCTCGCGCGTCTCGCTCACGAACCCGTCCATGATCGCAAAGACGAGGATCAGCAGAAACACGCCGAGCGCCGCCGGCAACGCCGAAACGATCGGGACGACCGCCTTCCATCCGCCGAAAAGATATTTCAGACAGACGATATGTTTATAGACGGGCGAGAAGAGCAGCAGCGCCGCCAGAGCAATAACCGCCGCCCCGCCGGCGGCGACCGCCGGCCAGAACCACGGCGACTGGAGCCACTCCGCCATGTCGCATCACCTCGTACGCTCGACGTCGCCCCGCGCTTCCGCACGGGGCTCACCACGTGAGCCCGCCGCGGAAGCGGCGGGCGATGCTCACCGCCCATCGAACCCCGCTTGCATCGCGCTAACTCGCGCGCGGCCTCAGTTGCGGAAACAGCACCACGTCCCGGATGCTCGGCGCCCCCACAAGGAGCATCACCAGCCGGTCCATCCCGATCCCCAGGCCGCCGGCCGGCGGCATCCCGTGCTTCAGCGCCGCCAGAAAATCCTCGTCCATCACCGCCATCGTCTCCTTCTGGCCAGCGAGTTGCACCCGCAGCGCCGCTTCCTGCACGTCCGGGTCGTTCAGTTCCGTGTACGCGTTTCCGAGTTCCATCCCCGCGACCATGGGCTCGAACCGCTCGGCGATGGTCGGGTCGTCCGCTTTGCGCTTCGTCAGCGGGCACAGCCGCGCGGGCCAGTCGCACACGTGAACCGGCTGTACCAGATGCTCCTCGACCGTGCGCTCAAACAGGTCGTGCGTCACGATGTCGACGTGCTTGTTGGATTCTTCGAGCCCCAGGGCGCGGGCCTTCGCGCGAATGGCCTCCTCGTCGCCCAGGCGCACGGCCGCGTGTTCCTCGAGGAGGTCCGCGTATTTCGCCCGCCGCCACGGCGCCTTGTACTCGATCTGGTGTTCGCCGAACTTAAGGAGCGTCTTGCCGCCCGAAACCGTCCGCGCGAGGCTCTCCACCAGGCTTTCCGTCAGTTCCATCATGTCGGTGTAGTCGGCGTAGGCCTGGTAGGCCTCAAGCATGGTGAACTCGGGGTTGTGGCGCGTGGAGACGCCCTCGTTGCGGAAGACGCGCCCGATCTCGAAAACGCGTTCCATCCCGCCCACCAGCAGCCGCTTCAGGTACAGTTCCGGCGAAATCCTTAAGTACAGGTCCACGTCGAGCGTGTTGTGATGGGTGGTGAACGGCCTGGCCGCCGCCCCCCCGTAAATCGGCTGAAGGACCGGCGTCTCGACCTCGACGAACGAGCGTTCCTTCAGGAACCGGCGCGTCTCCTCCAGGATGAGCGACCGCGCGAGAAAAAGGTCCCGCACCTCGGGGTTCGCAAAAAGGTCCACGTACCGCTGGCGGTACCGGGCCTCGACGTCCACCAGGCCGTGCCACTTCTCCGGCGGCGGCAGGAGCGCCTTGGCGAGGATCTCGAGCGTCTCGACGGCAACCGTAACCTCGCCCGTCCGCGTCTTCGCGAGCCGCCCCTCGACGCCGACCCAGTCGCCGAGGTCCAACTGCTTGACCTTCTCCCACGTCTCCTCGGGGAGGGTTTTCCGATTCAGCGCGATCTGGATCCGCCCGGTCCAGTCCACGAGGTCGGCGAAGATGAGTTTGCCGAACTCGCGGACAGCCATCAGCCGCCCGGCGACGCGCGCGGGCGTGCCTTCGCCGGCCGCCTCGAACCGCCGGCGGGCCTCCGCCGCACCGATCGTGTCGGGGAACCGCCGGCCGAACGGCTCGAGGCCCATCGCCCGCAGGGCGTCGGCTTTCTTGCGTCGCTGAACTTCGTATTCATTTGGCATGAGGCCCATCATAAGCCCGGAGCAGCGGGGGGCAAGCGAAACTTGCCAAGCCCAGGGATTCCAATCCCTGGGCTTGGCCGCTATACTGGTTTCCCGTCGGACTCGCTTCTGGCGGAAAGGAGTTCGCATGAAAACCGTCACATGGACCGTGCCGGTGCTCGTTCTTCTGGCGGCGCCCGCATTCGCCCAGTCTGCGGCTCCGCCGCCGGCCCTGGATGCGGCGACCGGCGTCTTGGCCTACGTGCCGCCCGACGCCGACCTGGCCGTCTTCGTCCGCATGGACGTCCTGGCGCGGACCGACCTCTGGCAGCGGTTCCGCCGGCCACAGGACGGAATCTACCACGAGATCGTCAAGGAGTTCGACCTGGCCCTCGATTTCGAGAAAGACGTCGCGGCCGCGGTCTTCTGCCTCCAAATCCTCTATCAGGAATACGGCGATCCGGACGACGCGGTCATGGGCATGGCCCTCGCGCTCAACCGCGACGTCGGCCCGCAGACGCTCTTTAAGAACGTCGGTGATTCCCAGCCGGTCGAGTTTCCCGGTGTCTCGATTCCCGTGTACAAGATCGCCCCGGAAATGCTGGTGGCCCTACCCAACTCCCGGACGGTCGTGATCGCGATTCCGGCGTACCTGTCGCCGATGCTGACTGCCGCCGCTACGCTGTGGCAAGTTCCGCCCTGGCCGCGCCGCGAACTGGCCGTGCCCGGCGAGATCACGTTTGCCGGCCGCATGCCCGAGAAACTCAAAGCCGCCATCCGCACCGAGTTCGTCGAAAAGGAGCGCCGCCGTTACCTGAAGCCGAACGCGAACCCGGGGCGCGTCCTGGAATTCGTTCTCCTCTACAATCTTGTCGCCCTGGCGCTGGATGCCGACTCGGCGGCGGGCTCGGTGAACCTCGCCGACCCCGAGGCCGCGTTTCGAGCCACGCTTACGCTCGGCGAAGGCCGCCTGGCGGTAGCCACCGCGGTGGTCGCCCAAGCCCTGGCCGATCCGTTGGCCATCGCGCTGCCCGCTCTCTTCGGCGGCGCGCCGCTGGATAAACCGCCCGAGACGCCCCTCTACCTCGCCCAGGCCGACGCCAAAGCCGTCCGCCTCACCATGAGCCGTGCGAATCTCGAGCAACTCGTCGCCCAGATGTCGGCAGGCGCCGAGGGCGAAAAGGGCCGCGTCCAGAGCGCGGGCAATCTCCGCCAGATCGGCAGGGCCGTCCAGGCGTTCCTCGCGGACCAGGGCACCTATCCGACGAGCCTGGCGGCGCTGTTTCCGAAGTACCTGGCGGACCTGCGGATCCTCGAGAACCCGGCCCGGGCGACGCACCTTCCGGAGGGCGACTATCGGCTGGTGCCCCTCACGAAAGAGGTCGCCTCCAAGCAGCCGTGGGCCAAAGTCCTCGCTTACGAAGTCTTCTCCCGCGGCGAAGCGCCGCCCCAAGAGGGCCTGAACGTCCTCTTCGCCGACGGACACGTCGAGTACCTCACCGTCGAGGCGTTCCAGCGCCTCTGCCAGGAAACCCTCAAGGACCTCGGACGTTAGGAGAGCCGATGCCGAGAACCTACATCGAGCAACTCAGAGCCCCAGGCCAGATCGTCGAGGACGTCTACCAGGTGGCCTCGAAGGATTTTCGGACCACCAAGAAGGGGGCGTACTTCATCTCGGCACGCCTGCGGGACCGCACCGGCGAACTGCGCGCCATCATGTGGGACGCCACCGAGGCCCTCTTCGCCGCCATCCCCCAGGAAGGTTACGCGCTCGTGAAGGGACGCGTCGGCGAATACGGCGGCGAACTCCAGGTCGTCATCGAGGCCATGCGACCCGCCAGGGAAAACGAAATCACCGCCGCCGACTTCCTCCCCGTCGGGCCCGGTGACCCCGAGCAGGACCTGGCGCGCCTCAAGGCCATCCTCGACGAAATCGAGCGCCCGGCGCTGAAGGCCCTCGTCGAGGCCGTCTGGGCCGACAAGACGCTCATTGAGAACTTCAAGCGCGCCCCGGCCGCCGAAAAACTCCACCACGCCTACCTCGGCGGCCTTGTGGAACACACCCTCAGCGTCGCCGAGGCCGCCGTCCTTGTCTGCCGACACTACCCCAAACTCGACCGCGACATCCTGCTGGTGGGCGTCCTCTGGCACGACCTCGGCAAGACTCGCGAACTGGCGTACGAGAAAGCGCTCGGCTACACGGACCCCGGGCGCCTCGTCGGCCATCTCGTCCAGGGCGTCCGGATGCTCGACGAGAAAATCGCGGCCGTCCGCGACGCCTGCGCCGACTTCCCGGAAGAATTGGCCGACGTCCTCCGCCACATGATCCTCGCGCACCACGGCCAGTACGCGTTCGGGAGCCCCAAACTGCCGATGACCGCCGAGGCCTTTACGCTGCACCACCTCGACAACCTCGACGCCAAACTCCACGCCTTCTTCCGCGACGTCGGAAGAGACGCCGACCCGGCTCGCCGATGGACTTCCTGGAACCGCATGTTCGAGGAACGGCTCTACAAGGGCTTCGAAGAAGTGGAACCGGACGAAACGGCCGACGCCTGAGCCGCGCCGGCGATTATTCCTCCGTGTCTTCGCCCGGCGCTTCGAGTTGGCTGTAAATCGCGTCGTTCATCTTCTTCATCAGTTCCGCGTAGTCCGCCTGCGCCTGCATGAACGCCTTGATCGCCTCGTTCGCCACCACCGCGCCACGCAGCCGCTCCACCGCCCGTTTCTCCTCGACCTCGATCGGCTGGCGCTTCTGTTCTTTCTCAGCGATCTTCATGACGGCGCCGTTATAGGCCTTGAGCGCCTCGGCGGCCGACGCGTCGCCGCGCACGCGCGCGTCCGCCTCCATCAGCCGCTTGTACCGCGGATGCTCGTGGATCGCCCGGCCCAGTTCTTCCGCTCGGCGGAGGATTTCTTCCATGAAAGGCTCCTTGCTGAAAGGGTTTCGGCCAGCGTACTGCCTTGCCCGCGCGAACGCAAGGGCGATGCGAGCATGATTGACAAACCCAGGGATTGGGTACGTGTTTAGCGTTGCCCCTATCAACGAGGTGGGTGTGCCACGGCCGGTCTCGTCCGGCCGTGCTGATTGACGCCAAAGCCCTTCGCACGGCGGGGCAAGGCCCGCCGTGGCACACAAGTGGGGCAACGCTAAACACGTACGGGATTGGAATCCCCGGGCTTGACTGCTATACTAGTTCTCCGTCCGCCATCCGGATGGCCGGGTGGCACTGGCGGCTTGCCCGCCAGTGCATAACTTGCATCCGGGCAGCGAAGCACTGGTGGACAAGCCACCAGTGCCACCCCCCGTTTGGAACGGGAGAATCCAAGGCCATGCGAGAGAAGATTCTGGCCCACCTCCGGTCGCACCACTATCGGCCCCTGCGCTTGCGCCGCCTGGCCCACTTCTTCGACGTGGCCGAGGAAGATTACGCCGAGTTTCGCTCTCTCGTCAAGAACCTCATCCGCGAGGGCGAGGTGGCCGTCGGCGCCCGCGGCAAACTCGTGCCGGCCGAACGTGCCGCCCCGACCAAACGCCCCCGCGAACCCCGGCGCGCCGGGGTTCAGGGACGGTTCAGCCTGTCGGCCCGAGGGTTCGGGTTCGTCGAACCCGACTCGCCCGAGGGACCGACGCACGGCGAAGACGTCTACGTCGGCCCCGGCGACGCCGCCGGCGCCGTCACCAACGACACGGTCCTCGCCCAGGTCACCCGCAAGACGCCGCGCGGCTACGCCGGGAAAATCGTCGAAATCCTCCAGCGCGGACAGACGCGATTCGTCGGGACGTATCTGGTGGCGGACGGCCGGCCCATCGTCCGGCCGGACGGCGGCATCCTCCTCCAGGACTTTCCCGTCCCCGACGCCTCCAGCGCCGGCGCCCGACCCAAGGACAAGGTCGTCTTCGAGGTCCTCAAGTACGCCCTCCCCGGAGAGCCGGGCGAGGCCGTCATCGTCGAAGTCCTCGGCCGCCGCGGCGACCCCGGCGTCGACACCCTCACCGTCATCCGCCAGTTCGACCTCGCGGATGAGTTCTCCGAGGGCGCGCTCGCCGAGGCGCGCCGCGCCGCCGAACGCATCAACGAGGAGGCCCTCCGCGGCCGCAGGGACCTCACCGGCCAAACCGTTATCACCATCGACCCCGAGGACGCACGCGATTACGACGACGCCATCAGTCTCCTCGAGAACCGCGACGGGACCGTGACGCTCGGCGTCCACATCGCCGACGTCTCGCATTTCGTCCAGGAAGGGTCGCCCCTGGATGCCGAGGCGCGCGAGCGCGGCACAAGCGTGTATCTGCCGACGACCGTCATCCCGATGCTTCCCGAGACGCTCTCCAACGGCGCGTGCAGCCTCCAGGAAGGCCGGACGCGCCTGACGAAAAGCGCCTTCATCACCTTTCCCGGCGCGCCGGGACCGGCCGAGCCCGTCCGCGCCGAGTTCGCCAACTCCTTCATCCGAAGCGCGAAACGCCTGACGTACCTCCAGGCTCAGGCCGCCCTTGAGGGCAATCCCGGCGCGCCGGGACTCGACCCCGCCGTCATGGACCTCCTGAGGGCGATGGACGGTCTGGCGCGCCGCCTCCTGGAGCGCCGCCGGCGCGACGGATACCTCGAACTCGACCTTCCGCAGGTCGACCTGGAGTTCGACGATCAGGGCCGCGTCGTCGCCGCCCACCCGGAGGACGCGAGTTTCACCCACCGCATCATCGAGATGTTCATGGTCGAGGCCAACGAGGCGGTCGCGCGCGAACTGGCGCACCGAGGCATCCCCTTCATCCGCCGCATCCACCCCGACCCGGACGCGGAGGCGGCCGAAGAATTAAAACATTTTGCCCGCAGCGTCGGCCAAGAGTTGCGCGACCCCTCCGACCGCAAGGAACTCCAGGGGCTCCTCAACCGCGTTCGCGGCCGGCCGGAGGCCTACGGCATCCACCTGGCGGTTCTGAAGAGCCTTCGCCGCGCCGAATACAGCACCAAGCCCGAGGGCCACTTCGCCCTCGCCTCCGACGCCTACTGCCATTTCACCTCCCCCATTCGCCGCTACCCGGACCTCGTGGTTCACCGGGCGCTGGATCAGGTTCTCCGCTGCGAGGTGAAAAGCAAGAGCGGCGGCGGGCGAAAGGCTGAAAAGTCCCCCGGCGACGGCGACCTCGCTGCCCTCGCCGTCCACTCCAGCCAGACCGAACGCCGCGCCGAGGCCGCCGAGAGGGAACTCACGAAGATCAAACTCCTGGAGTTCCTCGAGGCGAAGGTCGGCGAGGTTTACGCCGGCGTCATCACCGGCGTCCAGGCGTTCGGATTGTTCGTCGAGATTCCCCACCTTCTGATCGACGGTCTGGTCCACATCTCCAGCCTTAAGGACGACCAGTACGCGTTCGACCGGAAGCGGTGGGCCCTTGTGGGCCGGCGCAAGGGCCGGATCCTGCGCGTCGGTTCCTGCCTGGAGATCCGCATCGTCCGCGTGGACATTCCGCGCCGCCAACTCGACCTGGAGCCGGTCGAAACCGAGGCCGCCGAACAGCCGCCCAAGGCGACACCTCCCCGAAAAGCCGCCAAGCGGCCGGCCAAGCGTCCGAGCAAGCGCGGCAGGAGAGGGAAGCGAAAAGGGCGATGAATGCTCGGCCCGTTCCCACGGATTCGCTGCGCACCGCCATCTTATACGCACACCTTTTCAAGCAGCACGACACCGGCCCGGGCCACCCGGAGTCCCCCGAACGCTGCGATGCCGTCATGCACGGTCTTGAGCGCACGGGGCTCAAGGATCGGCTCCTGGCGCTCGCGCCCCGCATGGCCGGCAACGAGGAAGTCCTCGCCTGCCACACGGAAAGTTACTTGCGGACCGTGCGGCGCGACGTCGCTTCCGGCGCCGACGCCTTGAGCACGGGCGACACGGCCGTCGGTCCGCGCTCTTTCGAGGCCGCGCTCTATGCCGCCGGCGGCGTCCTCGAAGCGGTAGACGCGGTTTTCGCCTCGCGCGCCAAGAACGCCTTCTGCGTCGTCCGTCCGCCCGGCCATCACGCGACGCCCGACCGCGGCATGGGCTTCTGCATCTTCAACAACGTCGCCCTCGCCGCCCGATACGCCCAACGCAAGCACGGCATCGAAAAGGTCCTCATCGTCGATTGGGACGTCCACCACGGCAACGGAACCCAGGAAATCTTCTACGCGGACCCGTCGGTCTTCTATTTCAGCACGCACCAGTGGCCGTGGTATCCTGGCACGGGGTCGCCCTACGAAACCGGCGAGGGGAAGGGCAAGGGGACGACGCTCAACTGCCCGTTCCCCGCGGGCGCGGGGCGAAAGGAAATCGTCGAGCAGGCGTTCCGGGGGAAACTCCTGCCCGCCGCTGACCGGTTCAAGCCGGACCTGGTTCTCATCTCGGCGGGTTTCGATTCGCGCGCCGGCGATCCGCTCGGCGGCTTTCGCCTCGCGGACGAGGATTTCGCCGACCTGACGCTTCTCGCGCTCCAGGTCGCCCGCTCTCATGCCGGCGGCCGGCTCGTCAGCGTCCTCGAAGGCGGCTATGCGCTCGACGGCCTCGCCTTGGCCTGTGCCGCCCACGTCAAGGCCCTCACCGAGGCCTGACCGGCGGCCGTTACTTTTCCGCGCGCTCGAGGTCCGCCGACTTCTCCCCCGCCAGGTCCGCCTCGTAGAATCCGCCGCCTTTCGGCAGCGCGACGTGGATGGCGAACGTGTAGTCGATCGCGAAACGCACCTTGTCCGTGACGAGTTCCAGGACATGCCCGCCCTGTAGTAGAGAACATCTCTCACTACAGGGCCCGCCCGCCGTCCGGTCGGCCGTCAGAAAATGCAGGTGCCAGCCCGGCAGGTTCAGCCCCTTTGCGTACTCTGGGCACCGGAAGCCGACCAGCGTCCCCCGCACGTTCTCGAACTCGAAGGTCGGCTGCTTCGCCGCCACCTCCGCCAAGCGAGGATACGGCTTAGTCTGCCTCGGAATGCTCCGCGTCTTCACGTGGGCGAACGTGCCTTCGATCTTGACGGCATAGGGGATGTTCTTCGTCGGCAGCACCTTGTCCAACATTTCTTCCAGGTGCGCCAGGTCGAAAGGTCCCTCGAGCGACCCCGTATGGTCCGCCTCGAAGAAGGTGACCGCAGCGAAGGGCGTCGTCTCCTCGTCGCCGACTTCCTCGGCCTTGCCGTCCGCGCGGACGCGGTACACGCGCCCGTCGAGCATCACCATCTCGCCGTCCAGCGCGTCGAACGTGCCGAGCCCCAGGTCGCCGCGCTTCTTCAGTTCCCCGACCGCCAGGTTCCCGTCGAACACGCCCTCCACGAGCGCGCCGAGCGTGGCCGTTTGAAAGAGGACGTCCCGCTCCGCCCGCTCCGCGCACCCCGCGCTCGTTGCCGCCAGGACGGCCAGCCAGGCAACCACCAGAGGATGTTTCATCGCGTTTCCCCTTGCCAGGCGCCCGACCGGAAGATCACTTTTCTTCCTCGTCTTCCGGCTCGAACGGTTCTTCCTTGAGGTCGCCGCCGGCGGTTTCCGAGAGTTTTGCGATGCGTTTCTCGGCCTCCGCCAGGGTGGCCCGGCAGGCCTTGATGAGTTCCGCGCCCTCGGCATAGAGCCTCAGCGATTCGTCCAGCCCCGCCTCGCCGGACTCCAGCCGCTCGACGATTTCCTCCACCCGAGCCAACCGCGCCTCGAACGAGGGCCCTTCTTCTTTCATCGCCTTTTTCTTCGCCATGCCTTTCCTCCGTTTCACTGTCCGGTTGGGTTTGGGGTGGCACTGGCGGCTTGTCCGCCAGTGCACAGCCCATCACTCGAACAGGGTGCGCTGCGGCGGACCGGCCGCATCCTTGCGCCGCTGCTCCTTCGCGATTTGCTGTTTCCTGATTTCCTCTATTCGACTCGAAAGTTCCCCTTGAGCCAGGTGCGTCCGCAGGCGGTCGCCCGGCCGCGCGTCCGCCGCCTTTAGGAGCGTCGCGCCGGTCCGCTCGAGCACCGTGCGGCTATAGCCGCGCCCGAGCACCCGGTCCGGGTCCAGGTCCGCCAGGCGCTGCGCGAAGCCGTCCACGCGCGCCCGCCAGCGGTGGACGAGCAGGGTCCGCCCGGCCGCCCGGAGGCGGAAGGCGGCCATCCCGAGGGCCCCTTGGGCGGCCTGCCAGCGGATGCGCGGCGCGTGTTCCGCCAGGAGCGCTGCGGCCCGCT
>Ga0315289_10010084_pt1 | contig 13557 bp, 12 predicted proteins | sample YL17G11_40_MG_FD_203452 | JGI IMG/M metagenome (GOLD analysis project Ga0315289, IMG submission 203452) | Sediment microbial communities from Yellowstone Lake, YNP, Wyoming, USA - YL17G11_40 | ecosystem: Environmental > Aquatic > Freshwater > Lake > Sediment | place: USA: Wyoming | collected...
GAGGCAGTGAATGTGACGAAGCGGAGTGCGTGAAACGTGAAACGTGAAACGTGAAACGTGAAACGTGTTCCGTGGTGCGTGGTGGGTGGGGGGACGGAAGACGGAACACGCAACACGGAATACAGAAGTTGTAATGCGTGAGGAGGTGACGTATGGCGTATGGGTATTGCGGCAAGGTCTTGCACGTGGATCTGACGGGGGGGAGGGTGGAGGTGGAGGAGCCGGCGGAGGCCTTCTACCGCAAGTACATGGGCGGGAGCGGGATGGGGACGTATTATCTGCTCAAGCATACCCCGCCTGGAGCCGACCCGTTGGGGCCGGAGAACACGCTCAGCCTGATGGTGGGCGTCGTCACCGGCGCGCCTATCTCGGGCCAATCGCGCGTGTGCGCCACGGCCAGGTCGCCCGTCACTAACCTCATCGGCGACTCGCAGGCGGGGGGCTTTTGGCCGGCCGAACTCAAGGCCGCCGGGTTCGATGGCATCGTGGTCCACGGCCGGGCGGAGCGGCCCGTCTACCTGTGGGTACACGACGGCGAGGCGGAACTGCGGGACGCCGGACACCTGTGGGGGCGGTTCACCGCCGAGGTGGAGGACGCCGTGCAGGAGGAACTGGACGACCGGCGCATCCAGGTCCTGCAGTGTGGCCCGGCAGGCGAGCAGGGAGTGCGCTTCGGCGCGCTGATCAACTATGCCAACCGGGCCAATGGGCGCACCGGCATGGGCACGGTGATGGCCGCCAAGAACCTCAAGGCGGTGGCGGTGCGCGGACACGGCCGCCCCGAGGTGGCCGACCCGCAGGCGCTCAAGGAACTCGCCAGGTGGGGGGTGGACCATTTCGAAAAGTCGGACGTCTATGGGCTGGGAATGTTGGGCACGGCCGAGATCGTCAATTCCCAGTCCAAGGGCGGGGGCTTGCCCACCCGCAACTGGTCCAGCGGCACGTTCGAGGGGGCGCAGGCGATCAGCGGCCACGCAATGCGCGACACCATTCTCAAGGAGCGGGACACCTGCTTTGGCTGCCTGGTGCGCTGCAAGCGGGTGGTGGAAGTGACCGAGGGACCGTTCCCGGTGGACCCGCGCTACGGTGGCCCGGAGTACGAGACGCTGGCCACGCTGGGCTCCTACTGCGGCGTCTCGGACCTGGCGGCGGTCGCCCGCGCCAACCAACTGTGCAACATGTACGGCATGGATACCATCTCCTGCGGCGCGACGGTCGCCTGGGCCATGGATTGCTTCGAGCGGGGACTGATCACGGCGCAGGACACGGACGGGATCGAACTGCGCTTCGGCAACGCAGAGGCGCTGGTGCACATGGTGGAGCGCATCGGGAAGCGGGAGGGCTTGGGGCGCGTGTTGGGGGAGGGTTCCGCGCGCGCGGCCCAGGCGCTGGGCGTGGGCCAGGAGCTGGTGGTGGCGGTCAAGAACCACGAATTCCCCGCCCACATGCCCCAGGTCAAGCGCAGCCTGGCGCTCATCTACGCCGTCAACCCCTTCGGCGCCGACCACATGTCGCACGAGCACGATCCCTCGTACAGCGGCTACCCGAGCCGCATGGCGGCGCTGGGTCTGCTCGATCCACAGCCGGACGACGTGCTGCACGCGGAGAAGGTGCGCTTTGCGCTGTATGGGGAGTACTTTTATAGTTGCCTGGACACCGTCAGCGTGTGCCAGTTCGTGTGGGGGCCGGCCTGGCAACTGTATGGCCCCAACCAGTTGGTGGAGGCGGTGCGGGCGGCCACGGGCTGGGACGTCAGCCTGTGGGAGCTGATGAAAGTGGGGGAGCGGCGGCTGAACCTGTTGCGGGCCTTCAACGCGCGGGAGGGAGCCGGCGCGGAGGCGGATACGGTGCCACCCAAGCTGCTGGTCCCGCTGCAGGGTGGAGCCAGCGACGGGGTGGCGGTCACCGCCGAGGAAGTGGAGGCGGCGAAAGCGATCTATTACCGCATGGCCGGCTGGGACGAGAGCGGCCGCCCGACCCGCGCAAAACTGGAGGAACTGGCGCTCGGCTGGGTGGCCGACATGCTCGGGTTGTGAGGGGGGGGAGGAACAGGATGCGCAGGATTAACGGATAGGAGGCGCAGTATAACAGGATGCGCTGGATTGACGGATGGGAACAGAATGCGCAGGTCGGGCCGCCGAGAAGCGGTTAGCATCAGGCTGGTACTTGAGACTTGAGCTGGTCAACCCGCTGGCGCAACCACAGGTTCACCAGGGTCTGGGTGCTCACACGACGCTCCAGCGCAATGCGGTGCAGGTCTTGCAGCAGCTCTGGCTCGATGCTCACGAACGTGCGCCGCGCCGTGGGGTCGAAAGTCATTTCGACCTCACGGGTTTCCTCTTCATAGTCCGCCAGGCTGTGCGTGTCCCAAAATTCGGCCATTTCCTCTACGGTGCGTGACTTGGAGATACTGCTAACTCCTTCGTCTGGCATAAGATCTGCGCTCCTTTCGATCCATGTCACGAGCAGAGATAATCAGGGCCTGGGTTCGTTGCTTGACGATGAAAAACACAGTCAGGTAGCGGCCTTCCTCGGTCTAACCATAAGCCGCGTACAAATCCTCCCCTTCTCGATGTCCCTTTTCCACAAACCGGATCCGTGGCTTCCCAAACAATACCTCTTCGACCTCCATAACGAGCACATTGTGCTTTTGTAACAATTTGTCTTCGATTTCCAGTAACCAGATGACGCGCGAGATTCTCATCCTTGCCCTCAATGACCATGATACGCAGGCAGCGGCAGATGTCAAGCCACTAAAAGAATTGAGTTTGCCCCTGGCCAGCCGGAATATCTCTGCCGCCACGACCATTTCCACGACGAATGATGTTCCCGCGGCGAACCCATGTAATCGGAGTGGCGTTTGACAAGAAGAGACCCTAGCAAGGAAGTTGTCTACCGGGTGGGGACGCTGACCTGCAAGGGGGCACTTCCCACCGGGGTGGCCCCGGCCCGCGCGGCGATCTGGCTGGCGGAGGGGCGCATCCCGCCGGGCGTCCATGCACCCGAGGTCGTGATAGACCCGCTGCCGTTCTTCAAGGAGTTGGAGGAGCGGGAGATCTATACGCAGGTGGGTGTGACGGAGTTATTGTAGATGAAGCAGGGGGCGGCGGCCGGCCGCCTCCTTTCACATTACCAGACGTGCAGGATGGCGCCCGGCGGTGTAGGCGCATCTCCTAACGCCTGTCAGAAATACCTCTATCTTGCCACCGAATTGCCTCTTTTTCAAGCAAACCCCCGGTTCGGCTATTGACTCTGCGGCACAAATCGAGTACAATGGAAGGGACGCGGTCACAGGAATCAAAGCCCCCATCTCCATAACCTGGCAAGGGAGTACCAAACATGCACGTACTCGATGTCCGCAAGCCAGCCACGAGACCGTTTGAGCGCTTACGAAAACGGCTAGCCTGGAACGCTTCCACGCGCATTCTCCTCTTATTCTACCTATTTAACATAATGTTCTGCATTCTGTTGATATCCGCGCTGCGCAATACACAGCTGACGAAAGACAAAGAGGAATTAGCCACAGTGATCCGCCGATTAACCGCAACGGTCGCTGGACATGAGTATGAGGATAGGCAGTCCAATAGCGCGAAAGCGACCCTTGAGTATGAGAGGGCACAGCTGAGCAGCACGAACACGGCTCTAGAAGCTACATCCGCAGTCGCACAGACGCAAGCGGCCTCTACGCCGGTACTTCCCACTTCGGCTCCCACAGCCACGGCGACCTCCATTCCGACACCAACACCTCCCACTCCCACTGTGACCTCAACTCGAATGCCACCGTCTCCCACTCCCACGATGGCCCTGACTCCAACGCCGCCTACTCCGGCCAGCACGCCAACACCCGAACCTGGCCCTGAACTCCCCATTCGACCATCAACTCCTCCATCTCCTGTCCCCCGGGAGACGCCGACATCCTGAAGGTTGGGGGAAATAGGTGAATATGAATACAACTGAAATACAACGCCTTTTTGACATTGGCCCCGTCAGAACACCAACGCAGTTCTTTGGTCGCAAAAAGGAAAGCCGAGAGGTTCTGGATCTTCTGTGTCAGAGACAAAACATTTCTGTCGAGGGACCGGCCAAGACTGGCAAAACCTCATTTCTGCTTCACGTTGCCCATCCACAAGTCCGCGCGCAGTATGGGCTTGCCGAGGAACAGGTGTTTGTTCACCTCGATAGTCGCTCCCTGGCCGGCCACGATCAAAGCCAGTGTTATCTGGCCATCTCAGAAGAGATAGTCCGCCAGGCCAGGAGTACGGAATCGGTGGGTGAGGCCATCGGAATCGCACTGGAGAAAGCGGCTCGTGAGGCCGGTTCGGAACCAGCATACTTGAGACTGCGGACCCTGTGCCAGGCTGCTCAAGACAACGGCTTGAAACTGGTTCTGGTTTTGGACGATTTTGAGTTTCTGGCTGACAGGTTCCGCTCGGAACATCGCTTCTTCTCGGCGTTGCGCGCACTCTTCACAAATTACCAAGTGGCGTATCTGGTGAGCTCTCAATTGCCACTCCACGCACTGGAACAGGCAATCCCAGAGGCTTCTCCCTTCTTTAACACCTTCTACCGCTTCACCCTCGAGCCACTGGCTCCAGAGGATAGCCGCGATCTCGTCGTTACCCTGCTTGGACGCGCCGGCGTTGAATTCTCCCAACTCAGCGTAGACTGCATTCTCGAATTGGGGAAGGGCGAGCCATACCACCTGAAAAAGGCCCTACACATCGCCTTTAAGGTATGGCAAGAGAGCCAGGGACAGTTGAAAACGAAACACTGTGAGGAAATCAAGAAACGGTTTGGGGAAAATGAACGTCATACAGAGTCCTCGTAGAAAAACGCAGCCGTGGGACGTGATCAAGGTGTTGGGCGTGGCGCACTGGATCCTGGTCACCGGTGCTGGCCTGCTCATCACATACCAGGTCATTTCCCGGTTTGGCGGTCAGATTAGAGTGGAGTTCGCCGCTCTGGTTCTCCTAGCCGAGTACGTAATATTTGATCTCTTTCGCCTGCGTTTTCTGGGGCTGTCCACCATTTCTTTGGGACTCTCGATTATTCTCTTCAGCCTCTTGATTGATTATCCGAACGCCCCTTTTGCAACATTACTGATTGCCACCTTCGGTTCGTTTGTCAGCGAAATGTTGCATTGCAGAGTTTTCTCCAAGCGACGTCTATCCTGGCCTGGAACATTCCGCCGTGCTCTGTTCTACACAGGTCACCATGCGATAGCCGGTGCAGGGGCACTGATAACGTATGTGTTTGCATGCTGGTATGTGCCTCGTTGGCTGGTGGAAATGATTCACATCCCGGCCACGCTAGTTTACGTCGTCACGTACTCTCTGGTCTCCATGCTTCTCGTCCGGCCTCACGACATAATCCGGCTTCTCCTGGCTCCTGATGGAGGAGCGTTCGTACGCGCTGATCTGCGTATGGCTTTGTTAACTCTGACCTTCCCTGTATTCACGTTCTATCTGTGTCTACGTTTTGGACAGGGAGAGAGAACCGTTGTCACGGCGGGCGTTCTTACTATCCTGCTATTGATGGTCTTTTGGGCACTCCATGGTTTCGTGAACACAGTAGAGGACTATGAGCGACTGACATTACGAAACAAGGTGAATCAGCACGTAGGCTCTAGTACTGCCAACATAGTCAAGACGGCGAGGCAGTTACTGGAAATCATGGGGGAGGAAGTGAGCTATCGCTGGGGCGCCGTATACGGCTTGTATAACGGCAAATTGGAACTGAAGGGGTGTGGGATCAGGTCTCGAGAGGGATCAATAGCTTTCTTGGGTCCGACCGGTAGTGAAGCGGCAGAAGTGACGGGTGAGGCCACCAGGGCAATTCACGGTGAGGCAATAGGGTTTCAAGAAATCAGTGAAGCAACGGGGACAACAGTTAAGAGAGAGACAATATGGCCTCCAGAAGCCAAGTCTGGCGAAGGCGTTTTCGGCAGGCTCGCGCAAGAGTACTTCCCGCCTCAATATTTCCACAAGGGTCTGACTCCCACTACCTCGCCGGACCTGTACCTCCCCCGAAAAACAGCGCTGATGGCGCTCCCTATCCCAGCGGAATCCCCAGGGGAGAAAGAGGAATATCAACCGTCAGGCGGTTGGATTGTCCTGGCCCAGTCTGGCAGGTTATTCACCGTTCGGGATTGGGAAAAGGGCCAAATACTGAGCAATGCGACCAGCAACTGGTTTTGGAAGATTCAGCGTGCCGAAGAGAGGGCCCGCAGGCTCATCCAAAATGTGGAAAAGTACATCGCAAATCCGGAGATTCTGCAACTTGGCATGCAGGAACTCATCATTCAGAACATAGATGTATCCAGAATTCTCATGGCGCTCCGAGATCGTTCTCTTCGCGAAGACCTGCCCACCATACTACAAAGCCTGGCTGAGGGAAAGACAAGTGACAGAACTCCAGTAGCCACGCAGATGCTCCCTAGAATATACGACCGGGTGCGGGAGGAGGCGGCAGTGCCAGTGGTGCCGCCCCTAACCGAGCGTGTCCGTGAACTCTTGGAGATGATCACCTATTCTTTGCCGGTGGCCTTTAGCCTGGAATATCTGCCCGCCGGCGGAATGGTTGGCCCTGACTTCAAGGGATTCTACGAGTTCTTACTCAAGGCCCTGAATGCCAAGACCATTGCGCGCATCACAGCCCTGGATGCGCAGATCGCACCTACCCTGGACGCGGTCCGAGGGGCTATGGAAGCGGTCGAGGTGCTCAGAAAACTAAGAGACATTGTGGCCCTGCTGAAAGACTATAGTCTGGAGGGGAATCCCATTGCACAGATCGCCTCCTTGAGCCGAGCGATGGACGTGCTGGCCAGGCATGATGAGACTGCACGGGAGAAATTTCAGGGTTCGATGGGCATCATCTTCCTGGAGATCACCGCGGTGTGGCGGGGGGCGATCACCGACGCTCTGAGAAGCCTGGAACGCGGCCCGGCCCGGCTGGAAGTGAGCCTGCGCAGTCGCCAGGCCATACAACTGGAGAAGATCACAGCGGGCATAGTTCTACAGAATAGAGGGCCGGGCATTTCCTCTGGGATCATGGCCCAGTTAGAGCCGTCACAGGACTATGACGTGCTCGAGGGCCAGGTGAACGTGGGCACACTCATCGCAGGCAAGGAGGCAGTGCCAGTGTTCACCCTGCGGCCTAGAGGGGATGGGCCTGTGCGGCTCCAATTCCACATTGCCTATAACGATCCAGAACGAGATGGTAAGGTTGCAGAGTTCGCCGATCTCCTGTACATTAGTGAGGCTCCGCCCCCCTACACCGAGATCCCTAACCCCTACACTCCCGGGCCTCCTCTTGAGCCTGGCAACCCCACCTTCATGGGCCGGGAGGACATTTTTGAGTTTATTGAACAGAACATCGCGGGCACGGCGGACAAGAAGGTCCTCGCCCTCGTTGGTGGGCGGCGTACAGGGAAGACGTCCATCCTCAAACACCTCCCGGCCCGCCTGATTGATAAACGCTACCTCCCGATTTTTGTGGACTGCCAGGGCATAGGGATTGACCCGGGGGTGGGGAACTTTTTCTTGAGCCTCGCGACGGATATCGCCGTTGGATTGAACAAGTTCGGCATCCATGTGCCGCACCTGACGTTGTCAGAACTGGGGGAGAGCCCGCAGCACGTTTTCCAGCGGCGTTTTCTCCCCATGGTGCGGGATGAAATCGGGGAACGTATCGTGCTGTTGGCTTTGGATGAGTTTGGGCACCTGGGGCGCCTGGTCAGGGAAAGGAACTTGCCTCCTGACGTTTTTCCTTATCTGCGCCACCTGATCCAGCACGAAGAGCGACTGGCCTTTATCATCGCCGGTACGCACGAACTAGAGAAGGAGATTGGTGATTACTGGTCCGTGCTCTTCAACATCGCCGTGTACAAGAGGGTTGGACGACTGGCCCGTGACGAGACCATCCGTTTGATCAGGGAACCGGTCCAATGCTACGGGATGAGGTATGATGACCTGGCGGTTGACGAGATGGTGCGCCTGACGGCTTGTCATGCGTACTTCACCCAGTTGCTCTGCCACATCCTGGTGAACCGATGCAATAAAGGGCAGCGCAATTTCGTTACCATTCAGGATGTCCATAACGCAGAGGAGGAACTGCTGGAAGCAGGTCAAGCGCACCTGGAGTTTATTTGGATGGTCTCGGGGCCAGTAGCAAGGTTAACTCTGGCCGCTTTGGCCGACCTGCGCACCAGGTCGGGCCAGGTGACGGGCTCTGAAATCGTTGATGAACTGATAAGCCGCCAAATAGACTTGCTCCCCAGCCAGATCATCGAGGTGATGGATGAGCTAGTTGCTCAAGACATTGTGTGCGAGATTCCTGGATATCGGGTGTCTTACGACTTCACGACCCAGTTATACGTGCACTGGCTACGTCGCTACAAGCCGTTGAGCAAAGTTGTGGAGGTAGAGCGCCATGAACTTGCCAAAAAATGAAGCCTCACCGGTTCTGAAGAATCCCTTTTATCATCGGGGGCCGATACGGGACCGTCGCTATTTCTTCGGACGCTCCAAAGAGACTCGCCAGGCATTGCAGATGCTGGGCGAAAATCAGTGCATCTCTGCCGTCGGCCCACGTCGTATAGGCAAGACCTCATTTCTGCTTCACCTCTGCGATCCAGAAGTACGGAAGGAATATGGCATTGGGGATGAACATCTCTTCGTCTACGTGGACTGCCAGGGGCTGGAGGATCTGGACAGGCTGCAGTTTTACCAATGGCTGTGGAAGGAGGCCAGGAAGGCGCTTAAGGAGCGGGGTGAAAGTGAAGGCTGGGCTCAGAGTATATCCAACTTCAACGACCTGCGGGACGCAATGGAAATGGTCCAGAATCGGGGGTATAGACCGACTTTTCTTTTCGACGAGTTCGAATCACTGGCAACAAACAAGGGAATGGACCGGGCGTTATTCTCTTCGTTGAGGAATCTCAGCGAGGGGTTCCAGGTAACTTATGCCACTGCTTCCCAGATGCCATTACTGGAACTGACGTACTATGACGATTCGATATTGAAGTCTCCGTTCTTCAACAATTTTCAGGCCATTCCTCTAAGCCTGCTGGAGCCCGGCGAGGCCAGGGAGATGGTGCTCAGTCTCACAGAGATGATAGGGCGGGTGAATTACTTCTCCGAAGAGGATCTCAGTTTTGCGTTCGCAGTTGCCGGTTACCAGCCATTCTTCCTACAAGTGGCCTGTTATCACCTCTTCGAACGGAAAACGGAGCGCGGAGGGCTTACGGCAGAGGATTATGAAGCCGTGCGACAGCGATACGTCGAGGACGTGGAGAGGTATTTCCACCACATCTGGAGTCATTCAGAGATGGACGAACAGGAATCAATGCGATTGGCATGTGAAGGGAAAGTCAGTGATCTCAGTGCTGAACAGAGGCAGCGACTGGAAAGGAAATGTGTGCTCTATGGCGATGCTCTCTTCTCTTCAGCCTTCACTGAATTCATACGAAAGCAGGCGGGCACTGTACCCAAGAAGGTGTCAGCGCCCATACCATCACCGCCTGAAACTGCGATGGAACACGCACTCACAGAAGCTACTCAGAAAATAGCAGCTCACATTGAACAAGCTATTGCGCCCGAGATTAGAGAAATCAGGAGTATGCTTGAGGATATTTCACTTGGCGGTCTAGAGTTCCTCGGGAACTTTGAAGGGCTCGCAATAGTGGAGATTGCCGACACCCAAGAGAACCTGATCCCTTTGTCAGAGGAAGAGGCCTATGTATTATCAGAGGGGCAAACTTATCAGTTACGGGTTACCATTCAGTCTCAAGCTCAAGAACCTTCGGAAGGCAGTTTCGACGTTATTCGCTTGACGGATGGGCAGGATGTTGACACCGTTAACTTCACGGTGAGTTTGGATTGTGATAGCCTAAGACTTAGACCCGCCAAGCTTGAGTTTACCATTGGCACCAGACAGGCGGAGGCGGTCACCAGGGCCGCTGACTTGATAGCCGACAGGGAAGGTGACCACACCATATTTGTTGTGGTTTACCAGAAGAGTGCACTTGTGCAAATCATCCGCCTAGACCTGAAGATTCGACAGGAGAATCAGTAGAGGTGGAACAGCAACCAAAACGAAGAGAACCCATTTTAGCAATTGATGTGCTCAAGGTAGATTATGGGTCAACTACCATCAAGCTCATCCGTCCAGGCCACCCTGAGAAAACGATCGAAACATTCTGGGGACACGACAAACTGGCAGACTACTACGAACGTTATCACCAAGCGTTGAAGAAATTCAGATATGAACTAAGTGACAGCCTCGATCAGAAGCCAGTGGCATTAGCAAGAGCATTGCAGGCGCTTTTCCAGTATGGCAAAGTGGGTTTTGCGGACATATTTGAAGATAGTTTTCCGGAGATCACTGACTACCTGATGAAGCACGCACTAGTTGGCGGTTCCAACTATGCCCGGCGAACTCCGCCACATGTGATTGAAGTGAGGACAGAAACCACCACAGATATTATTCCAATAGAATGCCTGGTGATGGTAGACTCGAAGTACGAGATAGAGGATCTGCGGGATGTGCTCAGTGCCGCGTCAGGGATATTGGGGTTCTCATTCATCATCAAGCGAGTCATCACAAGAACGCGGCAGAGTCAGAAGCGATACCTCGACAATGTGCCACGGTTGCCTGTGAAGTACTTCTGTGATAAATCACTGAAGGGTGCCGAGGATGAATGTGCGTTTTTCAAGGAGCATGAGGAATTCTTATGCCTGGAGGGTCCGTGGCCGCACGAATACACCGCGTCCACAGCGAGCGATTTCGTCCGGCATCTGTGCAGACCGGATACCAGGTTTGGCTGTACTGACGGCGCTGACACAGGTTACAGTCAACGCGATGAGATTCACCACATATCTTGCCATTGCTTTACCAATGAAAAGGATTCCTGGAAATCTGGTCTCCAATTGGTGGGAGAGCGAATTACCCTCGAGGTGATGAAAGAACGTTGGACGAAGTTCTACCGGGAAGCCAGGAACCGGCCGATGGAAATGCCTTTGGTTTTCTTGAATGCCTGCGGTAGCTCAGAGGTGACACCTAAGGGGATGGCCTCGTTTCTGGAGTTCTTTCTGGTAAAGAACGGGAACTGCGGGTTCATTGGATGTGAAAGTCGTATTCCAGACATATTTGCCAGCCAGTTCTCTAAGCAGTTCTATCTGCATTTGCTCAGAGGCTTCGGGGTGGGGGAAGCAGTCTTTTGGGCTCGCCGCAAATTGCTGGAGAGGCACAAGAATCCCTTAGGGATTCTGTACACTGCGTACGTGGACCCATATTTGCGGGTGGCAAAAGCGGCAAATATCGACTGAGGCTGGTTCAAAGATTGGGCACAAGATTAAACCCTTGGGTGAGGCATATCTGGCCTACCAGAGCGCGTCTTTGCACCTGGGTGGGGCGTCTGTTATTGCAGCGGAAGTCTACTACATTCAGTTGGAGGCAAACATGAGTGAGCGCACAATCACAATCATCGGGAGGGAAGATACAGAGGATCGGGCTCTATTGGGAACGGTTAGAGACTGGATGTACGCGCAGGAAAAAGTCTCGATAAGGAAGCTAAAGTCTGCGCTTTCCGGTTTTACGTCCAATATGGGAGAGATTCTAGATGGTCTTCCAGATGAGGTGGCAGGCTACAAACTTGAGTCAATTGACGTGAGCCTGGAAATCAGTGCGAAGGGAAACGTGAGCCTTATGGCAATTGGCGGGGAGGCTGGTGGCACAGGCGGTTTGATCCTCCATCTCAAGAAGAAGCCGTCAATGGAAAAATAGCTGAACTTTATCCGCGAGCCCAAGTTCCGCTATACGGGCCGTGGGCGCTTCGACACTAGGTCGAGCCGGCGACTGCCAAGTACGCCTTCCAGGGATGCCCAACCTGGCTAAGGCGCGCCTGGGCTATTGTTTGTGGCGCGACCCGACGATGAATGCTTCGACCGCCGCGCCATAGATGTGAACAGGTATGGGTGGTCATGTTCTATCCGATCAAAGACTAACGAGAAGAGGCTTACGAGCAATGACTGAGAATCCCTTCTTCCACCGTGGTCCGATTCACGATCCGACCTACTTCCATGGCCGGGAGGCGGAGGTCAAGCAGGTCCTGGAGATGCTGAGCCAGAGGCAAAGCGTCTCTATCACCGGCCCGCGCAAGATCGGTAAGACCTCGTTGCTCCTTTACCTCTCCCAGCAGGAAGTGATGCGACAACACAGGCTCGACCCGGCCCGCCAGCTCTTCGTATACGTCAACTGTGAGGGTTTAGGAGAGTTGAAGTTACAGGATCTGCACGCTTTGATTGTGAAGGAAGTGGCGGATCGTGCAGTTCAACTGGGGCGTCGTCTCGCCATCCCAGAGCATCCAATCTCCTACCTCGACTTCAAGGGCATCCTCCGCGGATTAGCCGATTCTGATGAGAAACTAAATGTGGTGCTACTACTGGATGAGTTCGAATCCTTGAGCAGGAATCAAGAGTTGTCCAGCAAACTTTACCCTGGACTGCGTGCCCTGGCCCAGGAGTCTATCGTCACCTGTCTTACTGTCTCCCAACGTCCGCTGGGGGATTGCAGTGAGGAGTACTCTCCCTTCTTCAACATTTTCGTCCCGTTGAAGATGGGGCTTTTCGACGAGTCAGAAAGCCGAGGACTGATGGAGCGCTATCTGTCGAGAGCACAGGCCGCCTTCTCCCCAGAAGCCCTCAATGGTATCCTGGAGTTGGGCGGAGGGCATCCTTTCTTCCTGCAGGTGGTGGCCTACTCGGCCCTGGAGCTTCAGCGCATGAAGGGGGTGCCTCTGGAAAACCAAGACTTGCGCATCCTGACCCAGACAGTTCGCAGCCAGGTCGAATCTCATTTCGACTACTACTGGAGGCACCTCACGCCTGAAGAGCGCTACGTCCTGGTTGCTCTGCCGCTCACCCAGAACGAGGACGCACATCGGGAGCAGTTGAAAGCACTCGCCGATCATTGCCTTATCATCAAAGAACGGGAGGATGAGGGATACAGGTACTTTTCGCCGCTGCTCCGCGATTTCGTGCGCCGTCAAGAGGCGCCAGACGTCCTGCAGGCTGACCCGTTTGTCCTCGTATTGCCCCTCCAACGTGCATTGCTGCGGGAGAAGCCCCTGCCCTTGAATCCAAGACTCTTCGCTCTCCTGAGTTATCTTGTGGAACATCCGGGCCGGATTGTGAGCAACGAGGAACTCGACCGAGAGGTATTGTCGCCACCAGAGGAACGGCAGCAATACCAGTATATGGGCGATGATCGCTTGAAATCCACTATCAGAGAACTCCGCAGAGCGCTGGGTGAGGAAGCAGACCGCATTGTCAACAAGTGGGGAGTAGGATACACGTTAGAAATCCCGCCGGAGGAGTAGCCCAGGCAGTCTTGTCCTTGTCCAGGAGACCAAGGTGATTGGAGAGAATCCATATTTCCATCGCGGCCCGATCAGGGATGCGGAATATTTCTACGACCGCACTCGAGAGACGGCCCTCACACTGCAGATGGTCAAGAACAGGCAAAGCGTGTCGGTGGTTGGCCCGCGCCGCATCGGCA
>Ga0315289_10010085_pt1 | contig 13557 bp, 10 predicted proteins | sample YL17G11_40_MG_FD_203452 | JGI IMG/M metagenome (GOLD analysis project Ga0315289, IMG submission 203452) | Sediment microbial communities from Yellowstone Lake, YNP, Wyoming, USA - YL17G11_40 | ecosystem: Environmental > Aquatic > Freshwater > Lake > Sediment | place: USA: Wyoming | collected...
CAATATCAGCAGGCGGTCGCCAAGCTTCACTACCCCGCTGATGAACGATGACTCAACGCCCCCCGCGGCAATTGCGGGGCTAGGCTCAATGTCTTCTGCGCCTATGTTTATGACTTCCGGTGTATCAACTATCAGCCCGACCTTGACGTTCTGCGCTTCCACTACGACTATCCTGGTCGCAGCACCCCGCACGGAACCCTCGATGCCGAGCCTCCTTGCAAGGTCGACCACCGCGACGATCTGGCCACGCAGGTTTATTATCCCCTCCACGAACCCCGGAGACCTGGGCATCCTTGTTATATCTACCGGGGAGATGACGCCCTCGACTTTCTGCACGTCCACCCCGAACTCCTCCATCCCCACCCTGAAGGACACGAGCTGCATCTCCCGGTCGACCGAGAATCCACCTTCCCCCATCATTCCTCCTGAAGCGTCAGCTGGTCTTTATCCCCGCGATAATAGCTCTTAACCTCTCCGCGGTATCAGCGAGCTGCGCTGCGGCAGCCGAGATCTCCTCCATGGCCGCGGTCTGCTCCTGGATGGTGGCAGAGACCTCCTCGCTGCTCGACGCGGACTCCTGGGATATACTGGCTATCGTGCCGATTACCTCCACCACCTTGTTGGTACCCTCGGCAATGCTGTCGGTAGCCTGCGATATCCCCTGGGTTTCAAATCCTATGGTCTCGACCGCCTCTTTAATGCGGTAGAGGGACTTGCCCGTATCGCTCACCCTGGCCGCGCCCTCGTCGGCCTCATTCGCGTTGCTCTCCATGGACCTGACGGTGGTCTTGATGGTCCTTTGTATCTCCCTTATTATGGCGGCTATCTGGTTGGCCGCCCTCGCCGACCCCTCGGCAAGCTTGCGAACCTCTCCCGCCACCACCGCAAAGCCTCTGCCGTGCTCACCCGCGCGGGCAGCCTCGATGGCCGCGTTCAGCGCAAGCAGGTTGGTCTGGTCGGCTATGTCGGTTATCACGTCAACGATAAGACCTATCTGTTCTGATTTTTCTCCAAGGTCCCCAATAGCTCCTGCAGTCGCCCCGGTAGCCTCCACCAGCAGCCCCATCTTCTCGGTCGCTCGGTTGACCGAGTCCACCCCGTCCTCGACCGTAACCCTTGCCTCGCCGCTGTACTTCGCGACCTCTCTCGCGGCCTCGGCGACGCGGTCCACTTCCTCTGCCATCTTGTTTATGGTGGACGAGGCCAGCATCATTGACTGCACCTGGTCCTCGGCCCCCTTGGCAAGGGCGGCTATTGTCGTGGCCGTAGCTTGAAAAGCGTCGCTCGTCTCCTTCGAAACCGAAGCCGTGAGGTTGCTGGAGCCGGCGACATTATCCGCAATTCCATGCATCTCGTCGGCCAGCCCACGGAGGGACGCGAGCATCTCGTTCAAGGCGAGGCTTATGGGCCTCAGCTCAGACCTCGTGCTTATAGCGGCATCGGCGCTGAAGTCACGGCCCATCAGGCGCTTTGAGAAGACATCGAGTTTTTCCAAAGGCTTCACATACATGGCGGCAGCCGCGCTACCAGCGACGGCCACGGCCAGTACTCCCGCGCCTAAACCCATCGCGGCACCGGTCAGCCACTTTCCAGGCGTCCGGTCCTCCACAAGTATGCGTACGAAAAGAATGCCTGCCAGGGTCGCGACGGGAAGTGCAAGAATCGACGTGCGCAGCCAGAACCTGCGCGTCATCGGCAGCATCTGCCACCACCTTAAGACCTTACTCTCTTTGATTCTATCCGTACTCTCTTTAGCTACTACCACGGCCTCTCATCTCCGAATCAGCCACCACGAAGCCCTTCGTGATAAATCATCCGCCGGCCACTCCTTTTGCGGCACCAACCTTGACCGTACCCGTAAGTCGCTGGTATATCCTCTCCCGGGGGAACGCCGCCCTGAACAGCATTGAAGCCTCGTGCCCAAGCGTCTCCGACTTCCCGAGGACGATGTACCCGTCTCTCATGATGCTCGATGCGATAATCTCGATAACGCGGGCCTGGACGTCCCGCGAGAAATATATGAGGACATTCCTGCACATAATCATGTCATGGTGACGCCGCCCCTCGAGTTCGAACAGGTTCAGCCTTTCGAACTTGACCCGCCTGTGCACGTGATCGCGGACCTGGTAAGCGACCCCATCACTTGTCTCCAACCTCTCGAAGTACCTGTCGGGGTCCATGCCCTCGAGCACGTCCATCTGCGGGTATACCCCTTCCCTGGCTACCGCCAGGCTCCGGTCGTCTATATCCGAACCGAGCACCCGGACATTCCAGTTGTCGATCTCGGGGCCGAGTACGTGGTCAAAGAGCATCGCCATGGAGTAAGGCTCCTCTCCACTGGCACAGCCGGCGCACCACACCCGCAACGTCCTGCTCCCTACAGGCCCCTTCGACCTTAGCATGCCGGGGATCACCTCGTCCCGGATCTTGTCGTAGACATCCTTGTCCCTGAAAAACTGGGTCACGTTTATAGTCAGCTGGTTCAAAAGCTGCGTATATTCCTCCGGGTCTACCCGGAGTACCCGCAGGTACTCCAGGTAATTCCTGCAGTTCTTCGCTCGCAACCTGACCGCGATCCTCCTCTTCAGGTAGTTCTCCTTGTACTGCTCGCAATCAAGGCCCCTGTCAAGGAACATTCTTCTCTTGAGGAGCGCAAATGCCTGGTCTTCACTGAGCAACTCGCCACACTCCCGGTAAGGACTTCCGGCCTCAATTATATTTCATCGTCCCTTTTCCATACCAACCTTCAAACCTAAACGCAGACGGCTAAGCGCGCCTTCGCCACTCCCCTGGCAGGCCCGCCCCAATGTTTGGAAGCAGGCCACGGGCACAGCCGTCTCCTGTTTATATCGGCAAAGTTGCGCATTCTGTTGAGATTCTGAGTACCCACTTTTGAACAGTACCGGCCTCTAAACAATCTTTCAGCGCTCAATTGACAAGCAGTCCCACCTGCGTTACCTTCATTAGAACTCTCGGGGCCGCCGTGCAAGACACAGGCGGTTTAGGAGATGCGATGTCGCCCGAAATTATCTTCGACCCTTATGCAAAACTCTACTCCGAAGTATCCAGACTCAGCAGGTCCTCAGATATACGGGACCTTCTGAGTGTAACAGGGCGCGCCGATATCATATCGTTCGGCGGGGGGTTTCCGTATATCGGCGGCCTGCCTCCAGAGGACTTCTCCCGGGTCATGAACGAAGTCGTGACAGGGAGCTTCGCGGAAGCCTTCCAGTACGGAGAGACCGAAGGCCTGGAACCGCTCAAGTACCGGTTGATTGAAGTGATGGCCGAGGAAGGCCTGGAGGCGGAACCCGAACACATCCTCATCACCACCGGCAGCCAGCAGGCCCTTGACCTGCTGGGCCGTATATTCATCGACCCAGGCGACACGATAGTTATGGAGGGCCCCACGTACGTGGGCGCTCTGACGGCCTTCCGCCCCAACGGCCCCAAGATAATGACCATCCCCCTCGATGAAATGGGAATGCGCATGGACCTGCTCGAGAAAGAGCTCGCTCGCACCGACGCGCCGGCTCCAAAGTTCGTCTACGTGGTGCCCAATTTCCAAAACCCGGCAGGCGTCACCATGCACAAAAGCCGCCGCGAGAAGCTCATCGAGCTCGCCGGGAAGTACGACCTCCTCATAATCGAGGACAACCCCTACGGGCTGCTCCGCTTCGAGGGAAAACCGATGGCGCCGCTCGCGGGCCGCGACCGGCGCCGGGTGATCTACCTTGGTACGCTCTCCAAAATAGTCTCCCCCGGCATACGGGTCGGCTGGGCCCTAGCTCCGGCGCCGGTCATCGAGAAGCTGGCAATATTGAAGGGGTCGGCCGACCTCTGCTCGAGCAACCTGAGCCAGATGTTCGCGGAAGCGTACCTCGGCAAGGACATTTGGGGGAAGAATCTCGAGAAACAGAAGGCGATATACCGTTCCCGCCGCGACGCGATGCTCAAGAGCCTGGAAAAGCACTTCCCCAGGGAGGCAAGCTGGACACACCCCGAGGGCGGGCTCTTCATCTGGGTGACGCTCCCTGAGTACCTCGACACGACCAAGATGCTACCGCTTGCGATCGAGCAAAAGGTTGCCTACGTGCCCGGCACCGCCTTCTACCCCGATTACACGGGGGCGAACCACATGCGGCTGAACTTCAGCTTCCCCCCCGAAGAGCAGATCGTCCAGGGAATAAAGCGCCTTGGAAAGGTCATAAGAAAAGAGATGGAACTTTACCATTCGCTGGGCCTGGATCGTCCTTGAGCGATACCGCCCGGGAGGAGGAAGACGGGATGAAGCCAAAGATCGCAGTGCTCATGGGGGGCCGCTCGCTGGAAAGGAGCGTTTCTCTCAAGTCGGGCAAGCGCGTTGCGCGAGCCCTGGAGAGCAGGGGTTACGAGGTGATAAGCCTGGACGTGGATGAGACCCTGGTACCACGTATCCTCTCGGACAAGCCGGACCTTGTCTACATAGCGTTGCACGGGAAGTACGGCGAAGACGGTACCATCCAGGAGCTTCTGGACATCATCGACGTCCCTTACACTGGACCCGGTCCGATGCCGAGCATGATCGGTTTCAACAAAGTACTTTCGAAAGAACTTTTCCGCGCACACGGTATACCCACCCCGAGATACTACACACTCAGCTCTTCGACCCTGGAAGAGATGGGCGCTTCAGAGCTTCTGGGCTACGCCTGGGAGAAGCTGGGGGCCCCGCTGGTGGTCAAACCGGCGGCCCAGGGCTCCGCGCTGGGCGTCAGGATCGTCGAGAAATGGGAGGACCTGTCCGGGGCACTGGTCGCCGCCCTGGGGTACGACGACAGGGTGATCCTCGAAGAGTACATAAAGGGCCGCGAGGTCGCAGTCAGCGTGATCGGGACCGAAACACCGGAAACGCTTCCCGTGGTGGAGGTCGTGCCCGGCTCCGGGTTCTTCGACTTCGAATCCCGCTATACCCCCGGGAAAACGGATTACTTCATACCCGCCAGGCTTGACCCGGGTGTCACCGCGGAGGTAGAGCGCATAGCCCTGGCCACACACGAGCTCCTCCGGTGCAAGGACCTCTCAAGGGTTGACATCATAGTGGGTGACGACAATGTACCTTACGTGCTCGAGCTCAACATAAGTCCCGGAATGACCGAAACCAGTTTGCTGCCCCTTGCCGCCGAGGCGGCCGGCATGCCCTTTGAGGATCTTGTCGAGAAGCTTGTTGCGTTCGCCCTGCAGAAGCCTCAATGAACCCGGGGCGTCCCTGACTTCAGGCCGGATCGACTTCGCGGGCTGACCCGGGCTCCGCTTCAGCCCCTGCAATAATCCCGTATATCCTTTTCAGGTCCTCGATATCGAGGAACTCGATTACGAACCTTCCCTTAAGCCTGCCAACCGAACCCTTTACTCTCGCCTCCAAGATCTCCTCCAGCCTTTTGAACATCTCCACGGCCTCCCGGGGAAGCGGTGTCTTTTGCCGGTCTTTGCGCGGTTCTTCCTCACCCTTCAGGGAACGGACGTACTCTTCGACCTGGCGCACGGACAGCCCCTCTTTAGAGATGCGTAGCGCGAGCTTTTCCTGAGATTCCGGCTGGTCCTGCAAAGCCAGTAGAGCCCTTGCGTGTCCTGTCGTAATCCTGTCCTCCAGGATCTGCTGCTGTATCGAAGGCGGCAACTGCAACAGGCGTATCGTGTTGGTTATCTGCGCCCTGCTCTTTCCGACTTTACGCGAGAGTTCCTCGTGTGTCGCGCCGAAGTCCTCCAGCAGTTGCTGGTAGGCAGTTGCCTCCTCGATGCCGTTGAGGTCATCGCGGTGAAGGTTTTCGATCAGGGCCACCTCCAGCGAGTCCGTTTCCGTTGAATCTTTCAAGATGGCGGGAATCTTCTCGAGACCGGCCGCCCGGGCAGCGCGCCACCTCCTCTCGCCGGCGACAAGTTCATACTCGGTTCCCACAGACCTCACGATGATAGGTTGCACGACTCCGAAGGCCTCCATCGACCGGGCCATCTCCTCGAGGCTTTCCGGATCGAACTTCCTGCGCGGCTGCCTGGGGTTCGGCCTTATGTCCTTTATCGGGATCTCTTCAAGACGGTGCCCCTGCGCCGCCGCCGCCGAGCCGATCAGCACGTCCAGCCCCTTGCCCAGTCCTCTCCTGGCCACTTTGCACCACTTCCTTCGCAAGTTCCATGTACGCCCAAGCCCCTTTCGAAGAGGGATCGTAAAGGATGATCGGTTTCCCAAAACCCGGCGCTTCGGAGAGCCTGACGGTGCGAGGGATGACCGTCCTCATCGTCAGCTGCGGGTATTCCCTTCTCACCTCTGCCTGCACGTCACGGGACAGGTTGGTCCTCGAGTCGAACATCGTGAGCAGCACTCCGCTTATCCGAAGCCCGGGATTTAAATGCAGCTTCACTCTCTGTATGGTGCGAAAAAGATATACGAGACCCTCAAGCGCATAGTACTCACACTGTATCGGGACTATCGTCTCTTCCGCCGCCGCCAGGCTATTTATCGTCAACAGCCCCAGCGCCGGAGGGCAGTCTATTATCATGAAGTCATAACCTGACCGTATTCTTTCCAACCCTCTGTGGAGCCTGTTCTCGCGTGAAAGCTCCGCGGCGAGTTCGATCTCTGCAGCCGCCAGGTCGAGCGTTGACGGGATCACGTCCATCCCGTCAATCGGGCCATGCCTTATTACAGCGTGCGGATCAAGCCCATCCATAATAACGTTGTATACGCACTCGCTGATCTTTGCCTTCTCTATCCCGACCCCGCTCGTCGCGTTACCCTGGGGGTCCATGTCAACCATTAGCACCCTCTGGCCCAGCTTTGCCAGGCAGGAGCTCAAGTTTATCGCCGTGGTCGTTTTACCGACTCCGCCCTTCTGGTTTGTTATCGCTATCGTCCGCACGTCGCTGTTCTCTGTCGCGGAACAACCCTTGGACTCCACGCTGCCATCTGTCATTGAGGCTCTCCTAAAACCCGGCGACCAATATCTTATCTCTTCCTTATCACTACAAGCGATACTCTGTCTTGTATACCAAACTCAATCGGATACTCGGGCTTGACCACTTCTACTAGTGTCCCACCGGAAGCCTCTATTACCCCTATAGCATCGTTGACCTCATTTGCAACGTGGCTGCCCTTAACGGCTACGTAGAGACCGCCTTTTCTCAGTAAATCAAGCGCTATCGGCGCTGCTGTCACCAGTCCTCCGGCAGCCCGGCCTAATGCGAAATCGAAAATCATATTATCCGATAGCCTCTCTGCCCTCTCTCTTACGACCATCGCGTTTCCAAGCTTCAGCGACCCAATAGCCTCCGCCAAGAAAGCCGCCTTTCTCCTCGAAGATTCTGCCAACGTGACTTCCCATTCTGAACACGCTATCGCAAGAACCACCCCAACAAGTCCTCCCCCACTCCCAACATCAATCACTTTTCTTTTCTCTTTCTGCTCCAACACATTCAATACAGCCAATGAATCAACAAGCGCTCTTTCTGGTTTTTTAGCTAAAAACCTCGATGTCAGCCCCGCCCATTCTCTTCTGTTCCTAAGCAGACGTATATATTGTTTTATCTTTTTCTCCTTCTCAACAACATCCTCGATTTTGTAGTATTCAAGTATTTTGACCAGCATATCTTGTTTTTTCACTTTTCTGATTAATAAATCAACACACACTTAACATTATATATCAATATAAAGTATAGATTCACCATATATTACCAATATATACCAATTCTTCCTTTTCTTCTTTTTTCACCAGCCATAACCAATTAAACTTTCTTAAGTCTCTGAAATACCAATACTGCTGTTCCACACTAGCACTCGTTTTGCCATCTTCAAATCTCATCTTGTTTAATTATAAAACCGCTTTCCACGATCAGGCAAAAATCCATGGATTCAACCGTTGAGGGTCTCTTTTGCATATACACCTTACGATATTTTCGATAAAGATGCTTTTTCCATTAGTTGTTTCACGTGAAACCATTCTGAGGTTTTTCAACAATTAGTCCCCATTTATTCACAATATTGTGGAAAACTCACTTGACCGCTGTAAGATTTCTCCTGTGTTTCAACTTCAACACCCATGAAACGATCCGTAAAGTCGTACTTTTCCACAATAGCAACTTTATGTTTACATCTTTCTGTTCCTCGCGCCAGTAATAGCAGCAAGTTTGCTTTTTATTCTATTTTTTCCATCCCCCTGGCATTCATACTCTCAATAATCTCGAAGCTCGATCAAGATCCTCTCTAAACTGGTTCTCCCTCGATTCCTGCTTATCATAGTCTCACTTGATCTCTTCATATCTCTAAATTTTTCCGCTCCCCGGTTCTACCTCTTAGTTCTCACCACTCTGTTATCTTTGTTTTTTACCTTCCAGCCACGCCGACTCACGGTGATTACAACCAGGTCCACACATTATCGGATGAATGCGGAACCACAGGGGCCATCTCTAACATGTTTTTTTCTAACTCGTTCGACCACCAGAAAATTCATAATCGATATCTCTAAAGCCGATATATTTAAACTATGAACTTGATGTTTATTTTTGAATCGCCGCCAAACTCCAGCGACACAAAAAAAATTGGCGAAAAAGTATCTTCGTTTAGTTTAGGCATTAGCTGGAATAAGCTGGATCTTGAACAGGTTGTCTCAGTTTAGCGAACCCCTTCACTAACAGGGCTTAATACGGACTTGGCTCGCTGGTGTTTCACGTTGAACGATCATCGATCGGATGGATAACAACTCTTCTGTCGGGGCCTTCTCCTTCGCTTTCGGTTCTGACCCCGTTTATATTGCTAAGTACAAGGTGAACGGTCTTTCTCTCAGAAGGGCTCATCGGCGGAAGCTTCATGCTCTTTTTCTGTTGGAGTACCCTCGTTGCCATCTCTTCCGCTTCCTTTTCGAGCCTGACCTTTCTCCGCTTTCTGTATCCTTCTATGTCCACAACAATCCTCTTGCTCACGCTGTCCGAGCGCCTGCAGCCAATGTTGACAAGATACTGGATCGCATCCAAGGTATTCCCGTTTTTCCCTATAAGCACGGCAATGTCCTCTCCCCAGATATCTATAATGATAGAGTCAAGACTGTCTTTTGCCTCCACGACCGCCTCGATGCCGAATATCCCGAGGATGTCCTCGATCATCCCGACAGGCTTAGACGTACTGTCTACTAGTTCCCCCGTGGGCGCCATGTCAGCATCTTTTCCCCCTGGCCCGGTTTCTTCCTCTTCCTCGATCCCGGCTGGCTTATCCCGAGCTTTGCCAATAACTTCCCATTCGCCGATCAGCTCCACGCGAACCCGGGCTTCCTTGTCGCCAAGACCCAGAAAGCCTTTTTTCGGCTCCTCCAGGATCTCGACGTAAATGTCGTCCCTCTCGAGCCCGAGCTCTTCAAGAGCAATATCTACCGCTTCATCAACCGTTCTGCCTGCATACTCCCAAGACTTCTCCCTCATTAGATACCCCTCTGCCCTATCTTAAGGTTCACTTCTTCTTGGATCCCTTCTTCTTTGCGGGATATTTCTTTGCCCCGCCCTTCTTCTCCGGCTGCTTTGAGGTAGCAGCAGGTTTCTGCCCCTGCGGCTTCTTTGCAGGAGCCGCACGATCCCTCTGTTGCCCGGACGGTTTCTTGCCGGCCGGCGGTCTTTTTGCTCCATCCTTCGAAACAACACGGTCGGCCTCTGCCCCTTTCAACGGCACTCCAGCCTTCTTGGCGCCGGTTTTCTCGGGAGGCCGTAGCTTCAAGAAAACAAGAAGCCTCGACCAGTATTCACCGTGTTTGAATCTGAATCTTTCTACGAACTTGACCGGTTCGCCGGCTTTCTCCAATTGCTCCCTTCGTTCCTGGTAGAAACCCTCACGCCGAAGCTGGAAGTACTGCTGGGCGATGGTAAGGACGCTCGTGACTATTATGTAGATCGTTATCCCGGCTGGAAGAATCCACGCGAACACTCCGAAGAGTACCGGCATAAAGGCCATCATCTTGGATTGCCTCGGGTCGGTCGTCATCATCTTCGTCGAGATGTAGCCTGTGATGACCGTCAAAAGAATGAGTATTATTACCGCTATATACTCGCCCCCGGGATAACGTATTGTCTTCATGTGATTCTTCGCCACTGCGTCGTATATCTTTATGTTGCCACCGGACCACATTATCGCCCCGGTTGCCACTATGTTCTTGATCCCCAGGAAGCTGTAATGGCTCAAATCTTTTATCCAGGTCACGTACTTGGTCGTGCCGTGTAAAACAGCGAAAAGCGCAAACAGGATAGGAAGCTGGAGCAGCAAGGGCAGGCAACCCCCCAGAGGGCTGACCTTGTTCTCCTTGTACAGCTTCATCATCTCCTGCCCCATCTTCTCCCTGTCGTCCTTGTATTTCTTCTGGATCTCCTTGAGCTGGGGCTGGAGTTTCTGCATGGCGATCATTGACTTCGTCTGCTTAATGGACAGAGGAAGAACTACGAGTCTGAATGCAACTGTCAGCAGGATGATGGCGAGCCCCAGGTTGCCTGTCAGCTTGTCGAAGAACTCGAGGACTACCGCGAAGAACTGGCTTATTTGTTTAAGCCCAGGGAGTTTATCAATGCTTGACATTCTATAGAATACCTAGTTCAGGGGGGATCGTATCCCCCGGTTGCAAAGGGGTTACACCTCATTATCCTGTAGCATCCCTTCAGAGAGCCCTTCGCAACACCGTATTTCATCACCGCCTGCTCGAAGTATTCCGAACAGGACGGATAATATACGCATCTCGGCTTTAGTGCGGGAGAAACTATTTTCCTGTAAATCTTTACAGGTAGAATCAATGCTTTTCTAATCGTATTCCCAGTTCTTGTCCCACTCAACTTCCGACCCTTGTTAATAAGCCTTCAATCTCTTTTACCAATAATTGGTAATCTACTCTTTCCGCTCCCGGTTTGCACTCTATCAAATACACATGCCCTGGCTTCAGGCTTTGTCTCAGCTCAATAATACACCCGCGAAGGCGTCTTCTTATAAGGTTCCGGTCGACGGCCCTCTTGAACCCCCTGCGAATTACGATTCCAACGGCAGGTGGGCCTGGTTCGACCGCTCGTTCAGTTGAAACCCAGGAAAGAATATGTTCCCCGCGAAGAAGAACGCCCTCCTTCTTCGCCGATCTTATCTGGCTGGACTTCGTCAACCACCGGAGATCAATGCCTTGGTTGCCTGTCATACCGATAGCCCGGACTCAAGCGCTGAGTCGGGATCTCCCCTTGTCCCTCCTGCGCTTCAGTATCCTGCGCCCGGCCTTCGTCCTCATGCGCTTGCGAAAACCATGCTCTCTCTTTCTTTTCCTTACCTTGGGTTGGTATGTTCGCTTCAATGCGCTGTCTCCTGGACGAATTGACCCGGCGATTAAGCAGGCTAATTATACAGAACGGCAACTTGTTGTCAAGGAACGAGGTGCCGCGAATGGCTTTATTAAGGGAAAAATCGCCAGCCAGCTGGAAAGTGGTTGTATTGCTAGAGATCCCGTCTCAAAAAATATTTTTTTATTCAGCCAAACGTATTGCATGAGTAGAATCCAGTTGCTATAATCCTCGCCGCAGGCCCAAGGTTTGGACCATGGGCCTTTTCTTCGTTAAGGCGGTTGTTCCACAATTGTGGAAACCGCTGTTGATAACATGTTGTTATTTGTTCCTATCCTTGGAGTGCCAGGAGGAAGCTGCACTCAGGAAGGCAGATGCGGTGCTTTCACGGGGTGTAATTATCCACAAGGATGTGGAAAACATGTTGAATCCCTGTTTAAGACCCGCTTTCATGCCTTCCGACCGAGCACTGACTTTCACCAACGGCGTCGTATAAGGTATTCCCCATGGAACAAAAGGTAGCGTTAGACTACGAGGGAACCGAAATCAAAGCCGTCTGGGAGAATTGCCTCGATTATCTTCGGGGGAAAATATCGTCGCCGTATTTCTCTTCCATGATCAGCCCGCTCCGCCCGCTATCACTTGAAGACGGCACGTTAACCATGGCGGTCCCGAATACGTTCATAAAGGACAGGGTTGAGTCCAGCTACATGGATAGCCTGACGGAGGCTGCGGCAAAGGGGTTCGGCATGGAGTGCCGGGTCGTGCTGACCGTGGCCACCCCGCCTGACTTGATAGAATCGATGGCATCTCGTTCCGAGACAACAGATGAGCATCCCGAAGTCTTGAGTAGGGGGTCCGACGGCAGTCTTCTCTTCGAAGGGGCGGCCCCGGGCCAGAAGAAGTACACCTTTGAGAACTTCATCGTAGGTGATTGCAACAAGTTCGCCTACAACGCTGCCCTGATGGTCGCTGAGGTACCCGGTCATAACTACAACCCTCTTTTCATATATGGAGGCACCGGGCTGGGCAAGACCCACCTCCTCCTTGCCATCAAGGACTACTCTGAAAAGCTTAACCCGAGCATAAAGGTCAGGCTTGTTCAGACGTCCCAGTTCATAGACGAGTTCGTGACCACGCTCACCATGAAGCGTGACATGGCTACTTTCGACCAGAAATATATCAACAACAAGATAGTCCTTTTCGATGACATCCAGGCGCTGAGCGGGACAGACGCAACGCAGAACAAGTTCTTCGATATCTTTAACCTGATGTACCATTCGAACAGCCACATAGTGCTATCGAGCGACAGGCTGCCCAGTGAGATGGCAAGGCTCTCCGACAGGATACAGTCGCGGTTCGAGGGCGGCCTGATAATAGACATCAAGCCCCCGGATCTGGAAACCCGGCTCGCAATCCTCCGAATGCGAGCAAGAACGGAGAAGGTAGAGGTCCCCGACGACGCCATGATTTACATAGCCTCAAAAGTAAAGGAAAACATAAGGACAATGGAAGGCCTGCTTAACCGCGTAGTAGCGCACCACCAGCTCTACGGGATGAAGATAGACCTGCCAATGGTACAAGAGGTTTTGAAAGACCAGGTCGCTGAACATGATCATCCAAATGCTCCTTCTGTTGACCTTATCCAGAACCTCGTGTCTAACTTCTACAGCATCCCAAAGGAGGACCTGACCGGCAAAAACCGGTCAAGGTCACTTGTGCACGGGCGCCAGGTGGCCATGTACCTTTGTAGAGAACTGACCGCTGAGACCCTGCTCTCAATCGGTGGCAAGTTCGGTGGAAGGGACCACAGCACCGTCCTCCACTCCTGCCGCAAGATCGAATCCATGATCAAACAGAGGAAGGACATACTTCGAGAGGTCCGGGAACTCACGAACATGATAAACAAGTCCATCTGACAATCTTTAAGAGAGTGTTTTCCACAAATAGTTGGAAATGTTGAGCTGAAGGCGTTGAAAAGGCCACAAAAGGGAATGGGTTTTGCACAATCCTTGCACCAAAAACTCCAGGAAGAAGCTTCATTTCTCCGTGACCTTCTTTGTTTGTCCATATTGTCTACAGCGGTGAAAACACTCTCTATACAATTAAAAGATCGCTTTTTTTCCGTTATGAAGGGAAAAATCATACTTCTCCACTTACCCACACCGGTTATTATTATTACTATTATTTATATAACTATATTTAATGGCTCACCTGTTCAGTTTTCAGGATGTTAATAAG
>Ga0315289_10010086_pt1 | contig 13557 bp, 9 predicted proteins | sample YL17G11_40_MG_FD_203452 | JGI IMG/M metagenome (GOLD analysis project Ga0315289, IMG submission 203452) | Sediment microbial communities from Yellowstone Lake, YNP, Wyoming, USA - YL17G11_40 | ecosystem: Environmental > Aquatic > Freshwater > Lake > Sediment | place: USA: Wyoming | collected...
CTGGCCCATGTCGATGGCCTCTATCGCAAGGGCAAATTCAGAGTTGTCCAAGGTCAGCTTGTGAGTGACTTTCCAATGATCCCTGACCCAGGCGATGGCATCCGCACTTCCTGCACCACCTACGATGCCAAGCGGGAAATGACGCTGCTGAATTTCGAATGGAAAGAGCTTTGCTTCTTTGTCGGGAGTTTGCGGAAGAACAGCGAATGGGGAATTCGAGAAGACTGGCAGCGTGATTGCTGGGTTTACCCAGAGACGGAGCAGAAAAACGACCGTTCTTGCAACAGCGATAGGTGGACCGAATTCCGCCTCGATCTGCGCCGGAATCAACAACTCGGCATTGACGTCGAAGCTGAAACCGCCAGAGGCAGCCTTCCATGGCCCTGGATGGTGACTGCCAGGAGGGGCAGGTTTGAAGGCCATAACGAATGGTGCCATCATGTGAGCGTAGGTTTTGCTCAGCAGGATGCCACTTCCGAGATCGTAGCCTTCCCCTTCGAGTTCCAAGCCCGATAAACCTGCATAAACGGTGCCGTCAAACAATGTGCCCATAGTGCTAGGTAAAACCCTGGGGACAGCCACTTGTCATTTAGGTCCTATAGTAGAGGTGACTATCACGAATGGTGGTCCCACTTATCCCACGCTCTTCTTGCTTCTTCACATTGCCTTGAGTGCGGATAGGCCGAAACAGCTTGCGAGGCTGTCGTCGCACATCAATCCGCGCACAAATAATCGTCGGTGATTCAGCAGCACCACATCTGGATACTCGAGACGTCTGACGAGCAGGCATGCACGACGCATGTGCTCGGCTGGGGCCAGACAGACGGTTACCGCCTCCGCGTCGAGCTGGGCAAGGCGAGGTCCTGTTCGGCCGCCGAAGCCGCCAGAAACGATAATGAAATGAGTAAGATCGAGGTGGTGGCGTTCCTTCACCTCCGCCTTTTTCAGACGGATGTAGTCTCTGTAACGGAGAACGTCATCTGATGACATTACGTATGGCTTTCTGCGGCTCTTGCACTCATACATGAGGGCGAAAGGATTCACTGCCCGATTGGCCAAGACGATGCCTTCGGGCTCATGTTTGAACAGTGAGTTCCCTCCCATCCTAAGCGTTTCGAGCATCAGGACCTGTCGAAAGAAGTAGAAGATCGCTTCCTCCAGCAGTTGCCACGCCTTCAAGCCTGACAAGGTACAGTAGTGCTCCAAAGGTTGCGGTATCATATTCGCTGCAAGGCAGGGCAAATCACGTAGCAGCGCATATGGCGAAAGCTCGGCATAATCTGGGGTCCTGAGCTTAGGCATCATGCTCCCCTGCAAGACTCTCTACAAAGGGAGCCAGTTCATCTATTGAGAGAATCCTAACGCGCCATTTGTCAGCCGCAGTTTTGGCAGCCCGCGTGATAGGTTGATTTGTGACTACGACGCCGTGGTCGGTGGCGTACTGTTCGAATTTTCTCGCGAACTCAGCTACCTGGGCTGCTGACAATGACCGCCCAGTATACTTACACTCAACGACAATGGAGATGGGCATACGCGTCGCGGAGTCGATCTTTCTGGCGACGAGATCGACTCCCGCATCTGGCCCTGTTGCGCCGGTTAGCAGGGCGTACCCGAGTCTGCCAAACACCCCGGCAACAAGACGCTCGATAAGATACGCCCCTTCCACCCTTTGCTTCAGGTCAGCCATTCGTGACGCCGGCCGCCTGTGGACGGCTACGTGGCATGATGGACAGACTGCTCTGAGGTTATCAAGGGAATCATTCCCTCCCCGTGCCATGGGCCGAATATGGTCGATCTGCAATTCATTGGTGGCACGACCGCAAATCGCGCACCGGCCGCTGGACCGACGCAAGACTTCCTCGCGCGTGGACTGACCTATCGGCTGCCTGCGCTTCCTATCTCGCGGCGAACGTTCTTCAAGACAGACCTCGGCCTCTCTTTTGCCGAAGTACCGAAGGGATGCGATCCGCGCTATTTGCTGGCTACCCGGCCGAGAGGTCTCACGCTCCCAACTGTAGATGGTCTGGCCGGTCACACCGATAAGCTTGCCATAATCCGCAGCGGAGAGTGCAAGACGCTTTCGATGCGAACGCAAGCCCTTCGCGGTGAATCGCACGCGTTCTTCCTCGGCTTCGCCGACCTGGGACAAGGCACCCCTAAGCACTTGCTTTTGGAGAGGGGCGACCTCGCGTTGCAGGTCGGATACTCGCCGTTTCATCTCGGCAATATCCTTACGGTACTGGGCTGACGCCTTCCGGAGGGCGTCGGTCTGTTTCCGGGCCTCCTTACGTGCAAGGCGCAGGATCTCTTCTTTCAGGACTGTAGTAATGTTCGGCATTCTCTTCTCCGGGAAAATGGGGGATGCGCCACCTATTTCCCCTTGTCATATCTCCTTTCGCTCTCGGCTCTTGAACTTCCCCAGATCTCCCACTCATTTCGCCCTCGCCACATCTGTCCGGCCCATATCAGGGCCCAATCATTCGCCGCAGCTTCATCAGGGGTGTTTTTCAGGGGAGGATTATGGCAGACGGGTGGCGGGCACGCAAGCAGAAAACCAGTTGGCAGTTGTCGGTTCTCAGTTGACAGTTCTAGTCCCCAATTGGAGCCGCCTGAAACCGCGAGATTCGAAAGCCGAGCGTCGACAGGTTTGCAGAAGCTCAGCGTCCGAGGACTGGGGGTGACGCGGGGAGCGATCCTACGCCAACATGGTCTCACGAAGTTCGTGGCGGTGGCGGCGGAGCCATTTGGTCTTGCGGAGGATCATCTCGAGGAAGTCCAGGCCCGCGTGGTGGCCGAAAAAGCCGGTGGCGGCGACCGGCAGGACCGCCTCGGCGAGCATGGACTCGATCATCAGGTCCACCAGGCCGTAACGCTTGCGCTGGCTGAGCCGGATGATCTCACGGTAGCCGTCCAGGAATTGGAAAATGCGGTCGCGGTCGAAGTGGGAGGGCCACTCGGCCGCCCTTCGCCGGTCGGCCACGATCGAGAATTGAAGCATGCCGTTGGCCAGGTCCGTGGCCGGCGGCGCGACGCGGATGGAGTCGAAATCCATCACAGCGACGATCTGTTGGCCCGAGTAGAGCAGGTTCCCTGGATGCCAATCGCCGTGCACTACCTGGCGCTTCCAGGAGCTAAAACCCACCTCGTTCACGCGGCGGCTGGATTTGTCGTAGCGCAGGAGTAGTTCCTGAGCCACCGCCTGCATTTTTCGCGACGTTTCCGTGCGTTTATCGGAGCTAATCAACTTGAGGTGCCTCCGCACCAGGGCGGAATCGTGAAAGCACCAGGGCGATTTCTCCGCGGGGGCGCGGAAGTCGGCCAAGTGCTTGTGAAACACCGCCAACTGGCGCCCGGCTTCGCGGGTCGCCTCGGCCGAGCCATCATAACGGGTGCCGGCCACGAAGCGAAAGAACTCGTAGATGTGGTTTTGCAGGCTCAGGGCCGTGGTGTGTTCGTCCGCCGTCGCCAGCAGGGAGGTGACGGGGAAGGACCTGCTTGCCAGATGCTGCTGGACCGCGTGGGCGAAGGCCACGCGTTGGAGGTCATCCCGGCCGCGGGGGCGGCGCTTCAGCAGGAAAACGCCCTTATCAGCCGTGACAATCACCTTGGGGGCCCGGCGGTTCCCCGCCGTCAGCGGCTTGACCCGGTGTACGATCCCCACATCGTAGTGGCTCAAGACGCGAACCAACTCCTCCGACGAAAAATTGGCTCCACCTCTGGGCATGTCTGTCTATATCGGCACGGAGGATCGACGGGTTCACGACTCGCGACGGCCCCACACTCAATGCCGCAGCACCAGCATGAGAATGATGATCAGGACGGCGACGGTGGAGACGGCGCCCAGAACCAGCAGATAGAGCCGATATCGGGTGATGATCTCCTCCGTATCCTCCGGCTGGTCCACCTCGACGGTGTCTCCCTCTTCAAGCTGCTCGAGCATCGAGACATCGAATCGCTTATGGGCTTGGAGGGGCGGATGGCCCTGGCGCAAGGCCTCCAGGTCCATCAGGAGTTCCTCGACGTTGTTGTAGCGGTCCTCGCGGTGCTTGGCCATCATGATCTCGATGACCTCAGAGACGCCGGCGGAGAGGCCGGTATTGATGTGATCGGGCGGCACGAGTTTCTCTTTCAGGTGCTTGCGCATGATAGCCGCCGAGTCGTCGCCGGTGAAGGGCACTTTGCCCGTGACCATGTGGTAGAAGGTGGCCCCGAGGCCGTAGATATCGGCCCGGCCGTCGATGTCGATCTTGCCGCGAATCTGCTCCGGCGAGATATAGTACGGCGTGCCGTAAGCTTTACCCTCTTCGCTTTGGGCGGCCTCGATATCGGTCGTCTCGCGGGCCAGGCCCATATCGGCCAGCTTCACCACGCCCTGCGTGTTGATCATGATGTTCTTGGGCTTGACGTCGCGGTGTACCAGGCCGTGGGCATGGGCGTGCTCCAGAGCATGGCACACCTGGATGATGACCTCCACCGCCTCCTTCTCGCCGAAGACCTGGCCGTTGGCGAGATCGTCGGCGATGGTCTTACCTTCGACGTACTCCATGACGAAGTAGTGGTATCCCCCCGCCTCGCCGACGTCGATCGCCTGGACAATATTCGGGTGGTTCAGCTTGCCGGCGGCCTGGCCTTCCTTGTAGAAACGCTGCACATACTCCGGGTTCTCGGTGAACCGCTTGGGCAGAACTTTGATCGCGACGGTGCGGTTGAGGCTGAGCTGCTTGGCCTTGTAGACGACGGCCATCGCGCCGGCCCCGAGCTTGCCGAGGACCTTGTACCCCGGAATCTGCTGGGCGGCGACCTTGCTCTCCCGGATGCTGGTCTTGAGCCGCTCCGCCTGGTTCGCCGTGACGTACCCCAGCTCGATCATGAGGTCCTGGAGCATGAGGGGATCGGTCTTGCGGCGTTCTTTGTATTCCTGGATGGCCTTGCGCAGCTCTTCATCCGTGCAGAGCCCCTGGTCCACCGCCATCCGTCCGAACATCGTGTCGTAGCTTGTTTCGGCTGTCATCGACTATCCCCTGGCTGCCCCCAGGGGCCGCATCCTTTCGCGCGAAAGGGCTCATCTGGTCAGCGGGCAGCACCGCCAAACTTGCTCCATGGTGCAGCTTTCGTTGGGCACACCGATCCGAAAGCCCACGGGCCAGCGAGTTTACCCGCGCCACCGCCGCTGTGTCGCCATTATCGGTCCGTCAGTGCGACTGTCAATCGTTTTTTTTGCGCATCCCGGCGCTCACACGCGGCGGCCATGAGACAATTCGGCGAATTTCCGATGGGACTTGAACAGTTTTTATACGACCTCAAGAGACCGTTGTTCTGGCCCGGACTCACTTTTGGGTTGACCTGCCTGCAAAGACGGGTAGAGTATGGCCTCCGAAAGATTGAAGTGGACATGCGATAACACGTAGCATGGGCATCCTGCCCATGGATCCAGAATCACGGGCTGCAAGCCCGTGCAGAGTAGCATGGGCGCGAGCGCCCATGGATTGAAGACACGGGCAAGATGCCCGTGCTACTTAGGAGACCTTAGGTGGGCTATAACTGTGTGGTGCTGGCCAAGCAGGTGCCGGATACGCACCGGATTACCGGCCAGGTCATGAACGACGACGGGACGGTGAACCGCGCGGCTCTGCCGGCCATTTTCAACCCGGAGGACTTGAACGCGCTGGAGCTGGCCCTCCAGATCAAGGACCGCTTCGGCGGCCGGATTATTGTGATTACGATGGGCCTTCCCGCCGCGACCAGAATTCTGCGCGATGCGCTCTATCGCGGCGCGGATGACGCCGTTCTGGTAACGGACTCGCGTGCCGCTGCCAGCGACACCCTGGCGACCAGTTACATTCTGAGTTGTGCCGTCCGCAAGCTGGACTATGACATCGTCCTGTGCGGCCGCCAGGCCATCGACGGCGACACGGCCCAGGTGGGCCCGCAGTTAGCGGAGAAGCTCGGCGTTACGCAAATCACTTACGTCGAAGCGATGGAGAGCCTCGAGGGGCGCGTGATCACGGCCCGGCGCAACATCGGCAACGGCTGGCAACGGGTCCGGGCTAAATTGCCCGTCCTGCTGACCGTCACCGGCGATGCGAACGCACCCCGCGTGGCCGCGGCCCGGAAGATGATGCGGCACAAAAACGCACGCACCCGCGCCGAGATTGAGCAGCAAGTCAAAGCCACCCATCTCGGCGTGAGCGAGTCGGCGATCAAAAAACTGGTGCAGGAGCAGGTTGAGGTCCTGGAACAAAAGGGCCTGCTGATTCACCAGTGGAACCTCGATGATCTCCAGGCGGACCTCACGTGGTGTGGCCGCAGCGGCTCGCCCACGAAGGTGCACCGGATCCAAAGCGTCGTCTTGGCGGCCAAGGAGAGCAAGGATATCGCCCCGACCGACGAAGGTGTCGCCGGCATGATCCACGAACTGATTCAGGATAAAGTGATAAGTTGAGAGATGCCGGGAGTGCGAGTCACGATTGACACATCACTGAAAGCGCAATTGGCCGCCATTTTCGAGGGCCGGAGAGTGGTTTTTGCGTACCTTTTCGGCTCGCAAACAAAAGGAGAGGTAGGCCCTCTAAGCGATATCGATATTGCTGTATGTTTTGACGAAGCGGTTGCTCAGGATGAGCGATTTGATTTGCGGCTTGAGGTGTTGGGCGAGCTAACGGACTTGTTCAGGACCGATGATATTGACCTGGTTGTTCTCAACGATGCTCCGCCCCTGTTGGCTCATCGAATCTTGAGGGAAGGGCTGCTTCTCTTCTGTGCCGACGAGAAGACGCGCGTTGCGTTTGAAACGAGTGCCGTGCTCAAATATCTGGATTGGAAACCCTACATCGAGAAGTATACTCACCAAGTTCTCGGTTCCGGTGCAGAGCATGATCGATAGGGAAACATTGGCCAAATACATTCGGGAGTTGGAGGGGTATCTGAAGCGTCTGGCTGAGCTACAGCGATATCCCGAGGAAGAATTCCTTTCCGACTGGAAAGTCCACGACTTGGCGGACCGACAACTGCACTTGACCTTGGAGACATTCTTGACAGTCGGCGAAACGGTGATTTCTGGGTGCGGCTTCCGCAAACCGGATACGTACGCGGATATTCCGAGGATTCTATATGAGAACAAGGTAATTGGGAAACAACTCAGGGATGACTTGGTCAACCTAGCCCGGTTTCGAAACGTGTTGGTCCATGATTACCTCTCTCTCGACCACGAGAGAGTGTATCAGCACGTTCAGACCGATGCGAAAACTATCGAAGAGTTTATTTCCGCGATCAAGGAATTCATCGCGGCGCAGCAGTCCACCTCCGATGATTGTTCATAGAAACACAGGCTTCATGAGATACAAGAGATGATCGAAGTCAATAGACAAGGGGAAGTGTGGGTGTTCGCGGAGCAGCATGGCGGGCGGCTGGAGGATACGCCGCTGGAGTTGATGAGCAAGGCGCGACATCTGGCAGATACGCTGAAGGTGAAACTGGCGGCCTTGCTTCTGGGCGACGGCGTCGCGGGGCTCGGCACGAAGCTGATCCAGCACGGGGCCGACAAGGTTTATCTGGTGGAGCACCCCTCCCTGGGGGCTTATCAGGCCAATAGCTATGCCAAGACGATCTTCGACCTGATCCACAAGCATAAGCCGCAGATTGTGCTGTATGGCGCGACGGTGTCGGGTCGGGACCTGGCGCCGCGCATTGCCAGCGCGGCCAAGGCGGGACTAACCGCCGATTGCACCGACTTGCAGATTGGCGACCACCAGACGGCTAAGGACGGGGCGACGTATAAGAATCTGCTCTTTCAGATTCGGCCGGCCTTCGGGGGCAATATCATCGCGACGATCATCAACTATGATCGCTGGCCGCAGATGGCGACCGTCCGTGAGGGCGTGATGCCCATGCCCCAGGCAGACACGAAACGTCGCGGCGAGATCATCAAAGAGAGTGTCAAGCTGGCCAATGGCGACTTACCCCTTGAGATTCTGGAAGAGCACACCCGACCGAAGAAGGTCGATCTCAAGGCGGCCCGCATCATCGTCGCGGGCGGCGCCGGCGTCGGTAGCAAGGACAACTTCAGACTGATCTGGGACCTGGCCAATTGCCTGGGGGCCGCTCCGGCCGCCACACGCGCGGCGGTCGATCTGGGCTTCATCGACCACGACCATCAGGTGGGGCAAACGGGGACCACGGTCCGGCCGAGCCTGTATATCGCGGTCGGCATCAGCGGCGCGATCCAGCACCAGGCGGGCATGGCCCAGAGCCAGAAGATCGTGGCCATCAACAACGATCCGGACGCCCCGATCTTCAATGTCGCCCACTACAAGATCCTGGGCGACTTGAACGAAGTCGTGCCCCGGATGATCAAGGCGATCAAGGAAAAAGGAATCAAGGACTGACGGCCGAAGAAGGCACAGAGGAGTCATGGGCAACTTCTACACGGATAACGACGATATTCGGTTCCTGTTCCGGCATATCGATCTGGGACAGTTGGCGAGGGCGTTCGAGGAAGGCTTCCGATTTGCGGGCGGTTTCGATTACGCGCCGGGCAACGAACAGGAAGCGATCCGCAATTATGAGATGGTGCTGGAGTCGCTCGGCAAGCTCTGTGCGGACTTCATCGCTCCGCGTGCCGAGGGCGTGGACCGCACGGGCAATCAGCTCAACGAGAATGGTACCGTGACCCGACCTCAAGGCATTACCGAGGCCATCGAGAAGCTCGGCCAGGCGGAAGTGATGGGCTTCACCTTGCCCCATCGCTTCGGCGGCCTGAATTTCCCGAATCTCGTCTACTCGATGGCGAATGAGATCCTCTCGCGTGCCGATGCCTCGCTGATGAATATCTTCGGCCTCCAGGGCATTGCCGACACGATCAACGCCTTCGCGTCGGAGGAGATCAAGCAGAAGTATCTGCCGGCCTTCGCGAACGGCAAGGTCACCGGCGCGATGGTACTGACGGAGCCGGACGCCGGCTCGGATCTGCAGGCGGTCAAGCTGCGAGCGTTCCAGGATGCTGAAGGCCGTTGGTTCCTCCACGGCGTGAAACGATTCATTACCAACGGCTGCGGCGATGTGCTGCTGGTGCTGGCCCGCAGCGAGCCGGACCGCAGCGGCGGCCTGGGCCTGAGTCTGCTCCTGTGCGAGCCCGGCCCGACGGTCCACATCCGCCGGCTCGAAGACAAGCTCGGCATCCACGGCTCGCCTACCTGCGAAATCTTCTTCGACAATACCCCGTGCGAGCTGATCGGCGAGCGGCAACGGGGCCTCGTGCCTTACGTCGCCACCTTGATGAACGGGGCGAGGATCGGCATCGCCGCCCAATCTCTCGGGATTGCCGAGGCCACGTACCGGGTCGCCCGCGATTATGCGGCCAGCCGTAAGCAATTCTCCGTAGCCATCGAGAAGCTGCCCGCCGTACGCGACATGCTGATCGACATGAAGATCGCCCTCGAGGCCGGGCGGGCCCTGCTCTACGACACCTCCCGCGTGGTGGACTTGGCCATCGCGTACAATAACCTGGCCGAAAACCCTGGGAACGCCGATCTCCCGATCGGCTCTCTTCCGACGGCCAATCCGGAGATTGGCGGTCCCAAGCGAATCAAGGACAACGCCCGTTTGTACAAGCGCTACGCCGGCATGCTGACGCCCATGAGCAAATACTACTGCTCGGAGATGTGCAACCGCGTTGCCTACGACTCGATCCAAGTCCTGGGCGGCAGCGGGTATATGCGGGACTACGCCTGCGAGCGGTACGCCCGCGATGCCCGAATCACGACGATTTACGAGGGGACCAGCCAATTGCAGATCGTGGCTGCCGTTCGGGGCGTCTGCAGCGGCACGGCGGAGAAATATCTGGCCGTACTGGCCGCCCAACCGTACGACCCGCAACTGAGCGATCTGCTTGGAAAGCTGGCCGAGGGGACGCAGCAACTGAAGGCGGCCATCGAATTCACCAAGGGCCAAGGCAACGACTATATGGACCTGTACGGCCGGGCGCTGGTCGATGTCGCCATCGACCTGATCAACGGCTACCTGTTTTGCAGCCAGGCGAGTACGAAGGTCGACATGAATGTCCCCATCATTGGCGGTGATGCCCGCAATGGCCAGACGATCCCGATGAAACAGCGCAAGGCTATGCTGGCGCGGCGCTACATCGAGAAAAACACGCCGAAGATTAAGGCCCTGACCGACCTGATCCGCCAGGGGGATAAGTCGACGTTCAACGAGTACGAGGCCCTGGTCGGCCCGGTGCCGGAGAGCTGAGGATTGCACACAGACAAACACCGACAGACACAGACGACCACGGACATCCCTGTCCGCGCCGGTCCGTGCTCGTCCGTGTCTGTCCGTGTCCGTGGGGAGCGGAATGCCAATGTTGCGAGCCGTGATATTCGATTTTGACGGTGTGATCACCGATTCGGAGATCCTGCACTTTCGCGCCTTCAACGCGGTCCTGATGCAGTACGGCTTTCAACTCACCAAGCCGGAGTACTACAAGAAGTACCTCGGCATGAGCGACGCCGACTGCTTCCGGGCCCTGATTGCCGAGGGCCGGCTTCCGATCCAAGAGCCGCAGGTCAAGAATCTGGGGCAGCAGAAGACCCGCGTCTTCGAGAAGCTGGCGCGGACCGAGGGCAGGATCATCGAGGGTGTACGGGAATTCCTGGATACGTTGTCGGCGGCCAAGGTCCCGACCGCCATCTGCTCCGGCGCCCTGCGGGCCGAGATCGAGTTGATCCTGGAAGAAGCAGGTCTGCGGGTCTACTTCGAGGTGATCGTCTCCGCCGAAGAGGTAAAACGCGGTAAGCCGGACCCAGAGGGCTTTCTTTTGGCCCTGGAGAAGCTCAACGAGACTTGGCCGGAACCGATTGCCCCGGAGTGCTGCATCGTCATTGAGGACTCGCACTGGGGCCTCAAAGCCGCTCAAGCCGCCGGGATGCGCACCGTCGCCGTGACGAACACCTACGAAGCCGCCCAGCTTAAACAGGCCGACCGAGTCGTGGCCCGCCTCGACGAGTTGACAATGGACGACCTGCGACGAATCTGCTCCTGATCGTCCCAAGGCCAGTTTACCGAGTCCGATCGCGTGTGCTTCGATAATGTCCAACTCGTGAAAGCCGATAATTGAGAGCAGAGCTCTCGGTAGCGCGTATCCAAGCTGTCGAGAGACTCAGCAGAATGATTGACGACAATCGGCGTGATGGATACGATGCGTCAACCTTTGCGCCAGAGTAATGGCTGAAAGGTCAAATCCGGTGGTTCTGTGTTGGCGAGGAATCGACATGAGATACATGGTCGCCCTGTGCGTAGTCACCTTTTTGAGTCTCGTTCCGGCCTTTGCGGGAACCGAGGCGCGTCTGCTGCGCTTTCCCGCGATTTATGAGGACCAAATCGTCTTCACCTACGCCGGGGACCTCTATACCGTCAGCGCCGAAGGCGGCACGGCGCGCAAGCTCACAAACGGGGAAGGGTTCGAGATGTTCGCCCGGTTCTCCCCGGACGGCAAATCGATCGCGTTCACCGGGCAATACGACGGCAACACGGAAGTCTACGTGATGCCGGCCACCGGCGGTGTGCCGCAACGGCTCACCTATACCGCTACCCTCAGCCGGGACGATGTCGCCGACCGGATGGGGCCGAATAACATCGTGATGACTTGGACCCCGGACGGCAAACGCATCGTTTTTCGGTCGCGGATGCACTCGTTCAACGCGTTCCTGGGCCGGCTGTACTCCGTCGCGCTGACCGGCGATCTGCCCGAGGAACTGCCCTTGCCGCGCGCCGGCTTCTGCTCCTTCTCGCCGGACGGCAAGAAGCTCGCCTACAATCGCGTCTTCCGTGAGTTCCGCACGTGGAAGCGCTATCGCGGCGGTATGGCCGACGACATCTGGGTCTATGACTTCGACACCAAGACCACGGAGAATATCACGAATAACGGCGCTCTCGACATCATCCCGATGTGGAAAGATGACGGGATCTTCTTCCTCTCGGACCGCGACGGTGACAAGCGGATGAATCTCCTTGTCTACGACACGAAGTCGAAGGAGACGCGGCAACTGACCAACTTCACCGAGTTTGACGTGAAGTTCCCCTCGTTGGGCAAGGATGCCATCGTGTTCGAGAATGGCGGCTACATCTATCGTTACGACATCGCGAGCAGCCAGTACGCCAAGGTGAACATCCTCATCGAAGACGATCTCCAGGGCGGCCGAGGCGGCCTGATCAGCGTGGCCGACAAAGTGACCAACTTTGAGATCGCGCCGGACGGCAAGCGGGCTTTGTTCGGCGCGCGGGGCGACGTGTTCACCGTCCCTGCCAAGCACGGTGCCATCCGCAATCTGACTTCCTCGCCCGGAGTGCACGACCGCAACTCCAAATGGTCGCCGGACGGCAAGTGGATCGCCTATATCTCCGACGCCTCCGGCGAGGACGAGGTCTGGGTGACTCCGCAGGATGGCCGCGGACCCGCACGGCAAGTCACCAAAGATGATGCGATCTATAAGTACCAGATTGAGTGGTCGCCCGATAGTCGGAAGATTCTCTGGGCCGACAAGGGCCTGCGGCTGCGCTTCGTCAACGTCGAGACCGGCGTGATCACCGAGGTCTGCAAGTGCGACAAGTGGGAGTTTAGCGAGTACGCCTGGTCGCCGGACAGCCAGTGGATCGTCTACGCCAAGCCCGAAGTGGCCTCCATGAGCAAGGTCTACCTCTATTCGCTCAAGGACCAGACCGCACACGAGTTGACCGATGGATGGTATGACTCGTCCAATCCCGTTTTCAGCTCCGACGGCCGGTTCGTCTTCTTTGTTTCCGATCGGGATTTCGATCCGATCTACAGCCGGACCGAATGGAATCACGCCTACCAGGACATGTCCCGCATTTACCTGATCACGCTGGCCAAGGCGACGGAATCGCCCTTCAAGCCGCAAAGCGACGAGGTCGAGGTGAAGCCCGCCGAGGAAAAGAAGGCGGAGGACGAAGCCAAGAAGCCGGAGGCCAAAGACGAGAAGAAGAAAGCCGAGCCGGAGCCGATCAAGGTCGATCTCGACGGGATCAAGGATCGTATCGCCGTGCTGCCGATTGTTGTATCCTCCTATCGCGGGCTGGGTTCCGTCGGTGATCAGGTCTACTATATCCGCAGGGGCGGCAAGGATGACAAGGCCCAGTTGTGCCTGTACGACCTGAAGGAGCAAAAGGAGACCGAGCTTGGGCAGATCGACGGCTTCGAGATCTCAGCCGACAAGAAGAAGATGCTGGTCGCCTCGGGCCGCAAGTACGCGATCCTCGACTTGCCGAAGGGCAAGATCGAGATGAAGGACACGCTGGACCTTTCCGGCATGGAGGTCAATCTCGACAAGCGGGCCGAGTGGCGGCAGATTTTCAACGAGTGCTGGCGGCAAATGCGGGACTTCTTCCACGTCCCGAACATGCACGGCGTGGATTGGCAGGCCATGCGGGCCCGCTACGAGCCGCTTGTGGCCTATGTGAACCACCGGGCCGACCTGACTTACATCATCGGCGAGATGATCGGCGAATTGAATGCGGGACATACCTACGTCGGCGGCGGCGAGT
>Ga0315289_10010088_pt1 | contig 13556 bp, 29 predicted proteins | sample YL17G11_40_MG_FD_203452 | JGI IMG/M metagenome (GOLD analysis project Ga0315289, IMG submission 203452) | Sediment microbial communities from Yellowstone Lake, YNP, Wyoming, USA - YL17G11_40 | ecosystem: Environmental > Aquatic > Freshwater > Lake > Sediment | place: USA: Wyoming | collected...
GGGTTGTTTTGCTTATTGCTGCCTTATACGGGCTTATTTTGGTGGTTTATAAAGGGTTAAGCGCACATAGCGCAGTTAAGCGCAGATAGTTATATATACCCACATGCTGATATGGTATAGGGCAAAAAGACAAAGCCCGTATTGCACAAAACCCTATAGTGAAAAAAGAATTGAGGTGTAAAACGATGAGAATGATCACACAAGATAACAAAACAGGAGAAGTAAAGGTTTTTGATATTCTCGATATTTACATGGTTGACACCAATGCAACTGCGTATCTTATCGATGAGGTACAGGATCACTGCTACAATCCAAAACCAGTATACTTTAAAGATTAACCCTTTTTACCGTATCAGCGGTATAGCCGGTTCAATCCGGGGAAAGGGTATCCGGAAGAAACCCGGTAAAACGATTTGAGGTGTTAAACAGATGACGATGAATTTGGAAAACTACAATCTCCGCCGGCACGCAGAGCGGGTACGGAAACAGATCGCAGCGTGGGATCACAACAACGTTGAGGTACTGCGCGAGCTGTTGTAAGATGAGACACGGTGCAAAATGGTTGAGAGAACGGAACAAGGTTCAGAACTGGAGCATTAAACCGGAATGTTTCAAAAACATTCAAAAAGTGTATGATCTGGAGTTCTGCGTAAAGTATGGTTGCGTACATCATACTGAGTGCCTAACCGGAGGATAAAAATATGTTAACCATGAAAGAAGAAACACGGGCAATAAAAAAAGCCCTTAATGCTGCCGGCTATGAGTGCAGCGTGAAAAAGGGAGTCGGGAGTGCTCGGTGCTGGATCTATGTAGCAATCCGGGATCGTCCCGAAACAAAAGAGGAGAACGAGAAGATCGCGGCAATCGTCTTTAATGTGGATGGTCGCCGGTGGGGAAAGGATGATCTCTCTATTGAGTTCTCCTATTTCCCGTACATCCCGAAAATGTGCCAATGTGGGGCAACCGGCACGGACCTTAACCGCGTGATCGGATGGGATGACCTTGAGCGGATCAAATGCCGCGTTTGTGGCGCGACGGTGATTTAACCATGGAACAAAAACTGATCCGCCTTCAAGCGATGGGGTGGGGACCGGGAACACCAGTCCGGGATATCCGCATCGGAGATCGGCTTATGTGGAATTTCGGATATGTTTCTGAAGTGCTCGATATCGTGCCAGTTGGGAAACACTTTCTGAATTTCACTTTAAGGTCTGAAAATGGATCAATCTGGTTGCGCAGGATGAAGAAAGACCGGCTTGTGGCAAGGTGTAAGGCATGACCAACAAAGAGGACAGGGATATGGAAGAGCTGATCCCCGGCAACCGGATCGATCATATCTATGGAGCTGACGATCCGGTGATCGACAACTTAGAGATCCAGGATCACGCCGAGTATCTCGGTGCCGTGGTGGTGGGGTAAATGACCAGATCAAAAGAATATCAAAAAGCCGATGCCTTCAAACGGTATTTATTGCGTCAGTTATATGCCGCAAAATCCTTGATAAAAAAGGGATGGAATGAAAAGGATTGTCCATTGCCTATCAGTCAGATCGCGCTTGAATCATTGATCAAGAGATATGGTAAAGAGACTTCGCCAAATGCTTCTTCTGCGCCAGTCAAAAAGGAGGATTGAAAATATGAAATTCTTTATTATGTTTTTGGAAGTACCGGACTTCTCTGCTATCAAAGACGATCTGATCCGGTTCAAACAGAATTTACAGAGAGGTGCAAGCGTCACAGTGATCGATATCGAACAAACCAATTACGACTTTCTGTATAATTCACTGATTGAGAAAGCCAATGATGAGAAAAGGCGAGGTATAAAAGATGCCTAACAACTGTCCGGTATGCGGGAATGATCAGAACGTCTATCAAATCGGATATGACGGTACATGGGGAAGATTTGTGCTCTGCAGTATTCACGGGATGCAGGTATGCAAGAAGCCCCCGGAGATGCAGCGGGCCTACTTCCATGCACCCGCAGGAAACCGATTCGGAATAGCCCTGAGACATTTAAAAGAACAAGGCAGCGGTATCCACCGCAGGAGCGAGTAAATGACCATGAAAGAAGATGTGGCATTTGAAATTTTAGTACCCTTATATATCGTGTGGGGAGCGTTGGGAATCTTATTTCAATCTCCCGCATGGTTGCTTGGCACGATCTTTACAGCGTGGGTACTAGTTTTCTTTGGGTGATATTATGACCATGAAAAAAACAGTATGCCCGAAGGTCGATGCCCTTGGGGTTCCCCTGGTTCCCTATGTAGTCTCGGAACTGGACTGGTCGCGGAGGCGGGATAGTGGCACACAATAAGTATCCTGTTTACCTCACCGTTGAAGAGGCTGCCGGGATCCTGCGGATATCACGGAGAGCCATGCAGCAGATATGCCGGGACGGGAAAATCGGATCAACACGGGCGGGGAAGAGATATCTGATCCCGCAGGAATCGATGGATGAATACCAGAAGATCAGGAGGTAAAAACGATGAGCAAAATTCTTATTACCAGAGCACTTGCCAACAGGGTTCTGGTCGTTGCTGTTATCAATGACGACATTAAAGACTGGGCCGCTTTCATTGATGCGGTCCCTGGGAAGGATCATGAACAAGAGAAGATCGAAGTCGCACGGGTTGGAAACAAGTTGCCCTATGAAATTGCGAAACTGATATTCCCACAAATTGCCAGCAAGTATCAATGGAGGTATTGAACGATGAGCAAAATGGCTGAACTATCTGCAGAAGCGGACCAATTCCAAAGTCTGCTTCTATCAATTGAACGAAAGGGGATTACTGACCTGCTCGGATACCTTGCGACAACGGATTTCTATTTTGCACCATCATCCACGAAATACCATGATACTGAGGTGAGTGGGCTTCTGCACCATTCCTTTAATGTCTACGGGAACCTGGTGCGACTCAATCAGATCTTTGATGGGGATTACCCAGAGGATACGCTTAAACTCGCCGGATTGCTACATGACCTCTGCAAGATCAACTTTTACAAACGGGATTTCCGCAATGTGAAAATTGACGGGATCTGGACGCAGCAAGCATATATCTCCGTTGAAGATCAGTTACCGCTTGGTCATGGTGAGAAGTCGGTGATCATTATCCAGCGGTTCCTTCAACTGACAGAAGAGGAAATATTTGCGATCCGCTGGCACATGATGGCCTATGATGATCTGCACTGCACATACGCGGGGAACCTTGCGATCACCACGGCATCAACAAAATATCCGCTGATCGTATTACTGCACATGGCGGACCTATCTGCATCGTTCCTGAAGGTGAGAACGCCATGAGAACGATCAACATTACTGACAGAACCTATGTCGATCTTGAGGATATCCTGAAGATTGCCCAGAAAAAACAGATTGAAATGCACGGGTACATAATCTGTGAAACCCCGGAAGATGTGATCCCCTGGCTTATCGGGTATTACCAAGCACTGAATAAGGACGTGAAGACATGACGACATACGAAGGCATTGACTGTCCCTGTTATGGGACGCTGGATGAGATCCACAAAGCACTGATTGGAGATCTCCATTGGACAGAGAAACCGATCACGATTAACGGATTTGATTATATTGTCACAGAAAAAGGATTTCGAAATAACCAGTCTGAGAGAGAGTATCTCCCTTCTGTGCTGGCCGAGTTCTTACACGGTGGCACTGCAATCCTGATCGGAATGGAAGAGTGGGATGATCGGGATATTCCTCTGTTGGTCTTTCAGATCTTCACAACTGGCAAAATACCGCACATTTCAAAGCGGTGCGCTCTCTGCGGGTTCCAGTTGAACCAGGAAGATCAGAAGTATTGTGCCTGTGGTCCTTGCAGGGCAGAAGAATCAAATTAATTTTTATCCTACCGTCCACGTTTTCCCACAGATATTACGCTGATAAGTAATTTTATGATCGGTGAAATGCGTACCGTGTGGGATCGATTCTCTTTTCACGATCACCACATCCATAGACTTGCACATCTCGTCAGGACATTCTAAAAAGTGTTTCATAATTTCCGCTGCGGATCCTCTTGCACTTTCGGGATCTCGTCAATCGGGATCCACGGTCCCGCTTTCTTTGAACCGTTGATATCTCCTTTCTCGTCAAAGCAGCGGTTCATTTCATTGAGATCATTGGATTTTAAATAGCGGGCCATGTCAAGGGCGAGGCGGGTTTGATCGTCGAACATCCACGCGCGTATCATAAACGCATCGAGGACGGTGACTTCACAGGGGAAGAATAGTCGTACATGAACATTGCCGGACGACGAGCGCCGGTACTTTGCCTCAATCCTCATGCCTACCCGTTTTTCAAGGATCTTAATCCTGTCCCTTGTGGTAAAGAGGTTAATCCCGATGCGTTCATCGGGCGGGACCTGATCGGGAGATCGTATATAATTGGTAAAGAACACGTCAAGGTCAATCGTCACCTGGGAACCCACAGAGCGGTTATCAAAGAGGTTCATAACTCTTCAAGCTGCCTCTGGTAGTGCCTGCCGATGCCGGGGGTTTCTGCATAGGATCCCTTGTGGGACTTCTGCGGTGTCCATGGTACATGAGCATCAAGATCGCTGATAATGGAGCTGGCGAGATCCCGGAGGTCAACATGTACAGAGTGGTGCTCCTTGACAATCTTGGCGCGTTCCTTTGCTGCAGAATAGAGTTTCCATATTGAAGCTTCTGCAAACTGTGGTTGGTACTTTGAGACAAGATACATCTCTACCCGCCAGAGGTATAGATCCCGTTCCCATTCGCTCGCTACTGCGATATTGCCTTCCCGCAGCTCCATTGGTTCCGGTTCTGTCAGGTCAATCGTGATATAGATTTCATCGTCTTCCATTATTGCACTGCTCCAGTTGGGCCGGGCGGGTTCTGTTCGATCCCTACCCTTATATGTGAATCCCAATTTTCCACGGTTACTTTATCCTGTTCGACGGGGGAATAACGACCACCAATGCGTTTCGGGGTGATAAAATACCCTGCGGATTCAATGATCTGAAAAACATCTTGGACCGTGACTCTATCATCTGAAACGAAATATGTTAAATCTACAAGTGATCCGCTCCCTTTCTGCCCCGTCCTGATATCACGGGGAATCGCCCATCCATAAATTACGATCCGAGTAACCATTATTATGTACCTCCAATTTCGCAGGATAATTGAGTCATTTCATCATTGGAGAGATAACATCGTCCTTGGTAATAATTGTTTATGATCTCTGTGAAATGCTGTTCCCAATAATCACGATTGTTATTTGTCTTGGGATGACACGAATCGCAGAGAGGGACAAATAGGGGTTCTGTTTTATCACAGCATGTGTTTTTATTGAAATTTACATGATGAACGTGAAGTTTCTTACCATTTTGGAGAGCGTTACATTCTATACATTGATAACCGAAAAAAGTCCTGACACGCTCCTTAAACTCTTTCGTGAATTTCGGACAATATGGTTCAAATGACGTTCCCCCATTCCAACGGGGATTTCTCTCTCCGAATCTTGATTCTGAAAGGTTTCTGCGATGTGATTCGGTTGGATGTTTTCCAAACAAATAATTTTTCTCCCCGCTATTTGCCTCGCCTATTTTTCTCCGATGATCTTCAGAAAAGGGGATACCAAGATGTACTTCAGATAGTTTCTTGCGTGTTTCTTCTGTTGGGGATTTACCTAACTGTGCCTCACCTATTTTTCTCCTAGCTGCCTCTGTGTGGTGTTTCCCAAACATCGGATTCTTCTCGCCATGGTGATCTCTAGACCACCTACTCCGAGTGTTATTGCTTATCATTTATTTCTCTTTCTGACTTTCGAGAAATCTTTTTTCCTCGCGATAGAAGTATTCCCCAAGGGCCGCATCAAGTTCCTGGAACTCTGGCGCTGCTTTGCTGGACGGAACCAGCTCGTTCAGTTTCTTGCGGATCTGCTCGCGGACAATGATTACTCCGTGAACGTCCAGACCTTGAAAATCGTATTTAAATTCTGGCATCAACAATCACTCCTGTTACCTTGTTTTAAACCCACACGTATGTTTTTGACAATCCCATATTTGGCATTTCTCACTTATGCACATCTGATAGTACACTGTCGGGATGGAATTATCTTTTGTGATGAACTGTCCACTCATTATAGGGCAAATGTTATCTGGTAATAGTTGAGTTTTCACTATTTTTTTAATGGGGACGCACGCGTTCAGTAGGATATTTTTTATATCCTCGTCAGAATAGATATCTCCGTTTGGGTCAAGATGTATTATGAATTTTTGTTCTGCCATAACATTATTCACCCCAAAGAAAATCATTGGATAGTCGCGGATCGTGTTGCTCAATAATAGGAGCAACTATTTCAGTATATATGATCGAAGTCGCCATAGCACTGAAAAACACAAAGCATGTATCAATCAGTGTCGGGATGGGGGGGGCACACATCACAGACAGAGATAGATCACATAATCCAAGCAAAAATCCCATCGGTACATGTGTTATCCAGTAGAGTTTGTTAATTGCCATAGTCACTCATCTCCTTTTGCGAATTTGAATATTCTCTTACAGTCCAGTTTATCGCAGATCCAGTTATTCAGCATCTTGCGAAAATGGATCTGGGACGAGCCGCAATGAGGACAGCGGTTTTTAAGTTTCTTTCTTATTTTCAGTTTCCCCATAAATATAAATAATCTTTATCTCTATTTATAGGTTCCCTTTTTTAAGAAGAGATAGAACCCGATCCACGCCACAACAAAGAGACAACCATAGAACGCGATCACCAGCGGCCATCCTCCCCAAGCAAAGAGCTGATCGTTCCATGAAAGAGATCGTTTCGGTACTTGATGGAATAGATAGAAGTTCCTTTTACTTTCGTTTACCAGATCCTGTACGGAAGAGTTCATGCCTGTGCCTTCGGGACGTGAAGTGTCTGGTCAATTCGTTCTTTCGTGTCGTAGAGCTGCCCGATAACCCACGATTGCAGGCAGACCTTTGGTATCAGCTCTTCTTCTGGTGGGGGAAGGGGGACGTCCTGATAGACAAGGATTAGGTGTTTCTCATCGCAGTTATCCGCTAAACATTGGTGCGTCGGGACGTAATCGTTCTCGCTCATATCAAAAACGCAATGAAACTTGATCGGGACGTAAATAATATCGGTCTTGTCCCGGATGATCTTGTCCCCCGACATCCACCTTTGAGAATCCCAGATCAGATCGTATCCGAGTTTTCGGCGCTGGTTTAATCGGTTTTCCACCCACTTGATCGTTTTGGATTCCCGTGCTGCTGAATGGAGAATCCCTGATATCTCCGTGATGCAGATCAAAGCGTCCTCGTCCTCTTCTGCAAAGAAATTCTCAAAAATCTCCTGCGCTGTCCGATACTCCGACCATGAATGACCGAAGTTCCCACCCTGGTATTTTGTGTGAAAGTTCGTTATGATCTTCCGTCCTTTCTGGATGAACTCCTGATAGGCGAGATACACCATGAGGTTTGTTTTCCCGTTGCCACAATCGGAAGGCCGGGGGATCGCTATGTTCCTTTGCTGTGAGATCGTGCCGACAATGCCGTAAATCATTTCCCTGCCTCTCTTTTTTCTTTTTGATCTTCAGCCCACCTGAAATAAGATCCCCCGAAACAGATCAGCAACCCACCGTAAATTAAATGGATTCCCTGTACCGGGAAGGCCATCTCGATCCCGCCGATGATGAGAACGATCAACCCCAAAAACATTATTATAATGGCAATGTCTTTATTGAGCGTCATTTCCTGACCTTCCAGCAGAGTTCTCTCCGCAATTCGCGGTCGGGCCATCGGCCATAGAGACTATCTTTCATAAATACTTTCGCGCCTACCATATCGGCAGCTTCACAAATTTTCAGGATGGATTCAAGTCCGGCACATTGATCGGGTTTGGTCTGTGCCCCAATGATAACCTGACGAATACCGATCAGATTAATATTCCCCAAATCAGATAATAACGGTTCAAATGATACAATCCTGTGGGGATGCGGAAACACTTGCAGCTCTTTGATCCTGTGTACATCTTCACTCCAGGTCACTGTCGTACCAAACCACGAATAAGGCATTGTTAAAAAAGAGTAGTTTTCGTTCGGGATAGTTCCCATAAAATCAAGGAATAGTTTTTTCATATTCGGCGGATTCTTTGTCAGAAAGATATAATCGTGGTGATCGGCCTCAATTGTTTCACAAAATATCTGGTTTGTCCATTCAACAGGAACCCAATCCCCGAATAGATCAGCAACAGAACCAACAAAAATGCTTTGAGGTTCTTTTACCTTTTCGGGATCTCCTAATCGTTCAGGATGATATGTCGGTTTGAATCCATCTGGCCATGCCTTTGTGCCTTTGAACCGTTCCGCGATCTTCCGGGCATAACAATATGAGCACCCATGAAGACAACCTGTAACCGGGTTCCATGTTCTATCGCACCACTCAATCTTTGTTTTATTGAGCGTCATTTCATACACCACACATCATGATCAACCATAGTACAGGACAGGAGAGAAAACGCACGAAGGACACTATTGATAACAGGTTCGTCATATCCTTACCGAAATCTCTCTTTGAGATTACAACTTTTGAATCTTTATTGATGAGATTAAAGATCCAGATTATCAGTACTGTGAAGATAATATTTACCACGAACGCAACTGCATACATTGAAGATACCGGGGAGATCCAATTAAAGAATCGGTTTGCTTCATATCCTGCTCCTGTTGTTATGCCTGCCATTGTTGCGAGCAGATCGAGCATCGCCACATAATGAGCGATTATGATCACGTTTCTTTGAGTCTCGGTCAATGACATTATTTCCCTGCTTCCTTCTTCTCTTTCTTTCTCTTGTCAAGGATGAAATATTTAATTACGATTCCCCCGGCGATAAATGCCGAGATTATGATACCTATTGCGACCTTGCGGATCAAGGAGTTGGTATCAGTCAAGTCTTTCAGATCGTTTGCATCGGTAAATGTCTGGTTGCCGGAGTTCGTGATCTGGATTGAAAGGGCGCGAGCGTGATCATAATTTCCATTCTGGATCTCTTGTTTTGCCGATACCACGTATCCCGCGAGGATTGCCCGTTCGTTGATCAGCTCGCCATACCTTGTCAAGTTAAAGTATGTCAGAGTTTCTCCGTTGTAAGTATAATTCTGTTTAAGACCTTCGATGATCCTATCGGTTCTTTCAAGGGATCGTTCTGCATCGTTTAGGGTCTTTTGCGCCCATGCTTTATCATTCTCTTTAAACCCATCCCGCGTTAGATTCTCTGCCCGTAAAAGGTGCTCTAATCCTAAAATGTAAAGGCTCTGTGAAACATTGTCAGCTAGATTGATCTGTTGCTGTGCGCCCATATACTTTAACTGTCCCCGTGAAACATCCACCCCCAAGGCACTTTTTTTATTAATATCTGCCTGTAATGATTGAAGGTTTGCGGTCATTACTGCGATCCCGTTCTTTATATCTGCCGGATTCGCTACGATTGTGGATCTCTGGACTTCAGAACCCCGGACGATATTGTAATTGGAATCCAGTTCCATGAGATTAAAGACCGTAATATTCTTGGTTTGTGAAACTCCCGGCGCGTCACCTTCGAGCAATACCCGGACATACGCTTTCTTTAAAGACTCGCTGCGATAGGTCAGTTCCCAGCTGGTAATCTGTAAAACACGGTCCCGCACTACCGGATGCGGGCTTCCGGTATTATCAAGAAATACCCAGTACGTCCACGTTTCATTGACCAGATCGGTGACTAATTGTAAGGTGTTATTCTCCGGGAAGGTGGTTTTCCCGGATATGTCCATGCGGATCTCAATGCTCGCGGTTACATGGGTGCCGGGCGCGAGCGAGCCGGAAGGTGTTACTATGTTGTTGGAAGAAGCATAGGCTTGAGCTGGAACGATGAGAGCAAAGATCAGGAGTAATAAATAAACCTTCAAGGGAGCCGCCCGCCCAACCTTGATCTCATCGCGTCCGTGTGCTCGTGCTCCTGCATAGAGACATTAAACGCTTGGAACATTTGGATCAACTCCTGCCTGCCGGCACCTTTATGACTGACAAGAAGTTCATTCAATTTCTTTTTCAGGATCGCCATACCAGGGAGTAGGTGCCGGGCTTGTAGTTTTTCAACGAACATATCACTGAACATTTTATCCAGACATTCCTGACGGTTTGCGAACCGGAAGAAAGGATGTTGAACCTCCAAGAAAGGAACACCGCTGATGATATCGCCTTTAAGGACCTCCAACATACATTCTCCCTCAATATTCTCCCATTCTAACCGTGTCTGCTGGTCGATCTGCTGTTCTGTTGTTGGATGGGCGATATGATAGATCGCGTCAACGAAGGCTTTATACCGGCCTCCGTCGTCAGATGCTTTGAGCGTTGGAGGGACGATTTTGTTTATTGGTGTCGTCCCGAATCCGGCTAGATTAGAGGGTTCCGGCATAGCATCATTTCCTTGTGGCAAGGAACAGGATCGCCACTAAGATGATCCCGATCACTCCGACCAGAGCAACTGTAATCCATGAGGGCGCTTCTTTCGGGCGTTCGAGTACCTTCTCGGAGATCAGGGCACCGGATTGAGCTGCATAATATGAGGGCATGATGCCGATTCTGAATAGGGCTTTTGCGGAGACTATTGCCGTAATGTCCGTGTCGATGTTCAGGGTTGCAGGCAACCAGTAATAGAGTTTTGGGTGCCGGGCGCACAGGGACATGATCTTTTTAATAATCCCCTGTTTTTTGGGATCGTCGGCAAGGCGTAGGCGCACGATCTCTTTCAGCAAGGTTCCTGAATCCTTGGTGACTTTAACGGCAACGTTCTCTTTCTTCACTGGTGCCGGCGCGGGTGGTGGGGGGGTGTCTGGTTTTGGTGGTTCTGCTGGATATGCCGTCCCCTCTTCTTTCTTTATTTCTTTTGCTTCAACATCAATAACCGTATTCTCGTAGAGATCCTCAATCGTGGACTTCTCCGGGATCAGGAGCGTGGCAAGGTCGGCGGAGATGTGCTCGATAAAGTCAGGATAGAGATCGGTCAGGTCGGTAAGAGGGCAAGCGTCCCGGATATCGTAACTGTACTCAAGATCCTTCCCTTTGAACACGAACGGTTTGATCTCGTGTGGGATCATGAACGCCAGTTTTTCCTTGTGCCCGATGAGAGGACTTTCAACGACTACCGTAACGAACCGCTGGCCTTTTGCCTTGACAGTGACCGTTTTTATATGGTAGTTATCGTGGAAAATCCTGATCTTGTACTTAATACCTCCGCGCATGTTTGCTATGATACCCATTTTTGAATCAGTCCTTTCTTTTACACATAAAGATAAATATTCTTTATCTCTAATTAAACCTTTCTTTTCGAGTATTCCCGGAAGTCAGAATGTTCCGGTAAAAACTCTCCCAGGACAAACACTGTCACGAAGATCATTGCGACCAGATCCGACCAGAGATATAAAGAATATGTGATCATCAGCATGACCATGAGATCCGCAAAAGCGCCCCATCCATAAACTGCCCGTTCTGATTCGACGGACGGCATACGGAAGTCAATAAAAGACCGGGGATATCCCAGATACAGGCTTTCAAGATATCCACCATATTTTGCGATTGCTGCCGCGTGTATGAACTCATGGATGATAGAATAGACCTCGTAGATCAGGATCGATACTGCGATCATTATTAACGGTGTGATCAATAAGATCGTGGTCAAAGAGATCAGCAGGGTTTTCATTGCGATCCAGCCGTAACCGATATGGATCTTCCCGAAAGACGGCACGTTATTGTTTCTCCTGGATCGCTGATTGTGGGATGTTGTATTTCTGGACCAGATACTTGACAGCATGAAGGGGAGCGTCGTATCCTTTGAAGGTAGAGATCCTTTCGTCTTTAAACCCGCTGTGTTCGTGAGTTTTATCGGTCTTTGTCCGGCCTTCTCTCTCGCGTAAAACAACGGATTCCCGGCTTGTGATCACCACAAGATGTGAAGTATCTTTCGCCTGTTTCGGTTCGTCCTCGATCACGAAATACTCTTTTTTGTCTATCGGATCGGTGTAAATTTTGCCATATTTTACCATGTCAGATCACTTTTTCCTTTCAAATATGAAAGCTACGAGCGGGAAAATGAAGAAGAAGATGTACGTGTAGAACGGAATTAATAAAACGGGTTCGGTAGGCCATACCTCGTTTAACCCTATCCAGAGAGAAACCATGTAAAGTGAGAGTGCGGAGGCAATGAAGTTCATTACAAAGCAGAGCACGGGGTTTCTTCTGACGGTTAAGGCGATCACCATCACGGCGATTATGAACGCAAGATAGAGCCACGTATTAACCTGCGTCCACATCCATGTCTGCGGGGAGTCCTGCGTTGTTGCCGTTGCCTCGTATTTGGTTCCGAGACTGTTTATAATAGTGATGAGATGTATTTCTGATGGATAGAGGTTGTTCTGTACCAGAAATGTACTATTCGGATCGTAATTTGAAAGCAGGATTCCATCAAATGAAATCGACGCGATCACAGTCCCTGCCGGTAATCCTGATAGGTTCCATACGATAGAGGTTTCTGTGCTGTTGTCGGCCTGAACGTATGCCGCTGATGCAAAGGGAATGATTAACCCGAATATCAGCAGCGCAATTAAGATCGTGTGTCTGTAGTTCATTTCATTATCCCAACCTTCATCTCTAGTATTTCCACCCGCTTTGTCAGGTTGTCAATTTCTAATTGCTGTGCTTCTATCTTGGCGTTTAGTTCCTTTATTGCTTTAGCTTCTGCCATTATTATCGGACGGTCATTTACTGAGAGTGTGACTACATCTTTTCCAACGGTATCCGGTACGGTTACTTCTATCACAGAACTATACGATTGTTTTGTAAATGGATCGGTTCCCGTAACAGTCTTTAGATATTTTGTTGGCGTATACACCCGTTCGTGTTTCTCAAATACTGCTTCCGGGATTGCGGCTTGTAATTGTTTTGCATCCACGCCCGAATATTCATTTACTGTATCAAGCCCACTTTCGGGTTTAAATTTATACGTTATGAACGCAGACGATGGGATAGAAAGTATTTCTTTCAATCCAGAAGTATAGGGTTTAACATCGGTTTTCAATCTCGGATCTGATACAACATAGACATTCCCCAACGCATCGGTTGTTAATGTTCCACCCGATAGACTTGGGAATAGCAATGTACCGTTGACTTGTAATTTCGCCAATCCCTGTGTCGTTCCAATGCTGACATTTCCTTGTGCGTTAATATAGAAGTTCTCGCTTCGTGCGATTTTATCTGCACTTACGGTACTGTCGATTCCACCGGCGTATCCTTTTATCCGCGTGACCTGCCCGAAAAGAGCACCGTTGTAGTAGGGTACGAGATATACATACCTGCCGTCGAAAACTGCTCCCCCAAACCCTTTGGAATTTGCATTTACCGTTGTGGTATCGAAGACGCTGTAAGAACCTGCGGCGGTGAAGGAGCCGGTGGTGTCATACCGGGTGACCTGCCCGGAATACGCAGCACCGTTGTAGTTGGGTACGAAATATACATACCTGCCGTCGAAAACCGCTCC
>Ga0315289_10010090_pt1 | contig 13555 bp, 9 predicted proteins | sample YL17G11_40_MG_FD_203452 | JGI IMG/M metagenome (GOLD analysis project Ga0315289, IMG submission 203452) | Sediment microbial communities from Yellowstone Lake, YNP, Wyoming, USA - YL17G11_40 | ecosystem: Environmental > Aquatic > Freshwater > Lake > Sediment | place: USA: Wyoming | collected...
GCATTGCAAGGGGCGTGCGGTGGTGCGGCGGGGGGGGCGGTGCGCGGTGTGACGGCGGTGCGAGGTGCGGGGGTGCGTGGGGGGGGCCAAGAGGCTCTCTATCCCGTTCTCTCTCTCCCGTGATCGTCACTGGTCGAACTTCTTGACCTCGGCCTGAAGAGGGGAGGGGGGGGAGTGGCGTGTGGGCGCCCGCACGCGCCCGCCCCAGTCCCTCCACCCACCACCCTCTCCCTCCCTCTCTCTCTCTCCCTCTCACCCCTTCTGGCGCCGTCATCTCCACCGTCTTGGCCCCCACCTCGGCCCAATTGGTCGACAGGCACGTCCCGCCCGACTCGAGGAACGATTTGTGCATCGCGCGCCGCGCGTCGTCGTCGGCGCCCGCAAACACGCCCCGGAAAAAGGACTGCAGCCCGGCCTCGCCCTCGGCCGCCTCGTCGTCGGCGGCGGCCTCCTTCTCGACGGCGGCCCAGTCGACCTTCTTGGGGGCGGAGGACGGGTAGGACGGGGCGGCCGAGGCGGGCGCGGGGGGCGGTGCCGCGCCCGCGATCGTCGGCGGCGCCGCCACCGCACCCGCACCCGCCTCCAGCGCCGGCCACGCCGCGCCGGGCGTCGCTTTCACGAGGCGGACCTCGACCTTGGACGGGAGGACGGAGAAGGAGGAAGCAGAGGGGTCGACCTCGCCCGCGAGCGCGACATCGAGGCGGTACGCCTCCGGGCGCGGCGGCACGGCCGTCTCATCCGGCTGCAGCTCGACGAGCAGGCGACGGGGCTCGATCGTCACCGCGGCGGCGTCGGGCGCGACGCGCTTGGCCAGGACAGACACCTCGACCGCGGCCAACGTCTGAAACCATTGGTGGCGCACGGCAGGGGGAGGAGGAGGAGGTTGGGGCGCCGGAGAGGCGGGCGCGGGCGCCGGAGGCCCCACGCCGACGCCCGAAGAAGACAGCTCCGCGTCGGCCTTGCGCAGCCACGCCGCGGCGTCCGCGTGCCCCGGGTCGAGGCCGACCGCGGTACGCAGGGCGGCCTGGGCGGCCTCGTACTCGTCCAGGTGGAAGAGTGCGATGCTGGGAGGAAGAAAAGGGGGTCGGGGTCCGGGCCATCGCGGCGCGCACGGCCGCCCAGCGCCGCGACCGCCCACGCCGGGCCACAGGCCGCGCCTCGGCCACTCGCGCCCCCCGCCCGGCGCTCCCACTCACCCCTTCTTCGCGTGCGCGCCCGCATCCGCGGGCGCCGCGTCGCACGCGCGCCGCGCGTCGTCCGCCGCCTTCATCCAGTCCACCATGCCGGGCGGTGCGCGACGGGGCGGTGGAGGCGGGAGGCGAGAATGTGGCGGCGACGTGCCGCGCCCGCTCTCTCGCTCTCCGCTCTCTGCTCGAAGACAACCAACACGCCCCACCCCCCCAAAACAGCCCCCGCGCTCTCAGGCCTTGGCCTTCTTCGCCTTTTTCTCCTTCTTGGCGGGCGGCGCGGCCGCCTCGGGCTCGGCCTTGCCCTTCCGTTTCTTCTCGGGTTTGGCCTCCTTCTCCGCCTTGGCCTCCTTCTTCCCCTTTTTCGCCTTTTTGTCGGCAGGGGCGGCGGCAGCAGCCCCGCCAGCACCGCCCATGCCCGCCTCTTCCGCCGCCGCGGCCATGACCGTAATGTTCTTCGCGCACGCCGTCCCGTCTTCGTAAAACCGCAGCCGCGCCTCCACCTGCTCCTTCATCTTGGCCCCAAACACGTCGGTCACCACCTCGGAGAAGCAGTCGATGCGGGACGCGATCGAGCACTTGTTGGCGAGGTAGCGCGAGATGCGGCCCTTGTTCTTCTGTTTGGCGCGGCCGATGAACGACGAGTGGAAGATGAGCCCGTACTTGGGCGTGTTGCCCTTGGTCTTGAGAGCGCGGAAGAGCGCCTTTTCGGCGCCCAGGATCTGCACCGTGGACGCGGGGTATTTGGCGAGGTTGACCAGCGACCCGGCGTGCGAGATGAGCCGCGCGCCGACCGTGTCGCCGATGAGCGCCGACAGGTTGGGCGCCACCGCGTGCATCTTGTCGCCCAAGTAGGCGCCCAGCGACTGGCGGTACTCGGCGAGCGCGATGACGCGGCGCGCAAACGCCTCGATGTTGACGAGGTCGATCGGGGACACGTCCTGGCCCATGGACGCGCGGGCGGCGTCGAGCACCGCTTTGGCGGCTTCCGGCGACCCGAGCACGTCCTCCAGCGCGGGCAGCTTGTCCTCCGACAGCGTCGCCTTGTCGCGGACGACCATCGCGGTGCGCGCATACGTGTAATTGTCCGGCACCAGCTTGGCCATCTCCGGAAAGTGCCACCCGTACCACTCCCGGCACCGCATGGCAAACGTGTTGACGTCCTTGTCCAGGGTGTCGGCGAGCGCGATGGCCTGGATGATCATGTTGTCGACGCGGTTGACGTTGAACTTGACTTTGGCGCGGGAGTAGGCGTGGGCGAGGCCCAGGGACGCTTTGGCCGCGTCCGCGTCTTCGAGGCCCTTGACCAAGCGGCCGGCGTGGCAGCGGACGCCGCGGAGGAGTTCGGCGATGAGGTCGTTTGCCACGCACGGCACGCCCGCGTCGGCGAGCGCCGACCCGAGCTTGGGGTCGGCGACGCCCACCTGGAAGGCGGCTTTCTTCGCGGATTTGGCTGCCGGCAGGTTGGCGGAGAGAAACTCGGCGAGCTCGGGCGTCGCGGCCGACTCGGAGACCGCGTTGGCTTGCTCCAGCGCGTCCGCCGCGCCCTTGTGCGGGCGAAAAGCCACGAGCTTGACGACCTGGCGAGGGGAGGAGGGGAGGAGAGGGGTGAGGGAGGGCGGAGGCGCGGGTCGCCGGCGGAGCTAGCCAGCGGCGCCAGCGCCGCGCGCCGCGGGCGCAGCCGCGCGCGCCGCCCTCGCGGACGACGCGTGGGTGCAGGAGGCGCCGCCCAGCGTGCGGGCAAGAGCGGCCGCAGACGCGCCGCCCGCCGCGCGGCGCCGGCGCGGCGGCCGCCGCCGCATGCGCGCCCCGCCGCGCCCGCCCCTCCCCCCCCTCCCCTCCCCACCACCCCCTCACCTTGCCAAACCGGTCCAGGTCGGCGACGCTGGCCTGCACCGCGGGCGTGGCGGCGCCAATCGCGTCGAGGCCGTGCGCTTCCAGCAGCGCATAGCCGGACGCCGACTCGTACAGCAGGAACGTGGTGGTGGGGGCCATGGCGGCGGGTCGCCGCGGTGGGCGGGCGGGGAAGGAGGGCGGCCGCTGGGAGGCGGCGGCCGGGAGTGGGAAGGAGGGCGGCGCGCCTCTCGTTTCACTCTGCCCGCCTCAACGCTCAACCTACCGCCGCTCGCCGCCATGTTGATCTATTCCGACAAACTCTCGGGTGCGACCGCAAGCCGTGGGAGAGGGCGGCCGCCGCGGCGCGCGGGAACTGCGGTCCCCGCCGGCAGCGCCCGCCCTCGCCGGCAATGCTCCGCCCCTTGTGGCGCGACCGATCGGCGCCAGCGACCGCAGCGACCGGCCCGCGCCCGGGCGCGGCCGCCGCGGCGCGCCCGGCAATGCTGTGCCGCCCACGCGCCGCCGCCGCGGCGCCCGGCGGCGGCGTGCGCCACCCTGATCGTGGCCGCCGATCGGTCGCTGGCCGCGCCGCTGCGGGCGCGCCATCCAGGTCGCGCGAGGAGCTCGCGCGCCCATCCCCCCCCCCCCTTTTCTCTCCCCCCAGGCGACGAGATGTTCGCCGACTCGTACCCCATGCGCGAGGTGGAGGACGGCTTCTTCTACGAGGTGGACGGCCAGGTGAGAGAAGGGAGGGGCGGGGTGGAAGGGGGCGCGCGCGGCGCGATCGACGGCGGCCGCCGGCCGCGCGCGCGCGGGGTGCCCCGCTCAAAGCGCGCCGACGCGCGCGCCCCTCCCTCCCGCCACTCCCCAGTGGCAAGAAGTGGGCGACGTCGACGTCGACATCGGGGCCAACCCCTCCGCCGAGGGCGGCGACGACGACGAGGGCGGCGGCGCGGGGTCGCGCAAGATCGTCGACATCATCGAATCCTTTCGCCTCGTGGAGCAACCGTCGTACGACAAAAAGGCGTTCATGGGCTACGTGAAACCGTGGCTCGCCCGGGTGGCGGAGAAGCTGCCGGAGGCGGAGCAGGAGGAGTTTAAGGCCAAGGCGCCGGCCGCGATCAAGTTCCTGCTGGGCATGGTCAAGGAGCTGCAGGTGGGTGAATGAGGGTGGGAGGGAGGGAGTGGTGGCGCTGTGCCGGGGTTTCGCCGCCCGCGGCCGACCTCTTTTCTTGTTCCCTTCTCTCCACTTCTTTTCAGTTCTTCACCGGGGAGTCGATGGACCCCGAGTCGACGCTCGCGTACGCGTACTACAAAGACGGGTGCGCGAGGGAGGGAGGCGGGAGTGGGGGTGGTCGGTGGCGGCAGCGCGCCGGGGCCGCCCACCGAACCCCTTCCCACCCCACCACCTCCAACCCCAGGGCTGCCAACCCCACGTTTCTGTTCTGCAAGTACGCCATGAACGAAGTCAAGTGCTGATGCGATGCGCGCGGGGAGAGGCTGCCGCGGGGGTGGGCGCCGGTTCAAGGGCCGCGTGTCTGCAACCCTCGCCCCGGCCGCCACGCGCACGCGCACGCGACAGCCGTGCACCACACGCCCAGGCTCGCCCGCGCCGCGCCGCGCGGCAGGCGGCCACCCACCCCCCCCCCCAGCACACACACCCCCTGTCCTCCGTCACCCCATGATCGCTTCAATCTCTTCCAGCGTGCGCCCCTTGGTCTCCACCACGTGCGCCCGCGCAAACGCGATCGTGGCCAAGCACACGCCCGCGAAGAAGAGGTAGGCGCCGGAGACGCCGACCGCGGACACGGTGGGGAGGAAGGCTTGGCCGACGACAAAGTTGCAGACCCAGTGCGTCGCCATGGCCGCCGACACCGCCCGCCCGCGCAGGCGGGCGGGCGCGATCTCGGACGCGAGGAGGCCGGGGACCGGGCCGGCGCCCAGGGCGAAGGCCGCGACGTAGGCGAGGGTGCCGGCCAGCGCGATCGGGCCGGCGACGGGGGCGAACGCGGGCAACCCCAACCCCGCGGCCATGACCAGCATGGCCGCCGCCATGCCGCCGAACGACGCGGTGAGCAACGTGAGCCGCCCCGCGCGGTCCATGAGCGAGGCGGCGACGGCGGACCCGAGCACGTTGACCGCGCCGACGGCGGCCGACGCGGCCGCTCCGTTCGACACGCCCGCTGTCGCAAACACGGACGACGAAAAGTAGACGATGGCGTTGATGCCCGAGAATTGTTGCAGCAGGAAGAGGGCGCAGCCGACGCGGACGCCGCGCGAGCGAAAGAGGTCGGCCAGGGACGGGGCCGCGGCGCCCGCTTTCGCGGGCGCCGCCGCGGCCGCCCCCGCCGCCAGCTCGGCCGGCCCGCCCGGCCCCCACAGCGCCCGCGCGGCGGCGTCGGCGTCGGTGGCGCGCCCGACCGAGGCGAGCCAGCGCGGGGATTCGGGGGCGAAGAGCATGCCGACGCCGAGGAGCGCGGCCGGCACTGCCGCCGCGCCAAACATGGTCCGCCACGCGGACGCCGGCAGGGCTACGTTGGCCAGCAGCGCACCCAGGATGCCGATGCAGATGACGAGCTGGTTGACGGAGCCCAGGGCGCCGCGGGCGCGGGCGGGGGCGACTTCCGACGCGTAGAGCGGCACGAGCGCCGACGCAAGGCCGATGCCGGCGCCGGCGATCAACCGCCCCGCCAGAAGCGCGGGCAGGGTCGACGCGCCCGCGCAGAGCAGGGCGCCGGCGAGGAGCGGGGCGGCGGTGGCGACCAGCGCGCCGCGGCGGCCGAGCGCGTCGGCGACAGCCGACCCGCCCAGGGACCCGACCGTCGCGCCCACCAGCAGCGAGCTCACCACCGCGCCCTGCTTGCCCGCGTCGCCGGCAAAGCCCAACGATGTCGCGATGGCGTCCAGGGGGCCGTTGACGACGCCGAGGTGGTAGCCGAAGGCAAACGCGCCGAGCGCGGCGACCGCGACGCTCGCGCCGACGGCCAGGAGGGAGTGCGGCGTCGGCGCCGGCGTCGGCGCGCTGATGGAGCTGGCGTGGACGACGACGGTGACGTGGCGGCGGGGGGAGGGGAGGAACGAGGCTGGGGTGGGGGGGCGGGGGATTGGATTGGGCGCGCGCGCGCGCCGCGGGGGGGCGCAGGGGGGCGCAGCGGCCGCCGCCGCATCGCCGACACCTCCACCAATCCCTGGTCTCACCGACGGACGGCCGGCGGGCCAGCCCCGGCGCGGCGCGCGCGCGCGGGCGCGGCGACGCCGACCGCGACGCTGGGGCGCGGCGCGCGACGGGGCCGGACGCCCGGCGCAGGGGCGCGTGGCGCGAGGGGGACGACAGGAAGGAGGACATGTCGGGAGGGGCGCGGGGCGAGGCGGCCGAGAGAGTGGGCCGCGTTTCATTGCTCCCTCCCTCCCTCTCTACTCGAGCGCCACCTCCCGCCCCGCCCGCCACGCCGCCCACGAGGTCTCGGTCCATCCCTCCGCCGCTGGTAGCGGGAGAGTGGCCAGGTCGGCGCCAAAGTGGTCCTCCGCGAAAACGTCACTCCCGCCCGACCGCCCAAACCCCAACCCCCCCTCAAACAGGGCCGCCGACGCCGCGTTGGCCCGCCCAATCTTGGCGACCGCGGCGCGCGTGCCGAGGCGGGCGCGGGCGTAGGCGAGGAGGAGGGAGACGGCGGTCGTGGCGACGCGCGCGCGGCGCGCGGACGGGACGGCCACCATCACCTCGACCTCCGCAAACTCCGTGCCGCCATCCTGAAAGAAGAGGTTGACGTCGCCGACGGGCATGACCCTGGAGGAAGAGGCGCTGCCACCTTCATTCTCCAACAGAACTATGATGAAGGTGAGCTTGTCCCCATCAACCCGCCACGCCGCCTGCATCTCGAATTCTTGCTCCAAGCTCAACCGTTCTGACGCGGTCGCCTCGCGCAGGGCGGGGCACTCCATCCAGGCGTGGTAGCAGGGGACAAAGGCGGCGTCGTAGGGCACCAGGGCGACGCGGGCCCCGGGGGCGGTGACCACGGCGTCCTCGTTGACGCGCATGGGTCCGGCGGGAGCTCCGGCGGCGCCCGGCGGCGGGCCGCCGCCGCGGATTGGAGTGGCGCGGTCGGCGCTGGTGCGCACACCTCACGCCACGATGCGGGCCCCGCCAGCCCCCCGCCCGCCGCCCGTGATCGGCCGCGCAGTGCCGCTTGCCACTGCGAGCGCCCGCGCGGGCGCGCGAGGCCAGGCATCGCGCAACCGGCGCCCCGCCCGCCGCCCGGCCGCGTCTGCCGCGGCCGCCCCCCTTCCCACCATCACCGGCCCCCGCCCCTTTGACGCCGGCGTCCCCATCGACCGGTCCACCTACGCCTGGCGCGGCCACACGGTCGCCTACGCGCGCGCTGGCCCTCCCACCGGCCCCCCCGTCGTCCTCCTCCACGGCTTTGGCGCGTCCGCGGGCCACTGGCGCAAACTGGTCAAACCGCTCACCGACGCGGGCCACGCGGTGTACGCGCCCGACCTTCTGGGTTTTGGCGCGTCGGACAAACCGGCGCTCGAGTACTCGACCCCGCTCTGGCGCGACCTCGTCCTCGACTTTGTGCGCGACATCGTCCAAGCGGATGGCGCCGGCCCGGGCGCCGTGCTCGTGGGCAACTCGCTCGGGTCTTTGGTGGCCCTGCTCGCGGCCGCCGCCGCCCCCACAGGCTCGATCGCCGCCGTCGCCCTCGTCAACGTCGCGGGCGGCATGAACAACAAGGCCGCGTCCGACGACTGGCGCATCGCGCTCGCGACGCCCATCTTTGCGCTCATCGATTTCCTGCTCTCGATCCCGCCCGTCGCGCGCGCGCTCTTCGACTCCTTCCGCAAGCCCGACACCCTGCAAGGCGTGCTCGAGTCCGTGTACGGCAACAAGGACGCGGTGGATGCCGCGCTGGTCGACCTGGTGGCGGCGCCTGCGGGGGACGAGGGCGCGCTCGCGGCTTTCGTGTCGATCATTTCGGGCGACCCCGGCCCCCGCCCCGAGACCGCGGTCGAGGCCATCACCTGCCCCCTCCTGTTCGTGTGGGGCGACCCAGACCCGTTCACCCCGGTGGACGGGCCGGTGGGGCAGTGGGCGCGGGGGCTGGCCACCTCGCGCCCCGACACCGCGTTCGCGCTCCTGCCCGGCGTCGGCCACTGCCCGCAGGACGACGACCCGGCCGCGGTGGCGGCGGTGATGGTGCCGTGGTTGGCCCGGGTGCGCGGCTGGTGAGGGCGGCGGGAGAGAAAGGGAGCGAAGAGAGAAGTGCAACACAAAAACCGCGACCCGCCCCCCCCTCACGCCGCCGCCTTGTACCCCTCTAGCTCCAGATACAGAGGCTGGCTGGAAATACCGCAATCGTCTGGGCGGATCGCGATGCGGACGTAGCCGCCTTCACCCCACAATGCCGACCACGTGTTTTTTACGAGCCAGTAAGCCGCCCCGGTCGCGGCATCCACCCCATACCCGGAAATGAGCACCGCGTGGTCCAGCCGCGACAGCCTCTCCTCGCAGCGCGTGTTGTTGTAGACGCCGGAGCGGTAGAGCGGGAAGTCGTCGGCCGACGCGTCGACAGAGACAGTCATCGGCCCCTGCGCGAGCAAGGCCTCCCGCAGGCCGTCGTCGCCGCCCCCGACCCACACGTACTTGCCGCTGAAGGTCGCCGCGTTCTTCACCTTGGTGTCGCAGAGGCCGCCGACGCCGCGGTAGGGGTAGTCGCGGGACGCGACGGCGCCGTGGCGCGCGAAGACCCAGTCGAACGCCGTCGTTTGGTAGCCCCCGCCGCAGCCCGCGTTGGGATACTTGCCCGCGTACGCCTCGGGCGACCAGGCGCAGTCGACGAGGTGCTGCTCGGAGAAGAGCGTCTGCGCGCCCGACGCGCGCCACGCGGCAGCTTCCAGCGCGCCGATCGTTCCAAACGCCCAGCACGACCCGCACATGGCCTGGTCTTTGACGGGCGAGTCGGCGGCGGTGCCGCGCCAGTCGACCGAGGACGGGAGGGGGCGGGTGGTGCGGGTGGAGAGCGCGTCGCCCGGGCGCGGGCCGGGCAGGGCGCCGCCGCCGCCTCCTTGCACCGGATGCTGGCTCACCAGCGCCTCCTTTTCTTGCGGCAGCATGTCGGCCATGCGGGTGAGGGCGATCGAGTAGCCAGTGGAGGGGGCGTCGTGGGCGGCGACGCGGGCGGCCGCCGCCGCGTGCGCTGCCGCGCGCTCCCTGTACTCGTCCGCCGACCGCGTGCGCCGCGCACCGGCGTGGTGCAAGAACGCGTCGTACGCGGGCGCGCCGGAGTGCCGGTTGGGCAGGGCGTGGGCGAGGCGGTCGGCGGGGAGCACGGCGGCGCGCGCGCTGGCGGGCACGGCGCCCGCCTGCGGCTTGGCCGGGCACCCCGCCGGCGGCTCAAAGTGCCCTGCATCCAGGGACCCCGGCTTCCAGTCGCCAAAATCGGCGACGGTGAGATCGAAATGGCCGCCGGTCCAGAGGTTCGGCGCAAGGGCCTCCAAGCGCACCGGCGCCCGCGTCACAGCATCCACCCACATCGTGTACGTCGCGATGTAGTGGCTGTACCCGGAATCCGCGGTCGGGACGGCGCGGCGAAAGGCGACGGTGCCGGGCGGGCCGGCGCGGCCATCGGCCAACGGCGCGGCCCGGCCCTTGAAGCGCCACCCGCCGGACGTCAGGTCGGGCAGTATGGGGGTCAGCGCGATGCCGTCGGTCCAGGCGTGCAGGTTGAGGGTGGTGGTGGTGGCGTTGGGAGCAGAGGCCGCCCCCAACCCCCTCCGCGGCGCCGCCGTCGGCCCCTTGCCGCCGCCGATGGGGACAGCGTCGCACGCGAATTTGTCCACTCTGGGGTAGCGGTGGTACATGACGTTCTGTGAGAGAGAGGGGTGGGCGGTGGGGCGGGGCGGCGGCGAGGCGGCGGCGACCCAAAAAGAAGAAGAAAAAACAAACACTGTCACCTTCTTCAGCACCTCCACCGTCGTCTCCACCCCGTCGCGCACAATTTTTTGCAGGCCGGCGGCGCCGTCCCGGTGGGCGACCAGGTTGTAGCTAAAGAGGAGAAGGGAGGGCGTCGGCGCCGCCCTAGCCACCAGCGTGAAGCGCTGCCTTCCACCTCTCTCTCCTCCTCCTCCCGCCACGCACACGAGCATCTGCTTTTGGGTGGTGAGCGTCTCGGGGTACGCGATGGTGTAGGCGACCTGGAAGGGGAGGGGGGCGGCGGTCGGGGCGCACATGCAGGGCCAGAATTTGCCGCACTGCCGCCCCAGACACCCATCCCTCGTCTTACCGCATATGAGCTCGGCCACGCGGGCGGCCGGCGCAGCGTGAGCGAGCCGTAGGACGCGGCCGCGCCGGCCGCCACGGCGGCGCCAAGCGCGACGCCTAGCAGGGCGTATGCCGCGCGGCGGGGGGCGGTGGGGCGGGCGGGGGGGAGGAGAGACTCTTCGGCGTCGCTCATGGCGCCGGGATTTGTGTCGTCGTCGGCGCCGGCGCTCGCCACAACGCGAGCGAGCGCCGGGCTGGGCCGCCGCCCCGCCAGGCGGCAGCCATGGCTGGACGCAAAGTCACGCTGCTGGACCTGGACGATGGCGTGCTGTCCCTGCTCGCCGCCGCGACACTTTCGGCGCCCGCGGTCGTCGCGTTCGCGGTCACCTGCCGCCGCGCGCGGGCCCTGGTGGCCCATGATGGCATGCGCCACATGTGGTATGGCCTGATTCTGCGCGATTTTGGCGAGGCCGCCGCCTCGGCCCGGACCGCGGTCGCCGACCCGCGCGCCGCGTACGCGGCGGCCGCCGCGGAAGAGGCCACATCGCGCCGCCTGCGACTGGTGATGGAGCACATGTCGCTGTCCATTGACGTTGCGCACGAGTCTAGGGAGCTGGCGAGCATTCAAGACAAGCTCCGGGCCGCCAACCGCGCGCGCAAGCACGCGGTCGCCCGCGCCGACGCCGCGCGCCGCGGTGACGCCACGTTTGAGGCGGCAACGATGGCGGTCGGGCTCAACATGGTGGCGACCGCGGCGGCCGTGCCGACCGCCGCCGCGGTGGCCGCCGCCGCCGCCGACGTCGCCGACCGCAACCTCGCCGTCGCCACCCTGCTCGCTCAGGCGACCGCCCAGCGGGAGCGTTTGGAGGAGGCTGAGGCCAAGATGGCGGCTTTGTCGGCGATCCTTGACCGGTCGAGTGGCGGTCGCGAGGGCTGATCGACGCCGCCGAGCGGCAGCACCGGCGCCCGCGCTGCCCCGCCGCTCAAGAGCCGGCGCGTGGGTGAGGGATCGACGGCAGGCGAGGGGAGAGCGCACTTGCAAAACAGACGGAAACGGGGTGCGGCTAGGCAGCGCGCCCGCCGCACTGCTCCACTCCCCATCTCCCCCCGCCCCACCCACCATGCCCAAGGCCAAGCGGCCGTCCCAGGCCCTGGCCGCGAGCGGCAAGGCCGCAGCTGCAAAGAAGGTGTGGGAGGCGGGGCGGCGGCCGGCGGCGCGGCGGCCGGGGGGGGGGGGGGCGCGGGCCCCATTGGCGCTAGCGCCGACCACGTGGCGCCCATCTCTTTCATCCTCAGCCTGCTGGCTTCACCGACGGCAACGCCAAGTGGCTCAAGCCGGCCGCGCCGCGCGCCGCCGCGCGCCGCCCCGCCAAGCCGGCCACCCCGTCCCAGTCTGGTGGGAGCGAGGAGGAAGATGAACCCGCCAGCGATAGCGACGACGGTGAGCGAGAGCGGGAGGAGGGTGGGAGGCGGCGCGGCATGCGGCGGCCGTCGCGGCGCACTCACCACCGCCCGTCCTTCCTCTTCCAGGCATCATGGACGACGATTTTAGCGACGGTGCCGCCGCTGCCGGCGGCCTGCTGAGTTCGAGCGAGGAGGAGGAGGGCGGCGGCAGCGACGGCGGCGACGGCGCCGCGTCTTCCGGCTCCGACTCTGACGCCGCGGCCGAGCTCCCCATCGAGCGCAAGTCGCGCAAGCTGGACGCCAAGCGCGCGCGCGACGAGGTGGCGGCGGCGGCGGAAGCGAAAGAGCAGGGCGCGCCGACGGGCGCCGACAATGAGCGCGTGCCGCTCCCGACGCCCGACGCGGGCGACGACCCGCGCGCCGTCAAGCGCCGCATCGCGGTCATCGGCCGCGTGCTGGAAGACTTTAAATCGCTGGGCGCGACGGGCACGCCGCGCGCGGCGTACGTGGACCAGGTGAGAGTTGAAGGAAGGATGTTTGGGGTTGAAAAAGTTTTAGCTGGGCCAACACAACCCGTCTTTCCTGCCCGCCACCCTCACCCCCTTTCCTCGTCCTCCCTGCAGCTCAAGGCCGACCTCGCCACCCACTATGGCTACAACGACTTCCTCGTCGACGCCCTCCTCTCGTTGCTCCCGCCGCCGGAAGCGCTCGAGTTGTTCGCCGCCAACGAAGCGCGCCGCCCCGTGACGCTGCGCACAAACACGCTCAAAACGAGGCGCCGGGAACTCGCCTCGTCCCTCATCGCGCGCGGCGTCAACCTGGACCCGGTGGGGGCGTGGTCCAAGGTCGGCCTCGTCGTGCACGAAGCCCCGGTCCCGCTCGGCGCGACGCCCGAGTACCTGGCAGGCCACTACATGCTCCAAGGCGCGGCATCGTTGTTGCCTGTCATGGCACTCGCCCCGCGCCCGGGCGAGACCGTGGTCGACGTCGCCGCCGCGCCCGGCGGCAAGACGTGTCACCTCGCGGCGATGATGCGCAACGAGGGGACCCTCTTTGCCAACGAGGCGTCCCCGACGCGCCTGCGCTCCGTCGTTGCCAACCTGACGCGGTGCGGGGTGTCGTGCGCGGTCGTGAGCAATTACGACGGGCGCAGACTGCCGGCCGTGCTCGGCGCGGCCTCTGCCGACCGCGTGCTCCTCGACGCGCCCTGCTCCGGCACCGGCGTCGTCGCAAAGGACCCCGCCGTCAAGACGAGCAAGTCGGCCAACGACGTGTGGCGGTGCGCGCACCTGCAGAAAGAGTTGCTGCTCGCGGCGATCGATTTGGCTGACGCGCGCTCCCCGTCCGGCGGCGTCGTCGTCTACTCCACCTGCTCCCTCATGGTGGAGGAGAACGAGCTCGTTGTCGACTACGCGCTGCGCAAGCGGCACGTGAAAGTGGTCGACGCGGGGCTGGCGTTTGGGCGGCCGGGGTTCACGCGCTGGCGCGAGCACCGCACGCACCCGTCCCTCGCCCACGCCCGCCGCTTCTACCCGCACGCGCACAACTTGGACGGATTTTTCGTGTGCAAGCTGGTCAAGACGGCGAACGGGGTCAAGGGCGGGGCGGCGGCGGCGGACGACGACGACGACGCCGGCGATGCCAACCCCGACCCTCTGCTCGACGCGGGGCCCACCACGCCGCCGCCCGTCAAGCGGGCGCCGGCGGCCGACGCGGCCGACGCGGGCGCGGACGCCGGCGAGGCGGCCGCTGAGCCGGCGGCCAAGAAGAAAAAGGTGCCGGGCTACGTCAAGGCCGCGCTCGCCGAGCTCGCCGCCGAGCGCGCGGCGGCGGCGACAGTGGCGTCCGAGGCGGCGGCGGCGGCGTC
>Ga0315289_10010091_pt1 | contig 13555 bp, 13 predicted proteins | sample YL17G11_40_MG_FD_203452 | JGI IMG/M metagenome (GOLD analysis project Ga0315289, IMG submission 203452) | Sediment microbial communities from Yellowstone Lake, YNP, Wyoming, USA - YL17G11_40 | ecosystem: Environmental > Aquatic > Freshwater > Lake > Sediment | place: USA: Wyoming | collected...
ACAATCAGCTTTCAGACGGGCAACGGTATCGTTATCGAGTTGCGAAGTTGATCGAGAGTGGCAAGCAATGGTGGGTGATGGATGAGTTTTGCGCAACTCTCGACCGGGACACTGCGAAAATCGTGGCCTTTAACGTTCAGAAAATCTGCAGGTCTATGGGAAAATCTCTGGTCGTCGCAACGACTCACATAGACCTGCTTGACGATTTGAAGCCCAGCGTGCACATCCACAAGAGGTTCGGCAAGGAAATCTCTGTCGGCTACTTCCTAAATGAGCCCGCAAGGGAATGCAGTTTGATGAGGGAAATGCGTGTTGAAGAGGGGACGATGCAGGATTGGAAGCAGCTCGCCGGCTTTCATTATCGTAGTCACAGGGTAGTTGCGCCTCGCAAAATCTTCTGTCTTAAGCGGGGGACCGAGGTGTGCGGAGTGATCGTTTATTGTTATCCGCCTCCCAGTGCGTACGGTCGAAGAATGGTTCTGCAGAAAATGAGCATGAAGGAATTGAATGAGAAGTTGAGCATTATCAACCGTGTGGTTGTGCATCCGAAGTATCGGAGTGTCGGTTTAGGTGCTAGGCTTATTCATGAGTCGTTGGGTTTGGCCGGGACAGAGTTTGTGGAGATGGTTGCGGTGATGGCCAAGTACAATCCTTTTGCAGAGAAGGCGGGGATGAAGAAGGTTACTGAGCAGGAGCCTCAGAGAGAGATTTTACGGGTTTCCAGAGCCCTTGAACAAGTCGGGTTTAATGTTCAGCTGCTAGGAAGCGGGAACTACGTTCTCCAGAAACTTCAGGCACTCAATGCCGACGGCCTGGAAAGGGTTAGGGATGCCTTCATCAAAGCCGACCATCCACGCTTCTCAAAGTTTTTCAGCTCAGGCCTTCCATTCGGGCATATGGGGGATTACGAGAGAAAGGTGAATACTGCAACCTTGGAGCAGCTTGCAGGACTTATCAAGATCTGCGGTTTCTTGTTGCAGACGAAGGCTTACCTTTTCTGGGAACGGCCCGCTTGAACTCATAGACTGTTACGATCGTTTCTGTGGGTCACCCGCTGTTTATCCCGGTCCAGGCATGCTCTTACGAGCTCAGCGCGCGCATTTGGAAATTGACAGTCAATTCTAAATATGCAAAACATGTACTACTATCATGGACACCGAACAGTTAATCAAAAGCATGAAAACATCTCTCTTGATTGCGCAATGTCCAAAATGCGACGAAGAGTTCAAGCTTTCTGACTCACTGCTTTTCGATGGCATGAAAAGATTCCCAGATGCTGCCGAACAGATCAGAATACAGCTTACCGGGGAACTAGATAAGCAAAAGAAGGAACTTGAGAAAAGAAAGATATCAGTTGATGTGACTGCTGAGAAGAAAGCGATTGAGGTAGGCTTCGGCAAGATGATAGAGAAATTTCTTCCGGCATACAAGGATCTTGAACTGCAATTTGCCGAATGCAGACCTTTGTATGATCCTATTGACGTGTTGGTTTTCAATGGGTTGTTAAACAGGAAAGTTGACAGCATTACATTCCTAGAGATAAAATCAGGAAATTCAAAGCTAAACAACCATCAGAAGATGATAAGAGACGCTGTACTAGACAAGAAAGCCGACGTGAGGGTTCTAGGATGAAAGAAGTGATAGATGTTTTTCAACAGTTTAGAAAAATCCTTTGTGTCTGCCCTTGCTGTGGGGAGATAGTAAGGCTGAGCGACCTTCATCTCAAATACTCTGGGAAAACACCGAAAACTTGGCTTGACGAGCATGAGCTTCAGCTCCAATCCTTGGAGGAAAAAGAACAAGTCTTTGAACAGAAAGAAGGAGAATTGCGGAAGAAATCAATAGAGCGCGGACGACGAAAGGTGCCTTTGCTGGTCAAGAAATGCCTCTGTCCAGAGTTCCAGGAACTGAAGTACGACCCATATGACATTAAGGCAGTTATGGACCCGGTGGATTTTGTGGTGTTTGATGGGCTTAATGAAGGAGATGAGATAAGAAGCATTACGTTTCTATCTCGAAAACCTAGTGCAGATACAGGCGTTGTGACCGAATCAATCAGAAAAACAGTGAAAAAAGGCAACTATGACTGGAAGGTGGCCAGAATAACAACAACAGGAAAAGTCAGTCTCGAATGATGTAGCCATTTTCTGACAAAACGTACAGCGCGCGCTAAGAGATAGTCCTCAAAGGAAATTTCAAAACTAAGCTTGAGGCTTTTCTGCCCCTACTAAGTAGTTATGCAGTGTCTGCTTGTCTCCTAATAGCTCGGCTCCTCTGCCAATAGTTTCAAGCAACATATTGTAAGCTCTGGAAGCTCCTTTCAAGCCTCCAAGTCCAGACAGCGGAGAAGTTTCTCTGTACCAGTCGAAAGACTTCAGTGGCATGAGTATTGTTTTCAAGACTTCAGGCTCGTTGAAGTCACGTGCCTCTCTAAGGCACACTTGGAAAACGTCTCTGGCGAGCCAGTGCAAACAATGCACGCCGAGCGCCTTTAGAAGCATGTAATCTTTGTCTATCTTCTTCTCAAAGGCTTGGGGAAATAGGTCTCTCAGGGTAGTCCAATATGCTCTCAAAAACTTTGCCTTGTCATCATCACTGAGCCTTGCGAACTCTTTGTCTGAAAATAGTGTTCCAAGAGAAGAAACGAATGAATTCAGCTGAATGGGTTTGCCCATCCCTCTCCTACCACTTATGTTTATCTTGCCCTTGAGCGGAGACCCGTCTTCACGATTCAAGTTCATTCCAATCTCCGCACCCATTGCTCTCCAACTTTCTTTCCGAATGATCGGTAAGCCCTCAATTCCGCTGTTTTTGATACGGTAAAGAAGTGCATCCTTCAGTGACGGGCTTATGCCTCTTTGCGTCTTGTTCACGATGAAGAAGATGGTCCGCTCAATGTCTTCTGGCGAAAAGCCATTATCACTATGTCCTAGGCTGTCTCGGATCTTCTGCGTCGCTGTGGCTGAGTCCACAAATACTACTGGAAACTCGTAATCCATCAGTTTTGAGAATAGTGCTACTGCTACATCTTTCGAAAAAATGAACTTCTCCCTGATCTTGCTGAAGCCCCCGACTCTGTGTTGCCCATCTATCATCCAAATGGATCCTTTCCGTCTAGGTATTTTGAGAACGCCGAAATCGCCATCACTTGACTCAAACTCGGTTTTTCTTAAGCTTACAAGCAACGCAGGCATAATTGCCAATGGGCACTTAGTAAGATACTCAACAAGTTCGGAAGTTCTTTCTTCATATTGCTCACGCTGATATCCCTCAAGCTCTTCTTCCTTGAACTTGTCCAACTCATAGAGTTCTAGGATGTCGCTAACCTTCATCTTGCCTACATACATTTCGATTTCTTTCTGAGCAAGCTTGAATACTCTCAGATTGATTGAATCTTCACGACTTCTTGTGTCGTCAGCCATCTTGGAAAGCAATTCTAGCCGTTCATCGCCTCGGATTTTCTCCGGAAAGAACAGATCTGGATTGTTCCAGCATTTGTCGCACACATATTTTGTTCCATTTTCGACCCGATGCGCATTGTCCTCGATTTCGAAGCCACAGCATGAACAAATCATTGAATTGCCTCCAACGGATCCATAAACTCGCCAAAAGCCTCGTCGAAAGTGTTACATCCCTCAACTTTGACTTTCAACATTCCTTCATACGGCGGGAAAGCACCACCCGAACCTATTACTCGTCTTGCCCGTTGGACCGCGTTTAGTCTTGTCTCATCCCAGCTAGGGGCTACGTAGGTATTCTTTGAAAGGGTGTTTGTAGGCTGATATCGCATGGGATAGGAAACCGCACCCCAACTTAAAGTATTCTTTATTCGATCAAAAAGATCTTGCGGGCTATCAGTAAAATTGTATAGAGTGTAGACCAAGATGTTTCTGCCGTCGATACCATGTGACTTGAGGAGGGTAATGGCTTTCTTGACGTATGGTCCCATATGAGAATGATCGTACGAAAGTCTCACGAAGCGATCGATTTTCAGTTTCGAAATTCTCTTGGCAACTCGTTCTGATACTAGTCTGGCATCAAGTCCCTGATTGAAGTCAACTCTGAGGTCAAGTTCCTCGACTTCGTCCAGAACATACTCCCACCAGGAACTTGCAAGAAGATTGTTATCAAAGAATATCACCCGTTTGTGCTCATGCCAAATCAGATGTTTGATACTTCTTTTCTCTGCATTCAGTTTTCCTTCTATGCGTGGAACAGCGCAGAAAGTGCAGGACCGTGGGCACCCTCTGGACGAGAAAATAATGCTTGCACTTACCTTCTTATTCCATTCTGGAACCAAGCCGTAGTCTGGGCAAAGGTCTTCAGCCTTGCTGAATATCCCCTTGGAAATGTATCTTGGGTCTATTCCACTAAGCGAAGCATGCTCTGGCATCAAGGAGGCATACAAACCTCCGAGCCAAAGCTTAGCTTTGGGAAACAGCTTTGAGTAGTGATGAACTGCCTCCCAGACAGGCTTCCAAGCCCATGTAAAAAGGCTAGTCACATAGACTAGGTCTGGCTCTTGTGAAATATCAGTTGTTACTCCTCGGACGAGTTCAGTTGTATCGCCCAATGCCTTGTGATATGACGAAAGCTTAAGAAGTCCTAGCGGTGGGTATCTGGTGTAATACTTTGGTTCTACCAAGAGAATATGATTCAACTTGTCACGATCCCCTCTCCTCTGCTAGTCTCTTCTGCCGATCGTACCCTATTCCGCGACCAGCAATTTTAAACTTGCCATTGGAATGGTCCGTGCGCGCGCTATGGTATTCCATATGCGATTGGTCGTGGCCCATAAAACTTGGCTTGTTGACGGAATATTCTGCAATCAAGTAGCGTTTCGTCTTAATGGTGCGAAGTGCTTATCTTTGACAGTCTCACGAAGTCTATATCCCCAGTCTTGTGAAACTCATCATATAGTTCTCGAACACCAAATTCTGAAAACTGAACCATCAGATCAACGACTTCATTGTCTGTTTTTACTTTGCATTTGGACTTGATTAATTGCTTGAACACTTCATAATTCTTATTGTTCCTCAAGTACTCTCCCCTAATCAGCTCGGCATCTTTGCCAAGATTACTTCTTTTGTCTTTGACTATTCCAAGGGCTGCCGCCACTAGAAATGCCTGGGTATATCCTGGAAAAGCCTTGCTTGGCGTCCTTCCACCTTTCCTTTCCTTTTCCTTGGCGGGCGTAGTTTGTGATGCGGTGTTGCTTCCTTCTTCGCTCTCGCCTTTGCACATTGCTCTGTACATTCTATAGGCATCTTTAGAAACTTCTATTATTGTTGGGATTTCGCTCAATCTCCGGTCTCCTTCCATATTTTGATTTCAGAACGCTCTTCTGGCTGAATCCGCACGGTGTTCCAAACTAGTGCTATTCTGTCAAAGAAACTATTCGGTGCAATGGTCTTCAAAGTATTATATTCTGAATCCGTTAGAATGAGTATGACTTGATCAGCAAAAGTAGGAAGAGCCTTGACTATGTTTTCTGTGTGAGTCCCGTCCAGATTGGTAAAGAAAGTGTCAAGAACTAAAGGTGCGAGCTTTTCTGAACCTGTCTTTAGCCCAAGAATGAACGATAGAGCTACTACTTCCTTTTCTCCTGTTGACAGCTTCGTCCTTTTTACAATGTTTTTGTGCTTGTCGGTAACTGACACATTGTATTGTTCGTCTATTTCAATTCCTTCGTATTCTTCGGACTTGTTTGTTAGCCTTCCGAAGATTCGGCTTGAATAACCCTCGATAGCACTTCTTCTGACCTCTGATAATCGTCCAAGCAGATCTTCAAATGCTCCTAAGCATCTGGTGGCCAGGTCATATTGTTTTTCAAGGTTCCGTCTAACGTTGTCATGCATACCTTTGCCTTCCATCATTTTTAGCGCACCATCCCGTCTCTTTTTCTGTTCCTCAAGGTCTGCGATGAAATTGCCGAGTCTTTCCTGAGCTCTTCCGATATCAGTCAACAGGCGGTCTCTTTCTGCCATCAATGACTGAACTTCTCTAATCTTTGAATCAGACAGTTGCTCTTTGAGTTTTGTTATATTGCTTTCAATCTCATCATGAGCTAGGGCATTCTCAGCAAGATCCTTCTTGAACTGCTCAAAATCCAGACTGGAACCCCTGATCTTTGATACCGTGTCTCTAATTTCATAGTATGTCGGGTCCTCCTCTTCAATTGCGGCCTCAAGTTTCGTGATTTTCCCTTCCACCGCTTTGCGTTCGTTTTCAATGTGCGCTCGTTCTCTATCAGCTATGATTGTTCTGCAAATCGGGCATTGTTTTAGCTTCTCCGCCCCGATAGTAAGCTGTAGTGCTCCCTTGAGTTCGGAGATCTCCTTCCATTGAGCCTCTCGTTTCTTTTGACGTTCTTCCTTTTCGTTGAGTACTCTTTCGAGTTCTAGTAGAAGTAGTTTTGATGGCAGATCGTTTATCAAGTTCTCTCTTCGACCAAGTATCTTCTTACGCTCTTCTTCGTTGCTTCTCAACCTCTGAGTCCAGAGATCAAGTCCTTCCTTCACAATTCTTGAGGCTTCGTTTTTCGCCAGTTCCATGTCGACAGATTCAAGTTGACCTTTTTTCTCAGCTATTTCAGTCTTGCAAAGTAAGCATTCGCTTTCAAGTGATTGGATTTTCTCTTGAAGTTTCTTCTTGAGATCCAGTAAATCGTCGATGCCTCCAGATTTGCGCCGTTCATCATCTAGATCATTTTCGACATCTTGAGCTACCGAGACAAGATCTTCTTTCCCCTGTCTGAAAGTTTCCGCGTCTATGATTAGTTCAATCGCTTTTCCTGTTTGCTCCGTATGTTTCTGCGACATTTCTCTGATTTCTTCTCCATGGAACATGAAGAACTGGCTTGCAGCTATGGGCAACAGCGACTCTATCTCTTCGATCGGGACATCGCTTCGTCTTCCATCTTTTATGACTTCAAAATCGCAACTGATCTGTGTGTAGTTTGTTGGGTTTTGGCTGCTGGGGAAAACTGACCTCTTAACTATGTATTGCTGTGTCTTCTTCGAATCAGTGGAATCCACTTCCAAATACAAAGTAACATGCATGTATGGCTCAGGTGGTCGATCGCCAACGTGCGTCCCATATATAAACTCCCACGCATCTCTTTCGGTACCATACCGCATTTTCTGAGAGCCGGGCGGAGGATCGCATCCGTACAGGCACCATTTTATCGCCTTGAATATATGAGTCTTGCCTGACCCATTTTGCCCCCAAATAATCCATAGGTTTTTCTCGTCTTTGCTTCCAAAGTCTAGCTTGAACTCTCCTCTGTAAGGTCCGAAATTCTTCAGTTCCAGTCTACGTATTCTCATCTCTTGAGGCCTCTTGTATCACTTCACGCAAACGTCTACGCACACTCTGTTTTGAAGTGTGTGCGAGATACAAGTGAAGTCGTTCTTCCAGCTGTATCTCTCTAAGAAGATCATAGGGAATGTTGAACTTGCTTGCAGCTTCTCTCAAAAGGTCTTCAAGTGTTTCCTTCTTGCGATCGTGTCCCATTCTTTCACCCTGGGTAGAATTTCTTGAACAGCTCACGCAACCCATCGATTCTAATGTCTCTTGAGTTTAAGGCATTTGTGGCAAATTCCTCTACTCTGCGCAGCTCTGCTTCCACAAAATCATATTCTGATGCGGTGAGCAAATATCCATCTTCTACGTTTGTGAACGGCAACACCAGGATGTCATGAATGGTCGATAGTTTCTTGCTAGGGTGTTTTCTGAGAACGCGGCCTCTTCTTTGCACAAATTCCCTGGTTGATCTAGAGGATGATACGAGGATAGCAGAATCACATGCCGGGAGGTCGACCCCTTCATCTAGGCATCTCACGGAAACAAGGAATTTGTTGCCTGCGGTTTCTCGCGCAAAGCTCTGCTTGATCTTTTCCCGCTCCCGAACTTCAATTCTCGAGGAAAACTCCATCGCTTCATAGCCTTCTTCGAAAATTATCTTCACGAATTCCTCTAAATGCTCCAGATCGTTGCAATAAACTAAGCATCTTCTTAGCTGATAATCCCTGATTATTTTTCTCAAAGCATCCTTTTTTGCCTCTGCCTTCTTTGCTATTCCTATTCGTGTCAAGTATAAACTTCTTAGCCTGTTGCCTAATTCTCTATCCGTTCTGTCCAGTGACTCGAGAATTCTCGGAACTGACGCAAGCTTGAGATTAGGATACTTTGCGCGGGCGGTTTCAAGGGTCACGATTATTCTATGGCTGGTTTCCCGAAATCTCTGTTTCTCATCGTAATCGAGCGCTACTGGATGGATTAGGTACTGGTATTCTATAAGTACACCGTCTTTGATTGCGTCAGAGATGTTATACTCAAAAACTTGCGGGCCAAAATAGTCGAATATTGCCTGATTTCCGGCATCATCCCAAGCTCTTTCCGGTGTGGCGCTTAAACCCAGTCTGCAGTCAGCATCAATTTTGAAAACTTTGCTGAACTCTGGAGCACCAGAGTGATGTACTTCGTCAACAACGATGGCCAATTTGCTCGTTGGAATGCCCTTAAGCAACGAACGGAATTTTTCCCGGGATGCAGTTTGAATCGTGGTAATCACGAAATATCTTTTCGAATCGTCAGGGAAATCTCGAAAGGCAGAAACTAGGTTGCCAACTTGAGCGATCCAATTTGGCTTTTGACTAAACGCCTCTCTTACAAGGCAGTTCAGAGGATATTCAATTTTGATTTCGTCGAGCCACTGTGTTGCCAGATCCATCGATGGAACGACAATCAAAGAGAGAATTGGCTGAGGACATTTCTCGAGGCATTTCAGGGCAATAAATGTCTTTCCAGACGCCGTCGCCATCGAAAGTATTCCCTTCTCATTTGCTTGGATCCATTGATTTACTGCCTCTTCTTGATATGGACGAAGACGCCTCTTTCCTACTGGTTCCCATTCAGGAAAAGTAGGAGAGTACTTCCGCAAAATATCTCGACGTACTGCCTCAGGAAATTCAAGTGTCTCCAGTCCGCTAGCTTTCCCTTCCCATAAATCGTTGAAGTGCTTAACATGACCTTGAACTCTCTGTCGTTCCCTTTCGGATTCGTCCCAGCCAATAGATACGTCTATGGATTCATAGTTGCTGATCAAGCCACCAGGGGTCTCATTCATTGAGCCACAAAAAGCGACTTTGTTGCTTGTCTCTTCGTCAAAAGTGTCATAAAAAACGCCGATCTTCTCGTGATATATGCCGCTACCCGTCAGATTCCATGGTCTGGCAATTCGAATATCAAGCTTGTTGTTTGCGATCATCCATGTCAGATTTCTTACTCTAGCAGTGTCAATTTCGGAGAGAGGAATTTGGATGTCCCGTAATAGGGCTGACTCAACTGTCCCCCGGATATTGTAGCCCTTATCGATCTTCTCCTTGTCTTCGTCAGTCAACCTTGGACTTGCAACTAAGAACATTCGTCCTCCGTTTTGAACCAAACCAACCAAACCACGGGCTGCTTCTGCTAAGCTTGCGGATGTAAAATACCCTGCTGCCCTTTTGTAAAGAACTGAATTCTGCAAGCAAGGAATGAGAAATTCATTTAGAATATCCGAGTCAACAGATCTGTATGTCACTTTTAGATTGAGCGTTCTGAGGTTCAAATCAATAACACTCACGATATTCATAATATGTCGGCACAGATTATTCTTTCTCAAGTTGATCAGTCGTAGTTTGCCACCTTTCCGAAAGCCCTAGTCAAGCTGATAGATGCCGTTCTTCCCGAAAGCACGAATTACGAGTCGGTTACTTAACAGAGAAATGAAACTGTCACCCTCATCCCTCTTGTCTTTCGAGGTAAACTTTCTTGTTGATAACCCTCACAGCAATTTCGCTGATTCCTTTGTCCTTTAAATGCTTTCTAAGGGTCACATAAATAGTCAAAGGCTTCTTATCCTGCAAGTTAACTTCGGCATATTTCAGTTTTGAATCCAGGAATTCCCTTATGATCTCATCATAGACATACGCGCTACCCATTTTCCTACCGGGTATCCTATCTACTGGCGTTATGAACCTGAAATTCGTTTTTCTTTCGGACATTTCTGAACCAACTGCTGGTGTTAGTTTTCAGGGGTAGATATATCTATAAGTTTCGTTGTTTATTTTCTGCCGTTCAATTCCTTTTCTAACTCTTCCATCCTTCTGAACGATTCGTGATATTCATCCTCGTTCGAATAGAAGCTCTGACCACATTCTTGGCATATATAAGCGTCTTTTCGATTCAACGCTTGGCACTTGGGGCATCGCGCTTTGATGATTGCCGTATCCAGTACTGTGACTAAATCAAAAGAAGGCACAATTCCTTTGTTTATTCGCTTTTGCATTCCAAGTTCTGTTGGCTTGGGATTTTCGGTTTCGCTTGTTGCACCACAAGAGATTCTTGAATCATTCACTCGCTCCAAGTAGACTTTCTTGTTTCTCATCAACACTTTGATGTCTTCTTCCCGTCTCTTGAATCTTGCTCTCAGCATCATTAGGACCGTCAGTGGTTTACGACCGAGTTGTTTAACTTCAGCACATTTAAGGTCAGAATAGATGAATTCTCTGACTATTTCGTCGTAGAAACTGCCCTTTGCCCTTCTTCGACGAGGCAAATAGTCAACAGGTCTTAGAAACTCTGATGGCTCGTCAGACTTTCCCGGTCCTTCGAGAGCAGTTGGGCTCTCTTTCCTCTGAGAAGCTTCGAGCTGGCTTTTGGGAACATAGTCTTTGCATGAGTTATAGGCTAGTGGCCACTCGCAAAAGCATTCGTGAAGACTACAATATGACGACCGTCTACTTCTGTGTGCACATCGTTCTTTAGATTCAGTCAACTGCTATTACCCTGTTTCCATGTTAAGCAGGAAGCAGATTCTTCTTGGTAACACCATACAGATAACTTTTGTGAATCTATCTTCACATGCGTGGAAACAAGAATTGCATCATCGTTTGAAACATAGACAGCGCGCTGCACCAAACAGAAAAAGAGGGGGGTTGTGCGGGAGATATCTCCACTGTCGTGGGGGTTCGAATCCCACTAGCGCTCGCATAAACCGAAATCTTGTGCCATGGCTACTTGTCTAGAAGCATTCTAAGCCGTTCAACCAATGATTGTCTGTCTTGGGGCCGTTCCCTCCAGAGCTTTCCATGATTTCTATATTCCTCAGCCGAGATCTTTCCTTTTCTCTGCAGTCCATTAAGCAGTTCTGCAAATTCTCCAAATTGCATTTGTTCCTTTCTTGTCTCACTATCTGGCTTTGTTCTTCTGTTTGTGTCGATTGGGTGTTCATCCATCAGAGGTGGAGGGTAATTATCGTACAAGAATCTAGAGAAATATGGAAGCTCCCAAGAAATGGTTTCCGGCAAGTTCTGTTTAACTCTAAGAAGTTCAGAGATTAAGAACTCATACGTCTCACCTAGGCTAGTATATTGCGCTGGAAAGCTGGGTTTATCTACAATTTCGTTGAGGAAATGCTTCAGATGGCTAGTCTTGAAAATTGGCAATACATCGCCATCTTCGTAGTTGAAGCAGAAGATAATCTTCTTGGCGATATGTCTGTCATACCCCAAACCTCTTATTCGATCCCATGGCGCGTCCACTTTTTGAGCTAGGGATTTCTCAGGATCGACCGTAACATGAAGCAGTTCTTTGAAATCTTCGAATTGATTTCTAATTTGGCGGTAAACATTTGAGTAAAGAGTCAGATGTCCAATTGGCTTCAGGTAATACTCTAACCAATGGAAGAATTCTCCAACTTCATCTGATTGCTCTCTGAAAATATCATGTGGGGCAAGAGTCTCTATTGACTCAGGGTTCTCAGCAAAGGGATATCTTACTCTAAAATCCTTCAATAATCTAATCGCACTGTCTATTTCGATCTTGATTACTCCGTTCTTATCAAAAGCTCTCACTTTCTCTAACAAAGACTCTTTCACTTGGCACTCACTCTCAATATCGGTTCCATTGAGGTTTGAACAGCGCGCGTTAAGAAGAATTATAGCGTCGAGCAGATATTTGCATAGCGGTTGCTCATAGTCCCAACTGATCTTGTGCTCTATGGAATAAAAGAGAAAAAAAGGATTATGGGAGACGTCTCCACTCTGTTGTGGAAATGGGAATTTACACTTTAATTTGGGGTTTACACAATGTCATCCACTTTAACTCTACTCTCTGCACTGTCTCGGGACGTCGTTGGGTCGCTGCCTTTTTAACGCTTTGCCCCTAAAGCACGAGAGAGAAGTGGTTTCCATGAAAAAGAAGCTTGCAGTCTTAGCCACAGAAGACGACCTCCTCGTTGACTTGACATTCCATAACGTTCCTGCTTCTCTGCTTACCGAGTTCGCCGAGAAAATCGTCATGCCCTACTACTCAGGCAACATAAACGCTGCTATCCAAGACCTAATCCACAAAGCCCTCGCAGAACAGGACTTTGTCCTCTCCCACATCACCCACGTCAGAAGCAGAAACATCGAGCGGCTGACAACAGCCTTGAGCAAGATCCAGTAGCGCGCATGCGTGTTCCGAAAATGGTTAAAAATGGTCTTAATTCCGTTCTGCAAACTTCTGCGGGTTCGAGAAGGCTGGTTGCCACAAGGAATTCAGGAACAAATGCGAAGTCCAAAACTGTCTCCAAATCATAAAAGGCGAATAGAAACCATTTTAGACCAATTTAGGAACAAGCATGCGTGCTGAGCTTCTGGACAGTGACTTTCAATCCTAGACCCTTTTCTCTCGATTTCATGTACCTTGTTTCAAGCTTGACTATCTTCACATCCTTTCTTCCTTCTACATATCTCATTACGTCATACCTGACGTCTCCGAGGGCTGTGAGCGTCACTCTTTCGTCTGTTTGCAGGCGCTTCTCAAGCTGCTCCTTCCATTTTCCATCACGACCGCAAAATATCATGCCTTTGGTTCTCTCATCGTCACTCATAAGCGTCTCACACACCGACTTGCTTGACAGAAACCTGTACTTGGCTTTTTCCATAATGAGCGTGCTATGTAAACTTGTAGGCTATGTCTTTGCTTATTATGTGCCCATGTAAGTTGGCCATCTGCCTGAATTGTCTTTCATCCAATCTATTATCATCGTAAATGCATAGCCTGCACGATTTAAGAGTGAATTTTCTCCCAAGCATTCTTTCATATGCTAGTAGTTCTCTGGTTTTTGCATAGTCAAAGAAAACATCCATTTCCCCCGCACCGCGCAGTCCTAGGAATCCGGCTTTTTGTTTGGCTTTGAGAAGCTTAGTCCAATTTGATATAATGGTTTGGGCATGGGCTTTACCTTTGTTTATATACCATTCTTCCGCTGACATGATGACTAGCGCTTCTTCGTCAATGTACTCAGCACTTATCCCATATCGTTGTATTTCATGAACGTATGAATCGAGTTTCTGTTCTCTTGCAAAAAAAACAGCGGCTTCGCCGTTTGCTAAACCTGCCCTCAGATAGGAGAAACATGTGTCTTTCTTATTGGTTTCCGAATTGCATGGGAAAAAAGCGTGGTCTCCAAAAGCAAGGCTTTGGACGTATCTGATTGGAGAGCTTAGAAGGTCTTGTGTGA
>Ga0315289_10010094_pt1 | contig 13552 bp, 14 predicted proteins | sample YL17G11_40_MG_FD_203452 | JGI IMG/M metagenome (GOLD analysis project Ga0315289, IMG submission 203452) | Sediment microbial communities from Yellowstone Lake, YNP, Wyoming, USA - YL17G11_40 | ecosystem: Environmental > Aquatic > Freshwater > Lake > Sediment | place: USA: Wyoming | collected...
TACGAATGGGAGCATTTTGAGGAATAAGGGAAAACGGACCGGTTGAGCTGGCCCGCCTGCGGAACCCGAGTCCGCTTCGGCGGGGAATGAGCTGTTATGAGGGCGCGTTCGAACCGGGTTTGGACGTCGACCTGGTCGTTCTGCGCAAGCCCATTCTGGTCATCAACGGCGGGAAAGTCTTTCTGCGCAAATCGCCGGTCTGACTTGGCTCCTCCTTCGTTTGCTGTTATGCTCTTGCCGGGAAAAGCCAAGGCGGTTGTCGGTATCCCCAAGTGTCCCGACGCCGGCTCGGGCTTGCCGGAGAGCCGGAGCTCGAGGAACCCCCGGCGTTGTTCGATCGGGGGATTCAGGTCCTCTTCACGGCCAAGATACCAAAGCTCAAGATCGTCAGCGCCGACCCGGGCGACGACAAGTTCGTCGAGTGCGCGGTTGCCCTTAAAGCCGACTTCGTCGTCAAGGGCGATAAGGCGCTCGCCGTCCGTAGGCGGCCATCTTTCGAAACCAGATTCCAAGTGTCCGGACTTCGAGATGAACGGCCGGCATGCCGGACAGGTAAACGACTTGCGCTCCAGCGTCGGCGCGCAAACACCTCTGGACGAACTCGATGTCGCCGGCCGCCTCCCGTTCGTCAAAGAGTCCGAAGCGGGCGAAGGCCTCGGCCCTGACCGCCATGTTGTTGGCTGAGGCAAAAATGGACTCTCTTGGGCTGCGAGCGCAGAGCGCCTCGACTTTGGAGTTTTCGTGACTGGTCCCTCCCGGATCTCCCTCAGCCAATCCCTGGAAACTTCGCAGTCTGAGTCGGTCAGGGCGATGATCCGGCCCCGGGCAATCCTAAGGGCTTTATTGCGGGTGGCCTAGACATTGGGCACGGGGTGATGAATGAGGGTGATTCCCGGAACCCCCCGGGGGACGGCCACCGGGCCGTCCCGGGAGCCGTTATCGACCAGGACGATCTCGTTATCCTTCCGGGGAACATTTTGGTTCAGCAGGGCGGTCAGAGAGCGCGAGAGATAGGCCTCCTCGTCGAGAAAAGGAACGATCACGGAAAGAATCATGGATCCTGCGATTCTCCCGAACCTAAAGGTCGTCCTCCAAATACCCCAGCTGCAAGAGGAGCGGTTTGATGAGGGCTACGACCTTCCGAACCTTCCGCCGCGGCTGACTGAGGTACGCATGAACCCGATCGGTCCTGACCCGGGGACGAACCCGGGCCATGGCCCGGGTCGGGTTCGGCGCTCCGATAAAGCTGAGCACGCGGCCGGCCGTGCGTTCGAAATCCAGGCAGAGGTCCTCATAGCGGACTTCGAGGTACTCGTCCCGGAGCATCATGCCGTAGGTTCGGCCGACGAGGATGCTGTTGGCCCAATGGAGGGCGTTATAGATATGGCTGCGCCGGCGATAGTCCTTCCAGGTCAGGGGCAAGCTTTGCCAACTCCGGATCCGGTCGGTGTTGAAATAGACCTTCCGCCAGAACGCGTTGTCCGGCGCATGGTGATCGGAGAAAGCGACATCGCGGCCGTCGCGAATGAGGTGAATATAGCGGGCCCGCGGAAAAAGGAAATCGACGACTGGTAGGATGAAGACGGTCTCGCACAACTTCCAACCCCAAGCCCGACCCCCGGGATAGCCCTGAAGGTGCCGCTCCACGGCGTCCCGGGCGAGTTGAGGAAACACAGGGTCGTCAGCCGCCCGGCCGTCCCAGAGGGCCGTGTAATCGGGATAATATGTCCGCACAAGGTGCTGGACGAGTTCAAGCATATCGAGCGAATCCCTGGATTCGTTCTGGTGCGCTCCCATGAAGACTCCTGCTTCCTCGACCAACTCGGCCAGCAGGCGGCTGCCCGAATGCGATTTATTGAAAATGACGACGGGGCTGGGGAGGCAGCGAAACGCGCTGAGGATCGCTGCCAGCGAAGGGTCGGTTGTTTCGTGTGGGACCATGATGGGCTCGCCTCGCTTGTAAAGCGCCAGCGGAAGACTATATTATTATCATAGCTTGAACAGCCGATACAAGCCGCGGCCTTGCTCCGGAAATGATCGGAGGAGCCGCCTGTCCGATATTTCGCCGTTTCGCGGCGGGACGGCTTTATTTGAGGGAGATTCGGCATGCATCCGGATCAGTTCCAGGCTTTTGAAAGGATCTGCGCAGAGCGCGGCGCAGGGGGTTCGGTCCTCGAGATCGGAGCCGTTCCCTCGGAAGATAGCCTCCTTTGCCTAAGATCCCTGAGGGCCGCCGCGAGGAAGGTCGGGGTCAGCCTCGACGGCCCCTCGACATACCGCGATTTTACTATCCTGAAGGCCAACTCCAATAACCTGAGCTGTTTTCGGGACGGGGAGTTCGACACGGTTCTGTGCAGCGCGGTCCTCGAGCACGACCTCTTCTTCTGGAGGTCCCTTGAGGAAATGCGCAGGGTGACTCGGACAGGGGGTTTGATCATCATCGGAGTCCCGGGATTCATCGAGTCACGTCCGGCGAGGTGGCGCGCCCGGGTCAGCCGGTCCCCCCTCGTCCGGGCCATGTTCCCCCAGCGCAGCGAGGCCCTCCTTGCCTCGACTCCCGTCTTGCAGGTCCACGACTATCCTTCGGATTATTACCGGTTCAGCCCTCAAGCCGTGGTTGAGCTCTTCATGCGGGGCTTGAAGGACGTCCAGGTCTTCAGCCACATGAGGCCTCCCCGGATCATCGGCTCTGGAATCAAGCCCTAGGGCGGCCGGAGGCGGGGAGGTCCGCGACCCGGTCCAGCAGCTCGAGGAGAACGGGCAGCCAGGCCTGGAGAGAGTATTCCTTCACGACATAAGCTCTTCCCGCGGAACCCATTTCGCGGCACATCCGGCCGTTGGACATCAGGCGGCCGATGGCCTGGGCCCATTCGTCCTCGGTCGCGGCCAGGAAACCGCTGCGCCCCGCCTCGATCAGCCGGATGTTGATTCCGACGGGGGAAGCCACCGAAGGGAGACCCGAGGCCATATACTGGAGGAGCTTGCAGCCGCATTTGTAGCGTTGGTACTTGTCCGAGGTCAAGGGCATGATCCCGGCGTCAAAATAGGAGGCCAGCCGCGTCTCTTTGTCCTCGTCCCACTCCTCGAAAGTCCAACAGAGCGAAGTCTCCGGGAGTTGCAACCGGGGCCGGGTCATGATCACGAACTCAAACCCGAGCCGGCGCTGGAGCCGGGCCAGGAGGTCCAGGTGGGGGAAGAGTGTCTGGCGGATCGAAAGGTCCGAGCCGCACCAACCGACCCTGAACGGCCTCCCGTCCGGGCGGACGGCGGCCTGCGCATACGCGTCAGTATCGATGACTGTAGGCAGGATCGTCACCCGGTCGGTGAACCGTCGGGCGAAATCGGCCAGGTCGGCGTTGCCCGCCGTCACCCAGGCCGCCCGCCGGAAAACCCAGGTGGCGTGGGCTTCCTTCCCGTCGAGAAAGATAGCGTCATCAAAATCGAAGATGAGGCGCGAGTTCCGCCGCAGGAGAAACCGTTCATAGCGGATGTCGCTCTCGAGGACATCGCGATTGAGGAACACGACGTCGAAGCCCGCGGCGGACCGGATATCGCGCCACCGGTTCACCCGCCGCCGCCAGACGCCTTGGCGCTGGTGGATGCCCCTTAGCACGGGGTTCCGGATCGGGCTCTGCCAGGGGCGAGGCGGCCGGTTCGTCCGCAGGCTGACGCGCCAGCCGGCGCGCTCCAGGTAGGGGATATATTGGCCGATGCGGAAGCGGGTGGCGGGATCATCAGCCGTATGGGCCAGGGCCAGCAGCCGCCTCTCATCCGATTGATGCATTCCGGTTTAAGGCCTCCTGCCGAGAAGCAGTCTGAACTGCCTCATGTCCCGCCTTTCGGTTTCATCGTGCCTCCTTGAGGATCTCTTCGATCCGAGCGAAGTTGTTCTCCTGAGATTGCCTGGAGCCGAGCTCGCGTGCCGCCGCAGACATTTTATTCCTCAGGCCGGGGTCCAGCAACGATTCCATGCGGCGGGCCAGCTCCCGCGCCTCCCGGGGGTCGTTTAGGACCCAGCCCTGGACGCCGGACGTCATGAGCTCCGCGGCGCCGTTGAAGCGCGTTGTGATGACGGGGAGGCCGCAAGCCCAGGCTTCCCCGACGGCCAGACTGCACGCGTCGTGAAACGTGGGCAGGACGAAGGCGTCGGCGCCGAAAAAAAAGGGCCTCACGTCATAGACGAAACCATGAAAGGTCACGCGATCGAAGACGCCCAGGCGCCGGGCCTTGGCCTGATATTCCTCGCGCGGGCCGCGGCCGATGACCGCCAGGTGGCAGGATCGGCCGGCCCTGTTCAGGAGGGAGAGCGCCTCGAGGCTCGGCCCGAGGCCCTTGAGGCGGAAGTTGTTGCCGGCGAAAAGAAACAGAACCTGGTCATGAAGCCGCAGGGATCTCCGGAGGTTGTTGCGGCACAATTGGGCGTCCAGGCCGGCCAGTCGCGGCAGGTCGATGCCGTTGTAGACGAGCCTGATCCTGCTGGGGTCCAGGTCGTACCGGCGCCGCAAATCGGCCTGCACTAAGCGGGAGACGGCGATCACGATGCCCGGGCCGGGTCCGAACTGGCGCTTTTCCAGGGCTCGAAATTCCCTGTTCCGCCGGGCAAACGACGGAGAAAGCCTCCGTTCGAACCGCGCCCAGCGGCCCAGGCTGAGCAGGTCCTGCCGGGCGTTGGACAGGCGCGACCCGGCCTGCGGCTGAAGGATATCGTAGCGCCAACCCACGCCCAGGTCGTGGACGATGTCGGGATTCCGTTGCTGTAGAAACTTCTCGACCTCGGCCGCCCGGGCGAGCCGCCCCGAGGCGCGCGGCAGGACATGAAGAATGACTCCCGGGCCGACGCCGTCGGGAGCGATGTCGAAGGCCGCAACGTGGACGTCATGCCCCCGCTTGACGAGCCACCGGGTCCATTGGTCGGCCCAGGACTCGAGCCCGCCCCAACGCGGGTCAAGACGATCGAGAACAACGATGATGCGGATGGGTTTCAGCATCCTGCCACCTGCCGGCGGACTTTGGCCCAGACGAAGTCCACCGACAACTCCCTCATGCATCGATGATGTTCCAGGGGGCACACCCTCTGCTGGCAGGGCCCGCAGGCGAGGGCGAGCTGAAGCGGCGTGTCGCGGTCATAATGCGTGTCGCTCCACGCTTGGTGCGTAGGCCCAAAAAGGGTTATGACCGGACGGCCGAAGGCGGCCGCGAAGTGGCGCGGCCCGCTGTCCGTGGTGATGAGCAGACGGGAGCGCTTCAAGCACGCCTTGGTCAATCCCAGGGAAAGATCCTGCCCGGCCAGGCTCCGGACTAGCTCATGGCCGGACAGCTTCTCGATCCGGGCGGCCCTCTCCCGCTCATGCGGCCCACAGATCACAAGGACGTCGAAACCCATCTCGGCGGCGATTCTCCGGGCCAGCTCTGCGAAGTGCTCGTCCGGCCACAATTTCGCTGCGCCGTAGGCGCCGCTCGAATTCAGGGCCACGACCTCCGCCCCAGGCCTTATACCCAGCTTCCTCCAAGCGTCGTCCGCCCGGCGCTCGTCCGCGGCCGTGGTGGTAATCTCCATCTTGGCGGGTTCGGGGGGACAGCCCAGGGCGTAGGCCAGTTGAAGATAATAATCGAGCGTTGAAAAGGGAACGAACCGTCTTCCGGCGCGGAGAGGATAAAGCTTGCGCGTCAGGAGCGATCCCCGGCGGTAGCGGGCGTAGCCGACCCGCTCGGTCGAACGGCCGGCCCAAGCCAGGAAGGCCGAGAGGAAGTCGTTCGTCAGGAGCAGACAAAGATCGAACCGGGCGCGGCGGAGCCGATAGGCTAGGGCCGGGGGTCGGACCTCGGCATCTGTGCACCCGCGATCATAGAACCAGATCTCGTCCAGCCAAGGCATCCCGGCCAGGACATCCGCTAGGCAGGGCTTCATGATGCCAACGATCCGGGCTTCGCCGCCCAGGTGGCGGCGCAAAGCGCGAAGGGTGGGTGTGGCCATGACCAGATCGCCGACCCAGTTTGGCAGAAAAACGCAGGCTTTCATTTATATGGGTCTCGGGATTGCGGGCCGGCCGTCTCCGAAAGGCCGAATGGATATGACCGTCTCCGGTTCTTATCTTGAGAATGACGCATGACGGGTCCGAATGTCCGCCAGGGCCTGGCGGAGAGTGTCACCGAAGATGACGAGTTCGCCCGGATAGTCCCTCAGGGCGAGGTCGATAATGGCCACGTCCACGTCCCTGGTGTGGACGCGCGAGTATTCGTTGAGGGAGCGGGCGTCGCCCGGATACCGGCCTTCGGGGTGCCGGAAAAGGTCTATTCCAGCGATCGTCAGCCGCTTCGGCCGGAGGGCGGCCGCGGCCGCCACCATGAGCGGGCCGTTGCTCGGCCGGGCCGGCCAGGAGTGGTCCCGAATCAACGGGGATATCCGCTCCATGGTGAAATATTCCATGCGGCGGGGTCCGTGAGTGGTAAGATACCTGATGAGCATCGCGTATTCGAGCGAGATGTTCCACAGGCCGAAGACGCGCGGGGACAGGCGATGGAGCGTGGCGGCGTCGCCTGCAAAGACGACGTCTGGGTCGGTCAGAAAGCCCCGGAGTTTCCAGCGCCAATTGACTCTCATCAGGCAGTCGTAATCCAGGCCGGTGAGCCGCGGGTCTTCCGAGGACGGGCCGTTTCCGAGGCACAGGACGGATCGGGGCTTCCCCAGCCTCAGGCTCAGAGCTTCCCAATCGTTGATGCGGCGCTTGTTGAAATACGGCGCGCACGATTTCCAGAGGCGGCTCTGCCCCGCCCGATCCCGCCAGGTCGGAACGCGCCAGGCTTGCCTAACGGGATGCTCATACGGAGCGGGCTTAAGCAGGCGCGGGAGGAGGCCCCGGCCGTCCGGCGCCGACGCCCCGGGATGCATGGAGACCAACGGAACGGAATTCGACCGGGCCCGTTCGAAGAGTGAGGCCGGGTTCGAGCCCGCCGGGCCCAAAGTGACGATGAGCGCCGGGCGGAGCCTCCGGAAATAGCGCCGAGCGACAGCCCCTGAATCCCGCGGGAGCGGTAAGACCTCGTCATCCACGAACTTTTCCCGAAGCCAATCCCGGGTTCGCAGGTCGGATGACATCATAACCAGGCGATATTGGGGGACCGCTTCGGCCAAGGATTGGATGAAGGCTCCGGCCGTTTCGAACGAATCCGGCGTTTCGCCCAGGATCCAGAGCGAACGCTTGAGACGGGGCAAGACCACCCCGAGCTCGAGGTTAAGGCGCTGGCAAATGGACCTCAAGGCTCTCCCGAAGCATTCGCCGGACGGAGGCCGAGAAGGGGAGCTCCGCGGCTCACCGGGCGGAATACGGCCAGGTTCCCTCGAATTTCCGCTCACAGCCGGAGTATAAGGATGGTTCGTGGAAATTTCAAGGCCATCCTGCGTCGTCATAGAACTTGCTTTTTCCGAGCGAGCTGAATTCCCGCTCCGGGCGATGAATCTCCCCTCTTAACCACGCGGGAAGATACTTCCGGCCGCTCGGAGATGTCAATCGCCGCAATAAGCGGCAGCGGAAGAGCATGGCGAGCGCGACCTCTTCGAAGACAGGGGAGGGCGGAGGCTTCGCCGCCGCAAACGTCAGCTTCAGCTGGTCAATAATCCAAACCGTTCTCTCCATGCCGATATAACCGACTTCGCTTTCTTGCTCCATGAATGACAGCCGCTCCAGCGCTTGGAACGGCTGGATCATGTCCTTCCCCCCCCCCCCGTTCAGCCTCTGGCTTCGTCCTGGTCCTGCCCCATTTCCCGCCACGGCCTCTTCTATTCATGGGGCAGGCTGAGGGAGGCCGTCAAGAGATCATCGGCCTGAGCGCCGGCTCAGAGAAGCCCGAAATGCGCTTTGATGATCCTTTCCCTCTCTTCGGCCGGCACGGATAGGGTGTCCAGGCGATGCTTGTGGTGGATCATTATTTTTTCGGCCACGGACGTGGACATGACGACCCGGGCCGGATTGCCCAGCACGACCGAATTGTCGGGGATGACGCCCCGGACGACGGATCCCGCCCCAATAATGCAGTTGTTGCCGATGGCGGTGTTGGGCAGGATGATACAGTTGAGCCCGATATAAGTGTTGTTCCCCACGGCGATCCTTCCCGGCAGTTGGATCTGGGGTTGCTTGTCACGGAAAAGCCAGGCGGCCCCGTCGTGGGTGACGAATTGAGTGCCGGAGGCGACGGCGACGTGATCTCCGATGTCGATGAGATAGAGATCGTTCGAAAATCCCCGGCTATGGATCCGGCAGTTCTTTCCTATCCGGGCTCCGCGCGCCCTTAATCGATCGATGATCCAATCCTCGGAGCTTTTCCCGCGAAGCTGCCGCAAGATTATGTCCTCAACCTTGGCGATCCACGAGCTCATTCTCATCATGTCTGATCTCCCCTATTATCCGGCCAAACGCATCCCTTGCGCTTCTCCTTGTCAGGACCTGCCTGAGCCGCGGTCGTCGTTTGTGTCGCGCAGCCTTCGGATCATGGCGGCGATCCGCTTCGGCGATTCGAAATTCTCGGCCGTCACTTCGTCGATGGGCAAAGGACGTCCGAGCATGTCTTCCAAGAGGCTGACCAGCTGGATAACTTTCATGGAATCGAGGAGGCCCTCTTCGAGCAAGACGGAGTCTTCGGTAAGCACGATCTCCGGCTCGTCATGAAGACAGATCTCCCGGATCCAGTGGATGATTTTGTCTTGGTCTGAGTTCATGGAGTTTTCCTTGATTCATTCATCTTGGATCTCGACCGCCCATTCCACCAGCCGGGCCCGGTCGAGTTTACCGTTCTGGAGAAGCGGCAGGCCGGAACGGATCAGAAAGGACGACGGCACGGCATGGGAGGGCAGCCGGGTGGCGCAGAATCTGCGGAGCGTCGTTGCCGAAAGCGTTCTCCCGAGGGCGGGAACGACGAAGGCGACGAGGCGCGGACTCAGGTTCTGGAGCCCGGCGCCGACGACCGCCGCCTGGCCGGCGCCGGGGCACGAAGCCAAGACGCCCTCGATTTCCGACAGTTCCACCCGGTGGCCGCGGATTTTAACTTGACGGTCCCGGCGGCCGCGGAAATAGAACCAGCCGTCGGCCCCGACGGTGCCGAAATCGCCGGTCAGGTATGAATCATCCCGGCCGTCGAAACGAACAGCCCGGGTAAGGTCCGGCCGCCTCCAATAGCCGCGCATCACGGATGGACCTGCTACCCAAATTTCGCCGGCTTTACCGGCGGCCGGAGGCCTCCCGTCCTCCCCCCGGAGACCGACCTCCAGGTGCTCGCAGGGGAGTCCGATCGGGATTTCCGTCTGCTCTTCATCCGGCGGGCCGGGCAGGACATGATAGGTGCAGACATTGGTTTCCGTCGGACCGTAGAGGTTCACGTAGCGAGGGCCGGGGAGCACGCCCATGAGCTTGCGCAGGTCGGCCGGCGGAAAGACCTCTCCGGCGAAGAAAATAGTCCGAAGAGACGGCAGGCCGCCACACTCCAGTCGACCGTGTTCGAGCAGCATGCGGAGCGCCGTCGGGACGGAATACCAGATGCTGCAGCGCTGCGCCCGAACCGCTTGCGCCACAGCCGTTGGAAACAAGGCGAGTTTCTCACTCAGGAGAAAGACCGCGGCCCCGAGCCGCAGGGACGCGAAGAGGTCTAGGGTCGAGAGGTCGAAATGGAACGGGGCATGGCTGACGAAACGGTCCTCCGGGTCAAGCTCGAAGCGCGTCACCACCCATTCAACAAAGGAAAGAATATTGCGATGACTGAGCATCACGCCCTTTGGCTCTCCGGTAGAGCCGGATGTATAGAGAATGGCTGCCTGGTCATCGGGAACGACTACGGGAGGGTCGGCGGCCGGAGCCTCCCCGATCCAGGGATCAAGTCCATGACCCGTATCGAGGCCGGAGACGGCGACCGAGGGCGGACAGCCCTCCGCCGGGCCGGCTAAAGCGAGCAAGGACCGGATCTTGGGCGTCGTCATGAGAAGGCTGACCTGAGCATCCTGGACCTGCTTGCGGAGATACCGAGCCGGGGACGACGCCGCAAGGGGGACATAGGCCGCGCCCGAGGCCAGCACTCCGAGGATCGCCTGGACGGCTTCGACGCATTTCGGCAGGCAGACGGCCACGCGGCGGCCTCGGCCGATACCCGACTGTCTGAGCCGGGCCGCAATGCGGAAAACAGATCCGCGGAGCTGATCGTAGGTCAGCGATCCCGCCGGCCAGGCGACCGCGTCTTTCCGCTCCTGCCCCGGCTCGAAACGGAGGAGCGGGGAATGGAGAAGCGAAGGGGACGCTTGGGCCATCGTTCCTCCTTTATTTGATACAGGCTGAAATGATGTTCAGCATAACATCGCACGTTCCCGAGGCGGACATCAAAGCCACGACATCCCTCAGGGCCGTCCCCGCGCCGCGCTCGTCCAGCCAGCCGGATCCGGCGAAAACCCGCAAGAGCTCCTCGGTGCATTCGATGATGGACTCGCCCACGAACAGCTTGACCATGGCCGGCCACAGCAAGGGATCTTCCTGGTGATCAACGGCCAGGGCTCCCCGGTAGAGAAACTGGCGGGCCGCTTCGAGCCTGCAGTGCGTTCGCGCCAGGCGGTGTGAAACGGCTTGACGATCATAAAGAGAGCCGGCGCCGTCCCGTCGCCCCCGGATATATTTCAGGCATCCTTCCAGGTCCCGCTCGGCCGCGCCCAGGAAACCGGCCAAGAGACACGTCCGTTCCCATTGCATGCTGACTTTCATCACGGCGAACCCTCCGCCCGAACGGCCGAGTACGGCCTCCTTCGGCAGAGGGCAGTCGCAGAGCTCGAGCCGGGCCATGGGCGCCGCCGCGAGGCCCAGGGTGGGAGTCAGCCGGCTGACGCTCAGCCCCGGCGTGTCCCGGGGCAGCAGGAATGCCGTCAATCCCAGGAGCCCGCGCCGGGGATTCTCGGCGGCGATGAGCAGGAAGAGGTCGGCGACCGGGCCGTTAGTGACGAGGGTTTTGGCCCCGCGGATTCGATAGCCCGCTCCGCCGTCCTCGGCGACCGTGGCCATCCCCGAGAGGTTCGAACCCCCGCTTTCCTCGGTGATGGCTAGAGCTCCGACGGCGCCGCCGCCGGCCAACCTCCCGCCCCAATAGCTTTTTTGCGGTTCGCTGCCGAAACGGGAGACGGCCACGGCGACTCCGAACAGGTGCGCGCTCATGGCGAACAGAAGCCCCCGGTCCGCTCCCCCGCGGCCGAGGGCTTCGAAGAGGCCTACCGTCGTCAGCGCGCCGTGGGCGCCGCCACCCCATTCTGAAGGCAAGGACGCGCCCAAAACGCCCTCTCGAGCGCAAGCGTCCCAGGCCCAGCGATCGAAATCGGCGGAGGGAGGGCGCGGCGCAAGGCTCTGCTCCGCGAAGCGCCGGGCGGCTTCCATCAAAGATCGTTGGCTATCGCTCCATGGCTCGGTCATGGCATTCTCCTCTGTTCGCCGTTTCCTCCTCCGGCTCCGGCCAACGGGAGGGAAACGAACTTGACCATATTGAAGATATTGCCCGGGTCTTTCGACCAGCGTTCTTCCAACAGCTGGACGTATTGCTGGCGGAAGCGTAGGGCAACAGAAGGCAGAGGCACAAGACGAGGAGATGGGATAGGTCCGGCTTAAAGATGGACAATACGGGCATGTCGATATCGCGGCTTTCATCTTAATTGAGAGCCGGGAGCTGGTCAACCGGGTCCGATGCTCAACACCCCCCGGCCAGGGCCTCCCAGCCTTCCCCTCGCTTTCCGGGCGAGCTGTTGTCCCGAGATAAGAAGTGCCACCGCCGCGAAAACGGCGTTATAGAAATTTCCTTTTTCCGCGGCATGGCGAATTCCTACGCTGGTAATATCCTTCCGGCCGCGCGGCGATGTCAATCGCCGCAATCAGCGGCGGCGGAAGAGCATGTTGGGGCATCAAGCCCTCTCGCACCGGCCGAAAGGCGATATACTCGCCTACTCCGTGATATGGAGATGATCAAGAATAGTCCCTGTTCTCCTTGACCGCCGTGAGCACAACCTGCTTGAAGACATGAGGCGGCGGCCCTCATGGAAGCCATGAGGACTGCAAGGCGGAGGCTTCGCCGCCTCAAACGTCAGCTTCAGATGGGCAATGATTCTATCGATCGCCTGATAATCCGTTATAGCGGCCGGATCATATCCTTGCCCACCCGCAGGGTCGGTAATCTTCTTCTCTTCCCATGTCCCGAACTCGGCGAGCAGGGGCTTGATGTCCGCGGCCCTGCCCACGACCGCGTCGACGACCACGGGCCGGCCCTATTTTGTCCGGACGGCCTTGGCGATGAGGAGCGTCTTCGGATCGAGCCGGAGGCGGAGCTTGCCAGTAGCCGGCTTGTCGTGGGCCTTGACCAGGTCCAGCCTGACGATCTCGCCCTCGTGGCGAAGGGAGATAAGGACGTCGATGACGCCCATGAAGTCGCCCAGTATGAACGCGACGCCCTTCGCGTCGAAAAGAGGGTCATCCCCCTTCAGGGTCGCGCTGAACCAGACCTCGAGTCCGAGGCGGGCGGCGAACTCCTTGAACTTCCGGATGTCCTCGGGGGTGCCCTGGGCGAAATCGAAGCCGTCGACGATGATCGTGTCCGCGGCGAAATTCCCATGGACGATCATGGCCTCCAGGCTCCTGAGAACCTGCTCGGTCCGGGCGCCGTCCTGGTTGAAGTTCATGATGACCCGGTTCTTGATGATGTCGTCATGGAACTCGGCGGCTGCCTTCATGCCCTTCTTTTTGGACAGCTCCTTCAGGATCTCTTCGTACCAGCTGATGATGTAGTCCACCCGGCTGGCGTAGGAGACGTGGATGACGGGTTTCCCCTGGAGAAGCTTGTCTGTGGCGATGTGGACCAGGCAGGCCGTCTTGCCGACGCCCTTGCGCGAGGCCAGCACTCCGATGTTGCCCTGGCCCAGGCCGCCGTGGATGGACTTCTCGAGGTTCCGGATGGGGCTCCTTTGGATGATCTCGGTGTTGACCATGGACTGAGTCTCCTCCCTTTATTTCGTAGTTTCTTTCTTCCGTTTTTCCTGGTGCTCGGCCATGAGCACCTCGGCCACGTGGCCCGGCACCTTGCCGTATTTCATGAACTCCATCGTAAACTCCGCCTTCCCCTGGGTCAGGGAGCGGAGCACGGTCGAGTAGCCGAACATCTCGGACAGAGGGACCTCGGCGTCGACACGCGAGAACGTGCCGTCCTCGACCGAGCTCACGATCACTCCCCGTCTCTGGTTGATGCTGCCGAAGACATGGCCCGCGAACTCCGTCGGACCTTCGACGGAGACCTTCATGATGGGCTCGAGGATCTGAGGTTTGGCTTTCGCATAAGCTTGCCGGAACGCGCCCTGGGCGGCCGTCTGGAAGGCGATGTCCGAGGAATCGACGGGGTGGTATTGGCCGTCGTTGATCGTGACCCGGATGCCGATGACGGGGAACCCGATGAGCTGCCCTTTCTTCAGGCTGGATTGGAACCCCTTGTCGCAGGCCGGGATGAACTCCCTGGGGATGCGCCCGCCCTTGACGTCGTTGACGAACTCATAATTGCC
>Ga0315289_10010095_pt1 | contig 13552 bp, 14 predicted proteins | sample YL17G11_40_MG_FD_203452 | JGI IMG/M metagenome (GOLD analysis project Ga0315289, IMG submission 203452) | Sediment microbial communities from Yellowstone Lake, YNP, Wyoming, USA - YL17G11_40 | ecosystem: Environmental > Aquatic > Freshwater > Lake > Sediment | place: USA: Wyoming | collected...
TAAAGGAAGTTTCGAAGGCACTTCCTTTCTCGGGTTTTAGATCTGGATTTCCCCCATCGGGCCAGAAAAGATCATTGAAGGTAGGAGCTTTGTAGGCTTTTCCCCAAAAGAATTTTATGGAGTGGTTTGGATTAAGATGAAAGATCAATCCTAAATTTGGCGAGACCTCGGACGGATATAAAGAGTGATCATCCAACCGCAGACCCAATTGGAATGTCCATCTTTTGTTGAAATTAAAATTGGACGTTCCCCAAAATCCCCAACTCTTAGTTTCCGGTACCCAAAAGACGGTCTGGTCAAAAAGTGAAGTCACAGAATCTGGTGCATAATGGGTATTTTGACTTGCATCCAACTCATCCTTTCTAAAATCGCAGCCAAAGGTGAGAGTGTTCTGCTGACTGTTGACTTCTGACTTCTGACTTCTAACTTCTGACTTCTTAAATATGGGCATGGAGTATTGGACAAAACCGCCCTCGGTTTTAGTTTTGTAGGTGTAATCCTCGATCGTCTTTACCGAATTGAAATAGGTGAAATCGTATCTATCATAAACAGTGTGGTAATTCATCTTTCGCCGGTCAAAATATAACTTGGCAGATAAATTCTCTTTGGGTTTGGGAGCGAAGTTGAAGGTGAGGTCCAAAGAATAGTTTCTATCTTTCTGCCGATCGAAAAGGGAATAGACCTCACCATCTCCATATTTGGGGATATTATCAGGATCAGGAACCACCCCCGGCACTCCCATCCGGTCATGTTGAGTATTAAAAAAAACTTCCCCGTTGATTTTGCTTGAAGGTGAAAAGAAAATCTTGGTGTGGGTGGTGAGATTATAAACATCTGAATTTTTTCGATCATTATCAGACGATTTTCTCTCCGCACCAAAGCTGAGCTTGAGTTTATTATAATTTTGACTCAGATTCAAGGAGTAATTCTGAGTGTTGAAAGTTCCGAAAGAGAAAGTCCCTGTGGCTTTGCTTTCCTTAGGAATTTGGGAGATTATATTGACTACTCCTCCCAAAGCATTAGCCCCATACAAACTGGAAAGAGGACCTCTGACGATCTCTATCCTTTCCACTTGTTCCGTAGGAAAATCGGAGAGGTTAAAGATCCCGGTATTAATATAATTCAACGGTCTTCCATCCAGAAGAACTAATACCTGAGAGGCGGATGATCCTCTGAGGCTTAGCGTGGAGACCTGCCCGAAACCTCCAGTCGACTTTATATCTATGCCCGAAACATTTTTTAACCCTTCGGATAAACTCAAAGAATTGGTTAATCTCAAGTTTTCTTTAGTCACCACCGTGGCAAATGCCGGGATATTCTTTAAATATTCCGGATAACGTGTGGCGGTCACCACTATCGGCTCCAGCTCATATACCGACAACTCTTCAGCCTTAGATGATAAGCTCAGGCTGGAGATTAAAGCGAGGCTGAAAGCGATTCCACTCAAAGAATGACAGATGACGTATGACGAATGGCGAATACAAAACCAAAATTTGAGAATTAATTTTCTCATAATTTAGCTCCTTTCTCATTTTTTTGTTTTTTTCCTTCCACCTTTAACCTATTACCTTTCACCTTAAGAAAAAAAATCCCAGCCTTCGAGAAGGAAGCTGGGAATCATTTCTTCGTTTCATACCCGAACCTCGCCCTCGAAGGTTTTAGCTTGTCCACCTGTTCGGACCGGGGTTGCACCCCTGTCCGTAAAGGGGACAAGAAAACATAATTGGGTTCTGAAATTTGGCAGGTTTCCTGACTTAAGGGCTTCGGACCTACTGGTTGAACCTTCCCGTCCTTCAACTACGCTCCGGACAGTGGCCCAAGTCAACTTTCGTAGCCCTTCACAGTAGCGGGGCTGTAACGGATTTTCACCGTTTTCCCTTTTAATCCCGACTTAGTCGGGAGCACCAAGTTTCTATGTCATTATAGGAATTCTCTTCTTCTTGTCAAGAAAAAAGTGAAAAGTTCTCAAAAAAAGTTTAACAGAATTTTCTTGCTACGGGGCACGTGAGTGTGTATATTGTTTATTTTGTAAGAGATTAACGGATTCATCTGGAACCCTCCTTTGGCGGTGGAACGGATAAACCGAAATTCAAATTTAATCGGGCATGATCAAAAAGCTCATCATAGAAAAAGCGGAGAGATTACAAAAGCTTCCCCCATCACCTTTTTTAGAGGCGGAGAGAATCAAAAAGGCTCTGCACAAAAGGAGTGTAGAGATAATCGATTTGGGGGAACTTTGTCCAGACCCATCCTTAAGGGAAAACACACTATCTTCTTTTTCGCTTGAAAGTCAAGAGATTTTTGCTCCAGTGGATCCACGGATTTATGAGGATTTAAAAAAACAGATCGCAGATTGGCTGGAGCAAAAATATCAGGTAAGAGTGAATCCTAAAAATGAGATTTTCCCTTTTGCCGGTAAGAAGAAGATCATTTACGATCTCCTCTTGAGCTTTTTAAATCCCGGGGATGTGGTAGCTCTCCCCGACCCATGCGACGACATTTACAAAGGAGGCTGTATCTTTGCAGGTGGAGAGGTGATGAGTTTACCTCTTTGGGAGAGAAACGACTATCTGCCGAATCTTGAAACCTTCTCATCTGTAAAAAATGCTTCAAATTTTCCAAAGATACTTTTCTTAAATTATCCGCATAATCCCACCAGTGCGGTGGCAGACCCGGAATTCTTCAAAGAATTGGTGAAGTTGGCAAGCAAGAGGAATATCTTGTTAGTGAATGACGCTTCTTACAATGAGATATGTTATGATGGATACTCACCCACCTGCCTTTTACAAGCTAAGGGGGCAAAGAAAATTAGTGCGGAGCTTTTCTTCTTTTATCCTTTGACCGGGATTGGATTCGGTTTCTTAGCAGGGAATAAACAGATAATCTCTCAGGTCGAAGTCACAGAAAAAGTCTTTGGCTATCAGCTGAGTAATATAATGTTAAAGCTCAGCTTGATTATTTTAAAAAACTATTCTAATATAGCAGAGCAGAACAATTTGGAGTTTGCCAAAAGAAAAGAGATTTTAATGGAAGGATTTTCGAATTTAGGATGGAAAGCCAAAAAGCCCAAAGCCGGACCATTCATCTGGGTCAAGGTGCCACCCAGATATTCCTCTGTGGGTTTTGCTCGAATGCTTTTGAGAAAAGCCGGAGTTTTAGTTTCGCCAGGTTTTGGATTCGGTGAATATGGAGAGGGATACATAAGAATAGCTCTGAACCATCCCGTAGCCGAGCTTAAAAAAGCTCTGGAAAGGATCGAAAAGCACTCGCACATCTGGCAGAGAAAATACCGACCAAAAAAAACTAACACCTAAGACCTATCACCTATCACCTAACTATGGGCATCATCAGATTACATAATATGACCTTTTACGGGTATCACGGAATATCCGCCGCAGAGAGGCAGACCGGCAGAAGGTTTGAGGTAGATGTGGAGTTGGTGTTGGATCTAGACAAACCCGCAAAATCTGATAAGTTAAAAGATACCATCAACTATACTGAAGTTTACCGCATCGTAGAAGAACTGGTAGCACAAAATAGATTTGCACTTTTGGAGACAATTGCGGTAAGGTTGGCAAACCAGATCCTAAAAAAATTCAAGCCCCAAGAGGTAACCATACGCGTAAGAAAAAAGATCCCTCCGGTCCCCGGGAATTTGGATCATATTGAAGTAGAAGTGAAAAGAAAAAAGTGAAAAATCCAATTATCGAGCTGTCAGATCCCCTGATCTGACAGAAAAAAGATTTCGAGATTTACCTTGTCCGCCGCATATATCTGCATCGGTTCAAATTTAGGCGATAGGTTGGGATACATAAGAGAGGCAATTAGAAGAATAGAGCAATCAAAAGAAATTAAGATTTCAAAAACCTCGTCTGTATATGAGACCCAGCCCACTGAATACAAAGATCAGCCCTGGTTTTTGAATATAGTCTTAGAACTTGAAACCATGCTTAAACCTTTGAATCTTCTTGAACTTCTCTTGCATATCGAAAGTCAGATAGGGAGGAAGAAAACCCGAAGATACGGACCCCGAAATATTGACTTAGATATTCTCCTCTACGATGATCTGCTCGTGAGTTCAGATAAACTTACCTTACCCCATCCACGTATGCACGAAAGAAGATTCGTTTTAGTTCCCTTAGCAGAGATTGCTCCCCAAGTTATCCATCCGCTAAAAAAGAAAAGCATAGAGGAGCTATTGGAGGAGTTATCAACTCATTCCACTTCTGAAAAAGATAAATTTGGAGTTAGGTTATGTTCAGAGAAAATATTCTAAGAAATTTGAGGTTTTTCTGGAGTGTCTGCCTTTAGGCAGACCAGCTTTGTAGACAAAAAGTCTTTGCGGCGGTCGGCGGATTCATCCTGAACGGATTCACCGTGAACGGACAGTGGACTGCGGACAAGGGAAAGTATCTAAAACTCGGTGAGAAATATCATGGCAGAAATTGATTATATCGCTATAGAAGGTGCAATTGGTGCCGGAAAGACCAGCCTGGCTAAAATCCTTGCGGAGAAAATGGAAGCCCGGTTGATCTTGGAGGAGACAGAGGAAAACCCTTTTCTTTCCGATTTTTACCAGGATAAAGAAAGATATGCTTTTCAAACCCAGATCTTCTTTTTATTATCCAGATATAGGCAACAGCAGGAGCTGTCTGCCCCGGATCTTTTCCGGAAGAAGGTGGTGAGTGATTATTTCTTCGATAAGGATCGAATATTCGCCTCCGTCACCTTGAGCCAAAACGAATTTTATCTATATGAAAGACTCCTTTCGATTTTGGAAAAAGGCATCCCCAAGCCGGATCTGGTCATCTATCTCCAAACTACTCCGGAGGTCCTGTTGAAAAGGATAAAGGAGAGAGAGCGTCCCTATGAGAAAAACATCAATTTGGAATATATTCAAGCTTTAAGTGAGGCTTACAATTATTATTTTTTTCATTATAGCAAAACCCCGTTATTAGTGGTGAACACGGACAGGATCGATTTTGTCCATAATGAAGCGGATTTAGCTGATCTTTTAGAACAGTTGAAAAAACCGCACCTGGGCACAAAATACTACGTCCCCTTGGAAATCCCGCCCAAGGCAGGAATGGACGAAAAACAAGGCATTTGAGTATGCATTCCTATGAATCTTTCGTATTAAAGAGAGTGTGTGAAAATCCCTATTTGGTAGCCGTAGCTTCAGAGACTGTTGAAAAGGTGGCACGTATGGTTTAATTGGTGGGAGAAGATTTTTGTAGGGACAGCCCTTGTTGAGCAGAGTGAAATCCCGATTTATCGGGGTGGCTGTCCGCTTTCGAGTTAGGATAGGGACAAGCCCTATTCCTACAAAAAACCTTTTCTATGAAAAATGGTTGTTCAACACGTCCTTCAGCCTGCGAAATATTACTAAAATGAACCAAAGACTCGTGCCATAGGAACTTAACTCATGGACACTGATAAGATCACGGTAAGAAGCTTTGCCAAGATGAAACAAAAAGGGGAGAAGATTGCAGTTTTGACTGCTTATGATTTCTTCACCGCTCGAATTTTGGACCAGATAGGAATAGACTCCATCCTGGTGGGCGATTCGGTGAATATGGTTTTTTATGGTTATCCCACCACCCTCTCCATAGGCATGGATCAGATGATTTATCATACCAAAGCGGTCTCCTCTGCGGTTAAAAGAGCTTTGGTGATAGCAGATATGCCGTTTTTGTCTTATCAGACCAGTCCCTCAGATGCTATCTTAAATGCCGGACGTTTCCTCAAAGAAGGAGGAGCGCATGCCGTGAAAATCGAAGGCGGATCGGAGATGGCACAGACCGTGAAGCGGATAATTGAGGTGGGCATCCCGGTCATGGGGCATATTGGTTTGCTTCCTCAGTCCATCAATAAATTCGGTAGTTATTCGGTTCGGGGGAAGACAGCAGAGGAAAAAAAATACTTGCTGGAGAGTGCCAAAATTTTAGAAGAGGTGGGCTGTTTTTCTTTGATCTTGGAGTCGATGCCACAAAAGTTAGCAGAAGAGATCACTTTATCGCTTAAAATTCCCACCATTGGTATTGGAGCCGGAGCGAGCTGTGATGGACAGGTTTTGGTGATTAACGACATTTTGGGTCTTTTTGAGGAGTTTAAGCCGAAGTTTGTGAGAAGATATGCAGAGTTAGGAAACCAGATAAAAAAAGCTTGCCTGAATTATTTAAATGATGTAAAATCCGGAAAGTTTCCTTCGGAGGAGGAAAGCTATTAACAAAAATTCAAAATTGAAAAAGCAAAAATAAAAATTTAAATTCAAAACTTACTTGTCAAAAGGGTATATTGGGGTCTCTGAAAAAATTAAATCAGGAAAGGTTTTTTGGAGTGTCAAGCTTCAGCTTGACCTGGATATATTGAACGACAAAGATCGCTTATTTGGTTCACCTGAAGGTCATCAACTATTTAACTCGACATCCCTTGTAACTACATATTGTTCTAACTGACTTTAGTCAGGTTTAGGTGCTAACGCCCATATGGGCTGAGAACTGGATCTTGATCTTATGTGGAAGCAGAGTATGTTATCTTATTTGGTTGAAGACCATAAGGTGAACACCCAATTTTAAATTTTTAGATTTTGAATCTATGCAGATAGTCCGATCGCCTAAGTTGATGCAAAAGATTTGTGTGGACCTAAAAAGGGATGGCAAGATCATTGGTGTCGTCCCCACCATGGGTTATCTGCACAAAGGTCATGTGAGCCTGATCCGAATTGCCAAAAAAAAATCTGATGTTCTGGTAGTGAGCATCTTTGTCAATCCCACTCAATTTGGACCAAAAGAAGATTTCGCTAGATACCCAAAGGATTTCAAAAGAGATAGACTTTTATTAGAATCCCGCCTTCGGCGGGACGACTTTCTTTTCGTCCCTCGGATAAAAAATATGTATCCAGAAGGATACTTAACCTATGTGAGCGTAGATAAGATCTCTCAACATTTAGAAGGGGTGGTGCGTCCAGGACACTTCAAAGGAGTCACCACCGTGGTGGCTAAGCTTTTCAACATCGTCCAGCCAGACATAGCCATATTTGGACAGAAGGATGCTCAGCAGGCGGTGGTTTTAAAAAAAATGGTGGATGATTTAAATTATGGCATAAAGATGATAATAGCAGGCACGGTTCGGGAAAGAGATGGTCTGGCCTCCAGCTCAAGGAATGTTTATCTTTCAAAAGAGGAAAGAAAACAGGCGAAGGTTTTGTATCAAGCCTTGCGATTAGCAAAAAAGATGATAAAAAAAGGGGAAAAGAGCCCAAGCAAGATCGCCTCCAAAATGAATAAATTAATAGATAAACAACCTTTAGCTGAGATAGATTACATTGCCATTACTGATGCCCATAGTTTGGAACTCTTAAATAAATTAAAAGGAGAAGTATTAATCTCCTTAGCCGTCCGCTTCGGCAAAACCAGATTGATAGATAACATTAAAATAAGAATGCCCTGAAAACGTAGGGGAGACCCTTGTGGTCTCCCGATAAGATGAGGATAATGTCGAGAGGAATATTTTTGGATAATGTCATTTGCCAAGGCTTCACATTTCGTCTTGAGCTCAGTGTCGAAGGGTGCCTTGGCATGGGTGTTGGTTCGGGGTGCCCTTCTCCCGCCAAAAGCGGGATCAGGGTGAACCCTCAGTCCGAACCCAGAAACAATTTTGGGAGTTTCTGCCATAGGCAGATCCGCCTCTGGCGGAAAGGCGTAAGCCTTTTAAGACGTATATATTGGAGAATTAATATATGTTAGTTACCATTTGCAAGTCTAAAATTCATCGGGTTACGGTTACTGATGCTAATTTGAATTACGAAGGGAGCATCACCATAGATAAAAAACTTTTAGATGCCGCCGATATTTTGCCCAATGAAAAAGTGCAGGTGCTCAATCTCAATAATGGTGCAAGGTTCGAGACTTATGTTCTGGTGGCAAAGGCAAATTCCGGCATCATCTGCTTGAATGGTCCAGCCGCAAGATTGGGACAAGTAGGCGATCTTTTGATCATCGTCTCCTATTGCGATCTAGAATTCGAAGAAGCAAAAAAATACAGACCCAAGGTGATCTACGTCGGCGAGAAAAACAAAATCGTTAAGAAATAGTTAAGAGTTTTGCTCCCTGTTGGTGTTCTTCACCAACGGGGAATTAAAGGGTGGGTGAACAATACTCACCGTTAGCTGGGCAAAAATAAGTGTTAGGTCTAAATAAAGAGGTGGTTTTTTGATATAATGGTCCGGGGAGTGAAAGAATGGAATTTGAATGGGATCCGAAAAAAGCTTCCGCGAACGCGCAAAAGCATAACGTATCTTTTCAGGAGGCGGCAACGGTTTTTGGGGATCCCTTGGCCATTACCTTTGCGGATCCCGATCATTCTGTGAAGGAACAGCGATACGTCACTTTTGGATTTTCCAGATATAACCGTTTGCTTGTCGTTTCGCATACGGATCGCGGAGGTCGAATAAGAATCATCAATGCGCGTCTTATGACCCGCAAGGAGAGGAGAATATATGAAGAAGGCTAAGTTTGAAGAGTTGCGTCCAGAGTATCGCCGGGAAGAACTTGGTCCTGGTGTTCGGGGCAAGTATTTTGAAGCTTACCGGAAGGGAACCAATTTGGTCCTTCTCAGCCCTGATGTGGCAAAAGCTTTTCCCACAGAAGAAGCTGTGAATGATGCTCTTCGATCTCTTATAAATGTTGCACAGAGGTTGATCGGACTAACAAAGCGCTCCAGTGGACGCGGTGAGCCGCGCCGCTGATCCTCAGCGTTGAGTGCGTGAGAAACCGATATGCCCAAGCGTCGCGATTACAGACTTATAGATGCGATTGAGAGGGTGGAGAAAGACATTAGGACAATCCTGAGTAGGCATCATCAGGCAACCAGGTATTTTTCATGATGCATCGGCAATTCCCATTGCCGAAGCATCCAAACTTTCGCAAGCTAAAGCCGGCGGCGACCATTACAAAAAGATGGATAAAAGACCAATCGTAGCGGTAATTTTAGCGGCGGGGAAGGGGAAAAGGATGAAGTCTGACCTGCCCAAAGTGCTTCACAAATTGGGCGGAAAGCCGATGGTGGAATATGTAGTCGAAACCGCCAAAAAAGTGGGGGTGGAAAGAATCATTCTAGTGGTGGGGCATAAAAGGGAGAAAGCCCAAAAGCTTTTGAAACATTTGGACGTGGAGTTCGTCATACAAGAAGAGCCGTTGGGAACTGGACATGCACTCTTGCAAACCAAAGGTCTTTTGTCTAACTTCGATGGCGACATCTTGGTCTTGTGCGGAGATATGCCCTTGTTAAAGAGCAGTACAGTCGAAAAGCTTTTGAAGGAGCATCGAACAAAAAAAGCGGTGGCAACAGTTTTGACCGCCATGGTAGAAGAGCCTTCCGGATATGGAAGAATCATCCGAAACAAAGATGGGATGGTGCAAAAAATTGTGGAGGACAAGGATGCCTCTGCCGATGAAAAGAAAGTGAAGGAGATTAATACTGGGACCTTCTGTTTCGACAGCCATTCCCTTTTTTCGGTGCTGGACGAAATCTCCCCAGACAACAAACAGCGGGAATATTATTTGACTGATGCTTTAGAGCTTTTAAGAAAACAAAATTTGCCCATCTGGGCAGTGATTGCCCCTAACCCGCAAGAGGGTTTGGGGATAAACTCTCAAGAAGAGCTGGAAAGGATGGAGGAGATTCTACTGGTTGAAAATCCCGCCCTTCGACAGGTTCAGGATGGTGAGCGAAGTCGAACCACCAAAGGCGGGGCAGAATCTTCTAAACAAACGACTTCTTAACCTTAGGCGTATGATAAGAAAAGTCGTAGGGTGAAAGGGGGGAGGAATTTTAAACCAGTTTCATCAGCGAACCTTAAACCCTGCACTTCAGATTGACATTTTTCAGTGGGTCGCAAAAAAAACTATTGACAGAAAGAAAGATTCATTTATATTATTTCTAATAAAATTAGGATGAGGGGTTCATCCAGAGATATTTACCCTGAAAGGAAAATATCATGAAACGAGCAAATAAAATTGGTTTGGTCATATTCAGTTTAATTTTGTTTTTATTCTGTTCGGCTTTTTCACAAAGCCAATCACCCGTCAAAAGTCAAACCGATGGGAATCTGTTGGGGGTTCAATCCAACACAAAAGGCTTTAGCCTTCTCGATCCCAGCAAGTTCCGAATGTCCCACAGTTATACTTTTTCCTATTTTTCAAGCGGGAAAACCAGCGGCAGTTTTGGTGTGTATACAAACGTTATGGAATATCAAGTGTCCAAGCCGTTGACTTTGACTTTAAGTTTGAACTATTTGCATCAACCCCTTTCGGTTTTCCATAAAGACGATCTAAGAATAAAGGATGCTATTTTACCCAGCTTTCAATTGATATATAGACCCAACAGTAGCTTCTCCTTTACCATAAATGTTGTGACTTACCCCACTCTGTATTACCCACAGCGCTCAAATCCTTGGCTTAGTGACCCGAACTGGGATGAAAGGGAGAGGTAAGGATTCATAGGAACGCATGCACATTTGATTTCTTCCATGAGCAGTTATTCTATATTTTTCTTTTCCAAAACTTTACACAAAAATTATTCTCATACTTATCGTGAATAGCTATTCTCTGATTACTTTTATCGAAAATTTCCGTTCCGCTTACAAGAAAAAGTTAACCTCTCCCCCTCATTTGTTCGGCTCCTCCCGATGGAATGCAAACCAAGAGGGTTGAGGTGGTGGAAGTCGAGGTTTAAAAATCGTCAAGATGTTTGGCAAAAAAAGGAAAACTTCCAGATTCTATAAAAGGAAAGAAAAAAAGCGAAAAAGCTCTAAGCTTTTGGAAATATCCATAATATTTCTAGCCCTCCTCCTTTTAGTCTATGCTTTCTCATTCTTTAAAAAAATCAGCCAAAGTGAGCCTGCCCAAAAACCAGCTCAAACCAAAGAGTTGATCTTCGTAAGAACCCAAATTCTAAATGGATGCAAAAGGGAGGGTATGGCAGAGAGGTTGGCAGAGAGGCTTAAAGGACTAAAGGTAGATAATATCATTTACGATGTGATTGAGACTGGAAATTTTGAATATTCAAAAGCCGATACTACGATCAAGAGTTTTATCTTGGACCGTGCCGGTGATGAAGGGAAAGCGAACCCTTCAGAGATAGCGCTTCAGACTGCACAGGCTTTGGGAATTAGCAAAGAGAACGTGATATCCAAAAAATTGGAGAACAATTATCAGGAAATAGAGCTTACCATAGTGATAGGGAACGACTACCAAAGGCTTTTTAAATAGAGAGGTGAAAGGTTTAAGGTGAAAGGGGAAATCTCGAATCCAAAAAACCTTTAACCTTACACCTTTGACCTTACACTTAAAAACAAGGAGAAAAAGTTTTCTTGAGAATGACGCCAAAGAAATTGGCATACTGGGCGGGCAAATTTGCTTTGGACAAAAAAGCAACTGATGTAAAGATTTTGGACCTAAGGAAACTTTCCCCCGTTTGTGACTTTTTTGTGATCTGTTCGGCGAGCGTGGAGATTCATGCTAAAGCCATTGCCGATTCGATCATAGAAAATCTGGAGAAAAAAGGGATAAGAGCCTGGCATCACGAAGGGTATCAGGCTTGTCGATGGATTCTGGTAGATTATGTGGATGTGGTGGTGCACATATTCTTAAACGAGGTGAGAGAGTTTTACCAGTTAGAAAAATTATGGGGAGATGCAAAAGTGGAAGAACTTTCTGAGGAGGAAGCCGCTCAGATAGTAAAATCGACAAAAGCCACCAAAACAAAAAGGTAACTTTAGAGTTGAAAGGAGATGTCGATACTTATGTAAGAAAAGAAATAGATCCAGCTTCGTAGCGCCCGACCGTCGTGTCGGGCATAAGATATTAAGTCTGAGGGGTAAGTTCGTCCGTCCTAAAGATTAAAATCCAATAAAAAGTTCATCTTTTTAACCAACTTAAATCTGAAAATTGGGATGGCGAAGAAGCACGAAGTTATGTGTCTTGAGACTTGGGGAAAGGCTTTAACCGGATGGTTCATACCATAGGAAAAAGATGCGTGGTTAGGTTCTGCTTAGGTGAGGTAAATCACTGAAGGCAGAGCTCCCCACCCGGAGCTTATCGAAGGGTGGAATCCAAACCATAAACCCCAAAAGAATTACCACTCATTGTTCTTCATTTAGACTTTTTTCAAAAAGAACAAAACCATATAGAAATTCATTTTGTACGGATGATTCTCATCAAGACTCTTTTTTGAGTTGTTCATATGAATGCATACGCATAGATGAGTTTATAATAAGATCAAACTTTTATTATGAGAGGACTCCTATCCCAAAAGGAAGAGGAGTTCTAAAGGAAAGGTGATAATCTATGGACATTGTAGAACTTAAAAGCAAAACCGTTCCCGAGCTTTTGGATTTGGCGGATGAGTTGGGCATCCCCGGGGTGGGCGGTTTAAGGAAACAGGAGTTGATTTTCAAAATCCTTGAGGCAAAGACCGAAAAAGATGGTTTCATCTTTGCCGAAGGAGTTTTGGAGACCTTGCCGGAAGGCTATGGCTTTTTGCGGTCTCCGGATTATAATTATCTTTCCGGACCGGATGACATCTACGTCTCCCCTTCTCAGATCAAACGCTTTGATTTAAGGAAGGGGGACACCCTCTCCGGACAGGTGAGGCCACCCAAGGATACGGAGAAATATTTTGCCTTGCTGAAGATTGAGGCCGTGAACTTTGAGAATCCCGAGGTCTCCAAGCATAAGATGTTGTTTGACAACCTCACCCCTTTGTATCCTTTGAAGAAGATAAAATTAGAGACCACCTCAGAGGAAATCGCTATGCGAGTGATGGATCTGATGACTCCCATTGGCCGGGGGCAACGCGGGTTGATCGTCTCTCCGCCTAAGGCTGGAAAGACCATGCTACTGCAGAAGATCGCCAATGCCGTCACCATCAATCATCCGGACATCAAGCTGATCGTGCTTTTGATCGATGAGAGACCGGAGGAGGTCACGGACATGAAAAGATCGGTCAAGGGGGAGGTGGTCAGCTCCACCTTCGACGAGCCGGCGGATCGGCACGTGGCAGTGGCAGATATGGTTCTGGAGAAATCTAAACGATTGGTAGAGCATGGACAACATGTAGTGATCCTTTTAGATTCCATCACCCGTTTAGCCCGAGCGCATAACGCTGTGGTTCCCCACAGCGGAAAGATCCTATCCGGGGGCGTCGATTCCAATGCTTTGCAAAAGCCCAAAAGGTTCTTTGGAGCCGCTCGAAACATAGAAGAGGGAGGAAGCCTCACCATCATCGCCACCGCCATCATAGAGAGCGGAAGCAGAATGGATGAGGTGATCTTCGAGGAGTTCAAAGGGACCGGCAACATGGAGATGGTATTAGACCGGAGGCTCTCTGACCGCCGCATCTTCCCAGCCATGGACATCAATCGCTCCGGCACCAGAAAAGAAGAGCTTTTGCTCACACCCGAGGACCTCAATAAGATCTGGATTTTAAGGAAGTTCTTGAACGAGATGAACTCGGTTGAAGCCATGGAGTTTCTTTTGGACCGAATCCG
>Ga0315289_10010096_pt1 | contig 13551 bp, 12 predicted proteins | sample YL17G11_40_MG_FD_203452 | JGI IMG/M metagenome (GOLD analysis project Ga0315289, IMG submission 203452) | Sediment microbial communities from Yellowstone Lake, YNP, Wyoming, USA - YL17G11_40 | ecosystem: Environmental > Aquatic > Freshwater > Lake > Sediment | place: USA: Wyoming | collected...
AGATTCAAGGTGATGTTCTGACCGACCTCGCCTATGTTCGTTGCGGCTGCGAATCCTGCGCAGGCGTAATTATTGTAATAGGAGCTTGAGTTCGGCGTTGAGTTTCCGTTAAAAGTCGTAGCTCCGGATGCGCTCGAGTAGAAGTCTTGCCAGCTTCCTCCACTCGTACCTAGCTCGAGTTCATAGAGGCCGTCGGCCTGCTCCAACGAGATTCCGTACCACTTCTCACCGTTACTGGGATTTGGGGGAAGTGCGGCGCAATTGCAGTTCGTCTGACCCTGATAAACGCCGCCACTCACGCATTCGGCTTCATTAGGGTTCCAGAAGGTTCTGTCCAGAACGTTCTCGTCAACATGATAGATGCATAGGCCGTGGGCACTTGATGCCATCCGTAGTAATCCTTGGTCAAATCCGATCTGCTGACGGTTCTCGAAGAGCCAATATTCCTTCCCACTTGTTCCAGGATAGATCAGTTTGTACATGGCTCCAGTCGGGGTGTTTTCAATTGGGGGAATTGTAATGCCGGTTGTGGTTTTTGTTAATGTTGTTGGCGTGACGAAACCCATATATGCAGTTCCCCATGCGCTTGGGTGAGCGGGGGAGTTTCCAGCGCAGTCCGGGTAAACGTTGGGCACCCTGTTCCAGCTTCCGCCAGCCATTAGGCTCACTCTGCCGGTGCCATTAGACTCATACCCGTAGTCGTACTCGTCTGGAAGTCCAAGAATGTGTCCGAATTCGTGCGCATAAACTCCGACGGTCGGAAGCATGGGCGTCATGGGGGGACCAGCCTCTCCTACCGTGTCACCTCCGGCCTCGGGTTCCATTGAATAGTCCTGAATCCGAACGCCGTCTACGTAGAGGGCTACGGGAATGCTCCATGCGTGCGACCAGATCAGCGTGGGACCACCGCTCCATTCCGCGCCGGAACCAGCGTGCACGACGAACAGATTCTGGACCACTCCGCCAACGGCATACTGCGAGAAATCAACGAAAGGATCAGCCGCTGTCACTGCATCCATGGCAAGACGCTGGGCATTTCTGGGGTAGGGCCCAAAGCCGTTGTCGTGAATTCCGTCAGGCTGGCAGTAGTAGGAATAATTCTGCGGAGCGGTCACTCAGCCAACAGAGCTCGGAAGATTAAGTGTTACGATGTCAATGTTTCCATACGAAACCGTGTTGTAAAATCTCTTGAGTGTACGGATGGTAGTGGTGTCAGCGGGATGAGAGCCGCTCCGGATGTAAGTATCACCAAAGAGCATGTTGTCCCACACCGTGGGATTGAGCCTTGTGGTGGGTCCGCCTGGGGGGTCGTCCTGGAACTTAACCAGGATGACTATTGCTTTCAGCGTCTGGGTTGTGGGCAAAAGGGGCTCACGATGGATTCTGTTAATAGTGACCTCAGGCTTGCCCGCAAATCGAGCTTCTGTCATGGATAGCGGTACCTTTTTCCCAGCGCGCTGGTACTGCTGGATAACTTCGGGGTTCAGGGGCATCAGTATAGGCGCGAGCTGAACTTGCCCCGGCTGTGTCTCGGCGGCATCTGATTGCGCAGCTCGCCACATAGTGCCTCCCGGCAACAGTCCATTGCCGGAGGAAACAGTCAGCGGTGCATACCAGACCACAGGGCTGAATACCAAGAGACACGCGAAGCTTACCGAAAGGCGAGAAAACATTGCTGACCTCCTTGCCCAGGGATTGAGGAGCGGCGTGACTATATCGACCCGCGAGTGGGTATCCAAAAGGTGGAATCAAAACGGCGCAACGCACCGTCATCCGAGCGGCACAATCAAAACGACAGAACGCACCGGCATCAAAAAGGTGCGCTCAAGGCGACAGAGCGTCACGATATCAAAAGAATTGTCCCGCAAAAAGCCACGTAAGTCAAGGAAAATCAGCGGGTAACACCGGGTTGAGATCACACGGTCAGGCGCGTGGGCATCCCATTGTTCTTCTGCGCCGACAGCTCTGTGTGGCGGATTTCAGAGATTCATGGGGGGAATCTTTGGTCTGGTACAGGTGGTGGGGATTTGCTCTCTGCTGAGCAAATCGGTAACGCTATCCTAGCAGACATCCGTTCCTTCTGCCGCGGTGAGAACTACTGAGATGACGCAACAGTAGTTCTTGTGCTAAGAAGGTAGTTGGCGTCAGGCGAGTTGTGTGTTGGGAGCTTCTCGGGAGTGATCGTGGATGAGCATGTCGCTGCAATTGTAGTAGATTTTCGTCTACGCGCGTGGTAAGTTACAAAGACGTCAATTGCTCAGGCAGCCAACGGCATCATTTTCGGTATAGGGACGACGCTACTTCGGAGAGCACATGTCTTTTCTCTTATCCGTAGGCTCCAAACTCTCTTGAGAAATCTCAAGCCTCATCGCATTGCGATGAGGCCTTCTTGTCCCTAGGCCAGAGTATTCTTCGCACACATCAACCCCCGAGAAAGGAGTGTTTAATCATGAAAAGTGGGATGACCTTGATAGTCATCGCGTCATTCGTTCTGCTGCCCGCTCTTGTGCTTGGTCAGTCATACCAGGGTGTGTCGCACCTGTTGGTTACCGGGGGTGTATCAATGCCGTCTGGAGGGCTTAGCGACTTTTGGAACGCTGGCCCGCAAGGACGGCTCACGGTCAGGTTCCCACTCACGAGTTCCATCTCGGCCGGACTCCAAGGTGGCATAACCGGCTTGCGGCCCGACGATGATAACAGCGAATTGATACAGGTTCCCCTGAGGGCCATGGCATATTTCCCATTGGCCCCAGAAGCTTCTGGTACACCCTACCTTGCAGTTGGGGTAGGAGCAACAATCAATATGTTTGGTTGTAAAGACAAGGAGGTTACTTGTTATCTGGATAAGACCGAGACGTTTTTCGCATATACAGCGATGTTCGGTTATACGATTAGACCAGAGGCCATGGCAAACGCCTTTTTTGATTTTGGCGTTCGATATGAACAGCAGTTGATCAACGATAGGGAGGATTACAGGAACCTGGATCTTGAAATCGGAATTGGGCTCTGTTTCTAGTCGATCCTGGAAAGTGCGCATGGAGTGTGCGCGACCAAGGGTCGGAAAGACTCTCCCGCACAACCTAAGGAGGTGAAGGTGGTCATGAATCTCTCGAGTAAGGCTTTTTTGAGGCTGGTAATAGCTGCATCGCTGGTTGTCGGCCTGTTGGTCCCTGCCTATTGTCTGAGTGCCGATGCCACGAAAAGTGGCCCGGTAAAAGCGGCCCCCGGGAGTTCATCTTGGATACTGTATTCTCTGGAGTTTCGGAGGCCATGTGGTCCGCCGGTTATGCCGAGTTTTCTCGGGGAAAAGATCTTGTCTGCTTTCTTGAAGGAAGGCATTCAGATTTCCCTTGGCGGTCCACCGTCGCTCATGAGTCGAGAGAATTTGAAATACAGCTTGGTGGCAACGCAGGGAGCAACGGATTTGCGAACCGGAAGAATCTATGCGGAGGTCGGGCCGGGCAGTGAACTGAGTTTCAAGAACACCGAGGGTAAGGCGGTCGTACTACAGATCGACGTCAATGAGGTTTGCTGGGACGTCGATAGGTCTGCAACCTTGGCGATGGCAAAGGAATCGAAAGCAGATCGCGTTCTGCTCGCTCGCTTTCAGGTCGAGGACTTGACTTCTGATGCCAACGTTCAGGAGAAACTCGGCAAACAGAAATCGTTTCGTGTAGATCTCGACCTGGTTGCCATGAATGTATCAAACGGCCGGGTGGTCGGAGCGTTCTCTGAAGAACGCAGGCAGATGGACATCAGTCGCGAAGGTGCGGTAAGCAAGGCCGCCAAATATCTTGCAGGAAAGGCGGCAAGCTATTTCAAGCAGGTAGGTGAGAGAAAGGCTCGTTGAGCTGGCGATTCATTGATAGGAGAGGCTTGAAAATGTATACGACGTCCTTCAAGAGCTTATGTTTAATCATGCTATTAAGTTTGCTTTTGCTAATGGCCGGTTGTGCTGGCAGGTCCGTTTACGTGCCGGCCGGCCAAACAACACAAATGGGTGCCGAGTACAGTGACACCGATATGCGGACGATGGCACAATCGATGTACAACTCCCTGCAGACTCGGCTCGTGAACATAAGGCCACCAGAAAGCCCCACGCCGGTGGTAGCTTTGCTTCGTGTTGACAACAAGACGACCGAACACATCGATACCGATATGATTTCGGATAAGCTCCAGGTAGAGCTCTTGAGAGCTGGCACCCTGCGTTTTGTTGATCGCAAGCGAATCAAGGACATGGCTGCGGAGTTCGACTTGGGTGGCAGCGGGTTCATTGATCCTGAAAAGGCGAAGTCGGCCGGGAAGGCACTTGGCGCAGATTACTTCCTGTACGGCGAACTCGGAAGCATAAAGAAGAGCGAAGGCCGCACAAAGCTAATGTACTACCGTTTGTCGATGAAACTCACCGATGTTGAAACTGACGAGGTGGTGTGGGCAGAGGATTACGAGGTTAAGAAAATGTATGAGAAACCTGTGATCGAGTGGTGAGTGTGATAGTCATTGGACGGAACTCGGAGGCGCTTATGACGGTGCGCAGGTTGTTTCTTTTGGTGATTATCGCCATCTTTGTTTCTTTGGCGTGCGGGAATGGTGTGACCCGGGAGGCCGTGGCCCAGCCGCCGCCCGAGATGGCCAAGTTCTTTGGATTCGGGCAGCCTAAGGTCGAACCCACGACCTGGTGGGAGGCATACCGCAGCGGCCAGGCCGCCAAGGCCGAAAAAATGATCCTGCCGCTGGAGTCTGACAACTCAAACGATGATCTTCCGTTGCTGCTCCTGTCTTCTGGTTCAATTTGTCTGTCTCTTGGAGATTATCGGGAGACCGCGAGATGTTTGCAGCCCGCGGTGGGCAGCTTGGAGGGAGAGTTGGGCAGTTTGGCGGTCGCGGAGCAGGTCCTCTCATCTGAGAGTGGTAGGTTATATCGAGGATTTCCGCATGAGAGAGTGCTAGCGCACACTTACCTTGGCCTAGCCTACATGCAGCAGAACAAGCTTACCGAGGCACGCGTTGAGTTTGCCAAGGCCGCGGAGGAAGACAAGGGTACAAAACCTGAATACCAAGATGATTTCGCCCCTGCTCATTTTCTCGACGGTCTGCGCGCGTTGAGGGCCAAGGACTATCAGTATGCACGAGTCTCCTTCAGAAAGGTCGTCGAGTTGCAACCGGAGTTTGCGCTGGGATGGTATAGCCTGTCACGGGCAAGCCTGCTTGACGGCGATGAGTCTGAAGCAGAAGACGCTTGGAACAAATTTGAATCGCTGGCCAAACCCCCTGGACTCTTCGCAAAGGATGGTTCAACTCCATGTGCGATCTTTATGGTAGACGTAGGATGGGGGCCGGAGCGCGTCAAAGACGAGTACACGGAGGAATTCGGAAAGTGGAAGGAACCGGACTATCCCGAAAGCAAGGTTCTCCTGACCAGTGTCGGTGGCCAGCCGGTCGAAGCCACCAAGATGGCGGACACATATTTCCAAGCCTCAACGACTGGCGGATTCATGGAGGACGTGAAGAAAAAGGTGGTTAGCGCAGGAGTCAAGGGTCTCATATCATCGCTCATACCATCTACGAAGAAACTCCTCAAGTCGAACGTAGATACAAGAGCCTGGAGCATTGCACCGGGAGAAATCCGCTTTGCCGTCGTGCCAGTGCCCGCGCAACCCACGACGGTCGAATTGAAAACTTATGACAAAAAAGGTAAGGAGCTTCCGAGAGACTACCAGATGCTCTACTACATTGTCGGTCGTCCTTATGAAGAAGCACAGCTCATATACACCCGGATACTTCCTGATGCGAACAACCGTGAATCCCGATAGGCAGGAACAAGGCACGTCCGTGAGCGAGCGGGGGATTGGTAAATGACATTTTCACGCAAATCCGATAGGTGGTGGATTGCTGTTCTCGCTGGTGCACTCGTTAGTATGGCAATGGCGGGATGTGCACCCAAGATCGTGCCGAAGCGGTCGTTGACCCCGCCTCCAGTTGCATATTGTCACGATGCTGTCGGCCACATCTCTGGTAATAAGCCATGGATCCTCGGGGGAAATTGCTGCTGTACCCCTACCAAAGAGAGATTCGCCGGTTACCAGCAAGAGGGCACCGTTCCCGGAATCATGACTTATGAAGAGTTTCTGCAGTTGTTCAAGGACAAAGGCATCATAACCGACCTGGACATCGAGTATCGTGGGTGCAACTGTCGAGATGCTCAGTATGGTCCTCATGTGGTGTTTGGCGGGCACTGTATGGTGACTCCGACGCCTGGGACCAAGGTTTTCGAGGATGTCACCGCCGGGAAGCGAATCGACACAAAATAAGGAATTGGAGGAAAGGATTTTGAAGAACAGACCTTGAGGAACGGACTTAGAGGAGGAACCAAAGATGTTTAAGAAAGTATGTACGGCCAATGATGAATCAATGACGTACAGGAAACGACGCGAGCTCAGTCCCGTTATCGTGACATTGTCGCTATTTCTGTTTTGCTTCGTCATACTCTGTCTGGTAATTCCTGGATGTGGCGGCACCTATCGTGCGACTCGCCCGTCCAGACCGGCACTGGAAGACACTGAGCAAGTAGTATACAAGAACCTGGATCTGAAAGCCTCCGTAGGAGTGCTTGACATCAGCCAGGACACCGTGAACGGTCTGGTGCGAGCAAGGTGCAGGCTAAAGAATCTGACTGGGAAGACAATCAACGCGGAGATAAAGATCAAATTTCGCGATGCTCAGGGATACGAAATGGATGACGCCGCGCCCTGGACCCCGCTACCCCTCGAATCGGGTGAGATTAAATCGTTCGAACAGATAGCATCAGATCCCAACGCAGTGGACTTTAGGATCGTGATCCAGCGAGCAGGTAGTCACTGATGCAACGGGCTCGCTTGCCGGGTCTGTGATATACTGCGATATTGGAGTAAGCTACAGTAGCCGTATAGTTGAAATCGTCAGGCGGTTTTGTCCAAGCGAGGGAGGTGATTAGTTTCATTCTTCATGCACGCGAGACATAGAGTATTTTCGGGACCGGAGCTTTATGAATATCGTGATGCAGATAGGAAAACGATGAGGGTTTTGGTGTCGTGCGCCTCACGGCTTTCTCTCTTAATGCAGTTAAGGTGTCACCCACAGGAGGAAACAAATGAGAAACAAGATATGTATTGGGGTTTTCGCAGTCGTGGTTCTGGTGGTCGTTCTCTTGGGTCTACCCTCTCAAGTTTGTGCAGATCCAGTCTGGACAGTTTTTCGCGACACAATCGGGGGAAGTCTGGCCGGGCTGCTGGTAGGGATAGCCATTGATGTGGCTCGAGAGGGCGACGACGCTGACGCAACCAGGGTTTGTTTCATCGCCGGCACTTTTGTGGGGTTGGGTCTTGGCATATATCAGGCGTCGAGGGAATCTGCGCCAGAAAAGCAATCTCTCCTTCGTATTGAACCGGGAAAGGCAGTATCCTTGCACCTCACGCTTCCGGAAGCTACAGCGCAACGCCAAGTCAACGCAACGGGCCCGGAATATACTGAACTTGCCTACAAACTGAGACTAGTAGGCGTAAGCTTCTAGGTATCGGTTCCGCGAAGCTTCTTGCTCTGGAATCCTATGGGAAGGAGATCGGCTATGAAATCGCGCGGCGCCGCCCTCTTGGTCTTCTCGATCGCCGTCACTGCCTGTCTACTCTGCGCTCAGATTATTGAGGGAGCTGACAGCGCGAGCCCTGCGTCCGCCCAGGCGACGGTATCGTCGACACCTGCGCCGTCTACGGCTGGACAACCAGACGCCGACCTCGGCGCCCAGGTCCAGAACCAGTGGAGTGACGAGCAGAAAAACAAGGAAGAGGAGAAGAAGAAAGAGGAAGAAGAGAAACAGCGCGTTCCCAAAGGCAAGGAAAAAGAAGCGGCGCCGAGTGAAGAAGAGAAGAAATCCGATGAAGGCGGGGGTTTCTTCAGTGACTGCTTGGGCACCATATTTAGTGACTGTTTTAGTAATGCGCTGGAGACCATCGTATGCAATCCGTTTTCGGGTGGGAAAGAGGAGGAGGCCGGGCCTGAGTATGTCTCTGAGGAAATGCATAGAGTAGAGCTTCCGCCTGAGGCCATCGGTCCTGTGAGCTACCAGGGTTCCGTTGACCCGTTGACCCGTGACGCGAAATTTCTGGTTGTGTGGAGCGTGGCTGGTGCCGTCGAGAGTGGTGGGCATCCGGTGGGTGAGCTTCAAAGGGGCGCTGAGGTGGAGGCAGTTGAGAGGAGCCTATGCGATGGAATTCCGTGGGTCAAAGTCAGAGATGTTTTGGGCACCTGTCCGACTGGCTGGGTACTGGAAGAAGACATATCCGCGACTGAAACCCTTTACGTTCGGAAAACCCTGAGCACTCCTCGCCACGCCATCACGTGGCAATTGTTCTCCAACCATTCGTGGGAACTATTTGGCGGAAAAGAGATTGCTGAAGAGTACAGATCTGGTGGCTACAGGATAGGAGGCGAAGCAAAGCTCTTTCTGACCGATGTTGTGGCGATTGGCCTCGGGGTTGGTTATTGTCAGGCTAATGGGGAGCCTAAATACGACTACGTAACTTCCGCGCAGATAGACTATCCGTTAGACAGCGACCTTTCCATCCTCGACATGGGCATACAACTTGGCTTTTCCCTTCCTTTTGGAGGCGGTGATGGGTACTTCTGCGGCGGAATAGGTCCGAGTGCGTATAGAGTGAGAGAGAGAGCAAGAATACGATTTGTCCAACTTGAAGGTGACACAGTCGTAAATGCAGGTTCCCGGGCGGATGAACTGGAAAGGTGGCGACCGGGGGTTGATGTAAACTTTGGAGCTGGTTGGACGCTGGGTGGTCATGTTCCTGTAGGTTTTTACACACGGTTTTTCTGGATACCCTGGAAAAGCCAGAAGAATGAGTCACTGACCCTGGATTGGCTTGACCAAAGTTCAATCGTAGGTTTCAACGTAGGCATCAGCATTGGATACGCGGCACGCTGATCTTGAAGATCTCTGCTGTGCCGGACTGAAATCAAGCATTTCTCGATGACTTGTGGCGTGCTAGGCATGGGGCTTGGGCACTCTTTCCAATGATTTTGACACTGCTGAGCAAGAGAACAGCGCCCAGCGCATCGGCATGGTCTTCCCGGATGGCGCTGCCGAGTCAGGTAGTTCTGACCGTCCTGTTGTTCTTGTGTTTCCTCGGTGGCGCAAGCACCGGGCAAGTCTCCGGAACAGAGGTCTCAGCGGTTTCCCCCGCAATAAGATTCTACCAACGATACGTTTCAGATCTCCGCTACGGCCACTGTCGCTTTAGCCCGAGCTGCTCCGAATATGCTCTGCAAGCTGTTGGGCGCTACGGGTACGTAAAGGGCACGGCTCTCGCAGCAGATCGTCTGATCCGATGCAACCGGGATGCGTGGAGATTCTACGAGAGGGGTTCCGACCGTAGGCTTCTGGACCCAATCGGAGAGCAGAGTGCCCGGCAGCAAGGTGTCGCGACCGCCACGTCACTGAAGCTGAAGATGAGCGCCTCCCCGACAATCGTGACACCCTTATTCATCCTGGACGAAATGCTTGTTCCCCCTTCTGAGTTGCTCGAGGACGATTCGGTCGGACTCGATGCTGCCGCCCTCGATAAAATTCGGGAGTACGCTGCCTTTGCCGACGCGCTTGCTGAAGAGGGAGATTGTGAGCGTGCAGCAACAGAATACAAGAGAGTTGCCTTTCTCGGCGGGGGCTCGGTTTTTGGCGCATGGGCTCAGATGAAGATTGCCAGATGCTATTTTGTCGACAAAAGCTGGGACGCTTCAGCAGAAGAGTTCTCGAAGGTCACTACTCAAGAGGGAGCATCGCTCACGGAAAAAGAGGTAGCGCAGCTCATGTCTGCCACGTCGCTTTTCAATAGCGGGCAGTACTTGCGATGCAAGAGGGTTCTGCTCGTGCCCTTGGATACGATAGATATCGAGACATCTTTTGTGTCTCGACACGGACCCTCGCGATTGGCGGACATAGGTCCCGCGTTGACGGATGAAACGAGTCTTCTGTTGGCGTTATGCGAAATGGGACGTGGGAAATGGGACGATGCACGGCTAGCGCTCGACGATATTGCCGAGGGATCTTCCGAGTCACGATATAAGCAGAAGGCGCTTTGGCTCTCCACAATGGTCGGCAAAGGCCCGGAGCTTCCGCACAAGAATTCGCGGCTAGCAAAGGCACTCTCGGTATTCATCCCCGGGTCAGGCCAGGTGTACGCTGGGCGAACCTCAGACGGCCTCAGGCACTTTGCTGTGGACGTTTTGCTCATTTATGCCACTGCGAGGCTAGTGCAGGACGAAAGCTATGCGGGCGCATATCTTCTAGCCGGCATCACTATACCTTTCTATCTTGGCAACGTCATGGGAGCGGGTGCCTCAGCCGAGGTCTTTAACCAGCGGGTAAGAGATAGATTTCTCGCCAACGCAATCCGGCGGATGGAGAATCAGACAGGAGGACATTGAGACTGGACACTGGAGATACTGTTGCCCGGGAGTGTCGCTGGAGTGTCCATCCGCACTGTACAAAAAGACTGGGAGAGAAGCTGAAACCAAGACACTGGAGGATCGGGCGAGGGAACACCGCAGGCGCGGGTATAACAACGGGCAAGAACCAGCTCGTTTTCTCCTAAAGGAAATGCTTGACAACTCCCTATGCCTTCGGCTATCTTTGTGAGGTCATAAGGTGAAAGGAGTACATCATGGCCATCAATAGCATATGGGGGTGCTTGCATAGTTAGACGCTGAGTTGTCTGACTAGCGCTGGCTCGGTCGCAGTTCACGATGCGTCCGGATGGCTTTTGGTGTGCTTCTTCGAATGTGTTTTCCCCTCTAAATAGAGCATAATGGAAAGTCCACCAGAGCCATTCGGGTGGGCTTTTTTGCTGCTTCCCGCCAGTTCCAATCTTAGGCAACCGGGTAGCCAATGCCTCATGAACCCGAAATGAGGGCGAACAAGTAATGATAAACAGAAGGTCGTTTGACTTCTGCAGATCGTTTGACTTGCGCGCCAGTCACGTCAGGGTTTGAATTGATATGGATCCTGTCTACTACGAGGAAGAAACAACAGTACGAACGCCGATGAGGATTCTCGCAAGGCGGATGCTCGCGCTCCTAAAGGGGCATGAGCTCGATCTCGTAGTGTGCCTTGTTCTTCTTTTCGCGGCGTCGGGCGTCTCGCTTGTCGGGCCGATTCTGGTCAAGCGAGCGATTGACGTCGACATCGCCGGGAAGAACTTTAGAGGGCTCGTGCTCACGGTTTCTCTTTTTGTTGCGGCACAGCTGGCGTTTCTTCTACTGAGCTATGTTCAGCGCGTGAAGCTGGAGACGGTCGGGCAGACCATCATTTCGTCCCTGAGAGAGCGACTCTTTGCGCGAGTCACGGGGATGTCACTCTCATTCTTCGACAAGAATCCGGTCGGGAGGCTTATCTCTCGCGTTGAGAGCGATACCGAAGCGATGAGAACGCTTTTCACGTCCGCGGTAGTGACATTTCTTGGCGACATAATCATGTTCCTTGGAATGCTAGCTGTTATGGCATACGTGAACTTAAAGCTCACGCTTGTCACGGCTCTCATTCTGCCTCCGATTCTGACAGCAGCCTGGCTTTTCTCAAAGAAAACCACACCGCTTTTTCTGACCGTTAGGAAGAGAACGGCCGATGTAACCGCTTTTCTTACCGAACACCTTCAAGGTTCGACCATTATCCAGATCTTCGGCCGCGAGAAGCAGGTGATCGAGGCGATGAGAGATGCCAATCAGCGAAAATACAAGATCGGGCTCAAGGTAGAGCTGATCGTCGTCGCCTTTTTCAACTCACTCTTCCTTACCGAGACCATCGGTGTGACGCTGATTCTTTGGCAGGGAGGGAAGTGGGCTCTGGGCGGTGTTGTGACGATCGGCACTCTCATGATGTTCATGGGATACGTGCGGAGATTCTTTGAACCGCTGCACAGACTTTCCGAAGAGCTGAGCACGATTCAGAGGGCGTTCTCCGGAGCGCAACGTGTGTTCGAGCTTATTGACACGCAGCCCGAAATTATGGACAAGCCGGTGACTTTGGAATGGAAGCGCTTTGAGAAGGGGATAGATTTCGAAAATGTGTGGTTTAGTTATGACAACAACGACTGGGTCTTGAGGGACATTAGCTTCAGCCTGCCAAGGGGGCAGAGATGGGCTCTTGTCGGCGCCACTGGCGGGGGAAAGACATCTGTCATAAGCCTCTTGCTGAGATTCTATCAGCCACAGCGGGGAAGAATTCTTGTTGATGGGATTGATATCAGGGAGCTTTCGCAGGAAGAGCTCCGCGCTAGAATTGGGCTTGTGCTTCAGGATATTTTTCTCTTTCCGGGCAACGTTCTGGAGAACCTGCGAATGGGTGAGGTGAGTTTGAGTTCGGATCGGGTCATGGAGGCCGCGAGGCGCATCTATGTCGATGACGTCGTGAAGAGGCTACCGCGGGGTCTTGAGACGGAGCTTGCCGAGCGCGGCGAGAATCTTTCCACGGGGGAGAGACAGTTGCTTTCATTTTTGAGGGCGCTTCTTGTGGATCCGGATATTCTCGTGCTCGACGAAGCTACATCAAGCGTTGATCCTCAGACCGAACGGATGTTACGCCGCGCGATGAGAGAACTGCTGGCCGGTCGTACGTCTATGGTTATCGCCCACAGGCTGTCAACCGTGATGGACTCGGACAATATTCTCGTGATTCATAACGGCGAAATTGTGGAAAGAGGAAATCACAGCGCGTTGATGGCGCAGAAGGGTTACTACAGAAAGCTCTTTAGACTACAGTGCCTTGCAACAAGGGAGAAGGAAGTTCCGGCAGCGGCGGGAGGTGTGCAAGCATGAGGGGAGCGTTGCAGTCCGGCTCAAAACACAGCCCGCACAGGCTTCGGTGCGTATGTAACAATCGTTATGAGAGATGTGAGAGCATGAGAAATAGGATCGGTTTGCATGTACTGTTTATGATTGAGACAGAGCGCACACAACAGATCTGGTTCATAAGAGATAATAAGCGAGCAGAGGCTATCGGGCTTGGGGACAGTGCATCATGAGAAGTGTGAGATGGCTTTTTGAGGTCTGGAGAAAGAGGAAGCGCCTTGCCACGTTTCTGGTAGTGTTTTCAATTGTGAATGCACTTCTAGGCGTAGCCTATCCTCTCTTTATACGCGCTGTGATAGATGCGATAAAGAACAAGGCGGGCGTAGAAGCCATTTCTAGGAACGTGCTGATCCTGCTGATACTGGGGGTCGCGAACTTCTTTGTGTACGCCTCCATGCAGGGGACGAGGGCATGGACTAACCTTGTTTTTGAAAGAGACTTCAGGCAGAAGGTGTTTGAGCACCTCATTCGTCTTGGCCGGAGCTTCTTCCAACGATTTAGAACCGGCGATATTGTAACGCGTCTCACGGACGACCTGAGCACGGACATGAAACTCTCGTGGTTTGCTTGCTCGGGCATTTTTAGAACGATCGAGGCGCTGTGCATGGTCGTATTCGGGCTCATAGTGATGACCCGACTAAATCCAGTACTGACGCTGTTTGC
>Ga0315289_10010097_pt1 | contig 13550 bp, 26 predicted proteins | sample YL17G11_40_MG_FD_203452 | JGI IMG/M metagenome (GOLD analysis project Ga0315289, IMG submission 203452) | Sediment microbial communities from Yellowstone Lake, YNP, Wyoming, USA - YL17G11_40 | ecosystem: Environmental > Aquatic > Freshwater > Lake > Sediment | place: USA: Wyoming | collected...
ACAGTATCTAATTTTAGATACCGGGAAAAATCGTCGATGATTTTTCCAGCAGGTTTTCCACTAGCAAAGCTAGCATACACTTCCCGGATAATTTCGTCGATTGTCTTCATTGTCCCCTCCTATCTAAAAGATAGGTTAGGAATTCGGATTGTCAAATAGAATTCTTTTTGGAATTCTTAAAATCCCGGATTTTCCGCAAATTTGTACGGAATAGTATTTTCCTTGCTTTCCGAATTGCTTTTTTCTCTTGCTTTGTCATACTAGCATTGCTTTCCTAGTGGTGTCAATAACATATTTTTCGGCAGGGGTCAAGCTATCTTCCGCCCATGAGAATGACCCCCACAAAGCAATATGGGCGACCCTATACATATAGGAGCAATCATCGGGGTCTTCACTGCGCCCTAATGTTATTCTTCGTTGAATACCGCTTAGTGCATCGGCAATTCCTATCCTTGCCCTATAGGTCTTCCCGTCTTTATCGACCCCTGTATAGCCTTCTCCAAGGGGATTGTCGATAGGGGGATTATGCTGGAGAGTAGATTCTAGTGCGCGTGCTTTCCCTAGCTTTGTAACAACCTGAATAGCAGTCTGTAATCTCTCGTTTATATTCATTGTTTTCTCCCCTTCTCTATTATAAGCATAGGTCAAGAAGAAGGATTGTCAAATTTTATTTTTGGAATTTTAGCCGACCCCGATAATCATTATCTATCGCAAACAACGCGCCATCGACAATTCCCTAATTTCCGTTATCTTGTCTTCAAAACTAGAGGGAGGGGTGAAACCACCTTTCTTTGTATAATAATCGACAAGTTTGGAACATCCGGCAGATTCCCATATTCTGCATAGCTTATGGAATTTCTCTTCAATACTGAGATTATCGAATTTTCGTTTAATTTGGGTGATACTCTTTTTAGCGGCCCAATCGGCAAAAACGGTCCAAGCGATTGTCCAGTTTTTAATGGTTGTAGCGTCTAATGTTCCTTCATGCAACCTAACTTCGAAGGTTCCATGCTTATGGTATGCCTCAACATTAAACCATAAGAATCTAGTACAATAGGAAGGAATGCCAGATTCGACAAGAGTGTCAAGACCATAAGATGTCTTATCACAGTAATGGTTGCTATGTCTCCCTCTATCGACAAATTGTTTCCATATCTCATAAGTGGCAACAGCAGCACCCGCGATAGATACCCTACTCTCATTACTTTCCCTACTAACGTCAATATGTAAATGGAAGCCACAATCCCAATTAACAGCCCAATTGTTATCTTTAGCATAGGCACAAATATCGTCAATAGCAGTCAATCCACTATTACCAGATAAAATGGAGGAAACAAATTCTTTCCCCCTAATACTACCATCGTGTTTTGCGCCCCATGCTTTATTTTCCTTAAAACCAGAATGATCGGAACATTGATGGGTTTCGAGTTCTATGCCGAATTTGCGGGTTGAACCAAAGTATCCAGTTGTATTGATAAAATGGCCTGGCTCCCATTCTTCGCCACTATCCCGATGACCGTAACAACGCTCACAGAGATAACAACCAGAATCTTCGTCATAACAACCAGAGTCGTTATCTACCTCAGAATTGCATTCTTCGCAATGATTGTATCTTTCAGAATAACAATCACAACAGTATGTTTCACCACTATCGGAAGAGACCAAATCGCTAAACCATTCGTTACAACCCTCACAAAGTCCCCATCCATGATAATGAGCACAATCTTCACAATAGTAAGAACCACCACAATCGACAAGTTCGGTTTTCTCAAACCATTTGTCACACTCCTCACAACAGGAATATCCCATTTGGTTTGCACAATTGGGACAATAAATAATTTCGTCGGAGTAGGTATAACCTACTTCTATGGTATATCCGGGATATGCCAGATTGTCCCAATAATTCCTACAAGAGGGACATTGAAGATCGGTTGAAGATCGGCTATTGAGGCTAGTTGCAATCATCTTAATACTCTAGGTAAAATGATATACAAGATACTGCGCTGCATAGCAGACAATAAGCAAGAGGCATAGAAGTAAGGTTTCTATTGTCTACTCGTCTATAAGAGATATAAGCCTATCGGCTATTAGTTGCCGTAAAGTATCTACCTCTAGGTATAGATTGCGATACCTCTCCGGGATAATTGCAAGTAATTCCCTAGTGAGATAAGGAGTACTGAGACATAGGGAACCAAGTATATGTTTCTCTACCTCTTTAAGCATGAAACCCGCTACATTGCTTATTTCGATAGCATCTTGTCGTTTCATGGTTTTCTCCTCTAGTCAAGTATGCACTAAGAATCCTAGTTGTCAAGTAATTCGCTAAAAATTCTTTGACAATATATTATAGGGCAGTGGTAGCCCGACCCCGACAATCAATATAATTGTTTAGACCTCGACAATAGGAATCTTAGAAAAATTCGTCAAATGACTTGACAAATGGTTTCTACATGCTATACTCAGTGTAGGAGTTGAGTAGTCGGCAACGATTACCCAGAAGTGCGCTGATACACCGATTGTTCTGATTGTAACGATTGATGTGGTTAGTCGGGTTCTACCTATTGTAGGGCTCCTGTCGATTATAACGCTGCGCTTTGGAAAAAGCAACCTTGCCACCCAGAAGAGGAGCGAAGGGCCTACCCTTCTTCTATACAGCTTCAAAGTACGTCCACGACGGAATTTCCTAATTTCCTATACTGCTTCAAAGTTCGTCCACCGTGGAATTCCAGGAAAATAGTAAAATCTAAAACTCTTTTTATTAACGAATCATATTCTGTAAATTCGGCTGATTAACTTTTGCATAAGGATTGATAAATTCAAGGCTATCAGCATACACGAAACCCGTATAATCATACGGCAAATAGGTATCAGGCTCCCATTCTGCCTTTGGAAGAGGTGGTAGATAAAACTCACCTCTATGCAAGGTTACTATATTCTCAGGGCGTGCGCCCTGATATACTCTCCAAGCGGCTCTCCAAAGATCATTCCCGGTTGCCTTGTCAGTAAGCAAAATATCATAAGTTGCTACCCCTACTCGCTGGATAATGACACCTTTAGTATGCCCCTTTTGTGATGTCTTAAACTCCACTATGCGAAGATTAAGATTGAAGCGGGTGGTTTTAACATGGTCGAATATTTGTACCATAAATGTTTATACCCTTTCTGATACTTTAAGTATAATATACTTTAAGGCATTGTCAAGTAAATAGGCTCCAAGAATCTTTAATAAAACCTAAAAGGTTTTATTAAAGATTCCCGGCGCGCTGACCCCACTAACCAGTATAATTGATGCGCCGTATTTATCTGTTATGCGCCGGAGAATTGTGTATTCGCGCCGTGTATAGGCGCGAACCAGATTCCAAAAACCAAAAGGCTAAAAAGTTTAGCCTTTTGTGTTAGACCCCTCTATATCGGCCTCTAATGTATAAATTTCATACTTCAAAGAATCTAAAACGATTCGCGCCTCTTCATAGTTTTTATCGGCAAAAGGTAGTCTTGTTTTTAACCATTTTGCTGCCCGTTGTTTAGTCTCTTTTATATCAGTAAAAATGTTACCATGAGAGTCACTAGAATCATAATAAAATTCCTGCCCTGTAGCATCTATTTTTAGAAGCCAAATACGGCTACCTTTAATTTTTTGCCTAATATAAGTATAGATAATTATCTTATGGTCATTATGAGAATAGCGGTACAGTTTGTCACCTGGCTTCGGCATCTATATCGGCCTCCAATTTTGCGATTTCGGCAAGCGAAGAATCCAGCCCCCTCTGAGCATCTTTAAGATTTCTCTCAGCAAAAGGCAATCTTGATTGTAGGTATCTTAATGCCTGTTGATTAGCCTCTTTTATGTTAGGATAAAATTGACTATAAGTTTCAAAAGGATTATAAGGAAACTCCCGTTTAGTATCATCTGTTGTTAGAATCCAACGACCATTAAAACCTTCTCTAACAAAAGTATAACTCTCTATCTTATGACTATTATGAGAGTAATGGTATAGTTTATCACCCGGTTTTAGCATCTATATCAGCCTCCAATTTTGCAATTCTGGCAGTCAAAGAATCTATTGTTCTATGCAACTCGGCATACTCGCTATTGGCATAAGCTAGCTGTATTTTTAATACTTTTAGTAAACTCTTTTTAGCTTCCTCAGCACTACTAACTAATGCATTTTTATTAAACTTATAAATTGCATCAATAGCATCGTACCAGCCATCATGGTAGGCATCAATATATACTCGTTCGCATAAATTTTTAATCTTTTCAGTTATACGAGGCATAATCCGCTCTTCATTTTTGGCCCACCACTGTTCAAATTGATCCATTATGCTGCCCCTTCTCCAACTTCAATATATCCATCATCCCTAATACTGAAGTAATGATTGTTAGACTTTATGAAAACCTCATTCCCGACACGATGAGCAATACCGGAAGCAATTAGATCATCCGTTATAAACCTTGTAGCCTGCGCTACTGTAAGATGCGCATAATTATCCGCGTTTATTGTGTCAAACTGTGCTGTCACTAATGATGCTGACATTACGAGAACCTTTCTTTTGAAGACTCAGCCCATGCCCCCATAGATTCCGGGAACCTTGCTAACACTACCTTCGCCTCTTCTCTTGTATAAAGTGCATAGCCACTAGGCGGATAGGAAACCTTGTCAATCATTCGTCTGTTTACTACCCTTGGCTTACACGGCACAATCACGCGAAATTCATTTTTCATTAGTCTAAATACTTTCCAAGTGCCAAGAAGCTAGCTGCTGCAATAAACCAAAGCGGGTTAGCGTCAATAATTCCCATAATCAACAAAGATATACCGATAAGTTTCCACCCTAAATTATGCATTCAAATGGTCTCCTCTACTCTAAACCACTTATAAACAATGATTGCTTTATGGAAAAGCCAGTGAGCAACTAATAGTAAAAGGGGTATACTGGCAACAGCCCCTTCGAAACCCACGCAATACTCGCAAGCTAGAATCATGTAGTTATACTCACTTTTATGGAATTGTGTACCGCCTCAAAATATCGCCAATCCTCTTCAAAATCTAAGTTATTTTGCAACTTATATTCCATTTGTTCCCATAAAGTTAATTGTTCTGCAATTAACTTTTGTATGTTTTCCTTCGCTTGCACAATCGAAGTATCAAGGAGTCTTAGAAGTTCTAATCGCATGATGCCACCATTCTCTTGCCTGGGGATTATGGTCAAACCATTGTGCTTCAGCCTGTATCTCAATATCTTTTAGATGTTGCCGTTGCCGTCCGTATTTTGTTGGAAATATGGCAAAAACAGCTATTAGTATAATAGCTGTTAATACCCAACTTTTTGGGAGGTGTTTCCGGTCTTTGGCATTTTGTTTACAAAACATAATCGACCTTGCTTTTTGAATTCCTTCAACAGATTACAAACTTCTGAGAATTGACAAAAAGTACATGCTTTAGTACCATAGACTCTAACTCGTTTACAATCGTTTATTGTCTTCATATTATAACTATACCATATTCTATCTAATTGTCAAGCTAAAACAAGTTTCATAGGGTTAAAAGACTTGTATTTTCTAGCTTTCTTTGAGTAGTATTCAATAAGATCGGAACAACCCTTAGACTCCCAGATTTCGCAACACTTAGCAAACTTTTCTTCGACTGTCAGACTTTGCAAGGTGTCGATCACACATTGCAATGTGTGATTGCTAGCCCAGTCAGCAAGGGTCAAGCACGCTTTTATCCAATTCTTAATTTCCTCAGCTTTTATGGTGCCATGATGCAAACGAATCTCGAAGGTTTGATGATAAATATAAGATGCAATGTTAAACCAATAATAACGATCGAAACGGTTAGTAAAAGACGTAAAAGCAGAAGATTCCTTGTATTCTTGCAAATCTGCAAGATTCCAGGGGCAGCCTTTACAATAACTATTTTCTAACCTATTGTCTTCAACTAGCCCCTGAAAAACCTCTTGCAAAAGGCGGAAAGCGGCCGAAATGCTGAATAAAGAGTCTTTGGCTTCATACCTCATATCCATGTGGATATGAAGACCGCAACACTCATCAACATTCCAATCATTACGTCTAGCATAACTACAAATATCGTCAATAGCCTCTAATCCCTCATTCCCACACAAAATGGAAGAATAGAATTCCATACCGCTTATGCTACCATCCTCCTTACAACCCCAAGTATGGTTATTACTAAAACTATTAGAATTGTCACATTCAGCAGTTTCAATTTCTACCCCAAAGCATCGTTCGGAACCTACTTTGTCATACCTGCCGGTTTTAGAAGAGTGGCGGCGGGGCTCCCATTCGTCACGGTGTCTATAACAATCGGAGCAATAGCCATCATTAGCATCATCTTGATAAATTTCTGCTCCGCAACCTTCGCAAGTAGTATAGGTATCGTGAAAACAATCGTTACAAAACCAGTCTTCACTAATATCGCTATATTCTAAATCACGCTCATGGAGCAATTCGGAGCAATGATGACAAGGATGATAATGATTCTCGTCAGCACACCTATAACAATAATCGTGGTTGCCACATTCACGAAGCTCACCGCTCCATTCCTTACAATCATCACATTGGTTATAGCCAATATCATGCGCGCAATCGAAACAATAGAATTTATCGTCGATTTCGGCAGTACCGTTAATAAAATACTGCTCGCATTTATAGCATTGCTTATATGAGTCATTAAGGCAAGTGGCACAAACTTCTCCGTCATTCGTATCTGTTAATTCGGATGCAAAGCGACCGCAACAAGCACACTTATTAGCTGGCATAAATGATTTTCCTTTTACTCAATACTACCATACTTTTATAGGATTGTCAAGAATTAGACTCATAAAATTCAATAATTGGCAAGGTATCCATACTATTATAGTGTCCCTTACTCTCGAATAAGTCAATTCGGGACAGGGCAAACTCCACGCTATTGCCACAACGGCCCACAAGACGATTATGCAAGTCTATAGGGGACGTAACGCGGTAAACCGTTGCCCCTGGCTTTGCAATAAAGATTACAACTGGCTTGATAACTTTCTTATCCTTGCCAACAGCTATAAGCCATGAAGCCTTCGGATTTAAGGTATCAATAGCCAGTAGCTTTGAAGGCTTATCTGCAATAGCCAAGACATTATCATTTTGTATAAGTAGGAAGTTTAACATGCAAACAATTTTATTGTTCCAAGATTACAAGGGTCGCTTAGTTGTTTTGCCTTCATTAGCTTTTTTAATTCATTATAGATAATAGAATCGGGAGTCGTTGTAGCTGTAAAACTTCCTGAATTGGTAAATGCCGCGCATTTAGTCTCAAAGGTATATTTAGAAAATTCCTTAGCAACCCAAATTTTAGCAATAGGGCCAGCTATTTCCTTTTTACCCCATTCATTGACACAACCCGCGTAAATCTGATAATCCCAAAATTCAAAGAGTTTGTGAAACCGTAATTTTGTGGGGTCAACCGCTACATCAATAATTCTATCCCGTTGAATTAGTAGAAACACACTAACTTTTGGAGCAGTAGTAGTTGTGACCATATTAGAGTATACCATATCTTATGCTCTTGTCAAATAAAAATACCCTCTTGATTCGGGAATTCAAGAGGGTATTAAATGCCAGTGTTAATCAATATTACCTGAAACCGCTTAACGTCAAGCTAGCTATATCTTGACGAAGGTTTTTATTTCTCTACTTGCAATAGCTTCCTGATTATTGCATGATCGGAGAGAAGGCCCATTGTCCTTTTCAGGCGGGGTATTCAACTCTTCCGACCCCGTTAATCAGACTCTTGCATATACAGGCATTAAACCTCTTCAACGCTCCAATTATTACTATCCACATCCTCTTCCCAATTATCATAATCCATTGGCTCTCCGTTTCCTGCTAATGCCTCTTGAATTGCTTCTTCCTTAGAATCAGCTTTTACCTCATAAACAACATAACAAGTAGCAGGCACATAAACTCTAAACATGGTAGTTAAATCTCCTTTGGTAAAATTCTGATATACGTTGTCCGCTTTGATTCCAGATTGCTTTTAATACATCAAATTGTTGGATGGCTGCGCCATCCAACAACCTATCAATTTCCTCATATCTCATATCCTTGACAGCATCAACAAACCGTGTATGTGCCATAGCCCAATAAATAATAGTTTTATAATGCATAGTTCCTTCGTGAAGACGAATCTCGAAGGTTTTATATTTCTCATATGCATTAACATTAAACCAAGCATAGCGACTACAACCGCGAAAATAATTAACTATGTTATGATTATAAGCACGAATTTCTTCCGCTGAATACTGTGTTCTAGCACAATAACTATTAAATGGCCGATGGCTAGCAACAAGTCGCTTCCACGTTTCATAAGTCTTAGCATAGGCATACACGATATGCCGTAATTGAACTGGGTTCTCGTCCCTTACGTCAATATGCAAGTGATAACCACAAGTATTATCAACTGTAAAACCATTTGTAAATTCCAAAAAGTTAAAAACCTCTTGTAACCCTTCATCCCCGTAAAGAATAGGAGAAATAAACTCCATGCCGCTAACGCTACAATCCGTCTTTGCGCCAAATATGGTTTTACCTTTTAATTCCTGATAATCAGGGCAACTAGCAGTTTCTAATTCAATTCCATATTTTCGCTTGCTGCCTATATTAGTATAGCTTGCTATACTAACATTGGAAGGAATAACTTTCCAAATATTCCTATTGTAACAAGAATCACAAATCACTCGATTATCTCTAGTAGCATTACGATTCCGTGTATAAGCTACTTCTTCACATTCTGTACAAAAAAAGCATCTTTGCTCCCAACAAGAGGGGCATAACATAACATTATATTCAGGCGCAACTCTTAATTCAAGAAAGTTGAAGTCGTTATGGCATAGCGTACAAGTCAAGGTGCTAGCTGTTAATGTGGGCATACTGTAATCATACCATGTATTTAAGGATTGTCAAGTAACATTTTCCCAAGAGGGCAGGAGTCGGGCTACTCCTGCCCTCTATCCTTCTTACAGGGCTAACACTCCCTACAGAGTGACTAAGCCCTAGTTTAACTTCGTTGACCGTCCTCCGTATCGTCATTCATTGATCCGCTATAAGCGGCCCAGCTTTCTCTCCATTCGGCATCAAAACTCTTAACAGATTCATTATCTTCAGAGTATCCATCATCGCTAAAGATAGTTCCTCTATCAACTGTATTACCAGTGCCACCTTTATAAACAAAGTTGTTACCGTACCTAGTATAAGATCGCGTATTGCTACAACCGTATTTTTTAGTCCAGTAATCGGGAGCAGTTGAAACAAACGGGGTGGTAATTTCCATCTTTCCATCGGGTGAAAACTTTAAGGTTTCCCCCTCTCCAATTTTACGAATAGTTGTATTAAACCCTACGCATGATTCCAAGTGCTTAGCACTAGAAGAGTAGTAGTAACACCCCTTATACTGGCAGATATGAAGCTCACCATTATGTACTTGTAGATAGAAATTTTCTCCGTCAAACCAAGAATTTGCCCAATAGCCAACAATATCTGCCCATGCCTTATTATAATCACCTTTGGCTTTATTGAGTGAATTAAATAGATATTGGGAATCAACTACATATTGATCCGGGCTGTCCACAATACCGTTATGGGAGCCAATGATTCGCCCATATCGGAACGGGTGGCTTGTCTTCCTAGAAATGCCTCCTTGTGTTGCAAGTCGCGTATGTCCTGCACAAAACCAAGTCTCTTCACTTGCTTGTTCTAGCCAAGCAGAGATATTTTTTTGCCGTATCCCATCGCTAGGATTAACAGCCGCTTTTATCATGCGCATTGTAGAATTAAAGAATCCTACGCTATCGCCCCCCCGTTGCTCATTAACAATAGTAAGAGCACGAATGATAGCCAAGTTCCAATGATTATTTTTACCAGAAATTGCGCCAAAAATTCCGCACGTATAGATACCCTCTTTTCAAACCACATTTTACCGGCAACCTATATACAAGGTTTTAATCCAGTAGCAAGGAAAGGCTCGAAGATGTTTTCCGTTGCTTATACTTAACTATACCATATATTTTGTAGTTGTCAAATTTTATTTCATATCATACGGATGATAGAAGTTATTCTCAGGTCTATCCTCATCAAGAGGATCATCATTATGGTCAAAATACTCACAATCACCAATAGCTGCAAAAGTTTGGCTAATAAGATGCCCCTTGGCATCAAAGCATTGTGTCACATAACCTTCGGAAATCTTGCGGATCATTAAAGTTTTCTCCATGATAAGATATAAAGTGTTCACCTGGAGGCGGGGGTATTGAATACAATTCCCGTCCCCTCCTATTTATATGAAGTATATCACAATTTTCAGGTATTGTCAAGTTTATTCGTATATTTTTTCCGTGACTATGGGCTTTTTCGGCCCAATAATCAGCAAGATCGTTGCCAATGATATTAGTTAATGCCTTAAATAGTTGATAGACATTATCACTAAACATAGCCTTAATCTCGTTAAAACTCATGTTTTTAACAGTATCAATAAAGATCGCATGAGTTTTTATCCAATTACAAATTTCGGTAGCATCTAGTGTACCTTGGTATAGACGTATCTCCATGCTACCATGAACCAAATAAGCCCGCCAATTGATATATTCAAATCTATCACGCTTACCAACAAAATACTCCCAATCCTCTTTAAGTATTTCTTCGGGATTATAGTCAAGACCCCCACAATAAGCATTATCGCTACGATTATTAGGGACTAATGCACACCAAAGCGGATAAGTAATTGCATAGGCATAGGCGATAGCTTTAAGAGAATCCTCAGTCTCATTACGCATGTCAAAATGCACATGATAGCCACAATTCCTATTAACCCTAAAACCTTTTCGCCTTGCAAATTTGCAAAATTTAGCAATTTCTGTAAATCCCTCATCCCCGTAAAGAACCGGAGAAACAAACTCCATGCCCTCTATGGATACATCCTTATGACAACCCCAGATAGTATTACCATTAAGTTCCTGAAAACCCTCACAAGTAGAAGTTTCCAATTCAACACCATACCCCCTCCTAGAAGGTATAGTATCAAAATGAAGATTTTCCATAGGAAAATCTTTTTCAGGCCACTCATTCACCCGCCTTGCACATTCAGGATAGTAAACTTCATTAAAAATAGTTTGGGCTTCGTCATTACTGATTGTATTGCCACAGTCAGAACAAACAATAAAATATGTATTAAAACAAATAGAGCAAAGCGGAGCCCCATTTGGATCGGTATGCATATAATTATGTCGCCCCATTGCCTCGCAAATAGTACAATTAAAAAACCTTCTATCAAAACATTCAGGACAATAAAATACCCCCTCAAAAGAATGGCCTCTTAGAGGAGCAGCTATATTATTTAGGCAAGAATGACATTGTAGACTAGGCATAGGGTATAACCCTTATTGCTGGCATATCAAGAAAATCAAAAGCGCGACCGGAATCATGCAACTTTTGAAGTCTGTGCCGAACAGCGTTAATAACTTCATAGCAATCCTCACAATAACCTTCAGGTTGCTCTGATTGAATAATCCGATAACCATATTGATTATCAGGACATTTCCAACTGACAACTACTAAATCGTGCATTTCTCCGCTATCATCATGGGTAGTTGTACCTTTTAGTCGAATAGCCCAAGTTGCACAATCAGGAATCTCGTTAAAATCCAACTCGGAGGGTTGAACAGCTTGTGATATAATTTGATCGACCCCAACAACCAGCATGTAGCTCATTTTCATATTATTCCTCCGTAACAAAAATTGACATTTCGGTTGCATCCCCTTTACAGGATGGCTCCCACCTACCAGTATTAGTATCCTCACTAATTAACTGATTTGTCAGACTTTGTACTAGCTTCAAGGCTTCGTACTTATTGACAAAAATAGCACAAAGTTTACCATTGTTAATTTTACATAATTCCACTTTCATGGTTTAACCCTCATAAGGTTTAATAGTTATTTTACTTGTATCATTCTCATTAACAAATCGCCCTTCCCAATTCCATACCGCTAAGGCAATTTTGACGGCAGGAATAATCATACTATGGCAAGAGATTGTATCGACAACACCCCTACCTGTTAAAAGAATGAAGTATTTAGCGGCGGGAGACCAGCTCACTTCAGCTATAACCCTAACAATGTCATTGTATATTATACCAATTGACCATCTTTGACAGTGATGAATTAAACTATAGTCTAATTCATACACGTTGTCAGCAGCTTGCAACAATTTATCATTAGCAACTAATTGATAGATCATACTTTAATTCTACCATATCTTTTCAGATTGTCAAGTTAATCTTGCCAAGTAACCCAACCCTCAGTTAATATCCACTTATAATGTGCTAATACGTTACCTGAAGGCTTAAAGTCTATGTCAGCTTTAGAAGTATTATGTTCAGCATAATTAAGAGCATTGATAAGATTATGAAACCATAAAGCTCCATTATTAAGGGCAACAAAACAACTGTCAGTAATTTTATAAATTGTCATACTTTAACTCTACCATATCTTTTCAGGTTGTCAACTTCAATTTGCAATTTTTCGTTTCTTATTAGCCTGTTACCTTTAAGCCGGTTGCATTGCACACATAATACTTGCAGGTTGCTAACAGTCTTGTTATTCCTTTTCCTGCCGCCTTTACTAAGGGGTATAATATGGTCCATAGTCATTAGAACTAGCTGGTTATTTTCTTCGGCCCAAAGATTAAATTGGGCAACATTAGTATTATTCACTAAATCCAACATAAGCCGATTGCCTTCAATACCGCAACAAGCACAGAATCTATGTCGATTAAAAAATCGAAAGCGATATGATTTAGGTCGTCTAATAATAATAGGTTGCCACCCTCTTACCCATTTTTTATTATAACTTGATCTATGCTGAAAAAATCAGTGACGGGGAATTCCGCAATATGCACTAATCCTTCATTTTTTTGACCAATATAATCCACTATTCCGGCCTTTCAATAGTTTCTATCAGGTGGGAGCGTATGCCTAAATGTTGTGTAATATAACGGTATCCATCCCCAGCCGCTACATTAAAATCTAAGGTTAAATTTTCCTTAGATATATTAGGATAGGGTGATAGAAAGGTTGTATGAAAAGACACTTTATCACAACCATATCCAGTAATAAGGGTAGCTTTTGTAATTGTAATCAGTAAATTTTGTTGCATATTAAATTATACCTTATTATTTTGGGTTGTCAAGGCACATTCGCGGGCTAACTCTAAAAATGCTTCACGTTCATTACCGTCTATGTCAACACGCCACATTGTTTGAAGTGTCAGATTACACATTATACCTAATGCTTCAGCCGCTAAACCAGCACCTAAGCGGGCTTTATCAAAGTCTTCGTGAATCTCAGTTGATCGGATAATCATAAATTATCTCATGGGGGATTATTTTGATCTCAATAGGCTCACATAACATACTGTTAGCTACTAAAGTCGCGCGAAACTTCTCAATTCTACCTTCCGCTAGCTCCTTAGTTGCAAAACAAGTAGTAGATTCAATAGTACGG
>Ga0315289_10010100_pt1 | contig 13547 bp, 15 predicted proteins | sample YL17G11_40_MG_FD_203452 | JGI IMG/M metagenome (GOLD analysis project Ga0315289, IMG submission 203452) | Sediment microbial communities from Yellowstone Lake, YNP, Wyoming, USA - YL17G11_40 | ecosystem: Environmental > Aquatic > Freshwater > Lake > Sediment | place: USA: Wyoming | collected...
GTTTCAATTCTTTCTTTGTCTTAATTGAAGGAAAGAATCATCTGAAAATTACATTACCAACCCTAATTAAAGAAATTTAACCAGTAAAAGAGTTTTGTCTTTTCTTTTCTTCTTTCTTTTCCTCTTTTTTAATCCATGCCTTGTCTATTTCCTGATTAAGCTTTTCAACATCTTTTTTCATATCAGTCCATTTCTTCAGAACATATTTGATAAATTCAATTTCATCTTTTTCAGTTGAAATTAATTCTAATGCAAAAGAGCGCATTTCAATCTTACAGCCCTCTTCATAAAGCTTTTCAATTACTTTTTTTGTCTCATCATTTATACTGCCTATTATATCATGTATAAAAATAGGTGCACTTGAAGGATTAATCATTATTTCCAGAAATTTCAGCATGTGAACCACTTTTTCAACCATATTTCTTCTTAATCTTCTTATGAACAAGTCAGAGTCCCTCTCCTGAAGCCTTTCTATCTCAAACTCGTTGTTCATCTCTTCAAAACTAGGAAGACCATATTTTTGTTTGATTTTTTCATATTCTTTTTTTATATCAATTAAGGTTTTTTCTGTCATCTTAGTCCCACATTAACTCCTCTTTCTCTATTTTTATTCTTTTCGTTGGATACAATGTATTTGCCAGCTCTCCTGGAGAGAACCACAATTTTATCTCGCGCTCTGCCTCTTCTACTGTATCAGAGGCATGAACAACATTTTCAAAAACCCCTGTTTTTGAATTTATTCTTCCATATTTGCCTCTTATTGTCTTGGGATCTGCATCTTCAGGATTCTTATTTCCTACAAGATTGCGAATCTTGTCTATTGCATTTTCTCCTTCATAAACCAAAGCAAACACCCTGTTTGTGTGAAAATACAAATCTCCTGTCAAGTATTTTATAAGCTCTTCATAAAAATGCTTTCCTTTATGCCTTTCATAATGTTTTTCTGCAAGCTCTTTTTTTACTCTTATTAGCTTTGCTCCAACTATCTTGAATTTAGATTCAGAAAGAATGCTTAATATATTTCCAGTCAAGCTCTTGACCATACCGTCAGGCTTAATTAATATAAGTGTTTGCTGCATCATCTTCATGTTTTGGCTTGAATATATTTAAAGCTTTCTAAGCCACAAAGTGTTTATAGGGATTTTCCTAAAAGACTGCATTGTACCCCAAAACAACTAATCCTGACATCTTTATTATTATATTTCCCAGCAACAACTGAAAAGCCAAGGAATTGATAAGGCGCTTCCTTTTGCATCTCTTTGAATAAGCCATAAACCTGCTTTGGAACTATATGGACAAAATAACTATTAGCCCTATTTTCCTCAACAACTATATAATAATCTTCTTTTTCTATCTCTCCAATTTTTATAGGGAACTTATTTTTCTGTATTTTAGCTATCATTTCAGAGAATAATTTCTGGAATCTCTCTTTATTTTTTATGTCTACTTCTGATAGCTTATCCCATATATTCATTTTGTTATAAGCCTCTGGCGAGGATTGAACTCGCGACCTTGCACTGTTTGGTTAACATTACCAAGCGCACGCTCTACCAACTGAGCTACAGAGGCGTATTTTCTATAGCTCAGATAGGTTTTTAAATTTGTTCTTGTTTTATTTCTCATAGCCCCGTCGTATAGTGGACAAGTATACGAGCCTCTGGAGCTCGTGACCTCGGTTCAAATCCGAGCGGGGCTATAATTTTTATATCAAAAATGAAAATAACAGAAAAAATCAGAAAATTAGCAAAAAAAGGGTGTGAAAATTCTTCAATGGGAAAAGTGTTTGGATTGGATGCTTATAATAGTCATCTTATCCCTGTCAGGGATTTTGCCATAAAACTTGCGAGGATATATCATGCAGACAGAGAAGTGGTGGAATTAGCAGCATTATTGCATGATTTACAATGGATAAAAGATAGGAAGTATGAAATTCATGAGATAACTGGAGCAGAAAATGCTGTAAAAGTTCTAAGAAAATTTGGTTATCCTGAAGATAAAATACAAAAAGTAAAGGCATGTATTTTAACTCATAGGGGAAGCAAAAAAAGTAATAGGGAGACTATAGAACAGAAAATAATGGCTTCTGCAGACGCCATGGATCATATCAATGACATAGCCCATATGTTTTACCAGGTTTGCAAAAGAAGGGAATTTAAAGATGCAATAAAATGGACTTTTGCCAAATTAGAAAGAGGATGGAAAAAGATAGAATTGCCTGTGGGAAGGAAAATTGTAAGAAAGAAATATATTATAGCAAGAAATTTCTTTAAAGCTTTTCTAAAATAAGAGTTAAAAGGCAAAGTAGGGCTATTTCATACTCTTTTGTTTTTTGCATCACAATAATCTTTAAAAACCAACAATCATTTTGCTGTGTATGGCTGAGGAAAAAAAGGTTTATGATTTAGAACAAAGAATTTATGGATTAAATCCAGACAAGAATTCTAAAAACATTCAAGGACATATCAGAATAATTGGTGAACATTTTGGAAAAGACAGAAAGGCAATAAAAAAAGAAATCGGAAAAGAAATCTCTTATCTTGAAAGAGAACTTAAAAATTACGAAGGCAAAAATAAAAAAGAGCTTGGAGAATATTACAAAAAAATCAAGCCAGTATTTATCTCTTTTGTTGAAGGATTTCTCGCAGCATATAGCCCAAAAATACCAAAGACAACTTATCGCCTTCCTAGAATAAGCCTGCCAAGCCGCACATGCGGCCTTATCGGAGGATCACATCAGAGGATTCCAAGAGCCTGTGGCTTTGTAGGTGGTGGCTATGATAGTGGAATTGATCTTGAGTCAGCTATTGCTATAAGGGAAGCTACTAGAAAAAAGAATACTCCTAGAAAAAAATGATTCTTGAAAGGCAAGGATTTTGGGATTCTTTTGAAAAATTGAATCCTGACAAAAAGCTAAAGGAAGTTATAAAAAAAGAATATGATTTTCTTAGAGAGTTTATAAAAGACAATCCTGAAAAATTCGAAAATAAGGATTATCCTGCTATAAATAGCATGGATGATCTTGTAAGATTTTTTGAGTTTGTAGGCTTGATAAAAAAGATGAGCATCCTTACTTCTAATGACTTGTTGGATTATATGAAAGAAAAAAAGATGTCACTTGGGCTTTCCTTAAGCAACAGATGCAATAGGGGGTGCTTGCATTGTGCATCTGATTCAACTCCTGATGGAGAAATTGTTCCTTATGAAAAACTAACAGGATTCAGCAACAATTTTCTTAAACTGATTGATGAGGCCACTTTTGGCCTTGAAGGAGAGCCCCTGGATTATGAATATAATGGTAAAAATCTGGCAGACATAATTGAGCATTACGCAAACAAAGGAATAAAAAAATATGCTCTTTCAACAGGGGGCACTGTAAGCGATATTTCAAAAAAAGCTCTTAATGCAATAAAAAACAAGCCTATATCACTAAAAACAAGGCTGACTTATAGCTTATATCCTGGAATTAATGGAAACAGTGAGTCAAACGACAATATCTTTCTCAAGTCTCTGGAAAATCTTGCAGATACAATTCCTGAAGTCAATGTGCAAATTTTAGGAGATAAATACTTTCAGGAAACAAACATACAAAAAGCTCTTGAAAGATTTGACAGCATAATCTCAAAAAATGGCTATTTATCAAGAAAAAAAATTTCTGATGAAAAAGATCCTTTCAAAAGCTATGCATACAACAAAGGCAATAAGAAGATAATAGTGGGCCTTACATCAGCAATAGATAATGTTGGAAGATTTACTAAGGTAATTGAAAATAAACTACTGACACTTATCAATCCGAAAATCCCATTTAAAGAGCCTGAAATCAGCAAAAAAATAATATGTGAGCATTTGTTTGATTACAAGAAGATTGTTGTGGATTACAAAGGAAATGCAAGATTTTGCGACACTACACTTTCATATGGAAAGCCTACAATAGCCAATATCTATGAAGAAGGCGAGCAGGCTTTCTTTGACAAATGGTATAACTACAATGATTTATGCAGACAGTATGTCCTGTCAAATATTAATAAGATAATGCATTCAAAAGCTGAAACATGCTTATGCAAGGCAAAATTAAGAAATTAAATGTTTTTTCTTTATATTTTTAAAAACAATAATCCTTTTAAAGTCAAAAACAGCCTTTCTTTCAGGAGGCTGGGAAAATGAGCAAAAAGAAGATTGGAAAGTATGATATTGTAGGCCAAAAGATTGTAGAATTTTTGCCATATCATGATGGTGCTGAAATAGTTCTTGAGAATGGATTAACTTTTGATGGCGGATTTGACGGTAAGGTTGAAGAATCAAAGCATCCAGATTTAGTGAGAATAATAGGAAACCTCCAATTAAAAGAAGGAGATATGACAGATAAAGTAAAAAAGAAAATGGATGAGCTTATTGGACAAAACTATCGCTTTAACAAAAAACCTTGCAAAGTTCTAAAGATTGCTGATTATGATCTTGGAAAGATTAAGATAAAATACCAAGGCAAAGAAAGAGTAATTGATATCTACAGTCTAGAGTAAAATGGAAAAATTTACAGCTTACAGCAAAATAAAAAACGAATTAATGAGGTATATTGCACTTTTTGGAGAGACAGAAACAGACAGAAATCACCCTTTTTTTAGTATTAATGTTAAAAATCCTTCTTATCCTCTAGATTCATACAGGCATGCAGATTTGATTATTTCTGGGAAAAATCCAAGAAAACATATTAAGAATTTGGCAAGAATAGCTTATAGATTAATGGAAGACAAATATTCTGTTGGAATAAGCGGAGGAGCTGCTGGAGCAATGGAGATTACAAAAACAGGTTCAAAAAGATACAGATTGCAGAGAATGCATCTTGGCAGAGAGGGCATATCTGTTTATCCGACACTTGAAAGCGGCCTTAGAGAGATGATAGGCTTAGTGCGAGGAGTGAAAAATTAAAATGGCAGAAAAAACACGTGTTATAATATCGGGCTTTCCAGGAGATATGGCAACAAGAGTATACAATGTTATTAAACAAACTGATAATGTTGAGCTGGCTAGAACATCTAATCCTGTTGCATTGACTGGATTAAAGATAAAAGAACAATTAATAGATGAAGCTTATAGATTAAGATATGCTGAAAAAAATGGCATTGATTTAGTGGCGCCAGAAAGCCATGATGATATTTTAGCCGTGTTAAAAGACATGCACAAGGATTCTTTAATTGGTATAAATTTCGCAACAAAAGAAGGATTTGATGTTAATTTCAAATTTGCTGAACATAAAATTCCATTTATCTATGGCGGAACAGGCGCAACTGATGAACAAAAAACTGAACTTAAAGAAGCTGTTAGAAAAAATAACATTCCGGCAATTGTAGCATCAAATATGTGCCCGCATATAGTTGGGCTGCAGAAAACTATAAATAATATCTCCAATATTTCTCAGATTAATCTTGCATACCATAATTTATCTGTAATTGAGAGCCACCAGGAAGGCAAGCAGGATACAAGCGGAACAGCAAAAGATATGATTAATTATTTTAATAAAATGGGTACTAATTATCAGGTTGAAACTATAAAAAAAGAAGGAATGATAAGAGAACCTGAAGAGCAGTTAAAAATGGGAATTCCGAAAGAATATCTTTCTGGGCACGGCTGGCATAATTATATTTTATATTCCCAGGAAAAAAGTGAAGGCATAGATATGCTAGCTAATCTTGTATGCGATTTCATGATAAAAGACCCTTTATTTTTAGATTATCAAATGAGCCATAAAAGAAGCGATGCCGAAGGGATAATGCCTAAAAAAAGTTATCTGCAATCAATTATCAAAAAACTAACAGCAAACCAGTATCTCAAAGGTGAATTATTCAGATTTTCAAAAGATAAAACAGTTGGTCTTTCAGTGAGCTTAATTCCAAAACAATTAGCAATTATAAGCCATAATATCAATGGGAGAAATCCTTATGCTTTAGGAACAATTAAGCAAGCCCTGCCATTTTTAGTTGAAAAAGCAGAAAAAGGCAGGACTTATGAAATGATTGATATAATTTAAAATGAAAGAAGAATATAAGATAGCAGTTATTCCCGGAGATTTGAATGGCATTACTGTTACAAATGCTGCTATGAAACTTTCTGAAGCTACTTCTCATTTATTGTCTAAACCTATAAAACACACAACTTTGCCATACAATGCAGATTATTTCCGTAGCGAGGATATAAAAGAACTTCGAGAACAAGAGCTTGCAGAATTAAGAAAATACGACGCAATATTTGAAGGTGCAATTGGAGACCCAACAAAACTAAAACCTGGAATTATTGAAGTTGGTTTATTGCTAAAGGTTAGACAAGCATTTGACCAATATGTAAATTTAAGACCTGTAGTTTTGCCAGAGGGAGTGCCTTCAGTTGTTATTGGAAAAGACCATAGACATCTCAATTTTGAAATATGCAGAGAAAACTCAGAAGGTTTATATGTTGCTAAAGGAAGAGTAGAAAATCATGGAACAGAAGATGAAGTAGGAATACAAGAAATGCATTGCAGTTATAAGGGTGTTAAGAGATTAGCAGAATATGCAGCCGAAAGAGCTGTTATGAAAGGGCAAGAAAAAGGAAGAAAACCTAATCTGCATTTTGTTTTCAAGAATAATGTTTTAACTTATGCTTGTATCCCCTGGGATAGAGTCTTTAAAGAGTTTCAGTCAGATTCTAGAGTAAATGCAAGATATATACATATTGATAATTTTATGATGCAGATGATTACAAAACCAGAACAATTTGATGTGGTTTTAACAGAAAATATGTTTGGAGATATTGCAACAGATTTAGGTGCAGTAATTCAGGGAGGAATTGGAACCGCTGTTTCTGGAAATATAAATCCTACTGGAAGATTCCCTTCTATGTTTGAACCAATACATGGTAGTGCTCCAGATAAATGGTATGATATGAGTGATGGAGAGTATGTTCCAGGAACATTTAGACCTGATTTAGTTCAACTAGTAAAACCTGAGGCAGCATTTATGTCCTACGCTATGATGCTAGAACAGCTTGGAGAAGCAAATGCAGCAAATGCTATAAAACAAGCAGCACTTTCAAATATAAGAAATCCTGATTATAAAACAATTAAACTTGATGAGCTTGTTGGCAATGCCTGCAATTTTGTCAGTGCTAAAGGAGAATAAAATGTCAAAGAATACATTGTATGACAAAGTTAGTGATATGCATATTATCAAGGAAAATCAGATTCTTATAGGCAGAAAAGTTATTCATGAGGTTACAAGCAATCCTGCTTGTTGCGAAAGACTAAGGGAAGAAAATTATGAATTAAGATGTCCTGAAACTGCTTTTGCTGTAATGGACCATATTCTTAACACAAAAAGTTCTGATGGAAAGCCTTTCAAGGATGCTGATGATGAATTAATGGCAAAAACATTAGAAGAAAATGTAAAACATTTCGGAATAACATATCTTGCACCAGGTTCGGGAAAAGGAGGAATATGCCATGTTGTTTTTCCTGAGCAAGGAATAATATGGCCTGGAATGACTGTAATTTGCGGTGATTCTCATACAAGCACATATGGAGCATTTGGGGCAATAGGGTTTGGAGTAGGTTCTACTCAATTAGGCCACGCATTAGGAAGCCAGACAGTATACATGGGTGAAAAATTAAAAGTCAGGAGAATAAATTTCATAGGAAAACTGCAAAAAGGAATTACTGCAAAAGATGCAATAATGTATACTATTAAATCATTAGGTGCAAAAGGCGGAAATGGTTTTGCACATGAATATGGCGGAGAAGTCATTGATAACATGAGCATGGAACAACGAATGACTAAATGCAACATGGGTGTTGAAGGCGGAGCAAAAGTAGCATATATTAATCCTGATGGAATAACTTTCAATTATCTTAGAGGCAGAAATTTTGCTCCCAAAGATTTTGAAAAAGCTGTTGAATTTTGGAAAACTATTGCTTCTGACAAAAATGCTGTTTATGATGATGTTAAAGACTTGGATGTTTCTAATTTAGAGCCAATGGTGAGCTGGGGAACTGCTTCAGATGAATCAATAGGCATAAATGAGAAAATTCCAAACACAAACAAGGATGCTTTGGATTACATGAGAATTAATGCAGGAGATTATATAAAAGGAACTCCTGTTGATGTTGTTTTCATAGGTTCCTGTACTAATGGAAGATTAAGTGATTTGGAAAATGCTGCTTATATAATGAAGGGAAGAAAAGTAAAAGTCAGGACATTGATTGTTCCTGGTTCTGAATTAGTTAAATATGAATCTGAAAAACTTGGATTAGATAAAATATTCAAGGAAGCAGGAGCAGAATGGAGATATCCTGGATGTTCAATGTGCTTATCTATGAGTCCAGATACTCTAATGAATAAAGAAAGAACCGGAAGCACTTCAAACAGAAATTTCAAAAACAGGCAGGGAAAAGGCGCAAAAACACATTTGATGTCTCCTTACACTGCAGCAGCTACAGCTATTGAAGGAAAAATTGCTGATCCGAGGGAGTATTTGTAAAATGACAGAGAAATTGATAATACCTGAGAAAATAATAAAATGTGTAAGAGGCAGAGCCATTCCTAAACCAGAGAATAATCAAAATACAGATGATATGGTTTATGGTGGGCAACTGAATCTAATAAGTTTCAAAGGATATGGAAAATATCTTTATGCAGAAGAAAGAAAAAACAATCCAACTCATCCTTTAAATGATCCAAAATACTCTGGAGCAAAGATATTAATTGGGGGAGAAAATTTTGGCTGTGGCTCTTCAAGAGAACATGCCCCGCAAGCATTCCTTGACTATGGGATAAAAGCATTAATAGCAGCAGATTATGCAGGAATCTTCCAATCAAATTGCGCTGCAACAGGATTAGTCGCAGTTACAATGGAAAAAGGCTATGTAAAAGACTTAGCGAATATAGTTAAAGAAAACCCTTCTATGGAGATTGAAATAGATTTAGAAAAGAAATTAATAAGTTACAAACCACATGGAGCTTATCAAATAGGTCTTGATATCCCAGACAATGTGAGAGAGTCTTTCTTAAATGGAACTTGGGATGCTTTGGGAATCTTAAGAAGCAATCCAGAAGATGTAAAAAAGGCTATGGATAAAATCCCTTATTTTAAATTTAAATAATAAGATGTCAATTACAATAAAAGAAATAGAGACATTAATGCCAGGAGATTATATAGGTGCACCAAATACCTATTATAAGGTCTTGAAAATTAATATTAAAAAGAAAACTTACAGTTTAAGCAAGCCTTTTGAAAGAGGAGGAAAAGCTCAAGGAAGTATCGCTATAAATTATACTGATAGGCTGTCAAGAATAGAGCATCAGGAGTGGAGTATAATCAGAAAAAATTCAAAAGAAGCAAGAGGGCTTGAAGGAAGATTAAAACAAGAGAATTATAGGAGATAATATGGATTCTATGGCAGAAAATAATAGAGAGAATATACTTGAAAAAAAGAATGCAGACAAGCCCAGATATAGTGCAGAAACATTACAGCAATGGAAAGAAGAAAATGATAATGTGATTAAAGAAAGGCAGGAAATAGCTAAAAAGAACAATAAAATGTTAGAGGCATTTTGCGGAAACAAGGAAATGCTTTTGTATCTTATTAATAATTACCATAGGATTAATTTTCATATAGGAAAATTTGACAGCAGAGTTTTTGAGTCTTTAATGAGCTTTCTTGCTAATCAGGAGTATGAAAGCATGAGGTGGGAAGAAAGACGAGAATTCTTAAAAGGGGTGAATAAGCCAAAAACTGTAGAAAGTCTTGAAAAAAGGCTGCATGAGGCATATGATTATCTGAAAATTCCTGTTGCAAACGAGATAGAGATAATAGACAGGATGATAGATTATGACAGGGCATTATGCCAGCAATATCTTGACAGGTTTATGGATCATTTTTATGTGTTTGCAAAAATTTCTGGAAATCCTGAAAAAATGATTGAGACATATGAGCATTCTGCAAGGCTTGCCTTGTATTCAATAAAAATCTCTGAATTTATGGGATTTGATGAAAATTACAAGACAAAATTCTTCTGCTCTGCATTGCTTCATGACAATGGCAAGTTTGCATCATTTAATCATCCAGAAGGAAGTGAAAAGAATGATAAAATCCCTTTGGATCATCCCATGACTGGAGCATTTTTTACAGACCCCCTGGATTGGGAAGTCAGCTCAATAATAGGGCTTCATCATGCTTATCAAAAAGACAGCTATAAAGATAAAAATTCAAAAGAAACTGCAGAGACCATATATCTTTCAAAATTACTGGCTATATCTGATTTTTATGACTCTGCATCCACAAGAAAAAATGGAAGACTGCTTGATTTTACTGATAAAATGCTTTTAAGAAAACTTCCGGCCAAAAATAAAGTCAAAGAAAAATTAATGGAATCTTATGGAAATTTGGACTTGGTTTATTCAGGAGAGTTATTGCCGCATATTGACGCAAAGGGGCATTTACTTATTGATACTTTTTACAGCAACGGCATTTTCGGGCATAAAAGTCCAATTAATCCTTTTCAGGAAAAAGAATCATTTAAATTTAATTTTAAATAAAAATGACAGACGAAATTCTTGAATATATTCCTTGGTGCAAATCATGGACAGAGAGAATGGCTATTCTTGATGCAACAGGAGGATATGCCAAAAACAGTTCTAAGATATTACAAAAATACGAGAGTGAATTATCAGATGACCTCAAATCTGTAAAAAATTGTGTTGATGTATGGGACAATCCAGAAATTCCTTTGAATGTAGGAGAGGCAGGAACATGGTACAGACTTGTCTGGTTTTATTTGACTAAAAATAACATAAAAAGAGAGATAATAAAAGAAGGGACATTAAAAGGAAGAGAAGTATGCAATAATCCTGAGATAGTTGATTCTAAAAAATGGCCTCCAGAAAGACTTCTGACTCTTGATGACGGGACAACACAATTTGCAACTGCAGCTTATCTTATGGGTGACGAAAGAAAAGTTACAGCAATTGAATATTATGCTCCAAAATATGAAAAACTGCACATGACTTATGAATCAGTTCCTTACTGGGAAGAAAAAACAAAGAATAATGAGCCCTGGGAAATGAGAAAAGACAAGACAATAGAAAGGCAAGTAAAAGCCTATCTTGAATATTTAAAAACAGGAAAAATGATCTTTGTTCCGCGGCATTCTGAAGATTACTGCTTTGCAAAAATTTTCAATACTATGCCTCCTGAACTTGAGAATAGTTTTACAAGTGTTAAAAAACATGAAAGCGACAGGACAAAAATAAATGATGCAATAGAAGAAGCAAGAATATGCCATAAAACATCATCAAAAGATCATAGGATAATCACAAATCTTGTTCTGGATTATCTTGCTAAAGGAATAGACTTGCATGTAGAACATCCTGAAAACATAAGCAAGGCATGGCCAAAATACCAGTTTGATGGCCTTGTCAAATATGCCATGAAAAGTTTCTAAAGCCTTAAGCAAGATTTAAAAACATTCTAAATTTCATTTATCTACGCCCCGATAGTGTAGAGGCCAAGCATCCTGCCCTTTCAAGGCAGAGACCCGGGTCCGAATCCCGGTCGGGGCATAAACAGGGATTAGAATCCCTATCAAATCTCAGTTAGGGCATCAAAGTGAATTTTGAAAAGATTTAAATCATTCTTAGACTAATTATTCTTATGGGAAGAATACCTTGGAATAAAGGTAAAACATTGGGTAAAAATCCAGAGCATTCTAAAATAATGCAAGGTAGGAGGGTGTCCCAAAAAACTGAATTCAAGAAAGGACAAACGCCTTGGAATAAGGGTTTGAAAGGTCTCCAAACATCAAGTATGAAAGGAAAACATCATACTTCCGAAGCTCGTTTGAAAATGAGTGAAGCTATTAAGAAAACATTTTCTAATCCTGAAATTAGGAAAAAAATGAGCGAGTCTCATAAAGGAAAATCTGCTTGGTGGAATAAAGGAAGACACCCTTCTCTTGAAGCTCTGAAGAAACAAAGTGAAGCTCATAAGGGACAACATTCATCTCCAGGAACTGAATTTAAGAAAGGTTTAGTGCCTTGGAATAAAGGTAAGCCAATGAGTGTAGAATCCAAAAAGAAAATGAGTGAGGCCCTCAAAGGAAGAATTTCTCCAATGAAAGGAAAACATCCGTCTCAAGAAACTATTGAAAAGAATAGATTAGCACATCTCGGAAAACCTTCTTGGAATAAAGGAAAGAAAGGTTTGCAAGTTTCCTGGAATAAAGGAAAACCTTGGTCTGAAGAAACAAAACAAAGAATGTGCAGCTTAACTATTGAAGACATGAAAAATATTGCAAAAGGTAGGGGGGGCGAATGTTTATCTGATAAATATGTAAATTCAGCTACAAATTTAAAGTGGAAATGTAAGGAAGGACATGAATGGCAAGCAACACCTTCTAATATCAAAAAAGGTAAGTGGTGTCCAATATGTTTAACACGAATAAGCGAAAAAATATGTAGGGGCTATTTTGAAGCATTGTTCAATGAAAAATTCCCAAAATCACATCCCGATTGGCTCAAATATTCATCTGGTAAAAAACTTGAACTGGATGGCTACTGCAAAAAACTCGGGCTGGCTTTTGAATATCAAGGAGAACAACATTATTTTTTAAGCCGTTTTTTTAACAGGACCTTTAATTTAGAGAAGATTAAAGAACACGACGAATTCAAAAAAGGGAGATGTGCACAAAATAAGGTTACATTAATCCAAGTTCCCTATAATATAAGTTATGAGCAATTAGGAAAATGGATTAGTGAAGAATGTAAAAGGCGAGGGGTAGAAGTTCCTGTAGACTATAATAAAATTAATTATCATAATTTTGATGTTTATTCTTCAAAAAATTTAGAAGAAATGAAAAATCTTGCAACATCATTGGGTGGCGAGTGTATTTCAGATAAATATATTTTAACAACAAAGAAACTGAAATGGAAATGCGATAAAGGTCATATCTGGGAAGCCACCCCTACGAGTGTAAAGAATCAGTATTGGTGCCCTTATTGTTCTGGAATGATAAGATTAACTCTCGAAAAAATGAAAGAAATTGCACAATCTCATAAGGGTTTATGTTTAAGTGAAAAATTTGTAAATAGAAAAACAAAGCTAAAGTGGCAATGTGTTAATGGCCATGTATGGATGTCTGCTCCGAGAAACATCGTGAGAGGTAAATGGTGTCCGATTTGCGCAGTCGAATATCGAGCAAGCTTATCAAGAGGTAATATTGAAAAAATGAGGGTTGTTGCAAAAAGCAGAGGGGGAGAGTGTTTATCAGACACCTATAATCTAAGTATAACTCCTCTAATTTGGAGATGTAAAGAAGGGCATGAGTGGAAGGCTAGACCTGCAGGAATATGTGCAGGTAAATGGTGCCCTTTTTGTGCGCACACTACCAAGTTAACAATAGAGGAAATGCAAAAGATTGCAAGAAGTAGGGGTGGAGAATGCTTATCTCAGCTTTATGTAAATACTGATACAAATTTAAAATGGAAATGTAAGGAAGGACATGAATGGCAAGCAACTCCTGATAATA
>Ga0315289_10010102_pt1 | contig 13546 bp, 8 predicted proteins | sample YL17G11_40_MG_FD_203452 | JGI IMG/M metagenome (GOLD analysis project Ga0315289, IMG submission 203452) | Sediment microbial communities from Yellowstone Lake, YNP, Wyoming, USA - YL17G11_40 | ecosystem: Environmental > Aquatic > Freshwater > Lake > Sediment | place: USA: Wyoming | collected...
GTAGTCATAACCTCCCCGGTCTTGTGTGAAACTGAATTGGTCGAGCCGTTCGGCCTTTTCGTTGATCACCACCGCCACATTCTTCTCCAATGCCAGGTCGACCCCCACATGCAGGGCTCCGGGTGGAGCTTGCCTTAATTGCTTAGATATGTTAGATTTTGTCATGAGGTATCCTCCTAAGTACGTTCTGGCCTTTTTAGTCCATGTACACAGAGGATACCTCACCGTATTTTCTCTATACTAGGTTTTTGCACACAACGAGCCATAAAACCATCTACTAACAGTCTCAATCATCTTTGCCTTTTCGGGTTTCGCAGCACGTGGCACCTGAGGTTAAGCTACATTGTAAAAAGCAGAACATCTGTTTACTTGAAGATGTCCGGGTTGGCTTTCACGAAGGTATCCAACTGCTTCTGCTCTTCGTCGATCACCTTCTCGGCGCCGGCATCATTCTCAGCCTTGATCCAGGCATCGATACCCTGAGCGGGATCAGCTGGATCGACCAGGCCAAACTGCAGTGGCTCACCGAACTGCTTGTCCACCTTGGCCAGGGCAGCCAGCTCAGCCTGCACTGGGGTCGGATCGAAGATGAACGACCCGGTCATTGGCAGCATGGCCTCATTATTGACCTTGGCGGTCTCATCCCAGGCGCCTACCTGGTCCGTACTTGTATAGTAAGCAAGGAAATTGTTACCGAATATCCAGTCGGTATAGACGTTATAACCAGTGTTATTGGGATCATAGCCGGGCGGGAAGCCGATCAATTTCTTGTCCTTGTCCACCCACACCCAATGCTCGCCCTCCAAGCCCTTGGCCACAGTGTTGAAAACCTTTTCGTCACTGTACATCAGGTCGAAGAAACTCAAAGCAAGTTCGGGGTTTTTAGAGGTTTTGCACACCCCGGTCATGGCATGTAAGATATTACCCAAGACGGGCTTTTCCAGTGGTTTCCCGATCCAGTCGTAACTGTTAGCCACCTTATCTAACGCGGAGAATCCGGGCAATGCTATCGATAAATAGACCGGAAATAAACCTTCCTTTCGTTTCGCGTCGACGGTAAGATCAGTCATCAATTCCTGCGGGGCATACCCTTTCTGCTCCCACTCGCGCCATAGAGTAACGCGGTCGCGCATGACCTGTTCAGCATTGAGATTAATGATCTTGCGGGTTGCATCCCCCTGCTTGATCGCTCCAAAACCACCTGGAATGCCGTCATAGCCCATTGTACCCGGGGCAAATGGACCTGCGCCCTGGACAAGCTGGTTTTTCAGGTAGGGATAATCCGCCAGGATCTTCTCCATCAGCGGGGTAAGGTCTTTGTACTCGTTGATCTGATCTAGGTTGACGTTATACTTCTCAGCGAGATCTTTGCGAATGCGAAAACCCCAGGCGTTGTACCAGCCCTGTTGGTTCGGGATAGCGTAGATCTTGTCGTTCACCTTGCTCATCGTCCAGACCACCTTGGGAACCGTCGACCAAGTCTTGGGGGCGTACTTAGGCAGTAGATCATCCAGGGCAAGGTAGTTGCCACTAATGGCGCCGTTGACGTAGTTGTTGGCCCAGTTCGAGGTGAAGATCAGATCGCAGAATTCACCACTGGTGAACATTTGCTGAGTCTTCTGATCGTAGGAGCTCCAGTCGTACCAAATCAGCTTGACATTAATGTTCAGAGCTTTGACCTGGGGCAGGTTGTTCAGGTAGGCCATGACATCATCAGCATATCTTGGGCTTCCGACGCCGTCCAGGATCCAGGTAATCACTGGTACAGAGCTGACGGTTGGTTCGGGGGTTTGGGTGGGTACAATCACCCGGACGTGTTCGGGCGTAGGGGTCGGCTTGCAAGCTACCAACAGCATGGCAACCACTAACAGGCAGCAGAATAAATAATATGACCGAGACATCTTTATAAACATTTTCGTTCTCCTCTTTTGATCCGATATAAAATAATGCACAGGACGCATTCACAAAGTGTTACACATTCATCATGCAGGATCATTATGCGCAGCCCACACCGCTCTGGTAGTTTATTTTAATATGATTCACCCAGTTTGATGGCTTGGAATATCTTAATCCTGCGCAGTAAAACGACCAGCGAGGCAAACGCAAATATAAACATTAAACCAAACAAGGCATAGACACGTGAAATTTCTACCCACGATATTTTCACCATATAAGGAGGTATCAAAGCCCGGGCGCCACTGCCAACTTGGAAGAAGGGTATAAATAATCGGCTGGCACCCACTCCCAGACCTGTGCCAACCGCTACGCCCATGAGGATCAGGAAAGCCAGCTCGCAAGCCAAAAAAGAAGCCATTTGGGTTGCCGAAAGGCCAATTGCGCGTAGGACGCCCATCTCAATGAAGCGACGCTGGAACGAGAACAGTGCAAATAAAAAGAATCCGATCACCGTCAGGATAGCAGCCGCCAAAAAACCCACCGATAGCAACCCCAATAGTCCTTGCCTGTCCGGGCTTTGCTGCACGGAGCGGATTTGCGGCATTGCGCCCTGCCAATTAAGCAGGCGGATTTTTATGGCTCGTACGGTCTGCTCTCCAATTAAGCCCAGATCTGCCCCAGGAGAGGTTTTAAACCACACCCGGTAAGGGTACTGCCCGCCTGCGGCTTCAAAAAGCTGGTCAAGGTTACCTACTAACAAGATCCCTTGATCAGGATACCATCCCGGGAATAACCGGAAACTACCGACAATTTTTAATGGTATCCGGACATTGATCCCTGAATCATCCGACACAGATACCTGAAGGACATCTCCTAGATTTAACGATTCCTGGTTCATCGCCGATTGTGGTATCAAAACACCATCGGGCGTCAAGGCAAGGGTATTCATCAACTCACCGAGGCTTTGTTCAGAAAAATCATTCCGCCAGAAAGCTACCTTTGGAAAATCTACACGGTCAATACCTAGGAAAATCGCCGTTTTATTAGCACCTGCAACTGAGAAACCGGCCGCGTATTGGCCTACCCGCGTTCCGGCTATGACTCCTGGGAAGCTGGTATACTCCGATACCGGCAGGAATCCCGTCTTTCTCTTCGTTATTTCCTGATTGGGCGTATTTTTCTGAGGCTGTAAAATGGAAAGCAGCGTATTGGGCGCAGCGATTGGCGACCCACTGGTGACATTTAAGCCTTCATCCAGGAAAGACAGGTCACTCCCTACCTGATAATACACCTGGTCATAGAGCTGCCGGTCCATAGTGTCTGCAAGTGAGGTGGTGAAGCCAGATAAGCTCAGGGTTAAAACCAACAAGATCAATGGTGTGACGTATAGGTTGGGTGACCGGGAGAGGTGCCGGACCGCCATCAGGATACCAACACTGGGTGTTTTATCAACGACCCAGGTAATCCCATCCATTAAATAGGGCATGACCCGGCAGAAGAGCAGGGTGATTGATAGGATGGTAATAGACGGAATCAGGAACAAGAGCGGGTTTTCAAAGGGATCCCGGCTACCCATCAGAGCGATGGCACCCTGCTGGCGTAGTAAATAGGTTCCATAGGACGCTACAAGTAACAAGAACAGATCCAACCAGGCACGCTGCCACCTGGGCTTGCGTAAAATACGAGCCTGTTCTTGCTTGTAAGATACAATCGTCAGAGTGCTGGCAGATATCGTCGGCGCGATTTGCGATAAAACGGCCAGACAGACACCCGCCACTCCCAAGATGACTGCACTGCCTGTTATTTTCACGGGTAAGCTAACCGGAGAGCTAAAGTGAAGAAAACTAAGGGAACGCCCGATCAGCTTAGCAGCCCCCAGACTGATGGGTAAGCTGAGCGCAAAACCCACCACCGATAGCAACAGACTTTCGAACAACGCGATTGCTATCATTTGTATAACCATTGCACCCCGGCTGCGTACAACTGCGATCTCATTCCGTTTTTGTTCAACAGCCAGGCCTGCTGTCAGGCTGATGAATGTTAAGATAAGCCCCAAGACAGGAATGCTGATGGCGTAAAGCTGAACCATCAGCAAAGTAGCCCTTTCTTGATACTGTTGTAAGGCTTTGACCGGTGACTGTTCCAAAGAAAGGTTTCTCAATAATCCAACAGCCTTCTGCTCCACAAGTTTGATCCGACCAATCATTAGCAGGGCATCCTGATAGCGGATTGAGGATTCGTCCATAACAAGATACCATGAGCTAAGCGGGATGCACTGGGGCAGGTCTGGGTCAACCTGCCGGATGAAGATATCCTCCGTCACCAACATTTGCTTTTGAAGGGCATCGGGCTGAATATACCAGTAGGGTTCTTCCGGATTAATGGCTCGCCAGACACCTGCGATACGCACTGGTATCTGGACAAGGGTCATCTGGCTCTCCTTAATATACTTTTGAACCGCAAGGTAGTGTTCGCCAACTTGTAAGCCCATCTCATTAGACATTTGCTTGCTGATTAATATATCCACTGATCTATCCGTTGCTGAATCCCGGCTTACCGGAAGGCTACCTTCCAACAATTCGATATGAGCCCCAATGCCAGAAAGAGAGGCAAAATTGGTTTCAACAAGCGGAGGTGTTTTGATGAAATCGGTCTCTGTTACTGGATATAGGCCCAGGTGCGTGGAGGCCATAAAATGAACCATCATTTTGCCCCGCAACCCAAGCTCTATGCTGGTCCTCTGAAACAAAAAGTCGTTAAGCGGTTTTAGTTCCTCCCAGCGTTTACCTTGATCAGGACTATCCAAGTACCGGAATAGCAGGAAAAATGAGGGACCTTTTATCGGTTGTGCTTTAAGGAAGCTTTCTTTATCTTCTAGTAGGACGTTTTCAGAGAATAGATAGTGATAAACCGCGTCGGCATAGATCGGAACACTCATTGTAAGCGCGATGGCAACGCTTATGCTTAATACCATCGCTAGCGCCAAACCAGGTTGGGAGCTAATACGTTTGACCGCGAAGACAACTGCCCCCCAAGTTTGACGCAGGAATTTCATCGGAATATAAGCCTCTGGAACGAAATATCAAGGGGTAATCACAACCTGACCTTCGCTTAAACCTTCAATAATCTCCACACGCTCTTCTGTTTTCAACCCGGTTTTTAGATCGACTCGTCTTTGCATATCCCCATCTCTGACCACGACAAATTCACGGCCCTCAAATACGCGAATCGCTTGCGGAGGAAGCCAGAGCACTCCCATCTTGTTCTCTAAGACCACGGTAACTTGTACATAATCTCCACTTTCCAGACTGGCAATAATAGGTTCCGTTTCTATGCTGATACGAGTAGATGAATCCTGGTTACCACCCTCGCCACTTTCATTGGCCTTAGGCAAGGAACGGATTTTACCTTGGAACACCTGTCCTGGAAGACCCTGTTTTGAAAATATTACCGGCAGCCCCTCGGATAGTTTTTGGGTTTGTTCCGTATCCAGGAAAGCTCGAATTTCGAGCAGGCTTACATCGCCCACCGTGATCTTTGGGTCAAATGCTTTACTCGCATCCCCTTCATTTAGGCTGGCATATAAAATCTGACCATCCATAGGGGAGATGATCTGGGCATCGAGGATTTTCTGGCCGAGGTCTGTAACCCGCAGATTGACTTCATTAAAATCAAGCTGCGCCAGATCAACCTGGTACTGCATGATGGGTAGGTCATATTTCGTTTGTTCGGGAGTCAAGGATCGAGATTTGAATTTTTCAAGCTGTAATTTAACAATTTCTAGTTTAATTTGTGCACGTTGCACGTTCAGTTGGTCGGCTGCCTGCTGGTTTTTTAAACTTGCTAATTCCTCAAGTTCGGCCAGCACCTGGCCGTTCTTGACGATATCCCCTTGCCTGATGTAAACGCGTTTCACCCGTCCATCAGTGCGGAAATACAGTGATTTTTCCACCACCGGCACCACATTGCCCACGATATTTTCCACCAGGGTGATATCCCCGCGCTGTACAATATAGGTAGTTTTTTCAGCAGTCACTGGCGTAGGGATAGGGGTTGGGGTTGACTTTTCAGCAGTAGGTGCAGCTGACGAACAACCTAATGTCAAAGCAGCAATGGTTATTAGAATCGCAAGATGCCGCATTACAGCGTATAACATATAAAGATTCCAACCTGGGTAGGTTTTTTAATAATGTATCTTAGGCAGGCTCAGAATACAGGTATTTGATTTTCCGCTGGCTCTTGGTGATCATCCGGCACACATTAAAGATCCTTTCCGCGGTCCCTGAAATGGTGTTCTTGCTCTCACCCATAATGGACGTCATCACAGTATCATTTAGTGGTTCGCTCCATTTTTTCGGGAAGGTAGCTGCACCGCACAGGATGCCCGAAATCGAACCCGCTGTAGCGGTGGTGCAATCTGTATCCTGTCCTTGCATCACAGTAATGCAGATCGTCTGACCTGGATCGCCATCCCCGGATAACAAGCCGTTGACCACAATGGCCGCATTGTTTATCGTATGCCCACCGCCATAGTGATTGTAATTCTTATCTATTTCTTGGTAAACCTTTAACCAGTCTTTATATTGATCATGCCATTTTACCGTATTTTTAATAGCCTCAGCCAGCCGACTGTTAGCAGGAATTTCCGATAAACCAATTTCGATGATCTCATGGAGATTATCGGAGCAAAAAGCGGCTGCGATCATCGCAGCAATGAACATTTCACCATAAATCCCATTCTTTATGTGGGTAAAAGACGCATCCCGATACGCAAAATCTGCCGCCAGTTCTGGCGACCCGACTGTAACATAACCAAACAGGTCACCGCGGATCTGGGCTCCGATCAGCTCATTATAATCATTCAGGTAATGTGAGACCTTCCACAGCGTTTGCGGGTCAAGCTCCAGGTAACGCGGCCAGGTCTCTGTATAACGCGCCAGATTCAGGTAAGCGGTGCGTTCTGGCCCCCAGGTCCAATTGGCTTCCAGGTTATCCAGCCAGTTGTAGCCCACATCCTGAGTGGTGAAATTGGGCCCCAGTTTCTCGAGCAGCTTCAGCGCCAGAAAGACGTAATTAATATCATCATCCGGTTCAGCGAAGCATACATATTCCCGGGTGCAGCGCAGGCGTTCATAATAAACTTTCTTGACTTTTCCATCAACGATCGACTGCCTGGGAAGGTAGTAATCCAATGGGTAGGCATTGGCGCCCTTGAGGAACGCTTCGATAGACGGCTGCTTCCATCCTTCAACCGGCCGCCCCAGGATGACACCGGAAAAACGACCCAACAAAGCGCCGTGAATTTTATCTTTCAGCTCCAGGTCAGTAAGAGAATAATCCATTTTCCGCGGTCCAACGGGCCGTAACGCGTGGATTTTATCCAGCTCACTGGGTTCTTCATACGGAAAATCTGGGCGAAAGGGAGCATCCTTGATCGCCTCGTAGACCGCCATCCAGGACGAGTTATCATCTTCTTTCATCGTCGCCTGGCATTCTTTGACTACCGTCAGGTCGTACCCCTGCTGCTCACGCGCCTCTATGCTGAAAAGGACTTGGGATTTAAGAGCTTGAGGATTATACATTCGATCATCTCCAGGTTTAAAAGTCCAAGCGATAGTTCTCAGGACCTTTATAATCGAGAGCGTACTTCCCGTCAGGTCCAACTGTGAGAGTGTAACTGACCTTTCCAAGGTCAGTGGGCATATCTATCACGCCAAATTTGCATCCAGGTTTTAACCATTCAGGGGGAACACCTTTCCCTAATACCAGGGTATTCCCTTCTTCTATTACGAAAATAGTGCGGATCAGGTTCACCAATTCACCCGATGTCCAGTTATGTGGCATATTTGCTCCCCTGGCTTTCTTTTTATCCAGCCAGCCTCGTCCCTCCTGGCTGTTTTTAAAGGGAAGTTCTTGAAAAGCATCCCCCTCAATGTAGGTAGAGGTATCATTTTCTGGTGGTGATTTAAGCATCCCATCCAGGCAAATCCAGGCCAGATCTTTAAAGCCTAAAAGGATGGCATTATGGATCTGGGCAGCCTCAAAATAGGTCCACAGCCGTTCTGGGTTTCGCTTGCCTTCTGGTGTCAGGCGATTCTTCTCAAACCATTCTTTAAACTTTACCTGCAAAGCCGGGTGGCAGTCGGGCAGGGCGTTGGTGGGATAAGGCGCCACGACCGGATCGCGCTCGTTCCCATACAAAGGCAGCAGGTGGGCTTCAACTGCCCGACTCAAGGCATGCGCTTCAGCCGACCAGCGGGAAGCCTGGCTGTCTTTGCCTAGCATATGCGCAGCTTCAGCCGCCAATCGCAGGCCGCCTTCTGCCCAGGCGTTAATATAGAAATCGGGAGAATGCCAGTCCATACGACCATGAATACAGCCATTTTGTACCGGTAAACATAGAATATTTACTCCCATCGTATTTATCATTCCTGGTATTCGGTTCTCACCGACCATGTGGATAGGTTCTTTGGCAGCCAACATTTGCTCGAGCAAGTTGACGCGTTTCACAATCGTCGGAAATACCTCCTCCAGCCAGGGCAAATCCCTGTTCAGCTTGGCATGGGAGACTAAAGCCCAAATTCCTTCGCTAGGGGCATCCGATTCGGCGCCAAACCCACCGCTAAAATACAAAGAGCTCAAATAATCGTTACCGCGCCGGGCCAGATCATGACGCCCGATAACATCCATTGCTCGCAGGATGATCACCCCATCACGCATCCAAAAGATAGGATAATTGACCGCGCCAATACGAGGGAGGCCACACTCCATAGCTGAAAGAATGTGGAAGGCAGAACGCTCCCAGACTTGAGCAATGCGCAGGTCAGGTGCGAAGACCCTTACGGGTAAAGCGGTTTGCCACTCTTGTATACTTTCAGCTATCCCGTCTTTAACCGATCTATTGGTATGGTATCGACGTTCCGGAACGTACCCGCCAAACGAGCGATTTCGGAAGTCATGTTCAGTCCTAAATCTATATTGTATTGATTCGCCTTCTGCTAGATCGAATAAATAAGTCAATATCGCCATGGGTGAATCATGCTCAGGGTCAGCCGGAACTATCTGGATGTCCGACAGAATTTGCTCCAATGTAAGCTTAAGACTGTGGTTTATAGTCAGTGTTTGATGTTCTTTAACCCACTCGAGTTCCTGAATCTTGCCACCTGCTGGCCCGATATCTTTCACTACAATATTGAAAAATCCTCGGATATGTGCCAAAGCAGTTAAGGTAACTTCGTTAAAATCGACTCCTTCAGCCCCATCTGCTCCAAGATGAGCTAGATCATGGCTCACCTTGAGGTTCCTCCCTGCCGGATAACGCGCCTTTAATACGGGTGGGCAGCCTGCTTTGCCAGCAAAGCCCCATTCAAGCTCGTGTTCCGGCAGGATGTCCGGTGAGTACAGCTCATCGTCCACTGATATCCACACCGAGATACCACAAGTCCAGACACCTGGCGAATAGGTATTCCCTGACTCAACCGTGGTTTTGTCACAACCATCCGACATCGGGTTCCCCATGAAAACATGGGTAAGACCTTTATTAACCGTTGTTCGCGCCTTTCTGATCAAGTTATCCATAAATCGTTTTCCCTTTCAATAGCTCCAGCTATCACGGACTGCCTCAAAGGTGGTACCCTTAATCATCTCAAACCAGGGGGCGCCTGGCACTGGAACCGATACCAGGCGCCCCGTATTGCATCCTGATTTTAAGGTTGTGTCATGCAGAGCCGGGTTACTTGTAGAGTGTCTGCAAGTAAGCGCTCATCTCAGCCGTGGCATCCTTACCGCCGGCGGCTAACCAGTCTTGCACAAACTTATCGAAGATCTTACTCACCTCATCATCGGACTTGGCCTTAACCGCTTCGACGAAGGCGCGGTTGATCACATCCTCTCCGGTGGCCTGGAAATCATTCCACTTTGGCGAGGTGGCGCTGATACCGTAAGTCGGGATCTGGTACTTGATCTGGTTCTGCCACATCGCGCTGTACCAATCCACGAAGGCTTGATCCTGCCCATACAATAAAGTAAAATTTTGCCATTTCATTGGCTGCCAGCTGACGATGGAAGCGGCCAGTGGATGGCCACCGGCTGTCAAATCCACAGAGAATCCATCTTTTGTGCGCTGCGGTAGGAGAGTGATCTTACCATCCTTCTCTTCGTAGTCGCGGCCGGGGATGCCTAGTGCGGTCAGCTTATAACCTTCCTCACTGATCATGTAATTCATCACACGTGCAGCCGCCACCGGGTTGTTGCTCTTCAGGTTTCCGAGCGTGGCCACACCCCAGAACATTTCCTCTGAGGTGTAACCGCGTTTGCCGGTCGCGGGATTGAGCAGGGCAGGCAGCATCCACTCCTGGTAACCCTTCTCAACCTTGGCCATTTCGCCTTGAATGCGACCGATATGACCACCGCCGTTGAAGATGTAAGAGCATTCCGTTCCGGAAAGCCAGACAGGCATTTTGTCACCTGGTTCCCAGGAAGCGGGATCGACCAAGCCATCGGCCACCATCTTGCGGAACAACTGCAAAGCGCCCTTGATGCCGGGCTGGACCGCCCAGTACCCATAGGTGCCGTCATCCTGCTTCACCCAGCCGCGGAAGGGCAGGCCGAATCCACCCGCGAACCCATTGATGGCCGGGCCGATACCTCCCGCGCCGTCGAAGATAATCCCCTTGCCATCTCCCTTCTGCATGCAGGTCTTTACATAGGCAAAGTATTCATCAAAGGTGTCTGGGGGTTTCATATTGTACTTGTCCAACAAGTCCTTGCGGACGTGGAACAGCCCCATGTTAGGGGCCCGGCCTGTCTCCCAACCCACCGGCTGGAAGTAAATCTTGCCATTCATTTTCAGATCGACCATCATGGGGTCATCCTGGTATTCTTTCAACACATTAGGGGCAGCCGCGGCCACATCCCCTTCGAACGGTGCGATCACGCCGCTGTCGATCCACTTGGCGAATATGCTGCGCTGGGTATGGTCGATGACCCCCACAAAGTCTGGGAAGGTGCCATCGGCTGCAGCCGCGTTCAGTTTATCGATGAAGGTACCCCAATCATACCAAGTAATTTCTATTTGGGTATTGGTCGCTTGGGCGATAGCCTGCAGGATCGGATCGAATTTCCAATCGGCTACGGTGCTGCTGCCGCCAGGGGCCCATATCCTGACTTTATCGGGCGCCTTCACCGGCGCCGGTGTGGCCGTAACAACCTTCTCTTTTTCGACGACCTTGGTTTGTTCTACGACCTTGGTTTGTTCTACGACCTTGGTTTGTTGGACGATTTTTTCCTTTTCTACGACAGTGACTTGTGGAGTCACCGGGGTGGCTGGCGCGCAGGCTGCCACCAACATTGCTACGAGCAGTATACTGACGAAAATTTTTACAGGCTTACTCATTTCCTTTTACTCCTTAGATGATATGATGGTTAAGTTGGTTGAAATAGACTTAAGAACCGGTAGTTGATTATTTCCTCATGGGCACCTCCTTTTCTATGTCTATGCTTTTTGGAAGACTGGGCTGAAAGAACAACCGGTGCTCACTGTTTTTATTCCTTCAATCCGCCAACCATAATTCCTGCAACGACGTATCGCTGCAGTAAAGGATACACCACGAGAACCGGGATGATCAGCATTGCTGCCAGTGCTGCCAGGTAAGATTGTGGATCAATATGAAGTGCAGCCCCTAAATTCTGTAAGACTTGCCGGGTTTGCATGAGGTTATACAACTGGGCAGTAGCCGGCCAGAGTGTTTTTTCCACCAAGAAACGCGAGAAAAAGTATTCGTTCCAATGGCCGGTGCCGTACATCACCGCCAACGTGGCAATAAGAGGCATGGAGGTTGGCCAGACAATACGCCAGAAAATATAGAACTGCCCCGCACCATCGATCGAAGCGGCTTCGATGATCTCTTCGGGATAGTTTAGTAACGAGGCGCGTGTGATATAGAACCACCAGGAAGATACCAAACCCGGTAAGATTAAAACAAAGAATGTGTTGGTGAGATGGGTAGCCCGGATGGTCAGGTAGTAAGGGATCAAGCCGGCGCTAAAATACATGGGGACTAGGAAAAAGAAAGTCAGGATGCGGCCATATTTGAGTTTACGCCGCGAAAGGGCATAGCCTGCCATCATCGTGCAAACAACATTCAATGTTGTGCCAATCACGGTTCGTAAAACCGAAATCCCATAGGCGCGCGGAAGCTGAGGATCCGTTAAGATGGTTTTGAAATAGAACAAGGTGAACCCATTGGGTATCCAGTGAATGGGCTGGCTGAGGAAGCGATCATAAGGCATGACGGATAAAAAAAGGACATAGAAAAAAGGATAGACGGTGATAAAAAAAACAACCAACAGGACTAAATAGATAATCACTTTCCCTGGGGTGATTCGGCGACGCCAAAACTGGGATATGGTTGGTTTAAAGCTCAATGCTTTGGTACCCATCATTCGTTTGCTCCTCTTTAGATTTAGAATAGACCTTCTTTTTCTACATACCTGACCAGCCAGTTGGTTAAGATGACCAGTGTAGAGGCAATCACTGACTGGAATAAGCTGACCGCGGTAGCAAAGCCATACCGACTCTGACTGATCGCCATGCGCCAGGAAAAAGTCTCCAGGATATCGACCGTGGAATAGGTTGAAACACTATACTGTGCAAAAACCTGTTCGAAGTTGCCCAAAATAAGGTAGCCGGAGAGCAGGATAAACATCGTGACCATCGTGGTTCGGATGCCTGGTAAGGTGACATGAAGTATCTGCTGCCAACGATTGGCGCCATCTACCATGGCGGCTTCATAAAGCGTCGGATCAATACGCGCCATGGCAGCCAGGTAAATAATCGCAAAATATCCTGCATATTTCCAGGTGTCCTGTAAGATGATAACCCACCGGAAGATCGCAGGGTCGGAAAGAAATAAAATCGGATCCTTAAACTTGAAAACCTTCTGTAGGACTTCGTTGACGATACCATTGGTTGGGGTAAAGATCGTCTGGAACACCGCTGCAATCACCACCCATGAAATGAAGTAGGGCAAGATGGTGGAGGTTTGCACAAGCCTCTTCATCCATCGACCGGCCTCATTCAGCAGCAAGGCAAGAATAATGGCCGAAGGAAAACCAATAATTGTCTGGAAGCCTTTGATAATCACCGTATTTTTTAGAGCAGCCAGGAAAAACGGGTTATTGAAAGCGTCGGTGAAGTTCTTTGATCCTACCCATTTGCTGGCCAGGACACCCTTAACGGGGTTATAATCCAAAAAGGCAACGGATAAGCCGAACAAAGGAGCATAACTGAATACCAACAAAGCCAGGATACCCGGTAATGCCATCAGATACAGCATCCAATGCCTGCGCATTTCTTCGATGAAACCGACCTTGATTTCTAACTCTGCTGGTTGAACTGTAGCTGCACGTTGACCGATGAACATATCGTTTCTCGCTAATAATCGGGGTTAATTTATTCGCAGTAACAAAAACGTCCGCATGATATTTACTATCAAAATAAACGCTCGTGACATACAAACCATTTCTATGCTTTGATTACTGTCCATTCGCTGAAAACATTTTGACTTTTCTCAATTATCGGCCAAACGAGTGTAGACATCCGCAGACAAGCCGAGCAGCTCCAGAATGCGAGTTTGCACAACCGTCAAAG
>Ga0315289_10010103_pt1 | contig 13545 bp, 14 predicted proteins | sample YL17G11_40_MG_FD_203452 | JGI IMG/M metagenome (GOLD analysis project Ga0315289, IMG submission 203452) | Sediment microbial communities from Yellowstone Lake, YNP, Wyoming, USA - YL17G11_40 | ecosystem: Environmental > Aquatic > Freshwater > Lake > Sediment | place: USA: Wyoming | collected...
TATGCGGCCGGGCGCCGGATCCTGATAGACCTGGCCGTCAGCGGGGTCGATCCATGTGCCGGTCTCATCCGGCGAGAACGGATTAGGCGTAACCGTTAACCCGGAAATATCCACGCTGTTGGTTATAGTGTAATTGCCTAACAATACTAATTCGTTACGGCTGGCGTTGTTTAAATCGGTATAAGGGGCGATGGCGGTGACTTCATAGTTGCCATTCGCGACATTGGCGCTGTCCCAGTTGACTTGCCATGTGTTGTCGGGTTGTTTGACGCCAAGGCCTATATAACGGCTCCAGTTCCAGCCGATAGTGCCTTGGGGACACCAGAAGAAATACACCGGGTTGGTTACTTGAGCGTAAGGTGAGCTCTTAGCTTTGATCAAGACTTTGCCGCTTATCGTGCTGTTGACCGCCGGCAATATTATGGTCAGAGCATGATTATCAATGGCTATGGTGCCTCTCTTTTGCGGGGCGGGATTGTTGTTGGTATCTGTGGCGTCTATTTTATAAGTGTAAACGCCATCGGGCTGGACCGCTTCCCCATCGCTCTTGCCGTCCCAGACCACGGAATTAGCGCCGGCCGGCTGGGAGACGTCGTCGATTAAAGTACGCACTAAGTTGTTTGCGGCATCATAAAGCGTAAGGTTTACCTGACTGGGTAGATTTAGAGAGTAGTTTATTGTGCCGGCATCCGCTGTGCCGTCAGCGTTGGGGCTAAAAGCGTTAGGTGTAGCAGATAGACCAGAAATGACCGGATCGTTGGTTACGGTGTAACTGCCCAAAAAGACCTGTTCACTGCGGCTTGATCCGTTAAGATCGGTATAATTGATCATGGCAGTGACTTCGTAAGCGCCGTTAGGCCGCGGCGTAGTATCCCAACTGACTTGCCATGTGCCGCCGGATTGCTTGACGCCCATGCCTATATATTTACTCCAAACCCAGCCGCCGGCTTCTCCGGGCAAACGCCAGAAAAAATATACCGAGCCGGAATCAGGAATCTGGGCGTAAGATGAGCCGCTGACCTTAAATGTGACCGTACCGTTTAGGCTGGTACCGTTAGCGGGTGATAGTAAAACTAAAGCATGATTATCAATCGTCAGCGTGCCGCTTTTTTGTACGGCCGGGTTGTTGCTAAAGTCAAGACCGTCTATTTTGTAGGTGTAAATGCCGTCAGGTAAAACCTGGTTGCCGGTGTCTTTGCCGTCCCAAACCACGGAATTAGCGCCGGCCGGCTGATTTACGTTATTTAAAGGTGTACTAACTAAGTTATTGGTCGAATCGTATATTTTAACGGTTATCCAGCCGCCGGTGGTCAGAGTGTAATTTATGGCAGCAGTATCAGCTGTACCGTCATTGTTAGGGCTGAAAGCGTTGGGTGCGGCGGAAAGACCGGTTATGACCAAACCATTGGCTATCGTATAAACTGTTGAGGGGCTTAACTCCGTGCGGCCGGAACCGTTTAAGTCGGTATAACCGGCCAAAACGTTTATTTCGTAATCGCCGTTGGCTATGACGACGCTGTTCCAGGACACAGTCCAACTGCCATCGGATTGTTTTACGCCGGGACCGACATAACGGCTCCAGCTCCAGCCGCTGGTGCCCTGGGGCCGCCAGAAGAACCAGACCGGATCATTTACTTGGGCATAAGCCGATGGCACAGCCTTGAAAGTGACTGTTCCGCTTAATCTGCCGGCAGGCGGCGCCGCCACTTGGATAAAATGATTATCTATGGCCAAGGTGCCGGTTTTTTGTGCGGCGGGATTATTGTTCGTATCTATGGCGTCAATGCGGTAAGTGTATTGACCGTCAGCCACGATTGCTTCGGCGTCGTTTTTGCCGTTCCAGACCGCAGTTTGCGCGCCGGAACTTTCAGAAAGAGAGTTTTTTAAGGTACGGATCAAGGTATTAGCGCTATCATATATTTTTACGGTCACCCGGGCCGGCTGGGTGATCAGGTAATTGATGTTGGCCGCGTCATAAGCGCCGTCTGCGTTAGGGCTGAAGGCGTTAGGCGCGGCGCTGACGCCGGTTATGATCAAGCTGTTGGTTATAGTGTAACTGCCTAAAAAGACCTGCTCGCTGCGGTTTGCACCGTTAAGGTCGGTATAAGCAACCATGGCCGTGACTTCGTAAGCGCCATTAGGACGCGCCGTGGTGTCCCAGTTGGCTTGCCATGTGCCGTCGGATTGCTTGACGCCTAAGCCGATGTATTTACTCCAAACCCATCCGCCGGCTTCACCGGGTAAACGCCAGAAGAAATAGACCGAGCCGGGATTGGGGGAAAATTGGGCATAAGCCGAAGGTTGCGCTTTAACAGTAACCGTATTATTTAAAACAGTGCCGATTGCCGGTGATACGATGGATAAGGGATGATTGTCAACGGTCAATGTGCCGGTCTTTTGCTGGGCAGGGTTGTTGTTTGCGTCTACGGCATCGATTTTATAAGTATAAATACCATCGGGACCAACCGTTCCCCCATCGTTCTTACCATCCCAGACTGCGGAGTTGGCGCCGGATTGCGTGCTAACGCTATTCAGAAGAATACGAACCAGATTATTGGTTGAATCGTATATTTTCAGGGTTACGCTGCCGGGAACAGCCAGATTGTAGTTTATGGTAGAAATATCAGCCGTGCCGTCGGCGTTAGGGCTGAAGGCGTTGGGAGAAACGCTTAGTCCGGTTATCCAAGCGATCGGCTTTGCGCCGGCCTGTGTCGAATAAACGCTTTCATTACCGGCGATGTCTATAGAGGTAATTACATAGTAATAAGTAGTGTTGTTGGCCAGATTAGTGTCTAGCGACTGGTGGCTAGTGACTAGTGACGGGTTTACCTTAATATAAGGGCCGCCGGAAACGGTGGCGCGATAGATGTTGTATCCGGCAAGGTCGGTTTCAGTATTGGCGGTCCAAGTGAGCTTGACCGCGCCATCAAGGGCTTGCGCGTTTAATCCTTGCGGGATAGACGGCGGGACGGTGTCACGAATAGTGACGGTTAAGTTGATCGTAGACGATGGCGTAGCATAAGCGCAGACCGCCCCCATTAGCATTAAAGCAACCCCAATAACCATCGAAGCTAACTTCTTTAACATTTTTTTCCGCTAACTACTGCTTACTACCTGATGCTGATCAAAATCCTGCTCTTTAAACCAACGCCCATGGCCTGACCTGACGTATGCGTCCAGATCCAGACGTGGTATTTTTTGCCGCTGTATTGTTTGTCGTTGGGGATGGTCAATTTAACGTTGACCACTTCTTTTTTTAAGGCGCCTACCTTAAACCCCTCTTTGTCCAACTTGACCCAGCTGATGTCGGGTATAGGTTCATAGCCGGGCTTGAGTTCTTGAGCTTGCGGTAGTAAGACTTTTAATTTTAAGTCCACGCCGCTTTCGAAATTATTGACGATTGTAAACGGACTGCCGGCATATTTGTTCAAATCGTAGGATTTACCGATTTCAAGGTTTTCGACCACGATCTCGCCCCAGTTAGATGACAAACCGCCGGCGGCGTGCGCTGTAAACGCACAAGCAAATGATAAAAGTAAACCAAATAAGGTTTTTTGCATTAAACACCTGTTGTCATTATCCTCCTCCGCGCAAGGCTTCGGAGGATTTCGCTAAATAACTAACTAATGTGCTCAGCTGGCCTGCGCTGTAACAGTGACGCCGATGGTCTGTTGTGCTCCGCCGAAATCTGTTGATGTGGGCACTAACAGCTGTAAACCGAACTTCTGGTTGGCTGACTTGGCCACGTTGGTCGCCAACTGCGCGCCGGTAACCGGCGTGATCAAATTCCACGTGGTTCCGTTGGTGCTATAGTTCATCACAAACGCGTCTTTAGCAGCAGCGGTGGCAGCTTGCCAGTTGGCGCTGTCGGCTACAGTGATACCAAGGTTTTCTTTACCGTTGCCGTCGTTAGTAGCGGTAAAAGCGTCAGCCGCGGTGGCTAAGGTCGCACTTTCGGATGTCGCGCCAAAGGCGTAGGCATTAGGCGTTACGGTCACGGAAACTGACTGGGTGATGGTCACGGTTACGGCGATCTGTCCGCTTGTGGCGGCGAACGCTGCACAGGGTGCGAGTACCAGAGCCAAAGCCAAAACTAGCATCAAACCTTTTCTCATCTGAACACCTCCGTTTTTTTCCTGTAGGGGCGAGGCAACTTGTCCTGAGCCTGTCGAAGGACGCCTCGCCCGCTGGCCAATAAATTACATTTATATCGGGAGGGGCATGCCCCTCCCCTACCATTACGGCAACTGCGCCGTTACGATCACCTCAATAGTCTGCTGGCTGGTGACCTTTGTAGACGCAGGCGCTTTAAACTGAAACCACAAAGTACGCCCTGCGCTGGCCGCGACATTTACGCCGGTTTGATCCCCGGCAAATTTAGCGCTTGAGCAAAGTGTATCTGTTTCGGATAAAGCATGATTTGATTCGTTCCACCCGATATTAGCCGGATTGGAAGAAAACGCCGCGTTTAATATATAGGTGTTGGAATCCACGGCTGTTTGTGAATCCTGCCAGCCGGCAGGGTTGACCAACTTCAGGGAATAATTCTCGTTTGCGTTGCCGTCGTTGGTAACGGTGATTTTCTGGGAATCGGACATAACTATGGTTGTGCCGGGATCGATTGCGCCGATCGGCCAGGAATCCGGCGATACGGAAACGCTTAATACCGGCGCGGCGCTTACACCCACGATCTTCACTACCAGTGAACCGCCGGGTTTGCCCCGGACTTCCACTTTTAATGTATTAGAGGCGGTAAGCGTGACTTGCTTTTCTAAATACGGGGTATTTTGGTTTAATTCGTTAGGCGCGACGACTTTTACGTTGTTAAGATATATTTCGGTTGCGCTGACCAATTCGGTGGGAGCGTCTTGGAGGCCGCCGTTGTACACGCGCAAAACATAACTGCCGGCTGTAGCGCTGAAATTATCGGTTACGGTGACCGGCGAGCCGCTTGAGCGGGTGTAGCTTTTAGGCCCGAATACCGTATATTCGGCGGCAAAGGCTGGAGCGATAAAGCCAAAAGCTAAAACAGATAAGACAAAAATAACGGCGGCTGATTTGAAAAACGATTTAACCGGCATGGTTCCCGTGGCTCCTTTTGAGGCATGTAGATCAGGTGCGCATCCTAAGGATTACATTACCCCCGGAGCCGACTTCTGTCAATAGCCGCGATTTTGGCATTTGGCCGCAAATTGAAGTATTGTCACATCGAGAAAAACTGACATTCAGCCTTTGTTTATACGGAGTTTTTACCTTGGGCAGTCTAGAACGGCCTTGTGGGCGTTTGATTTGTCATTCGCGGGCAAAAATTTATTTTTAAATGCCTCGTTTTAGAACCAAAAACCACCCCCGGGGAGTCCCAAGGGCCACCCCGGGGGTGAAAGATTAAACTATGGGTTTTATCTGCGCCCGGTACAAGGCGCGGATATTTAGAAGAATGTCTTTGTAGGTACGAGTGCGGTAATCGGGAAAGGTCGTAGGGTAATCAACCCAGTCTTTGAGTTTGGCGCTGTAGGAAAGTGTGGTCTCGGCGAACACGCTTTTGCCCAGATAGATCCGGTGGTAGAAGTCTTTGGTGGTAGTCAACACTAACTTTGCCTCATTGAGGTATCCGGGGTCGATATTGACGCTGCGGCAGGAGTTTTTGGCCAGTTTGTTTTCCAGGGCTACGCAGAAACGCTTTATTTTTATAAAATCACCCGGGTCGCGCAGGCGCTTGAAAGCAACAAAACTGCGGGTCAATCCCTGGCCCATCTCTTTGGCGTAGTAATCGGTAAAACCAAAAGGTATTGGGGGGCTTGTGAGATCCAGCGGGCCGTATTTAGCGCGCAGGCGTTTTAGGGCGGTCTGGTAACTCTCCGGCTTGGAATAGATAAAGCCGCAGATGAATTTGACCGGCAATACTTTTTGAAATGATAACATTTAGGATAGGTTTGCCGAAGCTAATCTGTGGATGTCGATACGCTGGCAGGTCTTGGTGATATATGAAACCAGGGCTTTGCGGTCCCGCTCTTTTATATCGCTAAAATAGATGCCGATATTATACGGCCGGGGCAGCGCGTCAGAGATGACCTGGCGCCTTACCACGATGCCTTTACAGTTGATCTTGCGGACATTTTTTATCCGGCCGTTTTTCATCGGGACCAGCAAAACGATATTAAGTTTGGTCATCTCCGGTATAGGTTTATCCACGGAACAATAGGCGCCGCTGGCGCTGATATTTTTGGTCTCAGTCAGGACGTCGGCATCCAAGCCGGAAAGCTTGATGGGAAGCGCTTCAGCCACACGCTGGAATTTTCTTTTTTCTTTCATAGGGATGTTTACGCTCAAAGCGCAGGTGCTTAGGCCGCGGGTTTTTCCTGCTGTTTGGCGGTTTTCTTTTTGAAACAGGCTATGCCGCAAAAGTAGCCGCCATTGCGGTAATACCAGTTGATCCGCTTGAGCGATTTATTACAAACCGGGCAGTTTTTTCTTTTTTCTTCAGCTTTTGACATGGTTTAGGCGTTGCAGACGCGGTTAAGGAACCGGGACAGGTCGGCTTCAGCGGTTTTGTTGGTGTCGACAAACTGCAGGCCGGTTACATATCGGTCGGATACTCTTTCTTTATTGCACCAGGCGACTTTACTGTTAAAACTAAGCACGCAATCGATCAGATTGATGTTGACTTTTATGTTGTTGCCGCGCGGGATAAAGTTGTCGGAAAATATTTTCACCCCGCCTTGGCTTAGATCTTTAGAGACAGTATAAAAATACTGCCGCGCCGTGGGCAGGCTGCATTCCACGGGAAAAGATATTTTGACTCTGTCATGGCCGCGACGATTATCCATAATCTCCTGCTATGTATTTGAATATAACATATCTAGGCGGCTTTGTCAATCCTGGCCGGATAAAATCAAAAAAAAGCAAAAAAGTTTTCGATAACTCTAACCACTTGTCCGGCAATGGGTTATGCCTAAATATTTCAGCAGTTTGTTGCCCAAAAACATCTCCAGCGATTTTTTTACCGTATTTTCCTCAATATCATCGCAGACGATCGATTCACCGATATTTTTAAGCAGGACCATGCGGATCTTGCCCGCGATGAATTTTTTATCATGGATCAGAGCGCTCATCACCTTTTGGGGCGGGTAAGGCAGCCATACCGGCAGGCCGTAGTCGGCGATCGTCGCGTATATCCGGCCGGCCACAGCGCGCTGGGTCAATCCCAGCATCACCGAAAGCGCGCCGGCGTAGATCATGCCCAAGCCGATAGCCTGGCCGTGGGTCAGGCGCCGGTATCCGGAAGCAGCCTCCAAGGCGTGGCCAAGCGTGTGACCGAAATTGAGCGTTGTGCGCAGGCCTTTTTCTTCTTTTTCGTCCCGGGATACCAGGTCGGCCTTGATGGCCGCGCAGCGGTATATCATGTCGGAGATCTCCGGGTCTTTAAGGGATAGTATCCGGCCGCGCCGCTCGGTTAAACACTTGAAAAAATCCGCGTCGCTGATCAGGGCGTATTTTATGGCTTCCGCCATGCCGTCCCGCACCACATCGGGCCTGAGCGTACGCAGGAAAAGCGGGTCGATCAGCACGGCTTTGGGCTGATAGATCGCTCCGAGGATGTTTTTGGCTTGTTTAAGGTCGATGGCGGTCTTGCCGCCGATCGAGGAATCGATCTGAGCCAGCAGGGTCGTGGGTACCTGGACATAAGGTATGCCGCGCTTGTATATGGCGGCCAAGAACCCTCCCATATCCCCCACTGTCCCTCCACCCAGGCAGACAATATAGGGTTTCCGGGTTAATCCCTGGATACTCAGGGTCTTTCGGGCCATCGCCAACAGGACCCGGGCCTGCTTAGCGGCTTCGCCGTCGGGGACGAGCAATATACTGTAATTACCGGTTTTCAGGAGCCGGGACGGCTCTATCGGGCAGGCTTTAAGTATCCGGGCGCAAGTAATGACCACCGCGTGATTACCCAGGGCTAATTTACTGAGCAAGTCCGGCAGCCGGCGATAAAGCCCTTGAGCGATCAGTATCGGGTAAGTCCGGTTGGGAAGGTTTACGTTGATTTTTTTCATACGAGCCTGCCGGCTAATCCCTGGATAAATGCCAGAGCGTGAGTGAATAATCCGCTGGCGACATATACTACGGTCAATAGCAGGGCCGTTTTTGGTTTTTCCAGGTATTGACGGCTGAATTCCCGGGATACCGAGCGTGATAACAAACGGTAAGCGTCAGTGCCCGGCGCCGGTATCAGGTTCATAACGGCTAGGCCCAAGTTGGCGGTCATGGCGCAAAAAAATACTTTTTGGACACCTTGCGGCAAGGGTATTTTCAAAAAAACCCAGAATAATACTGCCGCGGCCAGGTTGACCGCGATGCCGGCGCAAAGTATGTAAAGCGCGTCCCGGCGCGGGTTTTTCCAGTAAGAAGCGTTAAGCGGTATCGGTTTAGCCCAGCCAAACCCCGTGCCGCACAAAGACAAAAGTATCAACGGCATGACCAGCGTGCCAAAGATGTCGATATGTCGACGAGGATCAAAGGTAAGCCGCCGTGTCTGTTCCGGCGTCGGGTCGCCCAGGCGGTCAGCCATAAATCCGTGAGCGTATTCATGCAAGACTATGGCAATGACGGTGAACCCGCAACAGAATATCAGCGTAATTAGCTGACTCACTTTTTTTCGCCGGCTGCCTTAGGAGCGGCTGCCTTAGGAGCGGCTGTCTTGGGGGCCGCCGTTGGAGCGCCGGTTGTGGCCGCGGCCGCTGTCGCGCCGGCTTCGGGAGTCTCGGCGGCTTTGGTCTTTTCCTTCTTGGCGGCTTTCAGCCTCATCACTTTTATTTTAGGCAGGCCTTTGACTTTGCGTTGGTCATCCCACAGGCCTTTTTCCATCAGCCACTTTATGCGTTCCGGCCGTTTCATCACGCTGCGGTGAGCGGCCAGCGCGTCAGTGCGTTTAAAAGATGAATGTATTCCCATAAATCATAACCTCCTTACGAAACATTCGCCGTATTTATCTTTTAAGCGAGCGGCGTTTTTGGCGGCTTCGGTTTTCGCGTCATAATCACCGACATAGATGACCCAGTAGTCGCCCTTTTGCGAAATATTAGCGGTCTGCCCGTTTCGCTGAAGTTTTTGGGCTTCCCGCATGGCCGGCCCCTGGCCTTTATAGCTGGCTACTTGTATAGTGTAACGGTTAGGCAGACTGGCGTATTCCAGAGGCCGTTGTGCCGGTTTTGCCGAAGCTACGACTATTTCGCTGTCACTTTGAGAGCTTGTCTGCGGGCCAGGCAGGTTTGCTTGCGGTAGACCTGCCGGTTTGTCGGCTACCACGGTCCGCTTAGCCAGCATGATCGGGGCCATGGCCGAATGGCGGCCTTTTTCAATTCCCAGTGAATAAGTCAGCGCCAAAAGCAGCGAAAGGACCACCCCGCTTAATACCAGGATGTCCACCGGGATAAAAATACTGAGGCGCTTTTTTTTAGCCTCTTGGCCGGCCGAAAATAATTTCAATTGTTCCTCCATCAATACCATTATAGAAGATTTAATAAAAAAATCAACCGGTGCCTGATATTTTTTTAAACAATGCGTTCCGGGACGGTGGTCTGTATAAGGCGGCGGATATCCTTTCTCTGGATGACGCAGAGGAACACTTTGACTACTTGCGGATCGAACTGGTTACCGGTCTGTTTTTGCAGTTCAGCCTCGATCTCAGGTAAGGACATACGCTCGCGATAAGGCCGGCCGTAATACATCGCGTCAAAAGCGTCGATGACCGCCAGAATCCTTGCGCCGATCGGGATCTGGTCTCCTTTGAGCTTGGCCGGATAACCCGTACCGTCGAAACGTTCATGGTGATGCAAGATTATCGGCAAAACCGGCTTTAAGGTATCCAGGTCTTTGATCAGCTCGACGCCTTCTTCGGGATGGCGCTGGATTATCTTATATTCTTCGTCAGTCAGCGGGCGCTGCTGTTGGAGTAAGGCTGAAGGTACCTGGATCTTGCCGGCATCGTGTAAAAGCGAAGCCTGTTCTAAAGATGTTGTCTCGGCCGAAGTAAGCCGCATCCGTTTAGCCACAGCTTTGATCAGCCGTTGGCTGCATTTAAGGTTCATGTGGGATGTCGGCACGTACTGGCCCAGGATCGCCGCCAGGGATTTGATGTAGTTTACCATGGCTTTTTGCTCATCCCAGTACAGGCTGAACATCTTTAAGCCCACGCTGATCTCTTCCGATAAAGACAGAAAAATGTTTTGCTGGAGTTCAGTGAACGGCTTGCTGCGCCGGAGTTTATAGACGCATATGGCGCCTAAGGTATCGTTGAAGATCAACGGGTAAAGCATGCGGTCATTGGTCAATATCTCATTGCCCTGGCCGAGCGCGTCTCTTTCCAGGTTGCTGATAATGGATGTGCCGCCGGTTTTATAGTGCTGGCCGTGTTTATCCATGCGGATCTTCAGCCAGCCGTACGAAGAAAGGGTCTTACAGATCATCACGGTCTTGTCGGCGCCGAATGCGTTTTGATAGACGCGACAGACCCCGGTGGCAAAGTTTTTAAGGCTGCCGGAAGACGTGATCAGCCGGTAGACGGCGTGAAAATAGGAGAATGTGTTTTTATACTTTTTCATAAGGATCAAAAAGTTTACGGTATTCTTCCAGGGCGTAACGGTCGGTCATGCCGGCGATGTAATCGCAGGCGGACCTTTTAACGGAAGTCGCGGCCGGCTCACCGCGGCGAAAGCTGGGCGGCATCAGCTGGGGGTCGCCGGTATAGACATGAAAAAGCGATTTAGTAAACCGCCGGGCTTTATCGGACATGCGCAGGACCCGCCAGTTGCAGTAAAGCCGCCGGTAGATGGACCGGCGCAGTTCCTCCCTTTGCTGCTGCATGGCTGGGCTGAACACGGACAGCCTTTGGGGGCATTGGTGGACAGCTTCCTGGTCTTTTAAGCCGCAGCGGCGCAGGTTATGGCTGGTATTATTGATCAGATCGGTCACTTCCTGGTTGATCATTTCGCGTATGATCAGGAAAAGGCGCTGTTCGCGGGTTACGCCGCAATAGCTTTTTTTTACTTTACGGCTGGTCTCTTTCCAGAGCGACAGGCGTTTTAGTTCGTCTTCCTCGATCATGCCGGATTTGAGGCCGTCGTCAATGTCGTGATTGTCGTAAGCTATTTCGTCAGCCACATCCATCACCTGGGCTTCCAGGCTGGGTTGGCTTTGCGGGTCAAATTCCGGATGAGGCTCGATAAAGGAAAGCGCCCCTCCTCCGGCATGCTTGATGATGCCTTCCCGGGTCTCCCAGGAAAGGTTAAGCCCGCCAAAAGAAGGATAACGCTGTTCCAGGCGGTCCACCACCCGTAAGCTTTGGGCGTTATGGTTGAACCCTGCCTCGGCGCGGGTAAACTCGTCAAGTACTTCCTCCACCGCATGGCCAAACGGCGTATGGCCCAGATCGTGGGCCAAAGCTATAGCTTCGGTCAGCTCTTCGTTAAGGCGCAAAGCCCGGCTGATCACCCGCGATATCTGGGCCACTTCCAGCGTGTGGGTCAGGCGGGTGCGGTAGTAGTCGCCTTCATGGTAGACAAATACCTGGGTCTTGTACTCCAGCCTGCGAAAAGCCGCGCTATGGACGATCCGGTCGCGGTCACGCTGGTAGACCGAACGGTAAGGATGTTCTTTTTCGCTCGTACCGCGGCCGCGCGAAAATCGCGATTTGACCGCCCCGGACGCCAGGTTTTTTGTCTCACAATCCTCGAGATCTTTGCGGGTAAACATAAGCGTTAAATATTTTTTATCAGGAGCCTGCGCAGTTCGTCCAGGCTTTGCGATATGATCTTGGTAGAGCCGATCACCGGCATAAAATTAGTATCGCCGTCAAAGCGCGGAACGATGTGCCAGTGCAGGTGGTCGGTTATCCCGGCGCCGGCCGTCCTTCCCAGGTTCATGCCGATATTGAATCCGGCCGGCTTCAGGGTCTTGGCTAACAGCCGTGTCATGTCGGCCAGCAACTTTTGCATATCCAGTATCTCTTCGTCGGTAAGCCGGCTGATTTCGCCGATATGGCGATTAGGCATGATCAGCAGGTGGCCGTTATTATAAGGAAAGGCGTTGAGCGCGGCGAAACTCAAGCGCGAGCGTTTTATCAGCATCCGGTTGCCGCCGGTTTTCGCGCAAATGCGGCAAAACACGCATCTTTGTTTACGGTGGCCCAGGATGTATTTCATGCGCCAGGGCGCCCAAAGTTTATCCAATTTTCACTATCCTTTTTTGCATCTGGCCGTTATTTATCTCGATTATGCCGTATGAACGGTAGGGAGTAAACGTTGAATCAGTGGGCGATCCCGGATTAAAAAAGGCTTTACCCTCGATATTGATGTCAGTCGGTATGTGGGAATGGCCGTGGATGAACAGGTCGATCTGGGCGTCAACGGCTGCAAACTCGTTTTTTACGTACTCGGTGACTATTGTCGGAGCGCCTCTGCCGTGTGTCAGCGCGAAAGTGAACCCTTCAAAAGGCAATACCTGCTTTAAAGGCAGGGTTTCTTTTATTTCCTTACAATCCATGTTGCCGCATACCGCGTATACTTTGGTCCAGCCGCGCAGGGCGGTCAGGGTCTCCATATTCGTGAAATCGCCGGCATGAATACAGCAATCGCTCGCTTTGGCTTCTTTGGCGATTATTTCCGGAAGGACTTTCGCCGCGGACGGTATGTGGGTGTCGGATAGTACGAGTATTCTCATAGTTGGCCGGCTGTCTCGTACATAATGGGTTTGTTGTAGAGCCGCAGTATCCGGTTTACCTGTTCGATGTCCCAGACCGCCAGCCGGTTATTTTTAGCCATCAGGCCGGCGTCGTGAGATATTTTATCCAGGGATATAAAAAATTTCTTTACCCCTTTGCTTTTAAGACAATTGCCGCGTTCGATGAACGCCGCGACGTCGCTGTCGTCAGTGGGGCTTTCTTTGACTCCGGCGAAGATCATTTCTTTTCCTTCGCCGATCAGGAAGGAAAATCCCTTTTCCGGACAAGACTCCAGGCGTGTCCGCTCGACCTGGGGCAGCCGCAAACGGTTTTTGCCGATGGCCAGAGTGTCGTCTTTAAAGGACGCGATCAATTCGATTATGCGCAGGGTCTTATCCTTGGCAAACTCTTCTTTTAGCCGCGACATTTCCCGCTTGAGCCGGTTTTCCCAGAGGGCCAGGCGCCGGCCGGGATCACAAACCGGCTGGAGAGCGTGAAATCTGTAGACATGTGAAAGCCAGAAAGAGTAGAACGGGTCCTTTATTTGATAGATGCAGCCGTGATTTTCCAGGATCCCTTCAATGGCCAGCCGCGTCAGCCGGGCATCCAGCGCGCGCGTGTCGCAGATCTCAAGAGTGGTCAGTTCGTTCTTCCTGATGTATCCGTCGCTTGCCGCCAGCAGTAATCTGATCGAAAGCTGCCGGTCTTTAGACAGGTTTTTCAGGCGTTCACTGCGGTCATAAAATCTCTGGAAGATGTAAGACCGGCGTTCATAGGCCGCGATCGTCAGGGCGCGCGTCAGGATGCTTTCTTCGTCGTAGAGCCCT
>Ga0315289_10010106_pt1 | contig 13543 bp, 12 predicted proteins | sample YL17G11_40_MG_FD_203452 | JGI IMG/M metagenome (GOLD analysis project Ga0315289, IMG submission 203452) | Sediment microbial communities from Yellowstone Lake, YNP, Wyoming, USA - YL17G11_40 | ecosystem: Environmental > Aquatic > Freshwater > Lake > Sediment | place: USA: Wyoming | collected...
CTCCAGGTAAACACTCTAGCTGGCGGCTTGTTTCGGGAAATTTTAAGGACCTTTACCAAATCGCTAAAAAAGAGAAATTTCTGAATGTTTCAGGCATTCTTTTTGACCTCGGTGTCTCTAGTTATCAGTTAAATCAAGGGGAACGAGGTTTTTCTTTTGGCCGAGAGGGACCCTTAGACATGCGGATGGACCCGAATTTAAAGGTCACCGCCGCTGATTTGGTCAACGGTTTGAACAAAGGAGAATTAAATGAACTTTTTACAAAGTTTGGTCAAGAACACCGTTCTCGACGCCTTGCTGAGGCTATTGTTCGCGCCCGTAAGATAAGGCCGATCAAAACGACCAGAGAGTTGGCGGCGATTATCAGTCAAATCGCGCCCCGAAAGGGCCGTTTGCACCCCGCCACCCGGGTTTTCCAGGCCTTAAGAATTGCGGTCAACGACGAACTGAACAATTTGAAAAAAGCGCTGCCCCAAGCAATGGCTCTTTTAAAACCCAAGGGGAGGTTGGTGGTCATCAGTTATCATTCCGGCGAAGACAAATTGGTGAAAACGTTTTTTAAAGCCGAAGCAGAAAGAGAGCATTTAAAAATTATTACCAAAAAACCGGTGCGGCCGACAGAGGAGGAGGTCAAAAGTAACCCCCGCAGTCGGAGCGCCAAATTAAGAATTGCGGAGAAAAAATAAGAACCTTGCCGTTGGCAAGAACCTTGTTTCTCGCTAAAGCTCGAAATAAGCAAAGCTTGTTTCTCGCTAACGCTCGAAATGAAAAAAATAATCATGAGCAGAATAAACATCCCGTTTTTAGTCGTCTTTTTGGTCATCATTTTGACCTTGGTTCAATTGGGACTGACTCATCATTTAGCCACGTCAGGCGGAGCGATTAAAGAATTGGAAATCGAGACGCAGAGATTGAAGGAAAAGAACGAAATTTTAAGACAAGAAACCACCGCTTTGGGTTCTCTCAGAAGGGTGGCCCAAAAAGCCACGGAAATGGGCTTTGTTGCCCAAAATGACCTACTGCCTCTCAAACCAGAAATCCCGGTGGCGATGAACTACTAAAATGGAGGGTAAAGGCCGACTGAATTTTCTCCTCGCCTGTTTTCTTTTTTTTGGCCTAATCATTCTTTTAAGACTTTACTATTGGCAGATTATCAGTGGTGAGGAGTTGGCGGCCGCGGCCGAAGGCCAGCACCAAATATCCTTTGAGATTCCCGCGAAACGGGGCGAAATTCTGGCCAAAGACGGTTTTCCTTTGGCCGCTTCCCAAGAAGCCTATTTAGTCTTTGCTTCGATCCCTGATCTTCAAAAACCAGCGGCGGAAATCGCCAGTCAATTAGCGCCTCTTTTTGCACAAGAGGAAGAAGCCACTCCTGGTGGGAAAAGAGACCTGGCAGAGGCCCAATTAGCCCAGGAAACGCTGATTAAAGAAAGGTTGAACCGCACCGATTTGAACTGGGTGCCCTTGGCCCACAAAATCAGCCACCAATTAAAAACAGAAATCGAAGCCCTGGCCATTGCCGGCATCGGTTTTGAAGAAGAACAGCAGCGGAGTTACCCCGAAGGTTCAAGTTCGGCGCATCTCTTGGGTTTTGTCGGTCAGGATATTGACGGCCGGGACCAAGGCTATTTTGGCTTAGAAGGTTATTACAATCTGGAGCTGAAAGGGAGAACCGGCTTAGTCCGTCGGGAAAAAGATGCTTTGGGCCGACCGATTTTGGTGGGCCAGACAACTGATGAAAAGGAACAAACCGGCCGGGATCTCCTGACCACCCTTGACCGCAGTGTCCAATACATCATCGAAAGAAATTTGGCCGAGGGCCTGAAACGTTACGGGGCCACCTCCGGTTCGGTGGTGGTGATGGAACCCACCGGCGCGATTTTGGCGATGGCCGCTTGGCCGGGTTATGAACCGGGTCAATATTGGCAATACGAGAAAAATCTTTATCCCAATCCCAACATCGCCTTTGCTTATGAACCTGGTTCGACGTTTAAAATTGCCATTATGGCCGCGGCTTTGAACGAGAAAGTGGTCAAGCCAGAGACAAAATGTGACCAATGCACTGGGTCCAGAGTCATCGGCGAATACGTCATCAAAACCTGGAATGAAGTTTATTTTCCGGAAAGCACGATGATTGAGGTGATTGAACATTCTGACAACGTGGGGATGGTTTTTGTTGGGGAAAAATTAGGCAAAGAAAAAATGGTTGAATATTTGCAGCGGTTTGGCTTAGGCGAAAAAACAGGGATTGATTTGGAGGACGAGTCGGTGCCGGCCTTAAGACCACAGGAAAAATGGAGCCAAATTGATTTAGCCACTGCCTCTTTTGGCCAAGGAGTCGCCCTCACGCCACTGCAAATGACCAGGATTGCGGCGACGATTGCCAACAACGGCCAGTTGGTTCAGCCTTACGTGGTCAAAGAAATCAGGAGTGAGGAAAAGACGATTCAATTTGAACCGAAGGTGGAAAGAGAGGTCATCTCCCCGGCCACGGCCAAAGTGATGACGGAAATGATGGTCAACGCGGTGGAAAAAGGTGAAGCCAAATGGGCCAAACCGGCTGGTTACCGGGTTGCCGGTAAAACCGGCACGGCGGAAATTCCGGTGGCCGGTCACTATGATGAAGAAAAAACCATCGCCTCTTTTGTTGGTTTTGCCCCCGCCGATGACCCCAAATTTGTGATGCTGGTCACCTTGAGAGAACCAACCAGTTCACCTTGGGGTTCGGAAACGGCCGCGCCCCTCTGGTTTCAAATTGCCCAAGAATTGTTTAATTATTACGGGGTTTTACCGGAATAACATTCTTACCAGACTAAGGTCTGGTGTTTCACCCCTAAGGGAGAATGTTTTCTAAGTTCAATTCATCCCTGATTTGAAAATCAGGGCATTCTTGAACTGTCGAATAGACAAAAGAGAATTCGCTGATTAAATCCTCCACCAGCACATGGGGGATTCTTCATTCGTGGTTGCGCTACTCCCCGAAGTTTCGGGGAGCGGCGACTCAGGTCGAAATTTCGACCTTCGTCTTGCAGCCGATGAATTAAAATTTGGCAAATTAGCTTTTAAAGGTTAAAATAAAACAAATGGCTTTGTTTCTCGGACTATTAATTTTTTCTTTCCTGATTACCAGCATGGCCATTGTGCCTTTTATCAATCTTCTTTACCGTTTAAAATTCACCCGGAGGAGTGAACTGCCCAAAAAGGGTCAAGTCTCTTTAGCGGACAAACTCCATCATTGGAAAGTGGGCACACCGGTCGGCGGCGGCATTTTAATCATCTTCATGGTTTCTCTCTTGTATGCCTTGCTTTTTCCTTTACTGAAATACTTAGGGGTTTACATTACCGCCGTCCATCCCTTGAGAGATGAATTGAACATCATTTTTTTCACCTTCATTGCCTATGGCTTGCTCGGTCTTTATGATGACCTGATTAAATTTTTTGGCAAGGCCGAAAAAGCGCCTTTAGGGATTAGATTAGGCATCAACCGCCGAGTTAAATTTTTGATTCAAATTGTTTTGGGTTTAACCATCGGGGCGATGCTTTTTATCAATCTGAAAATTGACATTCTCCATTTGCCCTTGACCGATTATGTTTTTCATCTCGGTTGGCTCTACATTCCTTTCACCGCTTTAATCATTGTCGCCTTTGCCAACGCCTACAATATCACCGACGGCCTAGACGGTCTTTCCACTGGTTTGCTGATGATTTGCCTCTTTGCCTTTTGGATTCTTTCTTTCACCGTTCTGGACACGACCCTTTCGGTTTTTCTGGCCCTTTGGATCGGCGCCATCATCGCCTTTCTTTACTTCAATATTTTCCCGGCGCGAATTTGGTTGGGGGACAGCGGGGCGCTCGCGTTTGGGGCGACTTTGGCGGTGGTTGGTTTGCTTATCGGCAAAATTTTTGCCATGGCCTTTATCGGCGGCTTTTTCATCTTGGAAGTCGCTTCCAGTCTGATTCAGATTCTCGGCATCCGGGTTTTTAAACGCCGGATTTTTAAAATGGCCCCTTTTCACCTGATGCTCCAAGCTCGGGGTTGGGAGGAACCCAAAATTGTTTCCCGAGCCTGGCTGGCCGGACTGATGCTCGCTCTTCTCGGTATCTGGTTGGCGATTATTTAAACTTAAACTAGATGAAAAAAATCAAAGGGAAAACAATTTCTCTCCGTTTATCTCAGCAAAAAGCGGACTGGTTTTTACTGCTTTTGGTTTTAGGCCTGACGGTTTTTGGCCTGGTGATGGTCGCCAATGCCTCGGTGGTCGAAGCTTATCGGGACTTTGGCGACAAACTCTATTATTTTAAACTCCAACTCCAATGGGCGGGCCTGGGTTTGCTCGGGTTTATCCTGGCGAGTTTTTTTGATTATAAAAAATTAAGGCATTTGGCCATTCCTTTGTTGATTTTTGCCCTCGCCAGTTTGGCTTTGGTTCTCCTGCCTGGGATGGGGACAAAAGTGATGGGTGCCCAAAGATGGTTGAACCTCGGTGCCTTTCGCTTTCAACCGGCGGAATTGGCCAAAATGGCCTTTGTTCTTTATTTGGCCGCTTTCATGAGCCAAAAAAAAAGCCTTTGGCCTTTTCTGATTCTTTTATCCGTCTTAATCGGTTTGATTATTCTTGAGCCGGACTTGGGGACGGCGGTGATCATCGCCGCCACCGGCCTGGTCGTCTATTTTGCTTCCGGTGCCCCGATTCTCTGGCTGGCGGGTTTAGGTGTTTTTGGTTTTCTCGCCGGCCTGGGCCTAATTTTTTCCTCCAACTACCGCAAAGAAAGAGTGCTCACTTTTTTGAATCCCAGCCGGGATCCTTTGGGGGCTTCTTACCACATCCGCCAGATTTTATTAGCTTTGGGTTCGGGCGGTTGGTTGGGCTTGGGTTTGGGCCAGTCCAGGCAGAAATATGAATACCTGCCGGCCGCGGCCACGGATTCCATTTTTGCCATTATTGCTGAAGAACTGGGTTTTGTGGGTGCCAGTTTCTTGATGCTCGTTTTCCTTCTCCTGATTTGGCGGGGTTTCAAAATCGCCAAAGAAGCCCCGGACAAATTCGGTCAACTCTTGGCCACGGGGATTATCGCCTGGATTGGCTTTCAAATCCTGATTAATCTTTCCGCCATTGTTGCCATCGTTCCCTTAACCGGCGTCCCTCTGCCTTTTATCTCCTACGGTGGTTCTTCCCTGGTTCTGATCATGACTGCTAGCGGTATCCTCATCAACATTTCCAAACAAAGAAGGGTCGAGAAGTGAATCCTCCCCCCAGCCTCCTTGACTGGTGGTCGGCTTCTTACACCTGCTTTGCTAGTCCCCCGAAATTTTGGGGGACCTGCGGCTTCATCCTCGGGCACGGAGGCCCGAGGTATTCGCCTTGAAGCAGTTGTAATAATCCTATAATATTGACAAAAAGAAAAAACTATGTTATAATCTCCTCTGGTTGAAAGCTCATCTTGAGCTTTCTTTTCATCTTAATGTCCAAAAAAGGAGGGACAGAGATGGGAATCGAGCACTTTCAAAAGTACGGCGTCACTTGGAGAGGGTTCATTTGCTACCTGAATTGGAGAGAGAGGGATGAAACGATCGCTCCCCACGTCCTTCTCTACATCGGCAACCGCAAGGGCATGCACTATGTTGCCCTTGAGCAAGAAACGGTTAACCTAGAGTCAATAGAATCAGTAGAAGTCGGACCTTTTCTGCCTGAGCAAAAGATCACCATTCTCGAGTATCATGGTGAAATCATCCAGGTCTTGGATGGTCACGAAGAGGGTGGTCAAATTCTCTTCCAATCATTTCCAGGAGAACGTCCGTGGGGGTACCGACTCAAGCACAGTCTTCTTGATCCAACCTGTGTCTGGCATGAATGTCTTGAATGGGAGCATTGGTACACAATGTCACCCGCTGCCAGAAAAGCGCTTTTGGCAGAGAATAGGGGTTCGAATTGGTACCTCGATGGTTGGGGGCATGAAGTTTGGCACCCCGCTTACATCCCTGCTGGATTCCCATATTGGGAATTTGTGGCAGAACAGCCAACAGAACAGCCAAAGGTTTGACTCAACTCGACCCGGAAAGGGTTTTACTTTAACCCAATCCGGGTCTCTTTTTTTCTCCGAATCTTACTTTCAATTTTCTCCAAGCCTTTTTTTATCAACTTGGCTAACAAAGGCTCTTCTTGAGGAAACAAAGGTCTGCCATCACCCACTAACCTTGACCAGCAAGACAAAATTATCCATTCTCCCTTTTCATTTTTTTTGGCAATGACTTCAATTCTTTGCTGACCATAATCTTTGTAAAACTTTTTCGAACCCGGGATTTTTCCAGGTAAACTGCCGTCAGGATGTTGAAAAGTATACCAGGCATCAGACTGGGTAATCCCTCGGTTGTAAAGCCGGTTAAGGGCGTGGTTGGTAAAAATAGTGTTCAAGTAACGATTTTTCATTATTTGTTTTATTTTTCCAATAATTTATGAATTTTTCTTGCTTTTGGTTATTTTATATACTATATAATGAAAAACGGTGAAAGCAAAACTTTTTATTTTTATCATTGTTACCCAGCTACTCATAATTTTCTTTCTTGGTTTTAATTATATAAGCAAAAAAAACCAAAAAATTCAAGGAGAAGTGGCAATTAGCCCAATTGAAAAAGAAGAATTAACTTTTCCAACTGATAGCAAATTTGAACATTTTTACGAACTCGAATGCGACATCGTTGCTGAAAGCAAACAAGAGTGGTTACCCTATGTAGCAAAATACACCTATAATTCTGACTGTTTAAATGAAAGATTTGATTATAGTGTAGAAAAACCAAAAGGAGTTTTTCGTCTAATGACTCTTGGTGATTCTTATACTTTTGGCCAGTACGTTAATACTGAGGATAATTATCCCGAACAATTGGAGGAACTGCTCAATAATCAATTAAATTGCCAAAACATTGAGAAATTTGAGGTCATTAATTTGGGAGTGCCGGGCTACGATATTCAATATTCAGTTCATAGGTTTAAAAAGAGAGGAGCGAAATATCAACCTGATTTAATTTTATGGTTTTTAAAAGGCGACGATTTTTCGCAGCTTCAAGAATTAATGGCTGAAAGAGTTGACCAAATTGAAGACGAAGCTTCCCGCTCTGGTTTAACTGAAAAATATATTCAAGAGGGCGGTATATATTTCTCCTATAATATGGCCCAAGAGGAGCTTCTTGAAGAGTATGGCGAAGATTGGATTTTAGATAACCAGAAAAAGTTTTTATCAGATTTTTTCCAAAATTACCAAGGAAAAACAGTTTTGTTTACCCATCGTGGTGAAGGGTACAAAATTAATAATATGATCAATAATTTTGTCAATGAACAAGAAAAGACGTTTTTTTTCCTCATCGATTATAATTTGTTTGATAAGTTGCCAGATGACCACTATAGCGCAAAAGGGTATGCTACCTTAGCGAATAAACTTTTAGATTATTTGACGAATGAGAAGATTTTTACTTGTGATTAACTTTCGAGACAAGAAAATCACCAATAACTAGGCAATCCATGCTTGTTTTCAAAAAGTCTTCGATTGCTTGATTTGGATTCTCAACAATTGGCTCGTCTCTCAAATTGAAGCTAGTATTTAAGAGACAAGGAGTGCCCGTGATTTTATAAAAATTTTTTATCAGACGGTAATATCGGTTATTTTGTTTTGAGACGGTTTGAACGCGACAGGTATTATCCTGGTGAACAATGGCAGACACTTCCTTTTTCTTCCTTTTTTTTACCTTAAAAACAAAAGTCATAAAAGGAGAGGAGTGTTTTCTTTCAGGAACATGAAAATATTGATGGACTTTTTCTTGAAGGACTGATCCAGCGAATGGTCGGAATTGTTCTCGCCGCTTGATTTTGTTTACCTTATCCTTCATGATTTTTTGTTGGGGATTGGCAAGAATTGAACGAGAGCCTAAAGCTCTTGGGCCGTACTCCATTTTACCTTGAAACCAACCAATGATTTTACCCCGGGCAAGTAATTTGGCCACTTTCATTAAGAGTAAATCTTCGTCATCAATTTTTTCATAATTTAAATCATATTTTTTAATCTCTTTTTTTATTTGTTCGTTGTTGTAGGAAGAGCCAAGTTCAAGAGTTTTTAAAGAAAACCGTCTTTTCTTTCCCGTCAAATAATGGTAGGCAAAAAGAGCTGAGCCTAGAGCAGCACCATTATCTCCTGCCGCTCCCATAATGTATATATTTTGGAATGCCGTTTTTTCATATATCTTTCCATTTGCTAAAGAATTAAGGGCAACCCCACCCCCAAGACATAGATTTTTTTCATTAGTTAAAGAGTGAAGGTGATTGATGATTGAAAAATAAATTTCTTCGGTTATTTGTTGGAGACTGGCAGCGATATTTTTATGTCTTTGGGTGATTAAATCACTTGGCTTTCGTGGTTTGCCAAAAATTTTTTCAAAATCTCTATTCCACATTTGGAAGCTTTCCTGAAATGAAAAAAATCTCATATCAAGATTAAAGCTTCCATCAGGTTTAATTTTAATGATTTTCTTAATCTCTTCTCTATAGTTAGGTTTCCCATAGGCCGCCAATCCCATTACTTTGTATTCACCACTATTGACTTTAAAACCCAAAAAAGCAGTGAAGGTTGAATAAAAAAGTCCAATAGAATGAGGAAAGTCAATTGAGAAACAAGGATAAATATAATTTTCTTTGGCTTTCCATAAACTAGTTGTTTGATATTCTCCAACACCATCGATAGTAAGGATAGCTGATCGTTTGAATGGAGAAGGAAAGTAGGCAGAGGCTGAATGAGAATAATGGTGGGGAATAAAAAGCAATTTACCCTTAAAGGAAGTTTTTTTTCTTATCGTGTCCTCAACTTTAATTTTGTTCACTAACCAATCTGGAATTGCCTTAGCAAAAGAGCGGAAGGAAAAAGGATACGTTCGAGCAAAAGTGTCAAGTATTCTTTCAAATTTTAACAGCGGCTTTTCATAATAAGTTATAAAATCAATGTCTTTTATGCTTAACTTGCTTGTATTTAAACAAAAGTCAATTGCTTGAGAAGGAAATTGATTGTCGTGCTTAACCCGGCTGAAGCGCTCTTCTTCAGCAGCACAAATTACTTTACCATTTCTGACAACAGCCGAAGCACTATCATGATAAAAGGCGGAAATTCCCAAAATGGTCATCAAAGTAGTTTAGTAAGCTGATGAGTAATCTTTTTTACTGTTTATTAGATTAGCCTCCATCCAGTAAGATTTTTCCTGAGGTTTTTTTTGAGTGAAATGATAAATTCTTTGGATCAAATGAGCAAGACCCATAATGGAGAAGTAAAAGAGAAACAGAACGGTGAAAGTAAAAATGTTGTTTAGAGTTTTAATTATTTTTTTAATAATCATCTTAAATTAAAGGGTAAAGAAACACAGGCACTGGGGAAACTTGAGCGCTAATAATGATGATAGCAATGATGACTAAAGTAAGAATAATGGGAATAATCCAAATTTTCTTTGTTTTGAGTAATAAAATCAAAATTTGATGTATGGAAGCAACCACAATTTTAGTATAGCAGAAACATTAAAAAGGTTTAAATAAAAAACAATACCAGAAAAACGGCTTTTCAGTAAACTTATTGTATAATAGGAAGTGGTGAAAAAGAAAATCGTCATTACCGGTGGCCACTTGACGCCTGCCTTGGCGGTCATCGAAGAACTGGAAAAGAAAAAGGACTGGCAAATCTATTTTTTGGGTCGTCAATATGCCTCGGAAGCAGAAAAAACACCCTCGATGGAAGCCGAACTTTTAGAAGGAAGACCCCTAACTTTTATTCCCCTGATTACCGGCCGGGTTCGTCGCCATTGGGACCGTCACACTCTTTTCTCTTATCTGAAGATACCCTTGGGCTTTTTCCATGCCCTGGCCTGGTTAATGAGAATCAGACCCCACCTGATTCTTTCTTTTGGTGGATACGTCAGCGTGCCCGTGGTTCTGGCCGGCTGGCTGATGAGAATTCCCATTCTTAACCACGAGCAAACCGCGGTTTATGGTTTGGCCAGTCAATTCAACCGTTTTTTTGCCAACCAAATCGCTGTATCTTGGCTAGAGAGCGAGAAACATTTTCCCCAGAAAAAAGTGGTTTTTACCGGCAACCCCATCAGAAAAAAAATCTTGACTTTTGACCAGAAAATCTGGTCGGTTTTTGATTTTGAAAAAAATCTTCCCCTTCTTTTTTTTACCGGCGGCAACCAAGGTTCCCATGTGATTAACCGGACGGTCGGGGAGGCGATTAGGGACTTGCTCAAAGACAACAACGTTTTTATTCAAGTCGGTCATTTGACGACTCATGGTGATTTTGAGTGGCTCGAAGAGAAAAGGGAAAAATTACCTCCCACTTTGAAAAAAAGATTTCACCTTAAAAAATATCTTGATGACCAAGAAATGGGGACCTTTTTAAATAAAGCTGACGTGGTGGTTTCCCGGGCCGGGGCGAACATTGTCACCGAACTGGCCGCTTTGGGAAAACCGGCTCTTTTGATTCCTTTGCCTTATGCTTCGGCCGATGAACAGACCAAAAACGCTCAAATCTTGGTTAAAGCCGGCACGGCTGAGATTTTGAACCAGGACCAACTCACCCCCTTGAAATTAAGAAAACAAATTCAAACCATGATGAAAAATTTGGGTCAGTACCAAAAAAAGACCCCTCAAGCCAAAAAATTAGTCCAATTGGAAGCCGCTGAAAAAATTGTCGAGTTGGCGGGGAAACTGGCCCGGTGAAAACCAAAAAGCAAATCCTCAAAGGCCTGAAAATCGTCAGTTTAGGGGTCGGTTCACTTTGCCTTCTCGTCGCTTCTTTTCTCTTTTTCCAAGGCAGTTTTTTTAATATTAATCAAGTGGTTTGCTTGGAAAGTGAACGTCCTTGTGACACTGAGGTTTGGTTGCAGATCAACAGTTTCTTTTTGGGGAAAAATCTTCTTTTTCTTTCACCAGCAGGAGCTCAAGAGAAAATCAAGAAAGAATTGACGACCATCGAATCGGTCCGATTGGAAAAAAAATGGCCCGGTCGTCTTGTTGTTTCCTTAAGCAAAAAAAATCCTTTGGCGGTGGTGGAAGTCAAGGACGGTTATCTTCAGGTTGATCATCAGGGGACGATTTTGGCCATCCTCACACAACCCACGGATTTGCCCTTGGTTGTTGCTCCAGGGTTGAGCTTGACCGCCAACCAGGCAAAAATTGAATCCGCCCCCTTACTGACTTGCTTAGAGGGTCTTTATCAACTTCTTTTTAAAAACATCGCCGTTAGGCGAGCGGAAGTTACTGATAATCAGACCTTGTTGCTTGACCTCCAGTCCGGCCCCCAGGTGTTTTTTTCTCTTGACCGGGAGATGAAAGAACAAGTTGACTCTTTACATTTAATTTTAGAGCGGGCTAAAATAGAGGGTAAGGAGATGAAAACGATTGACTTGCGGTTTACCAAACCGGTTGTCGTTTATCTCTAATTATGGCGCGTCCAAAAATCATCGCCGGGATAGACGTTGGCTCTGCAAAAGTGGCCACGGTCATTGGGTCAGTTGAAGAAGAAGAAGAAAAGAAAATTAAGATTATCGGCGCCTCGAGTCTGCCCTCGAAAGGGATTCGTAAAGGCCAAATCGTCAACATTGAAGAAGCGGCCAAAGCAGTGGTCGAATCCGTTGAAGCGGCGGAAAGAATGGCCGGTTACAGTCTGACCCGGGCGGTGGTCGCCATCAGCGGTCCTCATTTGGCTTCCCAGAATTCAAGAGGGGTAGTCGCCGTGGCCGAACCCGAGGGAGAAATCAACGATGACGATGTCCGTCGGGTGATTGAAGCGGCCCGGGCCGTTTCTCTGCCTGCCTCAAGAGAAGTGATTCACGTTATACCCCGTTATTTCACCGTTGACGGTCAGGAGGGGATTAAAGACCCGGTGGGCATGTCCGGGGTGAGGTTGGAAGTGGAAACCCATATTATTACCGGTTCTTCGACGGCGATGAGAAATTTGACCAAATGCGTTTCCGAGGTTGGGGCTGATGTCCAAAGTTTGGTCGCCTCGGGTCTGGCTTCGGCGGAAGCGACCCTGACCGAGACCGAAAAAGAACTGGGCGTCATTTTGGTGGACATTGGCGGGGGCGTGACCGACCTGGTTGTTTTTATTGAAGGTTCCCCTTTTTACACTACCGTCCTGCCGATTGGGGCGAATAACGTTACCAATGATATCGCCATCGGCTTACGGCTTTCCTTGGAATCAGCCGAAAAGATAAAGATTGCTTTTTCAGAAATGGCTTTACCGAAGTCGAAAAAGAAAGAAGAGGAAAAAGAAAAAGAAGACGAGGACGAAGTTGACTTAAAGGAAATCGGCATCATTGAGGAAGTCAAAAAAGTTTCCCGAAAGACTTTAACCGAAGGGATTATCCGGCCCAGATTGAACGAAATTATGACGATGGTTGGTTTGGAGTTGAAGAAAAGCGGGGCGATTGGCTTAACCCCAGCCGGTTTGGTCATTACCGGGGGCGGCGCTTTGACCGTGGGGGTGAAAGACGCGGCCAAGAGAAATCTGGCCATGCCGGTGAGAATCGGGGAGCCGCAAGGAATTACCGGCCTGGCGGACGAGGCGAATAAACCGGATTTTTCCACCGCCGTTGGCCTCCTGCACCACGGGACAAAAAGCGAAGTCCGGGGAATAAGTGATTTTTCCCTTTTAAAGATTGGCAAGAAATTGGAAAAAGTGCCCCTGCGGGGGGCGATTGGTAAAGCGGTTAATTTAGTGAAGCAGTTTTTGCCCTAGACATTTGTGTTATGATAAAAACATTGGGATTAGACAGCGGCACTGCGTGCCTCGCATTTTGAACTTGAGAAAAATAATTCTAATTTTTTAAATTAGACAACGGCACTGCGTGCCTCGATAATCTTTTTGGATTATAAGATTATAAACAATTACTTCTTGTTTCTCCTGCCCAAGGTGATGAACTATGGTGCTTGTTAAACCAGACACAGCCAGTTTTGCCAGAATCAAAGTTTTAGGGGTTGGTGGCGGCGGGGGCAACGCCCTCAACTCGATGATTGAAGAAAACTCGATTCAGGGGGTGGAGTTCGTGGCCATTAATACCGATGTTCAGGCGTTGCTGGCCAACAAAGCCCAGACCAAAGTCCAGATTGGCGAGAAACTCACCCGGGGTTTGGGTTCGGGTGGCAATCCGGAAATGGGTCGGCAGGCGGCCGAAGAGTCAAAAGAGAAATTAAAGGAATATTTAACCGACACGGACATGGTTTTTTTGGCCGGCGGTGAAGGTGGCGGGACTTGCACCGGCGCCGCCCCCATCATTGCCGAAATCGCCAAAGAAGCCGGCGCTCTGACGATTGCCGTGATCACCAAACCCTTTGCTTTTGAAGGGACGAGAAGAATGGTCATTGCCGAAGACGGCGTAGAAAGTTTAAGGGAAAAAGTCGATACCCTGATTGTCATTCCCAACCAGAGAATCATGGAAGTGATTGACCAGAAAGTGACTTTAGTCGAGGCTTTCAAAGTGGTGGACGGTGTCCTCGGCCAGGGTGTTCAGGGGATT